>ERZ1106950.2271-NODE-2271-length-9688-cov-6.292328_pt1 | contig 9688 bp, 6 predicted proteins | sample MGYA00403675_ERZ1106950 | MGnify/ENA primary metagenome ERZ1106950 (study PRJEB35170, sample SAMEA104062410) | human gut metagenome | biome: human gut; feature: human-associated habitat; material: faeces | place: Denmark | collected 2012-06-13 ... | reverse complement strand
CGACCCCATCCGCCTCGGCGCAGAAAGGACTTATCCATCTATGCGTTTTCTACGTGACCCCGCCCAGCGCCGCTATTATGTCCCCGTCGTGCTCTGCCTGGCGCTGACCGCCCTGCTGCTCCTCCTCCCCACCGGGTATGAAGGGGCCGTCCAGTACCAGGAGGCCGACCGCTGCGCGGCCCGGGTGCTGGCGGTGGACGACTCCACCATCGTGGACACCGGGCTCGTCCGCTCCGGTGAGCAGCGCTGCACTCTGGAGCTGCTGGGCGGCCGGTTTCAGGGACGAACCGCCACCGGCATCAACATGCTCAACGGCTCCCTGGAGCAGGACAAGCTGTTCGCCCCCGGTGACAAGGCCATGGTGGTGGTCAGCTACCAGGGGGACGAGATTCTCTCCGTCACCATGACCGACCACTACCGCATCGGCAAGGAGGCTCTGCTGGCCGCCGTCTTCGCCGTGTTCCTGATCCTCTTCGCCGGGCGTACCGGCGTGCGGGCCATCGTCTCCTTCGTGCTGACGGTGCTGATGCTGTGGAAGGTTCTGGTGCCCCTCTACCTCAAGGGCTGGAACCCCATCCTGGTCGGCCTGGCGGTTACTCTGGCCCTCACCCTGCTGATCATCGCCCTGGTCTACGGCTTCGAGCGGCGGTGCGCCGCCGCCGTGTCGGGTGCGTTCCTGGGTATACTGGTCACATGTGTGCTGGGCATTGTGTTTACCGACCTGTTTCAGATCCACGGGGCCGTTATGTCCTACTCGGAGAGTCTGCTCTACTCCGGGTATCAGGATCTCAACCTGACCCAGATCTTTATGGCGGCGATCTTCATCGGCTCCTCCGGCGCGGTGATGGATCTGGCGGTGGATATCACATCTGCGGTCAACGAGGTAGTGAAAAAGCGCCCTGATATCTCCCGCTGGGAGGCGGTACGCTCCGGTATGAATGTGGGGCGGGCGGCCATGGGCACTATGACAACCACCCTCCTGCTGGCCTACTCCGGCGGCTACGTGGCCCTGCTCATGGTCTTTATGGCCCAGGGCACTCCCCTCTATAACATTCTCAACTACAAGTATGTCGCCTCAGAAATCATACACACCATCGTGGGTTCCTTCGGTCTGGTGACTGTGGCTCCCCTCACCGCCCTGACCAGCGGCTTTCTGCTGGCCGGGCAGAGAGAGCCCAGCCTCCCCACGCCGCCTGTCCGCCGGGCGGCAGAGGGGCAAAGCGCTCCGCAATCGTATTAAGATACTGTCGATAAACCCTCCTGTTAAACATTCGGAGGGAGGGATCGTGTGAAAAACCGCCCCGCAGGGCGATTCGGAGCACGACCGCCGCTTGCTGCGGCTCCTGATCCGGAGATGAACCATCCGGGTTCCCTTTCACGTTGGATCTAACGACTTTTGCCAAAGACTGAACCCCACCGGCTTCGCCGGTGGGGTTTTATCCCTTCCCTAAAAGCGAATGTTGGCGCGGGTCATGCCCAAGCTGGTCTCCAGCTCACCGATCGTCATTCTGCTCGCCTCCTTGTCTCCACGGTAGGGTATCAAGTGGGTTTACAGTCAAGACTTTTTTACCGGATTTTCAGCAATTCCAGCGCGGCGGCCAATTGAGTATCCTCCGCTCCGGTGTTGTATACCTCCGCGTCCAGGGTCAGGCCGGTGCCGATAAGGGAGGCGCCACTTCCGGTGAAGTAGGCGCCGGTGGAGATGGCCACGGCGCCGCCGTGGGGCAGAGGGAAGGTCTGCTGGGAGTAGCCCTTGCCGCTGGTGGGCTCCCCTACGATCACCGCCGCGCCCTGCTCCTGGAGCTCGGCGGCGAAAAACTCGGCGGCGGAGTAGGTGTCGGCGTTGACCAGCACCGCCATGGGCAGCTCCACACAGTCCGCGTCGGAGTTGGTGATCTCCTCATGGCCCGCCCGGTCGCGGCTGATGAAGATGGGGCCCTCGGGCAGCAGGAAGTCCAGCATGTCGGTGAGCTGGCTCAGGTAGCCGCCGCCGTTGTTCCGCATGTCAAAGACCAGCGCCTCCGCCCCCTGCTCCCGGAGCTGGGTGACGGCCTCCTCCAGCCGCTGGGCGCTGTGGTCGTAGAAGTTGAGCAGGCGCACATAGCCCACCTTTCCCTCCAGCATCCGGCTCTCCACCGGGTCGTTCTTCAGCTCGGCCCGCTCCACCTCCACGGTGCGGGCCGCCCCGTCCTCCCCCAGCACCTCCAGGGTGACGGTGGTGCCCGCCTCCCCCTGGATAAGATTCGCGCCCTCATAGCGTGCCTCTCCCGCCAGGGAGACGCCGTCCACAGCGGTAATGACCTCCCCGGCTTCCAATCCAGCCGCCTCGGCGGGGCCCCCGGCCTCCACTCCGAGGATATAGAGTCCCTCCTCCCGTGTGTAGTTGACGGTAATCCCAACCCCCACATACTGGTTGGTGCGGCGCTGGTTCTGGGCCTCCAGCTCATCAGCCGTCAGGTAGTAGCTCCAGCGGTCGCCCAGGCCGGACACCATGCCCTCCAGGGCGGCGTCCACCACCTCTGTCTCGTCATATTCCCCCACAAAGAGGGTGTTGACCAGCCGCAGCCCCTCCACCAGGGAACGCCCACCCTCCCCCATCCAGGCACGGACGGCCAGGAGTCCGCAGCCCAGCACGGCAGCGGCGGTGAGTGCAATGGCCAGCAGAAGCTGGGCCAGGGAAAAACGTTTCTTTCGCACGGGATCAGATCCTTTCCAGAAAAACCAGCGCGGGCGGAGGCCGATGCCTCCGCCCGCCTCTGGGCCTTGCCCGCGCACAGCGGGCGGAATTTCCACAGCAACGCGGCCCTGCCGCTATCCGGACATTACCAAGGGTGGGTCAGGCTCAGGCTGGGGAACTTGCTCTCCGGGTCCACACGGGTGTAGTTGTCCCGCACCTCCAGGTGCAGGTGGTTGCCCGTGGAGCTGCCGGTGGTGCCCACATAGCCGATGGTCTGGCCCTGGGACACCATCTGCCCCTCGCTCACCGCCCGGGAGCTCATGTGGGCGTAGAGGGTGGAGTTACCGTTGCCGTGGTCGATGACCACGTAATTGCCGTAGGAGTAGTGGTAGGCGGAGGTGACCACCTGTCCGCTCTTGCAGGCCTGAATGGGGGTGCCGCCAGGGGCGGGGATGTCGATGCCGGTATGGCTGTGGGCCTTGCCGGTGATGGGGTGAATGCGGTAGCCGAACAGGGAGGTCAGCCGGTAGTAGCCGGGCAGCGGCCACAGGTAGTTGGTCTCCGAGTCGATGGTGACATTGTTTTGCCGGCGCTCCTCCTCCAGTTGCTTCTGCTTCCGGGCGATCTCCGCCTGGATCTCCGCCGCGCCCTCCATCTCGTCGTCCAGTTGGCGGTTGAGCTCCGCCGCGTCGGCATTGATCTGGTCCAGCAGCTTCTGGGCCTCCGCCACCTTGGCCTGCTGCTCTGCCTTCTTGGCCTCCTGCTGGTCCTTGGCCGCCTGCTCCTCCGCACGGGCGCTCTCCAGCTCCGCCTGAAGCCGCTCCAGCTCCTGCCGGGCCGCGGTCAGCTCCTCCATGACCTGGTTGTCGTAGTCCATCACCGCGTCAATGTCCGCCAGGCGATCCAGCATGTCGGAGAAGTTCTCGGCGTTGAAGAGGATGGACCAATAGGATACCGTCCCCTCCTCCTCCATGGCGCGCACCCGCTCGCAGAACAGCTCATACTGGGCCTGCTCTTTGGCCTCTGCCTCCCTGCGCTCCGCCTCTTTCTGGGCGATTTCCTGGTCGTAGTAGGAGATCTGCGCGTTGATGCTGTCCAGCTCGGCATTGATGGCCTCCAACTGCTGCTGCAGGAGCTGCCGCCTCTGCTGGGCGGCAGCCTGGTCCTCCTTCACGTCGGCTAGCTGGTTCTTCAACTCCTGCTGCTTGACCTGGCTCTCCCGCTGCTCCTCCTTCAGCGCGTCGATCTCGCTCTGCGTCACCGCGCCCACGCCGCCGGCGATCATGCTGATCATGGGCAGCAGCAGGAGGAGGGCCATCACCACGGCCAGCCCGGCCACAAACACCCGGCGCCACTCGATTTTCTGCTTCTGGGGTCTCTTTTTCTGACTCTGCTTCTTTGCCACGTTGCCGCTCCTTTTATGTCCGTTCCATTACCAATTATAGGCCCGAATGAAGGGAAGATTGGGATAATATGCCTCGGGGTCTGTCCGCTGGCCGTTCCGCCGCACCTCATAGTGGAGGTGGGGGCCCGACGTATTGCCGGTGTCGCCCACGGCGCCGATGGTCTGCCCCTGGGACACCATCTGCCCCTCGCTCACCGCCCGCGAGGACATGTGGGCGTAGAGGGTGGTGGTGCCGTCCCCGTGGTCGATGACCACGAAGTTGCCGTAGGACCAGTTGGCGCCGGCGCCATACTCCGACATAATGACCTGTCCGCCCCTGGCCGCGTAGATGGGGACGCCGGTGGAGGCGGCCACGTCAATGCCGGTGTGGCTGTTTGGCACGTGATCCACCGGGTGCATCCGGTAGCCGAAGGCCGAGGTCAGCTTCAAATTGGACGCAGGCAGGGGCCACAGCCAGCCGTCGCCGGTAGGCGGGAGCTGGACGTTGTTCTGCTTCCGCTGCTCCTCCAGCTCCTTCTGCTTCCGGGCGATGTCCGCCCCGATGGCGGCCCACTCCGCGTTCTCTGTGTCCAACTGCCGGTTGACCTCCGCCACATCGTCGTTGATCTGGTCCAGCAGCTTCTGGGCCTGCGCCACCTTGGCCTGCTGCTCCGCCCTCTTGGCCTCCTGCTGCTCCCTGGCCGCCTGCTCCTCCGCGCGGGCGCTCTCCAGCTCCGCCTGAAGCCGCTCCAGCTCCTGCCGGGCCGCGGTCAGCTCCTCCATGACCTGGTTGTCGTAGTCCATCACCGCGTCCACATCGGCCAGACGGTCCAGCAGGTCGGAGAAGTCCTCGGCGTTAAAGAGGATGGACCAGTAGGACACCGTCCCCTCTTCCTCCATGGCGCGCACCCGCTCGCAGAACCGCTCATACTGGGCCTGCTCTTTGGCCTCCGCCTCCCTGCGCTCCGCCTCTTTCCGGGCGATCTCCCCGTCATAGTAGGAGATCTGCGCGTCGATGCTGTCCAGCTCGGCATTGATTGCCTCCAACTGCTGCTGTAGGAGCTGCCGCTTCTGCTGGGCGGCCGCCTGGTCCTCTTTCACGCCGGCCAACTGCTCCTTCAGCTCCTCCTGCCGGGCCTGGCTCTCCGCCTGCTCGGCCTTCAGCGCGTCAATCTCGCTCTGGGCCGCCGCCCGCACCTGCCGGGCCAGCCCGCCCCAGGCGGGAACCAGCAGCGCGGCCGTCAGCAGGGCGCATGCCGCCCGCCGAAGGGATCTGTCAAACGCCATGGAAGCCTCCTTTTGCCGCTGCCGTTATACCTGCAGGAACTTGCGGATGGCCAGCACCGAGCCGCCCGCGCCGATAACGAAGCCGGTGAGGACGAACACGCCCAGCACCCGTAAAGCCATGGGCTGGAAGGGCAGCACGGTGATCAGGGAGATGGTGTCCGAGCCGCTGATGGCGCTGCCCACCAGCACATAGATGCCCCACTGGAGGAAGAAGGCCACCACCGCACCCACCAGCCCCAGGATCAGGCCCTCAAAGACGAAGGGCCAGCGGACAAAGGCGTTGGTGGCGCCGCACATCTTCATGATGGCGATCTCCTCCCGCCGGTTGAAGGTGGCCAGTTTGATGGTGTTGGCGATAATAAACAGGCTCACCGCCAACAGGATCACCACTAGGATCACGGCCACCGCCCCGGCGATGTTGCGGATGACGGTGAAGCCCTCGGCGATCTCGGGGGCTGATTTAGTCTTGGCCACGCCGGTTACCTCTTTTACCGCGTTCTCTGTCTCAGTCAGCTTGCTGATGTCGTCCAGATAGACGTGGAACCGGTCCCGGTACACATCGGAGGGCAGGCCGTCAAACAGCTCGTTGCCCTCATAATCGGCCTCAAACTCCTCTTGGGCCTGCTCCTTGGTCATGAATTCCGCCCGGGCCACGTTGGGCACCGCCTCGATGTCGTCCTGGAGGGCTTTGGCCTCCTCCTGGGTGAGGCTCTCGTCGATGTACGCCGTGAATTGGTTCTCGGCCTCCAGATCGCTGAACATGTTCTCCGCATTCACCGCCACCAGGGTAAAGGAGCCCATGATGAGCAGGCAGCAGATAATCATGCAAACCGCGGCGAAGGACATAAAGCCGTGAGTGAAGATGCTGTGGAAGCCCTCGGAGAGGAAATAGCCGAAATCATATCGTTGTCTCATTGTTGTAATACCCGCCCGTCTCGTCGCTGATGATCCTGCCGTTCTCGATGGCCACCACCCGCTTGGAGAAGCGGTTGACCAGTTCCTTCGCGTGGGTGACCACCAGCACGGTGGTACCCAGCTCGTTGATGCGCTCCAGCAGCATCATGATCTCCAGGGAGCGCATGGGATCTAGATTGCCCGTCGGCTCGTCGGCGATGATCATCTGGGGGTTGTTCACCAGGGCGCGGGCGATGGCCACCCGCTGCTGCTCGCCGCCGGAGAGCTGGTTGGGCTTGCGGTCCCCCTTCTGGTCCAGGCCCACCAGCTCCAGTACGTAGGGCACACGCTTGCGGATCTCCCGGGGGGAGGCCCCCACCGCCCGCATGGCAAAGGTCAGGTTCTCCCGCACCGTCTTTTTCTCAATGAGCCGGAAATCCTGGAAGATGACCCCCAGGGTGCGCCGCATGTAGGGCACCTGCCGGGGCCGGATGTTGTTCAGATTGTAGCCGTTGACCATCAGCCGCCCGCCGGTGGGCGCGATTTCGGCGGTGATGAGCTTCAGAATCGTAGACTTTCCGGAGCCGGAAGGGCCCACCAGAAAGACAAATTCCCCGTCGTCGATGCGCAGGTTGACCCCCTTCAGGGCCTTTGTCCCGTTGTCGTAGGACTTTTGAATGTCAATAAGCCGTATCACGCTCGGTTACCTCATTTATCGTATTCGAAAGAAATGCCCACTGCCAGCAGGGACGCCGTCTCCGGCGCCCCTGCTGGCAGTGCACTCAGTTGTCGATGCCCCGGGAGATCAGGTACTTCTTGACCATCAGCGCCACCTTGAAGGTGATGGCGTCGTCAAACTCCCGCAGATCCAGTCCGGTAAGCTTCTTGATCTTCTCCAGGCGGTACACCAGGGTGTTCCGGTGGACAAAGAGCTTCCGAGCCGTCTCGGATACGTTCAGGTTGTTCTCAAAGAACTTGTTGATGGTGAACAGGGTCTCCTGGTCCAGTGCGTCGATGGGGTTCTTCTTAAATACCTCTTGAAGGAACATCTCGCACAGGGTGGTGGGCAACTGGTAGATCAGCCGGCCGATACCCAGATTCTCGTAATTGATGATGCTCTTCTCCGTGTCGAACACCCGGCCCACGTCGATGGCGATCCCCGCCTCCTTGTAGGCCCGGGCCAACTCCCGGATGTGGCCCACGATGGTGCCGATGCCGATGACCACCCGCACATGGAGCTCCTCGGTGATCTTCTCCTCGATCTGCTTGGCGATCTTATAGAGCTCCCGGGGCTCGGCCCCCTCAGAGAGCTGCTTGATGAGGGCCACGTCAGTCTCGCTGATCGAGAGAACGAAGTCCACCTGCTTGTCGGGGAACAGGGTATGCACCACGTCAATGAGGGCGGGATCGCTGGTCTCCACCTGGCGGATCAGGAACACCGCCCGGGGCGCCTCAGAGACAAAGTGCAGCTCCTTGGCGCGGACATAGATGTCCCCCAGCAGAATGTTGTCGGAGATGATGTTCTTGACAAAGGTGGCCTTGTCGTGCTTCTCCTCATAGTAGGTCTTGGCGCCGTTCAGCGCCACCGTGGCCATGGCGCAGAGCATCTGCGCCTCGGAGTCCTCACCCTTGACAAAGGCGGCATAGTCGAACTGGGCCCCCCAGCCGGCCAGGGCCTTGAAGGTGCGCCCGTCAAAGCGGACCGCGTCTCCCTCGCCCCTGTTGACCGCCTCCACGGCGCCCGGCCAGTGCTCCCCGATGCAGCTCAGCTCATTGCAGGCCACCACCGTTCCCTCAGAATCGATCACGCCGATGGCTCTCTCCGTGCTGTCCTTCATCTGTAAGACAACGCTCTGAAAAATCCTGCTGGACATGGTGATAGCCTCCTTATTTTGATTCCCCCGCAGGGGGACAAACCGCTCTCTCGTCCGTTTCCTTTCTATTATACCGGGTCTTTTTGCCCTTTTCAATAGGTTTTGCAAAATTTTTTGTTGAAATTGCCGAAAGCTGACAGGAAGCACAGAGGCCGTGGGCTGGGAGACGAAGGCAGGGCGCAGACGAAACCGCAGCGCTAAGACAAAGCGCTGGCATGCCCGGCTGTGCCGGGCAAGTTGGCCGTGAATGTTCCCCGCCCGGGCCGCCCCTACGCCTGCCGCAGAGCGGCCACCTCCTCCGCAGACAGGGGCCGCCACTCCCCCCTTTCCAGGGCCGGGTCCAGCATGAGCGGCCCCATGGTCAGCCGTTTGAGGTACACCACCGGCTTCCCCCGGGCCGCCAGCATGCGCTTGATCTGGTGGTACTTGCCCTCGTGCAGGGTAACGAGGGCGGTATCCGGCTGCTCCAGCACCTCCAGCCCCGCAGGCAGGCAGGCCAGCCCGTCTTCCAGCATCATCCCTGCGGCGAAGGCCGCCGCGTCCGCCCCATCCAGTTCCCCGTCCACCCGGACGAAGTAGGTCTTGTCCACGTGGTTCCGGGGGGCCAGCAGGCGGTGGGCCAGGGGGCCGTCATTGGTGAGCAGGAGCAGGCCCTCGGTGTCCTTGTCCAGCCGTCCCGCCGGGAAGAGCCCCACCCGGCGCAGATGCTGGGGCAGCAGCTCCAGCACGGTGGGCTGGCGGGGGTCCTCCGTCGCGGACACCAGCCCCGCCGGCTTGTGGAGCATCAGGTAAACCAGCCGCTCCCCGGAAACCGTTTCGCCGTCCACCTCAAAGCGGGCCGCGGGGTCGTATTTCCCGTCCGCCGCCTGGGCCGTCACGCCGTCCACGGCCACCCGGCCGGCCCGCACCAGCTCCCGCGCCTCTTTTCGGGACCACCGGCCTGTATTGGCCAAAATTTTATCCAACCGCTCCATAGGCTCCTCCTGTGGCTCGTCCTTTTTTCAACATTTTAGCATACAACGGTGGAAAAGAACATACCAATCATCACGACCACTTTTCGGAAGGGAGCGTTGCGCTGTGTTCATCATCACCGCCAAGGTCCGCAAGGGCCGAATTGCAGCCGTCGCGGCGGCCGCCGCCGTGGTCTGCGGCGTACTGGTGGCGGCCGCCGGGCTGCTGGGGGGGCGGGGCGCGGCGGCCTCCGCTGCGGTCAGCCCCAAGGGAGTCCGCACCAACGAGGACCGGATCGCCTATCTGGAGAGCTACGGCTGGTCGGTCTCCAGCGACCCCATCGCCGTGGAGGAGCTGATCATCCCCGAGCAGTTCGACGAGACCTACAGCCAGTACCTGGAACTCCAGGCCAGCCAGGGCTTCGATCTGACCGACTACTGCGGCAAGCGCGTCAAGCGGTACACCTATGAGATCACCAACTACCCCACCGGTGAGAGCGGCATCCAGGCCGGCCTGCTCGTCTACAAGAGCACGGTCATCGGCGGCGATGTGCTCTCCGCCCAGCTCGGGGGCTTCATCCACGGGCTGGAGATGCCCGCCTGAATGGAAAGCGCGGCGCTC
>ERZ1106950.2266-NODE-2266-length-9738-cov-2.472684_pt1 | contig 9738 bp, 8 predicted proteins | sample MGYA00403675_ERZ1106950 | MGnify/ENA primary metagenome ERZ1106950 (study PRJEB35170, sample SAMEA104062410) | human gut metagenome | biome: human gut; feature: human-associated habitat; material: faeces | place: Denmark | collected 2012-06-13 ... | reverse complement strand
CTTTGGTGGGAGTTCGATTCTCTCATCCCCTGTTCTTAGGAAGTCGTGAAAAGTTCTAGAAATAGAAGGTTTTACGGCTTTTATTTATTATCAAAAATATAGAGGCAATCAAAGTTCCTCTTGAACAGACCAACGATAAAAAGTTTTGACTTTTTTGAAAACTTGTGATAGAATTTGTAAGGTTAAAATAAAGTGTGAATGATAAGTACATTTGCACTTTTTTTATGCCTTGAGAACAAAAGAGTGAAAGATACAAAAGAGAGGAGAAGAATTTTGCTTACGATTACAGATTATGTGAAAGCAAAGACTTTGGAAGAAGCTTACGAATTGAACCAGGCGAGAAACAGCCGTGTAATGGGCGGAATGATGTGGATGCGTCTTGGAAATGCGAGAGTAAAGACAGTAATCGATCTGTCAGAGCTTGGTCTTGATCAGATTGAAGAGACAGACCATGTATTTAAAATCGGGGCGATGTGTACTTTGAGACAGCTGGAGTTGCATCAGGGATTACGTGAAATGTATGGCAACGGAATTGCAGAGTGTGTCCGCCACATTGTTGGAGTGCAGTTTCGAAATCAGGCGACAGTCGGCGGAAGTATCTATGGAAGATTTGGATTTTCAGATGTACTGACGGCATTATTGGCTTTGGATACATTTGTGGAGTTGTATAATGGAGGAATTATCCGACTTTCGGAATTTGTAAATCGTAAAAAAGATAAGGATCTTCTTCTCTCTATTATAATAAGAAAAAGCAAGCGTTCCTTCCGTTATGATTCAGTACGGCAAACCAAAACAGATTTTCCGGTGATCGCATGTTCTGTTGTCACTGGAATGGTCAACGGAGTAGAGTCCTGGTACTTTTCAGTGGGAGCAAGACCGATGAAAGCAGCACTGTTGGAAAAGCAGTGGGAGATTCCGGCAGATATTTCAGAAGAAGAAATCCGGGAATATGCAAAAATAGTAGCTTCAGAATTTGAGTATGGAACCAATATGAGAGGAAGTGCAAAGTATCGTCAGCATCTGGCAGAGGTACTGATCTTCAGAGAAATGCGTTCAATCATCACGGAGGGAAGAGCATGGAAGTAAGGTTTAAATTAAATGGAAAACAGGTATCGGCAGAGGTATCCGGAGATACCATACTTCTGGATGTATTGAGAAATTTAGGATGCTACAGTGTGAAATGTGGATGTGAGACAACAAACTGCGGACTTTGTACAGTCTGGATCAATGGAAAATCCAGACTTTCCTGCTCGATTCTGGCAGCAGGGATAGAGGGGCAGGAAGTGACGACTCTGGAAGGGCTGAAAGAGGAAGCAGAAGAGTTTGGTGCGTTTCTTGCACAGGAAGGTGCAGAACAGTGTGGATTTTGCTCTCCGGGATTCATTATGAATGTGCTGGCAATGGTGCGTGAGTTGGAGAATCCGACAATTGAGGAGATCAAAGAATATTTATCCGGCAATCTGTGCAGATGTACCGGATATATGGGACAGCTTCGAGCAATCCGGAAATATATGGCAGTGAAAAAGCAGAGTGAGAAAGAGAAGGAGGTGCAGGCATGGGGAACAGAGTGGTAAGTCAGGCAATTCCCAAGGTAGATTATAAAGCGCTGGTGACAGGAAAAGCAGTGTATACCGACGATCTGGCTGCAAAAGACAGTCTTGTTGTCAAAGTACTCAGAAGTCCGTATGCACATGCACTGATTGAGGACATCAATCTGACAAGAGCAGAACTGGTTCCGGATATTGAATGTATTCTGACATACAAAGATTGTCCGGACAAGCGGTTTACGATGGCGGGACAAACATATCCGGAGCCGAGTCCTTATGACAGACTGATTCTGGATCAGAGAGTCCGTTTTGTAGGAGATGCAGTTGCGATCGTTGCCGGACGGACAAAAGAAGCGGTAAATAAGGCGTTAAAATTGATCAAAGTAAAGTATGAGGTATTAGAGCCTGTACTTGATTTTCATAAAGCCAAAGACAATCCGATTCTGGTTCATCCGGAAGAAAACTGGAAGAGTCTGTGTCCGGTAGGGGCAGACAACAAGAGAAATCTCTGTGCACATGACAGCTGTGAAGAGGGAGATATAGAAGCGGTTCTGGCAAACTGTGAGTATATCATTGATCAGGTGTATCATACAAAGGCAAACCAGCAGGCAATGATGGAAACATTCAGAACATATACATATTTGGATACATATGGAAGATTGAATGTCCTTTCGTCCACACAGGTTCCGTTCCATGTACGGCGGATTCTTGCAAATGCATTGGATATTCCAAAGTCGAAGATTCGTGTAATCAAGCCAAGGATCGGAGGCGGTTTCGGGGCAAAACAGTCTGTTGTTTCAGAAGTTTATCCGGCACTGGTAACATGGAAAACGGGAAAACCGGCAAAGATGATTTTTACAAGAGAAGAATCTATGATTGCATCCTCTCCGCGGCATGAGATGGAGGTTCATGTCCGTCTTGGAGCTGATAAAGACGGAATTATTCAGGGAATCGATGTCTATACACTTTCCAATACAGGCGCGTTTGGGGAACACGGACCGACAACAGTCGGACTTTCCGGTCACAAATCGATTCCTCTGTACGGGAAGGCGAAAGCATTCCGTTTTGCCTATGATGTGGTATACACGAATGTAATGTCAGCCGGTGCTTATCGTGGATATGGTGCAACACAGGGATTGTTTGCAGTAGAGTCTGCAGTCAATGAGCTGGCAGAAAAAATGAATATGGATCCGGTCACGCTGCGTGAGAAAAATATGGTTCGTCAGGGGCAGGTAATGCCTGCATATTACGGGGAGACGGCAAACAGCTGTGCTCTGGACCGGTGTATGGAAAAGGCAAAAGAAATGATGAAATGGGATGAAAAATTCCCGAGCCGTGATATGGGAAATGGAAAAGTCAGAGGTGTCGGTGTGGCAATGGCAATGCAGGGCTCAGGTATTTCCGCTGTAGATACAGCATCTGTTGGAATTAAAGTGAACGACGATGGATTCTACAGTCTCTTGATCGGTGCTTCAGATATGGGAACAGGGTGTGACACGATTTTGTCACAGATGGCAGCAGAATGTCTGGATTGTGAAATGGATGAGATCATTGTTCATGGAGTAGATACAGACTCTTCTCCTTATGATACAGGTTCCTATGCATCAAGTACTACATATGTGACAGGAATGGCAGTCGTACGTACCTGTGAAACACTAAAAGACAAACTTTGCGAAAAAGGTGCACAGTACCTGGGATGTGATGTGGACGATGTGGATTTTGACGGACAGTGTGTTGTGAATATCAAAACAGGTGCATCCATTTCGAGAGCGGAAATCGGAAACCGTGTGATGTGCAACAATGAAGAGGCGCTCTATGCCAGTGAGGCATACAGCTCACCGGTTTCACCGCCGCCGTTTATGGTCGGAATGGCGGAAGTGGAGATTGACAAAGAAACCGGAGAACTGGAATTGATTGATTATGTGGCAGTAGTAGATTGTGGAACGGTAGTGAATCCAAGTCTGGCGAGAGTACAGACAGAGGGAGGACTTGCACAGGGAATCGGAATGGCCATGTATGAAGATGTCATCTATAATGCAAAAGGAAAAAATTACAGCAATTCCTTTATGCAGTATAAAATCCCAAGCCGTCTGGATGTGGGCAATATCCGGGTGGAATTTGAAAGCAGCTACGAGCCGACAGGCCCGTTTGGAGCGAAATCGATAGGCGAGATTGTGATCAATACGCCGTCCCCTGCGATTGCAAGTGCAGTCAGCCATGCGGTCGGAGTAAAAGTGAGAGAACTTCCGATCACCGCAGAAAAAGTATTCTGGGGGATGCAGGAAGAAGATTAAGAAAAATCTCCATATCCGATGAAAATCGGATGTGGAGATTTTTTTAGAAAGTGACTTTGTGAAAGAGTAACAAAAACAAGAAAAATAGAAAAAACAGCTGTACTGCTCTACAGAAGCATGTTATAATCATCTGCATCAATAAGAACAAATCTGGTAAATTCTTATTGTTATTAATCTGTATACATTTCTTAATGTTGTAAAAATCTCAGTCAAATAAACAATGCATTGCTTATGAAAATATGTTTCCAAAAAACAATATAAAAATAAAAGAAGGAGTTTATTGTATGGGTATGACAAATGAACAATTGCTGCAGTCTATCACTACGGTTATTGTAGACCGTTTTGATATGCTGGATGGAAGAATCGAGAGGTTGGAACAGCGGGTAGATAAAATGGACACCGAGTTCCGACAGAAATTTGAACAAATAGATCAGAAGTTTGAACAGATAGGCCAGAAATTCGAACAGATAGACCGGAAGTTCGAGCAGATAGACCGGAAGTTCGAGCAGATAGACCAGAAGTTCGAACAGATAGACCGGAAGTTCGAGCAGATAGACCAGAAGTTTGAACAGATAGACCGGAAGTTTGAGCAAATAGATCAGAAGTTTGATCAGATGGATCGAAAGTTGGAACAAATAGATCAGAAGTTCGAACAGATAGATCGAAGATTAGAGGATATGAACCAAAGACTAGAGGGTACGAATCGAAGATTAGATGGTGTGGAGCAAAAATTAAAGGATATGGAGCATACAATCATAGAAGTGGAAAGCAATGTCCTGTCAGAATTGGATACAGTGCAGGAACATGCGAACAATCGATCTGAGCGTATTGAAAACCGTTTGGTGTGTCTTGAACGCAATGGCAATAGTGCGCCAAATTGCGCACTTGCTTTGCGGACAGAAAAGTTGGAAGAGCGAGTAGAAGCTTTAGAACGAAAGGTATCATGAGGATAAGTTTATTTGTTGTTCTGTTTCTGATAAGCAATTCGGCTTGAGCCATCTTCTGTCAGGATGATTCCGCATTTTTTGAAATCCAGCTTAGCGAGAAGACTCTGCATGACGAGATTATCCTGATGGGTATCAATTTTCAGATTTTGACATTGTGAGAATGCCCAGTTTAAACAAAAAGAAGCTGCACCTTTTACTGTACCGTCAGAAGCGATTCTGTGAACAACTCCGTAAGGTGCGTCATTTAACCAGTTCCCGTCATAGATTGCGGTATAAGTGGCATCATTTTCAAATGCATAGTAAAAAACAGCAATCACACAATTGTGTTCTTCGCAGATATAGGCGTTGCCCATTTGGATATCATGTTCTATCATATCAACAGGAGGATATGTGGTTCCCCATTGAGTCGGATTTCCATGAGACGCCATAAAAGAACGGGCATGTTCATAAATGCGAAGGATAGAATCTAAATCTTTTAAAGTAGCAATTCTGATTTTCATAAGTGCAATTTCCTTTCCTTGATATATTAGATTTTATTGTAAGTGATAAGAAGAAAAAATGCAAATTGAAGAAAAAAATAGGGGGGGGGGGGAAAAATGATGGTAGAAGCTGGAGAATGTGAAAAAAATATGGAAAAATTTTGAATAAAATGGATGTAAAGTGTTGACAAACTGTGCTAAGAGGAATACCAAACAGAGGGATTATTAGGCTTACCATGCCTAAGTTTATACACGTTTGGGAGTATAAATATAGGCACGACTAGAATTTGTAGCTTAGAAAATGAAAGGGGAAAAGTCGTAATTGTACTGTTGGGGTAAAACTTATTAATTAAGAGAATGTTTAGGAGGAAAGAAACATGTATAGGAAAAAGTTAATGCGCGCATGCTTAACAGGACTTATGGTTGTGACTGTTGCAACAGCAAATGTAGCGCCAGTATTTGCAGCTGAAGCACCAGCAGGAACAGAGACGACAACCTCAAAAGCATCTGTTGTAAAAGCACAGTTTGTAGATGCAGCAGGAACAGTCGTAGCAGGTGGAGACTACTTTGTAGATGCAGATGGAGATGGAATTTTCAACGTGAGTGAACTTCCAGTACCAGAAGGATACAAAGCAGAGACAGTTGGAGATTTCTTTACAAAAGATTACGCAGACACAGCACTCCAGGTAACGGTTGACAAAATTGCAAAAGCATCTATTATTAACGTACAGTTTATGGACGGAAATAAAGTCGTAGCAGGTGGAGACTATTTTGTAGATGCAGATGGAGATGGAATTTTTAATCTTAGTGAACTTCCGGTGCCAGAAGGATATGAATTGTCTTTGGCAGGTGATCAGTTCGTAAAAGATTATGTAGGAAAAACAACACAGTTGAAAGTGAAAGTGGTAAAGGCTGCAACTATGAAGGTGGTGTACAAAGATCAGACAACACAGGAAGTAGTTGGAGAAGAAACATTAACAGGTTCACGTCAGGATGCAGATGGAAATTATGTATTTGATGCAGCAGTTGATTTTAATATTCCATTTGGATACCAGCTGGCAGTAGATTATCCTGTAGAGACATTGAAAGCGGGAGAAACTAAAACAACAGAATGTCTGGTAACAGCAAGAGAAACTGTTCTTCATATTACATTTGAAACACAGGATGGAGAAGTAGTAGGAACAAAGACAGTATCTACAACATCTCAGGGAGCAGACGGAGAGTGTTGGACATTCATGCTGGGAACAGATTTTGACCTTCCAGAAGGATATAAACTGGCAGAAGGAGTGGATCAGATCACAAACATCCAAATTCCATTTGGATCCACAGGCGGATTTACAATGATTGTAGAAAAAGAAGATAAATCTTCTATCGTAAAAGCACAGTTTGTAGATGAAGCAGGTGTAGTACTTGCAGGCGGAGACTATTTTGTAGATGCAGACGGAGATGGAATCTTCAATCATACAGAAGTATTAGAGTGGGTACCGGAAGGATATGAGCTGGCAACACTTGGAGATTTCCAGGTAGAGTTTTATAAAGAAACTCCATTGCAGCTTAGTGTGACAAAGATTGCAGAAGAGCCAGAGAATCCAGATCCGGAAGATCCAAACAAACCAGAGAAACCAGAAGATCCTGACAAAGAAGATACAGGAAAAGAAGACACAAATAAAAAAGACGACAAAAAAGAGGATACTAAGAAAGAAGATAAGAAGAAAACTTCTCCAAAGACTGGAGATGAGACAAGTGCAGCAACTGCAGCATTACCTGTAGGTGTGAGCCTTGCAGCAATTCTTGCAGTATTAGTGAAAAAATTTAAATAATCTGAAAAACGCATAGACGGATTTAGGTTATAAAAAATGGAAATATTGCCAAAAATGCATTGCGTTTTTGGCAATATTTTTCTATGGGGAGTACATGAAAGATAGGGGGATAAGCCAAGTGGCGAAAGGAACAAGGATTACAATGAGAAAATACATAAAATTGGTATTGATGATATGTATATTGGGAATTCTGACATGTGGATGTGGGAAAAAAGATAAGGAAGAAAAAACAGTACCGTTGACGATATATGAACAGCTGAAAGTTACAGAGGAGTCCCTTCCAGATGAAGAAACAAAAGTAATACAAAAAGGTGTCAATAGTTGGGCAAAAGCATTTTTGGCGGTAAATAGTGATGCTCAAGATAAAGAAATAACAGATCAGAGTTTGTATCAAAGTATTGCAAATACAGAACATAGAAGATTATTAAAAGAAGAAAGAGATGCTTTTTATAAAGAAAGCGTGGTTAATATCAATGAAGTGTCTACACAAGTAAAAAGTGCAAAGAAAGCGCAATATGGTAAAATAGATGTAGGTGTTGTGGAATGTGATATAGATGTGAAAGGCACAAGAAATGACCAGGCATTTGAAAAGATATATACTATGCAGATGGTAGTCAATTATCAGACAAATGTTGTATCAGTGTATGAGGTTGAGGATATTACGTGGGAATAAGAAATACCGGTAAAGGGATATCAGTTTTGGAGAGATATCAGGTTACCGGTATTTTTTTATGACAAAGAATATAAAAAATGCAGCAATTTTTCATAGAATATTGGAAAGTATTGACAAAAAAAGGATTCGAATATACACTAGAAGTGTTTAGGTAGCAAACGTTACGGAAATTTGAAATGGTTTGTTATTTAAGGGGAAACTAAAAGTTATAATAGGAGGAAAGTAGTATGTACAGGAAAAAATTAATGCGCGTATGCCTGACGGGTGTTATGGTTGTTTCAATTGCAACAGCGAACGTTGCACCAGTGTTTGCAGCAGAGCCAGTGGAAAAGGTGGAGACGGAGAGCGATAGTTGGGATAGTATTTCTGGTGAAATTAATTTTAGAGATACAGACAACAATGAATCTATCTTTGTGCAATTTAACAATGAAAAAGTGGAGGATTATCGTTGGGGTGATGATCCGAAAGATACATATGAAGTATTGCCGGCAGAAACTGTGAAAAAATATCTTCCAGAAGGATATGAATTGGTAGAAGGTATCTATTCGGTAGCAGGTGGAGAGACACAGGATTCTTATTTTGTATATGCCGAGGTAAAGAAAGTACTTGTCGAAGAAACACAGGATGTGAAAATCAATTATTATGATGAAGCAGCTGGAAAACAGGTAGCAGAAGTGCCGGTACAGGTATCAATTGATACATCGTGTGTAAATATGGCAATCCTGACAAGATATCTTCCAGAAGGATATACAATCGAAGGTACAGACTGTATCATCAGAGACGGATACGTATATGTTTCTGTAAAGAAAGATGTGGAGATCAGGGAAGCAGTGCTTCACATTACATTTGAAACTCCGAACGGAGAAGTTGTTACAACAGAAACAGTAACAGCAGAAGGCGCTGATGGAGAAGACGCGGTATTCAGACTTGGTGTGGACTTTAATCTTCCAACAGGATACAAGCTGTCCAACGACAGAGATCAGGTAACAGAAATCAAAATTCCATTTGGATCCACAGGCGGACATACAATGGTTGTAGAGAAAGGTGACCTTTCTTCCATCGTAAAAATCCAGTTTGTAGATGCTGAGAATAATGATGAAGTGGTAGCAGGTGGAGATTACTTTGTTGATGGAGACGGAGACGGAATCTTCCACACAAGAGAGATCACAGAGTGGGTACCGGAAGGATATGAGTTACAGGAAGTTGGAGATTTCCAGGTAGAGCTGTACAAAGAGACACCATTACAGCTGAGTGTAACAAAGATCAAAGAGGATAAACCAGAAACTCCGGATCCAGAGGAGCCAAATAAACCGGAGAAACCAGAGACTCCAGATCAGGAGAAACCAGAAAAACCAAACAAAGAAGACGATAAAAAAGAAGACAAAAAAGACGAGAAGAAGAATTCTCCAAAAACAGGAGATGAGACAAATGCAGCAGCTGCAGCATTACCGGCAGGTGTCAGTCTTGCAGCAATCCTTGCAGTATTAGTAAAAAAATTCAAATAATCTGAAAAACGAATAGACGGTTTTCGGTTATAAGAAATGAGAATATTGCCAAAAATGCAGTGCGTTTTTGGCAATATTTTTTTAAAATTTTCAGATTGTACTAAATCAAATACAAACGAGAATCATTCCTGTTTTCTCTTGTCTTTCTTTTAACATAATGGTATACTAAGACCCGTAAGAAAGAGAAAATGATTCATGTACATTGAAGGAGGATTTTAAACGATGGCACAGTTTGAACAGTGGTCAGGATTTAACGGAAGACTCTGGAAAGAGGAAGTTAACGTTCGTGACTTCATCCAGAACAACTACACACCATATGAAGGTGATGAATCTTTCCTGGTTGGACCTACAGAGGCAACTGACAAATTATGGGGAGAGCTTCAGAAACTGCAGAAAGAAGAGCGTGCAAAAGGCGGCGTTCTGGATATGGAGACAGAAGTAGTTTCTGGACTGACAGCGTATGGCCCGGGATA
>ERZ1106950.2263-NODE-2263-length-9755-cov-2.581340_pt1 | contig 9755 bp, 7 predicted proteins | sample MGYA00403675_ERZ1106950 | MGnify/ENA primary metagenome ERZ1106950 (study PRJEB35170, sample SAMEA104062410) | human gut metagenome | biome: human gut; feature: human-associated habitat; material: faeces | place: Denmark | collected 2012-06-13 ... | reverse complement strand
CCACGGCAAATAATTGCCACTTAAAACCGATCATAAATATTTGCAAGGGAATCATCAGTAAGATCGTATCGAGATCGTCGAAGATCGCCAGCACCTGGGTCTTCTTATAGATCCACTCGCGCCGTAACCCGGCAGCAGCCAGCATGGTAAACAATATACCGGCAGAAGTAGGGGCCGCAAACCGGCTCAATAATAAATTCTCTTTCCAGGCATCCCAATTCCCGAATAAATCGGCAGGCAATAAGAACATATAATAAAAAGCGACCATAATCCAGGGCACGGCAGCAGTAGCCATAGCTATAAAATAATCGGCAGCATAAGATCTCCATTTCGTTTTATCCAATTCGAATTCCCGCCCGACATTAATCATAATAAATGCCAGACAAACGAACATCAAAGTCTTCGCTACCTTTTCAGCTGTCAGGAATGCCTCCCCCAACCAAACCGGTAAACACTGTGAAAGAACTAACCCTAAAACCAAAAATAAAGAAAACAAGAAGACTTTTTTCATTTACAACCAATTAATTATTTATGAATCAACAAAATACCCTATCTTTATATTTTCAGCAAAGATAAACCGCAGAGGCACATCCTCCAAACCTCAGACCGGAGAAACGTTAAAAAATTCTGAAAATAATTACAATTGTTGTAAAATTTTAAAAAATCGAAGCACTGACCAAGACGACACCCATAATAAACATGCCTAAAATAATACTCTGTACCGACACCTTCCGGTTCCCTTTCAGTTGGGAATTGGGAATCAGTTCATTCAGTGCAGTGGCTACCAATAGTCCGGAAAGAAAAGCTTTCAGTATTCCGGTTAAAACCGGATTAGAATATTTCAGAATAAAAATATAAGCCATCAGGGCTCCGATCGGTTCGAATAAGGAAGCGATCACACTGTAGAATATAGCCCGGCGGCGATTCATCGAATCACTGATTTTATTAAACAGGGCTCCGATCGTCATCCCTTCGGGAAAGTTGTGGACAATAATAGAAAGAACCAGAGGAATAGCCACCAAAGGAGTAGCCAAAAACGACAGAAAAGTCGCCAGCCCTTCGACGAAACTATGGGCGGTAATCGTCAGAAGCACCAATATCGCTACCCGCCGGTAATATTGAAGTGAAGCGTCGTAGCGTTCCACCTCTTTTTTCTTCCACAACTTCACCAGATATCCTAAAGGATACAACAAAACGATACCGACAAAAAACCAGACCGTACTGGTGATTTTCGTCTGAGCATAAGACAATTGGGAGGATAGGATGCTGATCGAATCGGGCATCAGCTTCATAAAAGCGGTATAAATCATTATTCCGGCTGCAAATCCCAAAATGACCGAGAGGGTAACCTGGTTGACTTTTCTGAAATATAACGACGTCATCGCTCCCATAAAAGTAGAAATCGCTGCAACCAGAGTCATAATAAAAGCTAACCAAATATCAGATGACGCAAAACTTGTCATGATCTATCCGTATTTCCTATTCATACTGAATCACCTGTGGTTTTGTTACGTGATAATCATAAAAACTGCCTCTGTTCCCACTGGAAAGTATCGCTTGAAAACTCCTGCCATCCTCAGGAATAGTAGGATAAACGGCAAAACGAAAAGAAATATTTTTAATGACGACATTATCGTTTCTCAGGTTGACTCCTACCCCGAATCCCCAATATGTTTTGCTGTGTACCAATTTTTTATTGTCGGCGGCAATCACACCGAAATCACAGAAAGAAGAAATGGAAACCCGGAATCCTTTTTTAATATAGGGCAAGAAAAAAGTAGTCGCCAAAGAAGACGACAGTTTTTGATTTCCTCTTAGTGTATCGGATGAAAATCCGCGAATATTCCGATCTTCCATATACAAAAAATCGCCCGGATAACGCCGGATTCCTTTCACATAATGTACGTCGTTATAGAAACGGAATTTAAAACTGCCCCAGCTACACAAATTACTGATATGACTGGCTCCCAATTTCAGCGTTCCCCGGGTGAAACCGTCTTCGTTGACATAAGACCCCAAGGCTGCTTCCAGGGCGTAATAACGCTCGTCGTATTTATTAAAATGGGAATAGTGACACTCTCCGGCGATATAGCCATAATTATCGAATTCACTCTTTTCATACCCCGTGGTCAGACTAAGCATCAATCCCGTAGGAATATCTTCCGTACGCCCGAAATCATAGATCAGATTGGCCTTATAATACTTCATTTTGATGTAAGTAAAAGCGGCAAAATAATCCCTCCGGTTATAATACAAATGGTTGGTATCGTCTGTAACCAAAGGACGATTGTTGAAAAGGGTCGTGAAAAAACGACCCGTCAGAAACATATTCTGGTTATAGCTATACCGGTAAGGCAACAAAAAAGATTTACCTAACCATACGTCCTGATAATGATAATTGAACAACTCTTCCAACCGGTTTACATTCCGGTCCGGTAAATCATCCGAATAAAAAACACGTCCTACTCCCATCCCTCCGGCCCATTTCATCCGGTTGGTCAGGAATTGCCTTTCGACATCTACGAAAACTTCTTTTTCACGGTAATCATTGCGGTAATATCCCCGGATGTTGATATGAGTCCCCCAAAGACTGTTTACCTTATATTCCAACTCATTTCCCCATTTTTTGTCTTTGGTTCCCCGGTAACTGAACTCATAATTCAGGACATGTCCCAATTTCATAAAGTTTTTATTTTCGAGTCCGATATCGAAAGAATTCAAGAAATTCGATTCGACCGTCGCTCCCCACGAAAGCTGATCTTTACAAATGAGGGTAACATTCACCTGGGCAGGGTTGTCCGGATCTTCCGTAACGATCATATTCGCATCATCGATATAATCCAATCTTCTCAACAAAATTTCATTTTGCACCAACTCAAAAGGTACCAATAACATGCCGGGTTTTATCGTCAACTGCCTGCGGATCACTTTTTCGGCCGTTTTCATATGGGTTTTGTTGGCTAAAGTTTTCAGCCATCCCATATCTTCCTCGAAATAAGTGGTATCGTAAACACTAGTCCCATAAGGAGGCAGAACAACAATAGAAATATCATGAATCACTTTCCCGGAATAAGCTTTAAACCTTTCCTCACTGTTCTGGGTACGCATAACATTCAGATAGCCGCGGCGGGGATTGACGAAGACCATTTTATAAAGTTCTTTCGTCCATTTCGCCTTATAGGCAAAGTCTTTAATCTTGGTATATTCATACCGCAGGGTATCCCGGATCAGACTATCCGGTAAATAGACCGGAGACATCTTCATCTGTGCCTCAGAAACCGGTAAGGTCATCAGTGGCAAGGAATCCCGCTCCAAAAGATGTTGTAAAGACTGTGCCTGTAAACTTTTCTTAACGGTATCCAGGCGCACAGAATCTTGTACTGCCGGAATCCTATGGTCTATAGCCAGTACCCTTCCAACCCAAAAACAAATGATGAGTGTAAATACGATTCTCTTCATCATTTTCCCTCACTCCTCTCTATTTTTCTACAATCAATTTTTCGAAGCCAGGTGAAATCCAGTTTTTCATTTTTCCCTCTTCCAGATAAATAAAAGCGCCTTCCAGTTCAGGATCGGCCAAAACAATCTGCCGGGCTTTTTGCAATCCCAATACCATAAAAGCAGTGGCATAAGCATCGGCTTCCATACAGGTAGGAGCATAAACCGATGCACTGAGCACTTCGGTCTGAACAGGATAACCTGTCTTGGGATTTATCGTATGGGCATACTTTTTACCGTCGTGCACATAAAAATTCCGGTAGTTGCCCGAAGTAGCCAAAGCCCCCTGACTCAGTCCGGCAATCATTTGTAACCGGCGGTTCCGAGCGGTCACATCTTCCTCGGGACGGTCGATTCCTATCCGCCAGGGCCGTTTTTTACTGCTTTGTCCTTTGGCCCTGACCTCTCCTCCGATCTCTACCATATAATCGTTCAAGCCTTTACGCTCGAAGTATTCGGCCACCAAATCTACTCCAAGTCCTTTAGCAATAGAACTGGCATCCAGCGTAATTTCCGGGTATTTTTTCTGCAATTTCCCCTCCGTCAAAGTCAGTAAATCCATACCTACAAATTGCCGTAATGTATCTATACGGGCAGAATCCGGGAAAGAATTTTGTTTAAAACCGAATCCCCAGGCATTGACCAAAGGTCCGACCGTAATATCGAAAGCTCCTTCGGTTTTCCGGTTTACTTGCAAAGCCATCGCATACATTTTCTGAAACAGAGCATCTGTACTATCCGTCTCGTTGCGGTTCAGACGGGCAATAACCGATTCGGGATTAAACATGGAAAGAGAAGCGTTTACCGACTCCATTTGCCGGAGGATTTCCTCTTTCAAATCCTCGTCAGAAGCATAAGATATATGATAAAATGTACCGTAAATCTTTCCTTCGGTATACCGATATTGCTGTACCGGTGTACAACCTCCGATCCCTAACCCCCAGGCCAAACAGATGCAAATCCAATATTTTCCCATTTATTTCCGTTTTTATTACAATTACTCCAATTTAAAAATAATAGCCGAGATTGAAATACACCCCTAATTTCTGGTCCCAATTGGACATATCGAAGGTGACACTGATCGGTCCGATAATGGAATTATAAGCATAACCGGCACCTCCACCCCAAACATCGTCTCCTTTCAGAATATCGAAAAAGCTTTCCGACTGTTTGGCATAATTCCCGGTTAAAGTGATGTAATGCCTCATTCCCAAGCGATATCTCAACTGTAAACGCCCCACGACCACCGAATTATCGAACACCTGCAGATTATGGATACCGTAAAAAGGCAATTGCTGATTCATATACCTTCCGGCTACTTCTCCACCGACATAATTCAGATAAGGAATGGCTATATCGCGTCCGATCAATACCCTTCCGTACAAAGCCGGCAAAAGATATACCCTACGGGTCAGCCGGACGGTCGGTTCGAAATCGGCCGATAAGGCCGAAAAAGGAGCATGCCCGTCATAATTGACCATATTATCGGTGTAAAGTGAATAATCAGCCCGGAAACTCATCCCCTTGTCCGGAAAATATTTCTTATCGTAAGTATCGAAATGAGCTAAAGCATAGTAGCTGGCAAATCCTTGTGACTTCAGATTTTCCGCTATATAATCGGTATTGTACAGGACGGATTTATAATTGAAATATTCATACCGTAACCCCAATTGAAATTTGAAATTCCGGAAATAAATATCCGATAAATTCAGGTCTCCGCGATGATAAGAGAAAGTAATATTATCGACTTTGTCTTTTTTATCGTACAGATTGATATCGTTGTATTTGAACATATAGGATACGCCCAATTTTCTCAGCATATTACTGCCGAAAGAATAATCCACCAATACGTAAGGGTTTTTATTCAAACGTCCGGTAATCGACAGTCTGGACCCCCTCAACGCCCTATGGCTAAGGATTGTATTCAACAGGATCGAAGCCATTTCTTCCGAGTCGAAACGGAATCCCAGATTCAGTGAACTGGCCGGTTTTTCTTTCAGCCGTAGCGTCAGGTCATAAATCTGATCCCCGTTGAGGGCATAGTTTACATTGGCAAAAGCCCCGGTACCGTATAAAAAAGAAATCGCTTTGTGTAAATCATCCATGGTGATGACAGAAAATTCTTTGATCCCGATTTGCCGTTGTATCCATTTTTCATCTTTTTCCTTCACTCCTTCGATAGAAATTTTTCCTATAATAAGAGTGTCTGTTTCCAAAAACCTGTTTTCGAGATGGGGAGCAGCATCTTCGTCCGGTTCAAGACCGATCTGTTTCTTCAAAGCCATAATTTTATCCCAATTGGCCCGGGCTACCCGTTCTCCTCTTTGAATCATCGTATCGATAGCCTCCGCAGTAAAACTGGCCGCAGTAAATCCTTTCAGATCCGGATTCATATACAAATCCACCATCGCTTTATTATTCTCATAACTCTTCATGCCCATAAAAGCCGTCAGCTGATCGACGATCCCCATGATATTATCCAGTCCTTTCTCATCTTTCAACCCTGTGCTGAGATCCACCCCGATGGTAATTTCGGCTCCCATATTTTTAGCCACATCCACGGGAAAATTATTCGAGATACCTCCGTCTACCAATACCATACTATCGATAGTTACGGGAGCGAAGACTCCCGGGATAGCCATACTCGCCCGCATCGCCAAAGGCAGTATCCCCTTGTCCATCACCACTTCTTTCCCATCGATCATATTGGCCGACACACAAGCGAACGGAATCGGTAAATCCCGGAACGGAATCGAATCGTGAAAACCGATGGTCAATTCGGAAAACAGGTTATAAATATTCTGTCCGCTCACGAAACCTGCCGGTACCGAAAGACCTTTTTCCTGGGAAAAAGAAAGGGAAATGAGGTATTTCTCATTGGATTCTTTCTCGGTAAAAGGCTGGTTGAAACGATATACCTTATCGCTCAGCAAGAAAGGCCAGTTCTGCATCCTGACCAAACTATCCAGCGCCTTGGCATTATATCCGACAGCATACAACCCTCCGACAATAGCCCCCATACTCGTCCCGGAAATATAATCGATCGGAATCCCCGCTTCCTCGAGCACTTTCAGCACACCGATATGAGCAACTCCTTTCGCCCCCCCACCACTCAGCACGACTCCTACTTTTTTACGCTGTCCCAGCGTATCGGGACAAATCAAACAAAAAACAATCAGAACAGATAAAATATATCTCATAAGCGTATTCCAAATAATTTGACAATCATCCTAGCTACAAAGCTATGAAAACATTTGAAGATTCGGAAATTTGAGGATTTCGAAATTATTCCTAATTTTGCTATCCGTGTAAAAAAAATGACCATGGCAAAAATACTTGTAATCGACGACGAACGTAGCATCCGTAATTCGATGAAAGACATTCTCTCTTTCGAAGGACACGAAGTCGTATTAGCTGAAAACGGCATGGAGGGATTGGTGTCGGTGAAAACTGAAAAACCGGAGGTGGTGTTCTGTGATATCAAAATGCCTAAAATGGAAGGAATCGAGGTACTGGAACGAATCAAAGAATTTACTTCCGATGTGCCGGTCATCATGATATCGGGACACGGCACCATAGATACAGCTATCGAAGCCATCAAAAAAGGAGCTTACGATTTCATCGAGAAACCGCTGGACCTGAACCGGATTCTGATTACGATCAAAAACGCAACGGACAAAAACCAGCTTATCGAGGAGACCCAAAAGCTAAAAACCAAAGTCAGTAAGAAATACGAGATGATCGGCCATTCGGATGCATTGAATCATATCCGTATCATGATCGATAAAGTGGCGGTTTCCGATGCCCGGGTACTCATCACTGGACCGAACGGTTGTGGTAAAGAATTGGTAGCCCACCAGTTGCACGAAAAAAGTCACCGTAACGACAGAGCTTTTATAGAAGTCAACTGTGCAGCTATTCCTTCGGAGCTGATCGAAAGCGAACTGTTCGGACACGAAAAAGGATCGTTCACTTCGGCGATCAAACAGAAGAAAGGGAAATTCGAACTAGCCTCGGGAGGGACTTTATTCCTCGACGAAATCGGGGATATGAGCCTGGAAGCACAGGCTAAAGTACTCCGGGCCTTACAGGAAAATAAAATCAGCCGGATCGGAAGCGACACGGATATTCAGATAGATGTGCGGGTCATCGCAGCAACCAATAAAAATCTGAAAGAAGAGATTGCCAAAGGACGGTTTCGGGAAGATTTATACCACCGTCTGAGTGTTATAATTATCGAAGTTCCCCCTTTGAAAGACCGTCCGGAAGATATCGACGAGTTAGTGACCTATTTTCTGGAAACCATTTGCAACGAAATGGGGATAGCACAAAAAAATATTACACCGGAAGCTTTACAAGCGCTGAAAAGTTACGAATGGACCGGAAATATCCGTGAACTCCGCAACGTCGTCGAACGTTTGATTATTCTCGGAAGCCCGACAATCACAGCAGAAGAAGTCAGCATGTATAAATAACCCCGATTCATGGATAAATTTCATCTCGTCATCACCGGCCGGAGAAATACCGGAAAAAGTTCTATCGTCAACACGATTTTACAACAGGATAAAGCCGTTGTCTCCCCCATTGCCGGCACGACAACAGACCCGGTAAAGAAAAGTTATGAAATCCCGGGAGTTGCATCGGTCGTTTTAATCGACACTGCCGGAACGGATGACGAAGGTGAACTCGGGGAATTAAGGGTAAAAAAAACGTTCGAAACCATCCGGCAAGCCGATGCAGCCTTACTGGTGATTCAGTCATTTCGAAGAAATACTGACCGAAGAATTTCAAAAGTTAAAACTTCCTTTTTTGATCGTACACAATAAATCGGACCTGGAACCTTTACAGGAGCAACTTCGGGAAAAACTCTTGCAAAAATACGGTACCCCGGTTATCGGTTTCTCCACTTGCCAGGCTAAAAGAGAAATGCTGATTCAAAAAATCGGCACTTTGGTAAACCGGCAAAATTCTTCCTCTCTGTTAGGGGATCTGGTTTGTCCCGGCCAAGTGGTTATGCTGGTCACCCCCATCGATTCGGAAGCTCCGACAGGCCGGATGATCTTGCCTCAGGTACAAATGTTAAGAGAGATATTGGACCGGCATGGTATCGGTATTGTCGTCCAACCCGAAGAAATCACGACTTATTTTCAGCGGAATTCGTTACGACCGGACCTGGTAATCACAGATAGTCAGGTATTCGGCAAAATAGCCCCCTGGATTCCCCAGGATATTCCTTTCACCAGTTTCAGCATTATTCTGGCACACCATAAAGGCAATTTCGACCGATATCTGGCCGGGACCTCCCGCATCCCGGAACTGAAAGACGGCGACCGGATTCTTCTGCTCGAATCCTGTTCCCATCATGTTTCCTGTGAAGATATCGGCCGGGTCAAAATCCCCGCCCTTCTTCGTAAGTATACCGGAAAGCAGCTGGAATTCGACCATATCGCCGGCTTAGACCGGATCGAACGTCCGATAACGGATTATGCCCTGATCATTCAATGCGGAGGCTGTATGATCACAGCCACCCAATTGCGCCACCGTCTGCAACCGGCCATCGATGCCCGGATTCCGGTCAGCAACTACGGCATGACTATCGCCTGGCTCCAGGGCATTTTCGACCGTGCAACTCAGGTATTTACTTGTTATCGTCCCAATCCATCCGTTTAAATCCTTGCCCCATAATCTCCTGAGCATTCAGGATCATGGTAAAAGCATGAGGATCGATATGCTGGATGGCCCGTTGCAAAGTAGTCACCTCTTTACGGTTGACGACCGTCATAATCATTTCTTTCTCCGAACGGTTCCACATCCCGTTGACCGGTACGATAGAGCCGCCCCGGTGTAATTCCGAAAGTATAAACCGACGTAATTCTTCTGTTTTTTCGGATATGATGAAAAAAGTTTTATCGCTGGAATACCCACCGATGACAATATCGATTACTTTCCCCATAATAAAAATAGTGATCAGGGAATAAAACGGAGTTTTCCAATCCGGGAAAGCCACAAAACCCAATACCACGATAATCAGGTCGACAGTCATCTGCATCATCCCCAAAGGCCTGCGGGTCAATTTATGTAATACGGCAGCCAAAACATCCGTACCGGCACTCGAAGAACGGGTCTTGAAAATCAATCCGGCTCCGACTCCGATAACCACACCTCCGAAGATACTGGCCAACAATACCCCTTCCTTCGTTGCATCGGGATTGTCGATACCTCCTTTGACCAATTGCAGGGGATCATGTGCAAATTCT
>ERZ1106950.2261-NODE-2261-length-9760-cov-2.992272_pt1 | contig 9760 bp, 8 predicted proteins | sample MGYA00403675_ERZ1106950 | MGnify/ENA primary metagenome ERZ1106950 (study PRJEB35170, sample SAMEA104062410) | human gut metagenome | biome: human gut; feature: human-associated habitat; material: faeces | place: Denmark | collected 2012-06-13 ... | reverse complement strand
TGATCAGGTCCGGCGTGTTGATCCCGGCCAGGTCCTTCACGTCGCTGTACTCCTTGAGCTGGAACTCCGTCTGGGGAAAACGGTCGCTGTACTCCGTCAGGATCCGCCCCACCACGTCCATCACGCCGTTCATTTTCAGAATCGCCACGTGTATGCGGTCTTTCTCCCGCTTGTTGTCCTCCCGGGCCATATCCACCGACTCCCGGATCAGGGATGGGATATTCTGCCATTTCCACAGCAGAATCTCCCCGCTGCGGGTCAGACGCACCTCCCGGGTGGTCCGCTCAAACAGCCGCATCTCCAGCTCTCTCTCCAGGGAGGATATCTGGCGGCTCAGCCCCTGCTGGGAAATGTAGAGATGACTGGCCGCCTCGGTAAAATTCAGCGTGTGCGCCACTTCCAGAAAACACTCGATCTGGTGTATGGTCATAGGCCGTCCTCCTGGGCAAAGCCGGTAAAGCCCTCCGCCTCCGTAACCAAACGGGGCAGCTCCAGGCGCACGGTTTTCATTGGATTGACGATCTGGCAGACCGCCAGGTCGCCCAGCATGTCAAGGTACATGCCCGCGTCCACCGTGTCCGCCCCCGTGTGCTCCGTGAGGAAGGAAAACATCTGCAGAACCGCTTTGTCCCCGGCTTCATCCAGCGTTTCGCCGTACGCGACAGTGATCCATTTCTGCGAATTGCGGATCATGGGATATTCCAGGGCCAGCCCTTTGAGAACGTGTACCCGCACGGTGACCCGTCCTCCGATCTCCACGCCGCAGTTGCCCACCTCACCGTCCCCCATAATGGCGTGCAGATCGCCCATTGCGAGCAGAGCTCCGGGCGCCTTCACCGGCAGATACAGGGAGCAGCCGGCCTCGATGCGGGTGCAGTCCATATTTCCGCCGTGATTCATGGGCGTCATCGTACTGACAGCTCCGCGCTCCGGCGCTACGCCGATCACGCCCACCATGGGTCTGGCCGGTATCTCCAGATTCCTGTAATGGATCCGGTTATCCTGAACCGGCACGCGGCGGATCACGGTAGTGGAAATTTTGTGCTTCAACGCGCCGCTGGCGGGACCCATGTCCAGAATCCCCACCGGGTCCAGGGAAATGTCCAGGATATCCACCCGCAGCACATCCCCCGGCGCTGCTTCCTCCACGAACAGAGGGCCGGTGGCGGGATTTTCCAGGCCGCGGTCCAAATCCGCAAAGGTGGTGTCCCCGGGCAGCAGCTGGCCTTTGTAGCAGTCGTAGGTCTCAAAGGTTACACTCTCCCCGGACCGCGCCCGGCTGACCGGGGGGTGCTCCGGGGAAAAGGTGTGAATCGCGTGGTTTTTCTCAATGTATATCATGGCAAATACCTCGTTTCTTGTGACAGTTCAGACGGCAGGGAAACGGGTGCCCGGGCTGTTTCGGCCTAGCGCCGCAGGGTGGCCGTTGGGTCCACCGCATCCCGCAGGGCGTCGCCCACAAAGTTGATGGCCACCACCAGGATCACGATCAGCAGGCCCGGCGGAATCCACAGCCAGGGCTGCTTTGTGAGCACGGTCAGGGACTGGGCGCTGTTGAGCATGTTGCCCAGACTGGCCGTCGGGGGCTGCACGCCCATACCCAAAAAGCTTAAGGACGCCTCGTCCAGCATGGACAGGGCCATGACCGAGGTGGCGTAGACCAGAATGGGGGCCACGGTGTTGGGCAGAATCTCCGAAAACAGGATGTGCCGCAGGGGCATACCCGCCACAATGTCGCCCTTGACAAAGTTGGTCTCCCGCAGGCTGAGCACATTTCCCCGCACCAGGCGGGCGATTCCGGGCCAGTCCACAAAGCCCAGGATCAGAATGATGCTCCACAGCCCAGGCTCAAAGATGGCGGCCGCCACCAGCACCAGGAGGATGTAGGGGAACGACATCACCATGTCGGTGAAGCGCATGATCAGCATGTCCAGCCAGCCCCCGAAATACCCGGCCAGAAGCCCCAGCACCACGCCCACGGCGGTGGAGATGGCGGTGGCCAGAAGGCCGACCAGAAGGGAAATGCGGGTGGCGTAGAGCAGGCGGCTCAACATGTCGCGGCCGATCTGGTCCGTCCCCAGCCAGAAGCGCAGGCTGGGCGCCTCGCTGAAGGGTCCTACGATAGCGTCCGGGTCGTGGGGCGCGATGATAGGCGCCAGCACGGCGGCAAGGCAGATCACGCTCAGCAGGATCAGGCTGGCGACGCCCAGATGGTGGTGTTTGAAGCGCCGCCAGACCGTCTGTAAATAGCTTTCATTTGTAATATCCGTTTGTCTCTTCATGGGCCGCTCCTATTGATACTGGATGGTGGGGTTCACCACCGCGTACAGAATATCCGTAATCAGATTGCCCGCCAGCACTACCACCGCGGACAACAGGCATACGCCCATGATCACCGGGTAATCCCGGCTCATGATGGCGCTCATGGTCATTAGCCCCAGGCCGGGCCAGGAAAACAGCTGTTCCACGATCACCGCCCCGCCGAACAGCACGGGAATCTCCATGCCGATCACCGTGACGATGGGCACCATGGCGTTGCGCAGGGCGTGCTGGTTCACCACCCGGCGGCGTCCCAGGCCCTTGGCCCTGGCCGTGCGCAGGTAATCCTGCTGCAGGATTTCCAAAACCGCGCTGCGGATGTAGCGGATGTTGGTGCCCGCCATGGACACGGACAGCACGATCACCGGCATCACCATGTGGGCCGCGATGTCCGCGGCGCCCCCGGAGGAGCCCAGGGTGGTCATGCCGCCGGAGGGCAGCCAGCCCAGCTTGACGGTAAACAAATACACCAGCAACAGTGACAGGAAAAAGCCCGGGATGCTGCTTCCGAAGAAGGAGAGGGTCACCACCGTGTAATCCCCCTTGGAATACTGGTGGATGGCGCTGTAAATCCCAGCGGGCACCGCCATCAGCAGGCTGACGATCAGGGATACGCCCATGAGCAGCAGGGTCGGCCCCAGATGGCTTCCGATCATGGCGCTGACGGACTGGTAGGTCTTGACGGAATAGCCCATGTTGCCCTGAAGCAGGTTGGACAACCACACGAAATACTGGATGTAGAAGGGCTGATCCAGCCCCAGCGCGGCCTTCTGGGCCTCGATGGCTGCCTGGGAGATCCGGGCGCCCTGAAGCATCTCCAGGGGATTTCCCGCCATGCACATGATGGCGTAATCGATAATGGTGATTCCGATCAGCGTGGGGATGGCGATCAGAATGCGTTTTAAAATGTATTTACCCATAGGTAGGACCGCCTCCTTTTTCATTCTCTTCCCCGGCCAGCACCGGGCAGGCCACCAGATGGCCGCTGCCCGCAAAAGCCGGTTTCAGCTCCGGCTCGATCTCAGAACATTCCTGCCTGGCGTAGGGACAGCGCGGATGGAAGCGGCAGCCCGACGGCGGGCGGGTGTTGCTGGCAATCTCCCCCTGGAGCACCGGAATCTCCGTCTCCCTGGCTCTGGGGTCCGGGATGGGCACCGCTCTGAACAGCGCCTTTGAGTAGGGGTGAATGGGATCGGCGAACAGCTCCCTGGCGTCGGCCAATTCCACAATCTTGCCCAGATACATGACCGCGATGCGGTCGCTGACGTAGTTCACCGCGCCCAGCCCGTGGCCGATGAAGATGCAGGTTAAGTCCAGCTCCTTCTGCAAATCCCGCAGCAGATTTAAAATCTGCGCCTGGATGGACACGTCCAGAGCGCTGACCGGCTCGTCGCAGACCATGAGCTTCGGGCGCAGGGACAGCGCCCTGGCGATGCCGATGCGCTGGCGCTGGCCCCCGGAAAATTCGTGGGGATAACGCCCCAGGGAGTGGGCGGGCAAGCCCACCATGTCCAAAAGCCGTTTCAGCTCTGCGTCCAGGTTATCCTTCGTTGCCAGGCCGTGGTAGAGCATCGGCTCTGAGAGAATCTCATAGATGTGCTTGCGCGGGTTTAAGGAGGAGTAGGAGTCCTGAAACACCATCTGCAGCTCCGTTCGGATTCCTGCCATCTCCCTGCGGTTCATGGAGGCCAGGTCCACGCCACGGTAGAGGATCTTCCCGGCGGTGGGCCGCTCCAGGGCCACGATCTGCCGCCCCAGGGTGGACTTGCCGCAGCCGGACTCGCCCACCAGCCCCAGGGTCTCCCCCTGGTATACCGTAAAGCTGACGCCGTCCACCGCGCGCACGTCGCCGATTTTGTGGGTGATCACGCCGCCCTTGACCGGATAATATTTTTTCAGCCGCTCCACGGTCAGGATGGGCGTCCGGGAGGCGGGATCGACGGGACGGCCCGGCTTAATCCCGGCCCCGCCCCCATGGTTCTGTTCCGAATTCATCCCTTATCCCTCCTTCTCCTGGTTCATTCCGTCCGTTTGTTCCAGACGGGCGGTCTTCCAGCACCGCGCCACATGGGCCGGGCCGCAGGCCACTTCCTCCTGGGGTTCATGGCAGCGCTCCTCCTCGTAGGGGCAGCGGTCCGCAAAGCGGCAGCCCGTAATCCGGTCGTAGTGCTCGGGCACCACGCCCTGTATGGACTCCAGCCGTTTTCCGTCCGCCTCCTGGGCCGCCAAAACCTCTTCCCGGCTTCCACTGAAACGCGGAATGGAGGGCACGGAGCGCAGCAGCGCCTGGGTATAGGGATGGCCCGGCTCGTCGAACAGCCTCAGCACCGGGGCCTGCTCGATGATCTGTCCCGCGTACATCACCAGCACCCGGTCCGCCATCTGCGCCACCAGGCCGATATCGTGGGTAATCAGGATCACCGCCATCCCCAGATCCTTCTGCAGTTCCTTCAAGAGCTGCATGATCTGCGCCTGGATGGTCACGTCCAGAGCCGTGGTCGGCTCGTCCGCGATCAGAAGCCTGGGCCGGCAGGATAAGGCCATGGCGATCATCACCCGCTGGCGCTGGCCGCCTGAGAGCAAATGGGGGTATTTTTTCATCACCGAGGCGGCGTCCGGCATCCCCACCTTCTCCAGCAGGGAGACGGCCCGCTTGAACGCCGCCTCCTTGTCCAGATGCATGTGGACGCGGATGCTCTCCGTGATCTGCCGCCCGATGGTGAACACGGGGTTTAAGGAGGTCAGCGGGTCCTGGAAAATCATAGTCACGGCGTCGCCGCGGATCTTGTCCAGCTCCTTCTCCGACATACTCAGCAGATCCCGGCCCTCGAACAGGGCCTTTCCGGCTCTCACCTTGCCGCCCCGGCCCAGCAGGCTCATGAGGGACAGGGAGGTGACGCTCTTTCCACAGCCGGACTCGCCCACGATACAGACGATCTCTCCGGGATCCACATAAAAGCTGATGCCGTCGGCGCTGGTCATCTGGCCGCCGTCACCGTCAAATACAGTTGTGAGTCCTTCTACTTCCAGGATATGGGACATGTTGTTTCCTTTCTGAGTTTCAGTCATTGCCTTCAAACAAGGACACCCAGAAAGCGTCCGCAGGGGGCGCTTTCCGGGAGTACAGGTTCGCTACCTTGTTCGTTTGTCGCAGCCGGCCGCCAGGATCATTTTACATCCCACTGCTCTACGTGGTTGAAGAACCCGTAGACTGAGGGCTGCACTCCGGTCAGACGCTTGTTCACCGCTCCCAGGGAGCTGATCACATAGGCGGAGAACATGGGAACGTCCTCCTGCACCTTTTTGTCCACGATGGAGTAAAGCTTTGCGGTCTCGGCGGTGTCGTTGGTCACCTGGACCTTGGAAAGGGCGTCGTTTACGTCCGCGTTTACATAGCTGGTCCAGCTGTCTTCCATATTGATCAGCCAGTTGATATCCGCATAGGGGTCCACCGGCGCGTAAGTGTACTGAACGGCCAGCACGTCGTAATCCCGCGAGGTGGCGGTGGCCATCAGGGTGGCGAAGTCCACTGTCTGGATATCCGCCTTGATTCCCACCTCGGCCCACTGGGCCGCAATCACGGAAGCGGCGTTGATAAAGGTGCTGTCGCCGGAGTTCACATAGAACTTAAGGGTTTTGCCAGAATCCCATCCAGCCTCGGCCAACAGGGCCTTGGCCCGCTCGGGATCATAGGACACCGGGGTGATGGAGGCGTCGAAGTAGGGGCTGGCGCTGGAGAGGAAGCCGTCGATCACCTCGCCGTGGCCCTTCATCAGCTGGTCCAGGATGCGGCCCCGGTCGATGGCGCAGAGCATAGCCTGGCGCACTCTGGGGTCCGGCACGTTGGCGGTCTGGATGAACACGGACTGGTTGGTCACCGGGTCGCCGTACACCGGGGTCACGTTTTCCAGCGCCTCGATGCTCTCGTAGTCCTCCATGGGAATGGCGCTCATGGTATTCTGGGTGACGTCGATCTCCCCGGATTTTAAGCCCGCGTAGAGCTGGCTGCCCTCCACGATCTTGATGTTCAGGCGGTCGATCTTGGGAGCGCCCTTCCAGTAGTCCTTGTTGGCTTCATAGGAAATGTAGTGGTCCTTGTCAAAATCCGTCACCCGGAAGGGGCCGCTCACCACGTCGGGATGGTTGAACCACTCGTTGGACTTTAAGTCCTCCTCCGCGATGCCCTCGATCACATGCTTGGGCAGCGTCATCAGGTAGCGGGCGTAGGAGTTCTGGAAGGTCACCAGGGACATGGGGTCCTTGGTGGTGAAGCGCACGGTTTTGTCGTCCACCTTGGTGATTCCCTCCACGTGGTCCGCGCCCTTTTCCGTGTAGCCTTCGTCGCCGACGCCCACAAAGACGTAGTACATCATGGCCGGGTTGCCGATCACCGGGCTGGTCAGCCGCAGGGCGGTATAAATCACGTCGTCCGCGGTCACCGGCTTGCCGTCGGACCAAGTTGCTTTCTCATCGATATGCACCAGGAAATTGTGCTCGTCCTCCGCGGTGATGGAGTCCGCCAGCATGCCCTCAAACTGCAAATCCGAATCCAGCTCCATCAGGGGCAGGAACATCAGGCCGGTAGCGTATTTGTTGATCTCCCCGCCGTCCATCAACAGGGGATTTAAGGTGTTTAAGGTGTCGGTGACGCCTACGTTGACGATCTTCTCGCCTCCGGCCGCCTGCGTCTGCTGGCCGCCGGACTGTTCCTGCTGTCCGCCCGCAGCTCCGGGCTCACCGGACTGTTTCTTGCCGCACGCCGTCACGGACAACGCCATCACAATGGCCAGTCCCAATCCCAGCGCCCGCTTCGCGATCCCACGGTTCATCTTCATAATTATTCCTCCTGCTTGTTTGCCCACATGGCCCCATCTTCTTGACAAAGGCCTGCTGTAGTTGTATAGTTCATAACATCATTACTCCGAAAATGAGGTGCGCGCCCATGAAGGTCCCTTTTTCCTATCAGAAAACCGAGTTCGACTGCGGACCCACGTCCCTGACGAACGCGCTGTCCTTTCTGTTCGACCGGGAGGAAATTCCCCCTGAGATGATCCGCCGTATCATGGCCTACTGCCTGGACGGCTTTGACGGGCAGGGCCATCCCTGCCGCCGCGGCACCTCCGCAGCAGCCATGCGCTTTATCAGCTCCTGGATCAATGGCTACGGGGAATCCGTTCACTTCCCCATTAAAACCCAATTTCTGGAAGCCGACCAGGTCCACCTGGAAGCGGACAGCCCCATTCTGAGCGTTCTGCGCCAGGGCGGCGTGGCCGTGATCCGCGTGATCTACGAGTGCGGTCACTACGTTCTGGTCACCGGCCTCGGGGAGCCGGATCGCCTTTTGGTGTTCGACGGGTACTACGAGGAGGGCCGGGATATCGAGGACCTCGTCCGTGAGGGCATCGGGATCATCCCCGACCAGCCCCGGAGGGCCAACCGCCTGGTTCCCATTTCGCACATGAACAGCGAGAGCACGGGCTCCTATCAGCTTGGACCGGTTCCCCGCCGGGAGGCCATTCTGCTCTCCCGCACGGATCTGACGTTTCATCCGCTCTGAGCCGGCTGTTTCCCTTAGGATTCCTCTGAAGGCGCCAGCTTATTCAGCATCTTAAAGCGTTTAACCACACTATTCATAGTAGCTTAGTGTGGTTTTATTTATATCATTGGATGGGACAAATGTCAATTCCTATTTTAAAGACGGAGTGACGAGGGACGGACGCGCAGCGGCTAACGGGCGTCAGGCCGTTCCTTCCATATTATATGGATTCCATGGAACTTCATCGCGCGGGACAAGGGATGCCCATCTGCCGGTGCCGGTTCACATACGTTTCTATTATATGCAAATTCCCCCATGACCGCAAGTCAAATTCCGGCCGTTCCCTCTTCGGGCCGCATTTTCATGGGTTTTCCGCCCACATTTCCGTATTTTCCCCCCGAGACAATATTTCCGGTAAAATCCCCCCAAGCCGGGTACACTGTCTACAGCGCCTCCACCGCCACCTTGACGATATAATCCCCGTAACCCTTGACGGTCAGCTCGTCCAGCAGAAAGTCCTCGTACCACTCCTGGCCCAGCCGAAGTCCCCGGCGCTCTGCGTACTCCCGGATCAAATGGTAAGGCTTTTCCATGCTGTCCTCATAACCGCGGTAACAGACCTCCACGTACCGCCCGGCACGCTGCCGGACCGTCTTCAGACCGGACACAGGCCGGGTGATTCTGGAGTAAACGCTCACATACCGGTTGTATTTCCCCTGATCCAGGTCCTGACCCAGGCAGATGGTCCCCACGGCGCTCTGGGTTACCCGGTACTGTTCCCGCAGGCGCACGTGCTCGGCGATCTCCTCGGCCAGCTTGCGCTCCTCCCGGCCCTTCACGTCCGACAGCAGGAGCCAGCACTCCTCCCGGCGGACGAGATAGGGTTCGTCCAGGCGCACGTCCAGCGCCTCCTGCACATTCTGTTTCTCATGGCGGATAAACTGCTTCATGGACCGAAGCCGCTTGATCTCCTGGTCGATCTGGTGCTCCTGCTGGTCCATCATTTTCAAAAAAAGCTCCGGGGAGCGCTCCTGCATGTAGGCCTTGATCTCGCCCAGGGGCATGCCAAGGCGCTGCAGCGCCCGGATCACCTCAAAGGCGTCCATCTGCCACACAAAATAATACCGGTATCCGTTTTCCTCCTTCACCGCCGGTGAAAACAGGCCGATCTCGTCGTAGTGAAACAGGGTGTGTTTTTTCACCCCCAGGATCTCCGCAAATTCGCCGGTTGTAAAATAGAGTTCATTTCTCTGTTCCATATTTTTTTCAAATCTCCTCTTGACTATCGGGTTACCCTATAGTCTATCATAATGATTGCGGCTGAAATATGCAAGAAATATAGGAGTGTTTTTTATGAGTTATTCATTGTCGAAAAAGTTTACTTTCGGGTCGCTGCTGGTATTTGCACTGCCCACCACCATTATGATGGTGTTTATGTCCCTCTATACCATTGTGGACGGCATGTTCGTCTCGCGTTTCGTCAGCACCAACGCGCTGTCCTCCATCAATATCGTCTATCCGGCGGTCAACATCGTGCTGGGACTGGCGATTATGCTGTCCACCGGCAGCAGCGCCATCGTGGCGCGCAAGATGGGCGAGGGCAAGCCGGAAGAGGCCAGGCAGACCTTTACCGCCGTGATTTTTCTGAACGTGGTCATCGGTCTGGTCCTGGCGGTTCTGGGCACGCTGTTCGCAGCTCCCCTATCCCGCATGCTGGGCGCCAGCGACGTGCTTCTGGCAGACTGCGTCACCTACCTGCGCTGGCAGCTGGGCTTCGCGCCCGCGCTGATGCTTCAGATTCTGTTTCAGATGTATTTTGTGACGGAGGGGCGGCCGGGAATCGGGTTGTTTCTCACCATCGCGGCCGGAATCACCAACGCGGTGCTGGACTATATACTGATCGTA
>ERZ1106950.2260-NODE-2260-length-9761-cov-2.532557_pt1 | contig 9761 bp, 10 predicted proteins | sample MGYA00403675_ERZ1106950 | MGnify/ENA primary metagenome ERZ1106950 (study PRJEB35170, sample SAMEA104062410) | human gut metagenome | biome: human gut; feature: human-associated habitat; material: faeces | place: Denmark | collected 2012-06-13 ... | reverse complement strand
TGTACATACTTGGAAATGGATTTGACCTGATGCATGGAGTCCGTTCCAGCTATTACGCGTTCAGGGATTCGCTTGGGAAAGAGAGCCGTCTCCGAATGTCTCTGGAAAATTTCTGGACGCCGGATGATATCTGGGCGGATTTTGAGAATGCGCTTGCTCATTTTAATATGAAAGCCATGGGAGGCCGGCATATTGTTGACAGCTGGTTGGACCTATTTGACGCATATGCAGACGAGGCCAGCGCAGCCCAATTTTATATTGCAGCGGAAGCGGCGGCGAATCCGATCCTGACCGTTCGCGACGAACTCCAGGAACGATTCCGCAGGTGGATCGAATCACTGACGATTGGGACGGACGACAGACCCCTTCGCAATCTGTTCCGAAATGGTAAGGTATTGTGTTTCAACTATACGGAGTTTGTGGAAGCGCTGTATGGGATTGATAAAAATCAAGTGTGCTACATACACGGCTGCCGCAGAAACAATAAAAGCCAGCTGAACGAACGTCTGATTTTGGGACATATGCCTGGGGCAAGCGACCATTCATATGAGTTTCAAGAGGAGCCTTTCAAGCCGGTCAGAAACCCGCAGGAACAATATTTATTGGAGGCGGCCCAGGATCAGGTGTTTCGGCTGGCTGCTGAGAGCGACGAGACCATGACCAAGAATTGCGGCGACATTATCGCAAAGCATGAGGCTTTTTTCAGAAGCTTGGCAGGTATTCAAACTATCATCGTGATTGGTCACTCCCTGTCACCTGTTGACTGGGACTATTTTGCAAAGGTGGCTTCCGCAGTCTCCGGCTCGAAGGGAGTTCGTTGGTTTTTTGGATGCCATGGCCTGCGTGATTTGGAAAACTTGGAGGCGTTGCTTGGAACGCTTGAGATTGAACGTTCAGATGTGTCCATTTTTCAAACGGATGATATCCGGGTGACGCCAATCGGGGACGGAAATACTGCGCCTGAGGTTAAGAGACGGTCGAGCGGGAAAACACACGTCAAATCGTCATCGAATGGTCAGTGGGCCGCCAAAAGCGCGGGCTGCTCATTGAAGATACTCGATCAGAAGAACGGAAAGGTGGTCTACGAAGCGGCGGTGTCGTCTATGATCAGCGATGCCTTTATTACGCCAGGCGGCGAATGCGTTTTTGTAGTCATACGCGGGAGCGATCCGGGAATTTTGCTGTTTGGCTTTGAAGATAACCGGTGGCGCTTTGTTGGGGAGCTTGAAAGAATACAACACCAGAATCTCATAAATCCCAGGTTGAGCCGTGTTTTTTTGACACAGGAGAACGTTACATTTGTCTACAACAACCGCGTTCGGAAATATGATCTCAGGAATGGAAGGCTTATCTCCAATCGAGGCGTACGGGGCGCCAGAAATTATATTTATGAAGGAGAGGAGATTACTCGATTTTTCAAGGCGGAGAGATCGTATGGACGCATTTCCGGATAAACTTTGTGAACTGGAATTATATAACTATTTTCCAGAGGCATGCGAGGATAGAAACGGGCTGAATTTCAAAAGCGGTAAAGTGAAGCGGTGTCTGCGGGTGCACCAGATGTTCGGCAGCTCTAAACGTTTAAGGCAGCCCGCCCATCATTTTTCCACCAAACGCTAGGAAATCCCCACCGTTTGTGCTATACTGGGAGATACTTACAAAGAGAAGGGGAGGCAGGCAATTATGGACAAAGTGATTACAGTAAGCCGTGAATTCGGCAGTGGCGGCCGGGAATTGGGGGTACGCCTGGCGGAACATTTTGGGATTCCCTTTTACGATAAGGAGCTGATCTCCATGGCGGCGGATCACGCCGATATGGCGGAGACGGCGTTCCAGCACTACGACGAGAAGCTTCCGGACATGCATGATCCGTTGGACCGCCATTATTATAATCCGTTTTCCGCGGTGTACAAGGTGCCTATGTCGGATCAGATTTTTGTGGCGCAGTCCAGTTTTATCCGCCGTCTTGCGGAGCAGGGACCCTGTGTGATTGTGGGTCGTTGCGCGGACCGGGTGCTGACGGACAGCGTTAACCTGTTCATCTACGCGAAGATGAAGGACCGGGTGACGCGTATGGTATCCCTGGAGCCGGAGGCCGATCCACAGGAGATGGAGAAGCGGATCCGCGAGGTGGACCGCAAGCGTAAGGATTATTACCAGTATTATACCGGGGCTCAGTGGGGCAGGGCTCAGAATTATCACCTGTGCGTGGAGAGCGGACTGGTGGGCGTGGACGGCTGCCTGCGGGCGGCGTTGGCGTATCTGGGTGAGAATTGATGTGAACGATAGCCGCGTTTACGTGTTATCAAAGCGGATTTTTTAAAGAATAGGGGCCGGAAAACCTGAAGCTGCAGGTTTTCCGGTCCCTTTTCCATGGGAAATACCGATCTATTAGGCGTCCGGGGAGAAGAAGCCGTACCCGGTTGCCAGATTATGCAGGCCGTAGCAGCCCAGCTGGTCTCCGGCATCGATAAACTGGCGGCGGCCCGGCCACCAGGTCCAAAACGGAAGGGCGCCGTACAATTCTGTACCAGGGGCATACCCTGTGGCCTCAGGGGTGTAAAGGAGGAAGGCAGAACCGGGCTCCAGGGGCGCACCGTCTGGGCCGTCCAGTCCATAGGGGCCGCTGGAGATATAGCGGATGCCGTTTTCACGCCACTCTTCGCCTAGTGGATGACCGGTGTCCAGCACCAACTCCTTTAATGTCAGGGACCAGGAGGCGTCGGTGAGACGGGCGAAATCCCCAAAGCTTCCGTGGAACCGGCAGATGTACTGCACGTCAGCGTCGGAGTCGGTATATTCTCCTGCAAAGGAACCGTCCGGGCTCAGGGTAAGGGTGGTTCGCCATGCCCCGGCTCCGCTGAGAAATTCCATTTCCACAGGATGGTTTAAGGGCAGGGAATCGGTTTTCACGGGAACGGCGGGCGTCTGAGCGCGGGTCATGGCCGCCTGAAAATCCTGTAGATTTTCTGACATGGATTTCGAGGGATCTCTGGTGAAAATTCCCTTAAAATCGTCCAACCACCACAGTGTTTCGGTCAGCGTTCCAGCTTGATCAAAGGCGGTTTGAAGGTCCGAGTGGGTATTGAAGAGCTGGACGCTGTGGGCTAACAGGCCGTTAAGCTCTTCCACAAACGCGGAGATGGCAATGGGGTCGAATGTTCTGTGGAAGGGTGCACTGAAATTGGTGTCAAAGGAGATGTTTTTTTGCTGCACCGTGGTTTCCACACCGTCTTTCAGGAAAAAGAGTTCGTAGCGATAGGAGAAATTTCCCTGATACATGGTGGGCCGGTAGCGCAGCAGGTAATCTTCCCCATCCAGGGTACACAGGAAGAGGGCGTTCCATTCCGATGGCGCACGGCTGCCCCATGCCGACCAGATTTTTGTCCCGTTCTCCTGGAAATCCAGCGAAAGCTCATTTCCGGTTTCGGACAGACGCAGTGTCTCCGGGATGCCGTTGTGGTTTACATCCGTTTCAGGAAGGCCCTTTTCTGAGGGGGGACCGCCCGCGTTGGATGGGGCCGGTGTTGACGGACGGAGAGACTGGGATTGCCCGTTATGCTCATGCTGCCCGTTTTGCCCATCCAGCCCGATTCTCCCACTACCCCCCGCCATCTTTGCGCCCCGGTCAGTGGCCAGAGCCGTCCCGGCGGCCAGCACTGTGATCAGGGCCAGATTGATGACCCACAGCGCTGGCTTTTTATAATGCAGCACATGTTTGATCCGGCTTTGCAATCTGCCGTCTCCAAATGCCAGGGGGCCGATTGGGAGCCGCTTCCCGGTGGAGAGCCGCAGCAGGGTGGAAGAGTAGTCGGCCCGGATATCCCGGCCAATGTTCCGCAGAACTGCCTCGTCACAGGATATTTCCATATCCCTTCCGGCCAGATAAAAGGCGAGCCAGACCAATGGATTAACCCAGTGTATAACCGCCGCCAGCCACGCCAGAGCCCGGAAGCAGGGATCCAGCCTTCGAATGTGGGTCCGCTCATGAAACAGGATGTACCCCCGCTCTTCTTTGGGAAGGTCCGAGGGCAAAAAGATCCTGGGCCGGAACAGTCCCAGCACAAAGGGGGAGGAAAGGTGATCGGCCAGCCAGACCTGTCTCTCTCCCGCAAGGGGAGTTGCCCCCAAAAGCCGCCGTTGCAGCTGAAACAGAGAGATTAAACTGTAGAGAAGCAACCCTGCTGCACCGCACAGCCAGACAGCGGTTGCGATTGCTAGCAGACCTGCAAGGGAGGTAACAGACTGTGCAGCCCGGCCTTCCTGGAAATCAGTGATTCCGCCTGTATCCGGTGCCTCCTCCGCCACGGCGAGAGTATCCGGATCTCTGGAAATGTTGGACGCGCCGGAGGAATCCGGTGCGCCCGGGCGGTCGGCCACGTTCAGGCGGTCGGCCACCTCCAACCTCCGCTCCAGCAAAACCGGCATACCGCTTGGAATGATACCCACCGGGCTTTCGACGGTTACAGGGCAGAGCAGCCGGAACAGTACCGCCGCCCACAGGGCGTAGGAGAACACCCGGGGCGCTTTTCGCAGGAACAGGCGGAAAAGCAGCACAAGCAAAATGACGAGGCTTGCCGTCCCGCTCATTGAGAGTACCATCAGAAACAGCCCGCGCATGCCCTCACCTCCTGCTCTTGTCGATGAGCTGTTGCAGCTGGTCGATTTCCTCGCTGCTCAGCTTTTTTCGGAACGTAAATGCGGTGAGGAATTTTGGCAGGGATCCGTCAAATGCTTCCTCCACGAATTCCTCGCTCTGAAGGGCGGAAAATTCTTCCCGGCTCAGCAGAGAGGTCACCACTCCGCCGTCGTTTTGGACAATGCCCCGCTGGCACAGCCGACGCAGGACGGTATAGGTGGTAGATTTTTTCCAGGACAGCGTTTCCCGGCACAGCTCTGCCAGCCTGCCCGAGGTCAGCGGTTCGTTGTCCCAGATCAGCGCGGCGAACTTTGCCTCTATTTCGCCCAGTCTGTACTGTGTCATATTGCATAGCTCCTTTTTAAATATTGGTTTACAGGTTGTAGTCTACTATTAGTCTACATCGTGTAAACCCATCTGTCAAGAAGTCTTATCGCTGCCGCACGGCAACGTTTTCGTAAGGGCATAAAAATACTCAGGCTTACCGGTACGAAAATATTCATACCAGGCCTCCAGCGTGTCTGATTGAAACACATCCAGATATTCGATTATCTGTCTCGCCCACAGCAAAGCCCCGGCGCAGCCGGCTGTAATCAGATTGTGGTCCGCCACCGACGGCTGATCGACGTAAAAGCGCTGCCCTTTATAACCGGGGGAAAACAGTTCAAGAAATCCCGGCCCATTGCTGGTGTGCGGACGCTGATCCAGGAGCCCGCAGCCGGCCAGCGCTGTGGTGGCCCCGCAGATTGCACACACTGCGGCGCCTGCGGAGAGAAACTCCCTTGCTTTTTCAATAACAGCCCCATGCCTTGGATCGCTCCAGGTATTCGCGCCCGGTAAAATGAGCATGCTCGTCTTTTCGGCAACCATCTCATCAATTAAGCAGTCAGGCACAATGGTCAGCCCGCCCATTGTGGTGACGGTTTCCCTGGAAGCGCTTACTGTTTTAAGCGACACGCGCTGCGCCCCCTTCTTGAAAAAACGCCCGGAGTTCAACTCCGAAGTAACGTATCCCAACTCCCAGTCGGCCAATGTATCGAGAACGTAAACATAGATTGTAAACATAAAATTCCTCCATTTTGATTTTTTCTGTACAGCGCCACCTCTGACAGAATTGTACCATGTAATTGTTGACAACAGTGTGGCCATAATCCATACTGATAAAAAAGAAATATTAAAGGCGGTTGTCAGATGAAAACAGACAGGCTTGTGAGCATTATCATGATGCTTCTGGACAAAGAGCGTATAGGCGCACAGGAATTAGCGGACAGATTTGAGGTTTCACCCCGGACCATTTACCGCGACATAGAAACCATCAACATGGCGGGGATTCCGGTCCGCTCAACGCCGGGGGTGGGCGGTGGTTTTGAAATTATGCAGGAATACAAGGTGGATAAAAATGTTTTTTCTGCTGCCGACCTCTCCGCCATCCTGATGGGGCTATCCAGCCTTTCCGGAATGGTGCGGGGAAATGAACTGGTAAACGCCCTTGCAAAGGTCAAGCGTTTCATCCCTGCCGACAGAGCCAAAGAAATTGAATTGAAAGCGAACCAGATATATATTGATTTAAGCCCCTGGATGGGCAACCGGAACATTCAGCCCTATCTGGAACGGGTCAAAACGGCTTTGCAGGAAAGCAGGCTGCTTTCATTTGAATACGCGGACCGCTTCGGAAATAAGACGGTACGGACGGTGGAGCCGTACCAGATTGCCGCAAACGAGAGGATTTTCGCCTGTTCAGGCTATCCCGCATTTCAAACCTGCAAATGACGCGGGAAACGTTTTCGCCGCGGGATTATCAAAAACCGGTTTTAGATTTTGGGGATATTCTGAAAACCATGCAGACAACCATCAAGCTTCGTGTTCAAAAATCTGCGATGGACCGTTTGCTCGATTATTGTACCTGTGAACAGGCTGTGCCGGACGGCGAGGAGCATTATATTGTCAATTTTCCGTTCATTGAGAACGAATATTACTATGATATTCTGATCAGCTTCGGGGATCAATGCGAGTGTTTAGAGCCGCAGCGCGTCCGTGCGGAAATGAAGCGCAGAATACAAAATATGGCCGCCCTTTATGAAGGCCGGTCATGATTTTGAATGGTGGTAAATCTTAGCAGCATATTTTAAGAGGCCGGGCTCATACTAAGAAGGTACAAAGGAAGTACAAATCAGAAACAGGTGAGTCCATGGAAAAGCCCGGTAAGAAACTGAAGAAATTAATTGTCATAACAGGAACCACGGGAGTGGTGTACGCAGGATTCCGGTATCTGCTGCCCCTCGTGGCTCCTTTTTTCATAGGATATTTGGTTGCGCTTATGCTGCGCCCCTCGGCGCGTTTTTTGTCCTACCGCCTGCGGCTGCGTATCAGGGGAAAGACACGCCATCTGCCCGTTGGAGTGGTGGGAGGCGCGGAATTTCTGCTGCTGATCACGCTGCTGGGGGCGGGGCTGTACTGGGGGCTTGTGAAGCTGTGCCAGGAAGGCAAGATGCTGGCGCTCCAGCTGCCCATCTGGGTGGAACAGTTCGACCTCTGGCTGACGGGGAGCTGTCGGGAAATGGAACAGACCTTCGGCCTGCGGGAGGGCCGGGTAGCCGACGTGGTCAGCGAGATGCTGACTAATCTGATCCAGGCGGGCAAGCAGTCCGCCATGCCGGCGCTGATGGCGAACTCCGTCACGGTAATACGCTGGGGCGTAGGGATAACCGTGGTATTTGTTGTGCTGTTCCTGGCCGTGGTGCTCTCGCTCCAGGAAATGGACGATCTTCGGGTGCGTCGGGACCTGTCCGTGTTCCGGCGGGAATTTGCAATGATCGGGAAACGCATCGTGCACACGGGCAAGGCCTGGTTTAAAACCCAGGGCATTATCCTCAGCCTGATCACCATGCTGTGCATCCTGGGGATGGCGGCCATTGGCAACCCATACTATATTATGGCCGGAATCGGGATCGGGGTGCTGGACGCCCTGCCCATCTTCGGCACGGGAACGGTGCTGATCCCGTGGAGCCTCATTTGCCTGTTTATGGGCCGGTGGGGGAGAGCGCTGGCGCTGTTTGCATTGTACCTGATCTGTTATCTGATCAGAGAATATCTGGAAACAAAGCTGATGTCCAACCAGGTGGGCCTGTCTCCCCTGGAAACGCTGGCGGCGGTGTACGTTGGCTTGCAGCTGTTTGGATTCCCGGGATTTATATTGGGGCCCCTGGGGCTGCTGCTGATCGAGGATCTGGTGGAAGCGTGGACGTAAGGGGGGCCAGCCGGTCGATCTGATCCTTTAAATCCAGCAGGTACTGGTGGGGCTTCATTTCGATGTGGATTCCCCAAGAATCCTTTCGCAGCGATTCCATCCAGTTGTCCCAGTCGCCGATAAAAATGTCGATAAAGTCGGGGGAATTCCCCCGGCTTTTAAAGCGTCTGAGGTATTCCTGTCTGGCCCCGGTTTCCGGATAGCAGAGTACATAGGGAACGCCGGCCTGCCCCAAACACCTCAGAACCCGCGCTACCGACGGAATGACAAGGTAGTCCTGCGGATTTTGCCGGTGGTATTCCAGAATCGCCTCCAGGTAGGAGAACTCCCATCCAAAGATAAAATCCAGTTCCAGACTGGCCTTAAAGGACTCAACCGGCCGCCCGGAGGCCAGAAGCTTGTCAAAGTTCGAATACTTGAACGACATACAGCCAAAATCCACTGCGTTTTCGACTTTTTGGCAAAAGGTAGTTTTGCCGATTCCTGAAAATCCTGCTATGATCATAAATACCTCCTTGGTTTGGTCGTATATAGGCGTTTCCAAAGCTGAAAATGCCACGTTATGATGACTTATTATAGGCCACGGGCGGAGGCTGCGCCAGTGCAGATTGCGTGTGGAGCCGTCGGCTTTGTGCCGCCTGTCAGGAGATATGCGGACGGGTATACAAAAAGCCGGCCTTTTGTATACCGGAACCAGTTTGGGGCGGGCTGTGGGGAAATGCCGCCGGGACTCCGCCGTCGCCGGCACTGTTGCGAAAATGCCGCCCCGACAGCCGGAAAACACGCCCCAGGGCTGGTAAACAGGTTGGAAATGTGGTATGATATGCGAAAACCAGGATATGCCAAATGTGGGACGACATGGGATTGAAACGATGAAATGGACGCCGGAAACAGCGCATATCCGGCTAAGATGTCCGATCAAGGAATCTGCTGTGCAGCAATGACAGAAGGAGGGTTACATAATATGAAAATTTCAAAGGTGAACGCGGTGTACTTCAGCCCCACATTCAGCTCCGGGGAGATCACCGGGCTGGTGGCCGGGGAGATGGCTTTGGCCGGAAGTCTCGGACAGGGGGAGAACATTGACCTGTCCAAAACGGAGGAGGATGAAGCGGTTCATGAGTTTGGGCCGGAGGACGTTGTCTGTGTGGGCGTTCCGTCCTACGGCGGGCGTGTGCCGGGGATTGCAGCGAAGCGTATGGAGAATCTGCGGGGCGACGGGACCGCGGCCGTGGTGATCGCGGTGTACGGCAACCGGGATTACGACGATACGCTGCTGGAGATGAAGGATATTCTGACCGAACGGGGATTTACGGTGATCGCCGGATTGGCCGCGATCGCCCAGCATTCCATCGCGCCCTCCATCGCTGCGGGGAGACCCGATGAGAAGGACCGCCACGAATTGCGGGAGGCGGCCCGGGCGATTTGGGAAAAACTGGAGGACCTTGCGGCGCCCGCAGACGGTCAGGTGGAGGTTAAGGGGAAACGCCCCTACAAGGAGTACGGCGGTTCCGCCATGAAGCCTGCGGCGGATGAGAGCTGCGTGGGCTGCGGGACCTGCGCCGAACAGTGCCCGGTGAAGGCCATCCCGGCGGAGGCGCCGGACACTACGGACCGGGAACGCTGCATTTCCTGCATGCGCTGCATCAAGGTATGTCCGGCAGGCGCCAGAAAGCTGGACCCGGCGGGGCAGTTGGCGGTGGAGCAGAAGCTGAGCAAGATTTGCGGGGAGCGCAAGGAGAACGAACTGTATATTTAAGGCGGGAATGAATCGATGCTGCCGTCCATCCGGAGAATCCGGGTGGGCGGCGGTATTTTTTTGTGTATCGGGAGCGCGGCCTCAATAAAGATACAAAATATACAAAATAAATATAT
>ERZ1106950.2255-NODE-2255-length-9774-cov-6.207635_pt1 | contig 9774 bp, 9 predicted proteins | sample MGYA00403675_ERZ1106950 | MGnify/ENA primary metagenome ERZ1106950 (study PRJEB35170, sample SAMEA104062410) | human gut metagenome | biome: human gut; feature: human-associated habitat; material: faeces | place: Denmark | collected 2012-06-13 ... | reverse complement strand
CCGGCAGGCGGCCGCCGTAGAAGTCGTCCGCCTTATCGCATAACAGGTTAAAAAGCTGGGAATACATGAGCGCTGCCACGAAATTGAAGGTCGAGTCCGTGTCCGACAAGATCACGAACAATGCCGATTTCCGGTCGCCCAGGGTGTCCAGCTCCAGCTCGTCCTCCGCCATAAGGTCCCGCAGCTCCGCGATGTCAAAGGGCGCCAGGCGGGCGCCGCAGGAAATCAGTATGGATTTTAGAGTTTTGCCCGCGGCCATTTTGAATTTGCGGTATTGCTTCACGGCGAAGTGGTCCGGGTGCTCCTTTTCCAGCTTGGCGAACAACAGATCCACGGGAGACTGAAACTCCTCGTCGTCCTCCCGCGCCTCGCTGGCGTTGATGAGGTCCAGCAGAGTGATGAAGTTGCGCTCCTCCGGTTCCGCCTCGTACCAGATGTATGCGATGAGGGCGGAATAGTACAGGCGCTCGGCCTTCACCCAAAAATCCTCGGAGCTCTTTTCGCCCTCGCCCTTGGTGTTGAGGATCAGGGCATTGACCAACTTCAAAATATCCTTCTCGCTACGGATGTACGCCAGAGGGTTGTAACGCATAGACTTCTTGAAGTTGATGAGGTTCAGGCTTTTAATGCGGTATCCCTTGCGGTCCAGCAGGGCGCCCACCTCGTTCAGGATGGTGCCCTTGGGGTCCGTGACCACATAGGAGGAATGGCACTGGAGCAGGTTGGGCTTGACGAAAAACCTCGTCTTGCCGGAGCCGGAACCGCCGATGACCAGGATATTTTTGTTCCTGGCATACTTGGGCTCCTTGGGGCGGCTCGACATGGTGATCCGCTCCGTTTGGGTGAGCAGGACGTTTTGGGAAAAGTCCTTGTCCATGTAGGGGACGATGTCGGCCGGGGTGCCCCAGCGGGCGCTCCCGTACTCCATGCCCTTGCGGTATTTCTTTGCGTTCTTGCCCTTGGAGTAGACCACCAGTCGGATCAGCACCGCGCCGGCGGCGCCCATGCACAGGTCCACCAGATGGAAGCTGGGCGCCAGACTGGCAAAGGCCGCCGAAAAGCCCTGCCCGATGTGGAGCAGCTTCTCCGAGGCGTCCGCCCCAGGCGCCAGCCGCACACCCTGACAGAGCTTGCCAAAGAGATACACGAAGATGAGATACGGGAGGTTGAGCAGCACCAGCTTTTTCACCTTGTCGGTCATCGCGCCACCTCCCGGTCCTTGGCCTTGACCTTCTCCCGTTCCCGGTGCTTGGTCTTGGTCTGTTCCTGGGCCTGGGCCAGCCGCTCCCGGATGGTGGGGCGCTTCTCCCGGTCCAGGGTCATGGCGGTGAACTCCTTGAAGGCCGGTTGGAACTGGTCCTTGTCCTTCGCCTTGAAGAACACATAGTAGTGCGGGGGTTCTGTATGGGGGTCCTTCTTCAGGGCGTAGTCGATGTCGTACTTCTTCGCCACCACGGAAAACGCCTTGATGTTCTGCTCCGTGATCTCAATGTTGGTCAGGGAGGCCCCATGCTGTTTGAGCTGGTGCAGGGTCTGTCTGCCTTGGCGGAGGGTGCGCTGGGAGGGCTTTTTCTGCATCTCCTCCAGCACCTTCTTCAGGGCCTTTTGGAGCAGGTCCGCGGTCATCTTGCCCGCCTCCACCGAGAGGGAGACCGCGCCCTGGGTGATTTCTTCCTGCATAGGCACTACCTCCTTTCTCCGCCGCCGTACAGGTCATGGCTCACCAAGGAAGTGTAGTAGCTGCCGATGGTGGCCGGGGCGTTATACAGGGCGGCCAGCAGGTATTTCTTGATATTGCGGACATAGGTGGTGTTCTCCCGCATTCGGTCCAGTACATACTCGATGTGGGAGCTGTCCAGCTTCAGGAACCGGGACTTGACCACCTCCGCCGGGTAGTCGTCCCCGGCAATGCGGATGGTCTCCCGACGAGAGCATACCGTGTCCACCATGAGCTCCACCAGCTCGTCCAGACGGTCCCGGTCAAGCTGACGGTTCTGGATGAGGTAGTCATACTCAATGTTCTCCAAAATGAGCTCCCGATAGCTCTCTCGTTCCCGCATCCAGTCCCGTCCGGTCCTGTTGGCCCCTGCGGGGGTTTGGGGGCTTGATTGGATAGGATTTGATCCTTCCGTACTTGATAGATCTTTTTTTGATTTTTCTTTACTTGATCTATTAGTATTTAATTGTGCGGGGTTTTCCTGTTCAGGTTCTTCCAAGACAGGTAAAGCCTGTTCAGGATTATCCAAGACTGGATTTTCCCGTTCAGGTTTTTCCGGTTCAGGTGGGCGGGGCTGCTCCAGGATAGTGTACTCGATGGCGCCGAGCTGGCCGTTGGGGTTGCGGACCCGCTGGCGGATCACATACCCGTGTTCCTCCAGCTCCCGCACCCCGGCGCAGATACTGTCAACGCCATCCTTACAGATCCGGGCCAGTCCCTTGGTGGTATAGTCCCACTCCTCCGGCAGGGAGAGCATGAGGGAGAGAAGGCCCTTCGCTTTCAACGAGAGCGACTTGTCCCGCAGGTGATGGTTGGACATCACCGTGTAATCACGGGTTTTCTCAATGCGGAATACCGCCATGTTGGATACCTCCTTCCGTTGGTTTTGAAAAGTGTTCGTTTCGGTGGTTTTGCGCCCCTGTATCACCGCCCGGCCTCCCATGAAGGAAAGGATATGGGCGGCCTCGTTTGCGCCGCTCACAGACGAAAAATCAGGGGATTTCCCACCCTAAAACGCACACTTGATTTTGGGATAGAAAAAGGGCGGCTGTCAAAACAGCCGCCCGATAGGGGGTCTAATACAAGTTATTTGCTATCCGGCAAGCCCGGAAACCATTGATATTACGGGATTTTTTGAAAAGTTCTGTATCGCCATTCGTACCATACTGAATGACCCTACCTCCTCTGAACAAATGACTGACATTTGTTCAGAGGAGGTAGGGTCATTTCATTCCAGAACTCCTTAGACTGCAAGAGGTTTGACCTTTTTATGCGAAACTTTTGTGTCACCAATCAAATACAAACAGCGTAAAATTAAAGTGTAAAACGTGTATACGACGAGATTCGAACTCTTAAAGTGTCATCGAGATGTGTTGCTCATGAATACATCTTCCACCCGACATGGCGTACAGTTTTGCAATGTGCGATAAGATTCACTGTGTATTATAAACCTCGATGCAGGAGGCCAAGCCGCGCTTGAAATCCACTTCTGAGGGGTAATGCTGTCTCGACTGAGGAAGAAACAGGTACTCATAAATATTGGTTTTAACCGTCTCTTCCAAGATATATAAGCAAAAACACTGAGAAGTGCGGTGTTTCTGCTATTTCGGATAGTTTCAGAAGAAGTCAACACAAAAAGTATGGTTTGGGAAGATACGAAATCCAGTTTTGGAGGGACAGAGCGTTTCAACCCTCTCCTCATTTGACCAAGGCACACAAAAACAAAATCAAGCGGCCTGTTGATTTCACGATACCCTGAGGTAACAGGCGGCTTTTTTCATCCCCTGTAGTTCTGTCCTTTATAGTGCTTTTGCTTCATCTGTTCACCATTCCTTGGCGGTGGATAAGGTAAAATAAGTTTCGCAGAAAAGATGAGCCAAATGCACACATTGAAAAAGGGATCAGATGAGACAAGGGTTGCAGGCCTCTCGTACAATGAAATTACGACACAGCATCCCAAAAGAAGTCTGTAAACCATGTTCCAAAAATTTTACAACTAAATGAGGGAGTAATTAAGAGTCCTACAAGGAAGTGGTGCGAGGTAGCGTGGAGGTTTCCCCTCAACGAGTTATTGGAAGTCGAAGGCGGAGAAGCTCTCGGTACGAGCGCAATGAACAGCGCTAAGGCTACCGCAGCGGCCACTGTAGCCGTAGCCTCATTACCACTTCCGGTGAAGTCGCCCTCAAGGTGTCCAAGCTCAAGGGGATTTCCTTTAAAACGGTTGCCATTGTGAGCTGTCGCTGCCGGGAGAGCAGTGTGAAGAAACCCTGATCGAGATGTATCTGGCCGGCGTATCCATCCGGCGTGTGGAGGATATAACTGAGACCACGTGGGTTCTCCGGCTACTATCAGCAAACTAATGTGGTCATTCTGGCAGCGATTGCGGTCAATAAGGATGGACGCTGTATGGTCATTTTTACCGTAATGTATTTTCTGTCGTTCCCGATCCAAGGTGAAGCCGGAGGTTGCCATGAGGTTCCGCTCATAATATAACACCTGCTTTTATCTGGCTTTCCAGCCATTCTTTGTCCGGCAGCAAAATTCGTTTTATCTCCTTTGTACTGGATTCTCTTGTGCCCGGCAGAGCCGTTACATGCTATTAAAATGCTCAATCATGTCATCAAAGCTCTACCACATCCATCACTGCCTGCTCCACATACAGAGGCGCTTTGGCGTCAAGCATCAGGGACAACTTCACGCTGTATCCATTGTTTATACAGGGGTGCATTACAGAGACATAGTGCAATGTCTGCTGACCGTGTGCCGGGTGTCCTATGGAAAAATGCAGAGGCATCGCATCTGTAAACGCACCACAGGGCGACTGCCTGAGGAGAATTGTCCCCTCTTCCGGTGATGTGGCGCAGACATTCAGTGCGTATTGGACTGCGTAGGTTTTCCCTGGATCAAGCTGAATCTGAGCAGGGGTACGTTCGTCCAAACAGATATCTTTTCCTGAACGGCTTCGCTGTCTCCAGCACAGGCGACAGTCCGGATTCCACAGCATTCTCTCCCGCAGTCCTATTAATTGAACAGCGCTTTTTTCACAGGACAGTACCTGATGAGACACTGGATGGGGTGGGGAGCAGGACACCGGACACTGGGACACACAGGGATCTGGCCGGCAAGGGGAAGGACAGGGCGTAGGTCCCGGCTCCGGCTTACAAGCTGGCGGCGGGGGCGATGGAAGCGGGCAAAACTCTAGCACCTGAGCCAGCTTGTTTTTCAACAGCATCTGGTTTTGCGTCACTGCCTCAACAAGGGCGGTGACGCTTTTGTTGACGGCCAGCACGTCATGGGGACAGGCACAGGGGCTTGTGCCGGGCAGAGTCCCCAGGATATATTGTAGTTTCTCACCCCCAGCGTTGAGAATATGACTCAGGGCAAGCTCTTCCATGGCAATGGACGCGATAATCATGGTCAGAGCTTCCTCTTGGGTCATATCCGCCCCGTTGGGTGGAAAGGAGGGCATAGACATATTAAAACTCCATAGTTCGTCCCGGCGGGGCCGGGTCCAAGATGTGCGGCAGGATATCCATGCCGCCGTCTTACCCTATGACATCCGGGGCAGTTTTGTTCCACCGGGAACCTGTTGGCTGGAAGATACATAGAATGTCCCAGCGCGACGTTTTGGAGTGCCTCGCTCCCGCCAGCGCACCGGTGCATATTAGTATGTACCTCTCAATTTGAAAGGAGATTCCCGATAATGTCTCTGCCTAGCTTTCCCGTAGTGAATCCCCCCATTGAACGGGAAGACGCAGTTAATCAAATTCTCTCTTCTATTGCGATGGAAGAACTCGGCCTGAGCCATATTCTCAACGCTGAAGGAGAGAAACTGCAATATATTCTGGGAACCCTGCCCGGTCTCAGCGGCCCTCCCGCCACAGTCAGCGACGTGCTGGCCGCCAATGAGAGCGTCCGCAGTATGCTGGAAACCGCGGCGCAGAACCAGCTCTTTCTGAAAGCAAAGATGCAGGGCGCTTTGACAGCCTCCCCCATGCAGGGTCCAACCGGCGCCACCGGGCCAACCGGAGCTACCGGGCCTGCCGGAGGGCCTACTGGCGCGACAGGGGCCACCGGCGCGACCGGGGCCACCGGCGCAACCGGTGCAACCGGCCCCACCGGAGCTGTTGGCGCTGCCGGTGCGGTTGGGGCGACTGGTGCGGTTGGGCCCACTGGGCCTACTGGCGCGACCGGGGCCACCGGCGCGGCTGGAGCTGCCGGGGCTACTGGAGCCACCGGGGCCACGGGAGCCACCGGGGCCACCGGCGCGACCGGACTTGCCGGCGTTACGGGAGCCACCGGCCCTACAGGTGTTGCGGGGGCTACCGGGGCCACTGGGGCCACCGGCGCAACAGGTATTACCGGCGCGACGGGCGCGACTGGTGCAACCGGCCCCACCGGTCCCAACATCACCGCCACCTCCGCCTTTGTAGCCAACACCAGCGGCACGGCGCTGACCGTCCTTGTAGGGGGCACCCTGGTTCCCCTTCCGGACGGCCAGTTGCTCTCCCCGGACATCACGGTCAACGGGGCCAACACGGTGTTTACGGTAACCAACGCCGGGCGCTACCAGATTTCTTACAATGTAAACACCACCGCGTCCTTGGCCAGCGGTACCCGCCTTCTTATCAATGGCGCGGCCAATACGGCCTCCACCGTGGCCCCTGCGGTGTCTCTGAGCCACTTCTCCAACGAGATCCTGCTGAACCTAAACGCCGGGGACACCGTTTCGCTGCAAATGTTTGGCATCGCCTCCGTGGCCACCCTGCTGCCGGGCTCCGCCGGCGCGGCCCTTTCCATTACCCGTCTAAGCTGAGGAGGGATGTCTCATGTCACTGCCAACCTTTCCCCCAATCGAGCCTCCTCTGAGCAGAGAGGGTAGCATCAATGAGATCATTTCCTCCATTGCTGCCGAGGAGCTCAGCCTGAGCCACATCCTCAACGCCGAGGGTGAAAAGCTGCAATACGTTCTGGGTACTCTGCCAGGCCTTGAAACGGCTGCGGCTTTGGATGAGGTAATGCAGGTCAATCAAAGCGTGCAGGAGACGCTGTCCAGCGTGATGGAGCAGCAGATGATGCTAACCGGCAAATTGGCCTCGGCCATGAGCGCCCCCATCCTGCCCGGTCCCACCGGGGCTACCGGCGCGACGGGCGCGACGGGCCCCGCAGAAGGGCCTGTCGGGGTCACTGGCCCCACGGGCCCCACAGGTGCGGACGGCCCGACCGGCCCGACGGGCGCCGCAGGTCCCACCGGTACGACAGGTCCCACTGGTGCGCAGGGTCCCATTGGTCCCACCGGAGCAACCGGGGCAGTTGGCCCTGCCGGGGCTGTAGGTCCCACTGGAGCCACCGGAGCCACCGGGGCTACGGGCCCCACCGGAGCAGTCGGAGCTACCGGAGCCACCGGAGCGACAGGTTCCGCCGGCGCAAACGGTGCCGTCGGAGTAGCTGGCATCACCGGCGCGGCGGGCGCGGCAGGGGCAACCGGTCCCACGGGGGCGTCCGGTCCCACTGGAGCCACAGGTCCCAACCTTACCGCCACCGCCGGCTTTGCCGCCAACACCCAGGGCAGCAGCGTTCTGGTGGCGCTGGGGGGCAGCCCAATCCCCCTGCCCAACGCCCAAGTTCTGTCCCCCGACATCACGGCCAACGCCGGGAACACGGTGTTTACCGTGGCCACGGCGGGCACCTATCAGATATCTTACCATGTGAATACCACTGTGGCCCTGCTGATGGGAACCCGGCTGGTGATCAACGGGGTGAACAGCATCCCCTCTACCATCAACCCGGTGGTCTCAACCTCTAACTTTGAAAACCAGATCAAGGTCACCCTGCCCGCAAACTCCACCATTACGTTGCAGCTCTTTACCACAATTGCCGGAACCGCCATTCTGGTAAGCGGCGGCGCGGGGGCCTCTCTGACCATCATCCGTCTGAGCTGAGTGCCGCCGGCAAAAACCGGCGGAAACAATATCATGATGAATCAAAAGGAAGCGCCACTATGATAAGCGTCAGTCTGTGTATGATTGTAAAGAATGAGGAAGATGTGCTGGAGCGCTGTCTGAAGAGTGTGGCTGGCCTCGTGGACGAGATTATCATTGTGGACACCGGCTCCACCGATCGGACCCGGGAGATTGCCACCCACTTTACCAATCAAATCTTTGACTTTCCCTGGCAGGATGACTTTTCCGCCGCCCGGAACGAAGCCTTTTCCCATGCGTCTATGGACTACTGCATGTGGCTGGATGCCGACGACGTATTTTTGGAGGAGGATCAGAAGGCTTTTCTCAACCTAAAAGAGACTCTGGCCCCAACTGTCTCGGTGGTCATGGCCCCCTACCACACCGGCTTTGACGAACGCGGCCGCGTGACCTTCTCTTACTACCGGGAAAGGCTGATTAAAAACCGGGCTGGGATGTGCTGGGTAGGAGCCGTCCACGAGGTTGTCACGCCGGTTGGGAATGTCCTGTACTCGGATTTCGCCGTCACCCACCGCAAGACCCGCCCCTCCGACCCAGACCGGAACCTGCGTATCTACCAGGCCCAACTGGCTGCTGGGAAACAGCTGGAACCCCGTCAGCAGTTCTACTACGGCCGTGAGCTCTACTACCACCATCGCTGGGAGGAGGCGTTGGATGTCTTTGAGCGATTTTTGGAAGAAGGCCAGGGCTGGGTGGAGAACAACATTGACGCATGCTGCCACTGCGCTTACTGTCACAAGGAGTTGGGCCATGAGCAAGCGGCGCTGGCTGCGTTATTTCGCAGCTTCACCTACGACCGACCCAGGGCAGAGGTCTGCTGTGAGATCGGAAACTGCTTCCTCCGGCAGGAGCGGTACCAGCAGGCTGCCTACTGGTACGCTCTGGCTCTGACCTGCGCCCGGGATGATCGCAGGGGCGGCTTTGTCTCTCCGGACTGCTATGGTTATCTCCCCTGTATCCAGCTGTGCGTCTGTTACAGCCATCTGGGCGACCAGAAAAGAGCGGAAACCTTCAATGAACTGGCCGCCGCCTGTAAACCGGATTCATCGGCGGTTCTTCACAACCGGGCTATCTTTCAAAGCCTGTCAGAGTCGTTGCCTCGTTAGGCGGGTCCAATTGAATGGCCCTACCTGACCAGAACAAATGGTTATCCTTGTTCTGGTCAGGTAGGGCCATTCAATGTCTAAAATCCTTTTTGCTAGAAAAGTCTCGGCCTTTCCTATATAAAACGCCTTATGCCACCAGTCAAATACAAACAGAGCAAATTCAAAGGTCAAAACGTGTAATGGGTGGGATTCGAACTCCTACTGACATCGGCTTGATGCTTTTTTGCCTGCTGCTCATGAGAATCGTCCCTTCGATAAAGTTACTTGTATGTTTTGGGAACAACCCCCATAGTCTTATTGGGGCGGCAAAATCCGTCGTAATGTAGTACAATAAAAATCATAGTCACGCTGAATAAGAAGCTACTTGCAATAATACTTTTGCTTTATACGAGAGAACTTTATGATAGACTTGCGAAAAGTTTATACTGTATTTTTGACCGAAATTCAAGGGAACGTTATCAAGAAGATCATGAGAGCATTTTTGAGTGAACGCACTCTTCAAAAAGAGACGGAAACGATTATGGAACGTGTTGCGTCACACGGCTTTGGGAGACGCATCTTTTTTATTTTGGTGTCTACTCCGCCGTTCGGTATTCCATTGCTTGTCGGAAAGAAATCCCGCCTGCAATGTTTTCATGAGAGAACGGCTGTGGTATAATCGTCATACTTCATAGAGCCCAAAGGAGGCACCCGGATGGGGGACACGCTTGATTTTCCAGCCTTTCCCGGACAGCCAGAGTTGGACGGCATGGACCGCGCTCAACTTCTCTCCTGCCTGGAACGGATCCAGCTTGTGCTGGAGCAGCTGGACGAGCTCGAGCCGGAGGATATGGACAGCGATGCCTATGAGGACTGGGGAGAACGCCACGAGGCACTGGAGGATCTGGCCGACGAGCTCCAGGACCGCCTGGACGAGCTGGAATAAGGCGGAGCGCCGCGCAGCTGCGCGGCGCTCCGCCCTTTCACAGCC
>ERZ1106950.2247-NODE-2247-length-9813-cov-10.959623_pt1 | contig 9813 bp, 10 predicted proteins | sample MGYA00403675_ERZ1106950 | MGnify/ENA primary metagenome ERZ1106950 (study PRJEB35170, sample SAMEA104062410) | human gut metagenome | biome: human gut; feature: human-associated habitat; material: faeces | place: Denmark | collected 2012-06-13 ... | reverse complement strand
CTGCCGTCAATTCAGACAGCTTACATAGTATATCATAGAACCCCGGGACTTGCAAGATATTTTTTTGAAAATGTGGACAAATTACAGTGGTCCCCAGAACCTGTCACTCAGCCGCTTCATCCTTCCAGCATTCCGGAAGCTCCGGCTCCCGGACCCTCACCGGCTCCGGATAAACCGCGCCGTAAAGTTCCAGCTCCACCCGTTCAATGATTTCCGGCCTCACCGGACGGTTGACCTCCACACCTTCTATGGGGAAATCCGTCACAGGCACTGTCTCTACCTTTTCCAGCCTGCAGACCTCGTCCATTCCCTCCAGAACACGGCCGAACACAGGATAAATACCCTTGTGGTCCGGACAGTCTCTCAGCGGAAAGAAAAACTCGCAGCCGGCCAGCCCTGCCTCGCCGTAGCCGCCCATGCACACGGATCCGGGATGGGAGTCCAGGGGCTCCACATCCGGGTTCAGCTCAAACTCATTGGGTATCAGATACCGGCATTCCTTCTTTCCAAAGGCCGTGTAGCTGACGTCCACCCAGTTTCCGGGCACAATCCGCTCAATGGCATGGTGGTCCAGGTATCCCCTGGAGGCTGTATAGATAAAGCTGTTCACTGTATTGGGCGCTGACTCCGGCAAAAGCTCTATGACAATTTTCCTGCCGTTGGCCATATGTAATGTCGCGATTGGATTCATATATCCTCCTGTTAGCCGTTTACCGGTTAACCGATTATCTCAAATTCCTTGGAATAGTGGTTAAGCGCCTCACATCCATCTTCTGTCACCAGCACCAGATCCTCCACACGGACACCTGTATCCCCGGGCAGATAGATTCCCGGTTCAATGGAGAATATCATTCCCGGCTCTGCTTTCTGGGTATTCACAGAGGACACGTCTCCGAACTCATGCTCTCCCAGACCGATAAAATGCCCCAGCCTGTGGGTAAAGAAAGGTCCGTATCCCTGCTCAGCAATCAGGTCCCTGGCCGCCCCGTCCAGCTCGCACAGCGGAACACCCGGTCGTATCTTTGAGATAGCTGTCTCATTGGCGCTGCGGACAATCTCATAAATACGGCGGTGCTCGTCACTGGCTTTCTGGAAATAAAAGGTACGGGTCATATCGGAACAATACCCGTCTTTGATACAGCCCACATCAAAGAGCACTGAGTCGCCCGGCCTTATGACGGTGCCGTCCGGTCCGTGATGAGGGTCCGCCGCGTTGGCGCCAAAGGCCACCAGCGGCTCAAAGGAAAATCCGTCCGCTCCCAGGTCCATATATATCTTAAGCATCTGGTCCGCAACCTGCCGCTCCGTGACGCCTTCATGAATCAGCTTCTTAAACTCCGCCATGGCCCTGTCATTGATGCCGGAGGCAGCGCGCATCTTATCCTGCTCCTCCTCATCCTTCACGCCCCTTGTCCTGTCCACGGCAATGGAGGAATTCACAAAGCCAGCGGCAGCCCCCATCTCCATGAGGGGCAGCAGAAACCGCGCCTTTAAATCCTTATCAACGCCCAGCGGGTTTTCCTTATCCAGATAGCCTGCCACGATCTCCGCCGCCGGGTCTGTATCCGAATACCAGACCTTCTCAACACCCACATCCTCAGGCACGGTAAACAGCTTATTCAGGAAATACACATGATTTCCGTCCTCCCTCAGATAAAGGGAATAAAACCGTTCAAAGGGCTCCACATACACGCCTGTGAGATAATAAATGGACATGGGATCCACAATCAGCATCTGTGTCAGTTCCATCTCCTTCAGGGCTTCCATGATACGCTCCACTCTCTTCTGCTTCATGATAACATCCTCCTCTTCTAAAACTGCTTTCTCAGCTTGGGGTCCAGCAAATCCCTAAGGCCGTCGCCAATGAAATTAGCGCCTACAGCCATTGTGAAGATTGCCAGTCCCGGAAAACCAGCCACCCAGAACTTATTGAAATAGTCAGCTCCATCTGAAACCATCATGCCCCACTCCGGCGTGGGCGGCGCAGATCCCAGTCCCAGAAAGCTTAAGGTAGAGAACATCAGAATCTGGTTTCCGATGTCCGTGGTAGCCATAATCAGAACCGAACTGATGCTGTTGGGAATGACTTCCTTCATCAGGATCCGGATTTTGGAGGCGCCCAGAACCTCGGAAGCCGCCACATATTCATTTTCCTTTACACTCAGCACCACGCTCCGCATCATACGGGCATAGGTGGGCCATGCCACCACAATCAGGGCAAACATGGTGTTGAACAGGTTGGAACCCATAACCGCATTGATAATCATTGCCAGAATCAGGGAGGGGAAGGACAAAATCATTTCTGAAAAACGCATCATTGCATTGTCCACCAAACCGCCCACATAGCCTGCTATGGCTCCGTAAAACGTGCCGATGAAGCCTGCTATGACCACGGTGAGACAGCCTGCCAGCAGGGAATACCTGCCTCCGTAGAGCACCCGGCTGAAAATGTCCCTGCCAAAATTGTCCGTGCCGAACCAGTGCTCCGGAGACGGAGCCTTTAACCGCTGCCCCAGGTCCTGCACAATAGGGTCATAGGGAGCCAGCGCCGGCGCCAGGATGGCCGCCGCAATCCACGCCAGGCAGATTATCACGCCCAGCGTGAACAGGTAATTGGATTTAAATAACCTTTTTAAAGACTGTACCATCAGCTGCACCTCACTCTCGGGTCAATGATTCCGTATAAAATATCCACCACTGTATTGATGACCATGTAATTTAAGGCAATCAGAAGGGCCACCCCGATGATGGAGGGAAAATCCACAGAAAGCACGGATTCATAGGCAAACTGCCCCACACCCGGCCAGTTGAAAATGGTTTCCACCAGCACCATGCCGCCCAGCAGGTTGCCCAGGCCCAGGCCGATGACAGTGAGCACGGGAATCAGGGCATTGCCCAGGGCATGGCGGATAATCAGCCCCGGTCTTGACAGTCCCTTGGCCTTTGCCGTACGGATATAGTCCGTGGACATGACGTCCAGAAGGTTGGAACGGGCTGTCCTGGTAATCAGACCCATGGTAAATGCCGCAAGCACGGTTCCGGGAAGAATCAGGTGGCTGACCGCGTCCAATGCCTTGGGAATATTTCCCTCCAGAAGGCTGTCAATGACATACATGCCCGTGACCGTAGCCGGCGCCGTAAAGGCGTTGCTCAGGCGGCCGGGCCCCGGCAGCAGCTTCAGCTTGTAATAGAAGAAATACAATACCAGCAGCGCAAACCAGAAACTGGGAATGCTGACACCTGTAACAGATATGGCCCGGACCGTCTGGTCCAGGATGCTGTTGCGCCTGATGGCGGATATAATGCCGAACAGGACCCCCAATATGGCAGCAATCACAATGGCAAACAAAGCCAGTTCAATGGTGGCCGGATAACACCTGGCCAGCTCTGACAGCACAGGTTTGTTTGTGCGCATGGAAGTTCCCAGGTCAAACTGCAGAAGATTCTTCATGTACAGGATGTACTGCACGGGCAAAGGCTGGTCCAGGCCGTATTTCGCCCTGTAGGCAGCCACGATTTCCGGGTCGTTAAGGGCTCTCTGGCTCAAGTTTGCCACGGTGGGGTCTCCCGGTATCATTTTGGTCAGTATGAAAACCAGGGTGGCGACGCCAAACAGCATGACTACCAGATACACCAGTCTTTTTCCTATAAATTTCAGCTGTTCCATACGATACCTCTCTTTTCTTATGTTTCAATCCATACTTAATATAAAATACAAGCTTATGTTAAAATCCAGTCTCATACAGATATTCCCGTCAACGGTATCCCCCTTGGATGGACGTTCACGGCAATACCTGCCGCCGCTTAAGCTCCTGTCCGCGCCCGGGCCTGCGCAGTACAGTACAGATTACGGAGCCAGCGGGCAGGAAGATATCTGCCTGCCCGCAAAACAGCTCCGTATATAAAATCATTACTTCACATGAATCAAAGTCAGATCCAGAGCATAGGGGTCCGATATGGCCACTCCCTCCAGCCTGGTGTTATAGCCGATATGGGACGGAGCCTGTGCCGCCATGATAAAGGGCCCATTCTCGTACATTGCATCCTGGATTTCCTCCAGAACAGCGATACGCGCGTCATTGTCCGTTGCAGACATGGTTTTTTCATACATGGCCGCAAGCTCCGGATCCATGTCGGCACTCCAACCTGCCCTCTTTCCGACTACGCCGCCCGGAAGGAATTCCAGCTGCACGTTGGGGTCGTTATAATCAGTTCCCCAGTACATAACCGTAAAGCCCAGGGTTCCGTCGCGGTAAGCATCGCCGTATCCCGCCGCCCATGGCTGAGATACGATATTCACATTGATTCCCACCTGTGACAGGTCATCCGTTATCTTCTGGGCCAGGTCTGTCAGTAGGATTCCCTCCATATCCAGATCTGTCACAGTCAGATCCACATCAAATCCATCCGGGTATCCTGCCTCTGCCAGAAGTGCCTTAGCTTCTTCCAGATTCGTATAGTCAGCCGGTCTCTCGCCCTTGCTTCCCATGAATCCCACCTGGATGATATCATAAGGAGTGATGGTGCCGCTGCCGCAGATAGTCTGGATGCCGGTGTAATCCAGGGCCCTGCGGATGGCGTTCTGAACCTGGGGATTGGACACAGGGCCGCCGTAGGCTTCATCCATGTTCATCATCACAAATCCAACTGTCTTGGTTGCTCCGTTGATAATGGAAATATTCTCAGCGCCTTCCAGCTCGGACATGGTGTCGTCTGTCATGTTCATAGCCACATCAATATCTCCGCCGGACAGTGTCATCATCTGTGTGTTTGCATCAGGCTGTATCTTGATGATGTACTTGTCAACATTGGTAGCTTCTCCCCAATAGTTAGGATTCTTTTCCAAAACCACTTCCTGGTCCGGAATATAGCTGGTCATCACATACATGCCGGAACCTGCGCTGGCTGTATCCAGATAGGACTGGGCTGTGTCAGTGGACGATGCATCCTCTGCATCCGTGCCGCCGTGCTCCTTCACAACCGCGCTGTCCAGAACAGCCGTGGAGCTGTAGGTCAGCTTGGACAGAATGGCACTGTCAGCCTGGGTCAGATGGAACACCACCGTGTAATCATCAGGCGCTTCCATGCTCTCAATGGTATCACAGATAAAGGATGGATTTCCCTGAAGGTTCTTGCAGCGGTTGATGCTGAAAAGAACATCCGCGCTGGTCATGGGATTGCCGCTGGCAAATGTCACATCCTGTTTCAGCTTTACCGTCAGTGTCAGGCCGTCCTCTGAGAATTCATAGGTATCAGCCAGACAAGGCTCCGGCGCGCTGTCATTGCTGTAGAACTTAAACAGGTTCTCGTAGCAGGCATTGACAATGAGAGGCGGATACTTCTCATATACATACCCCGGGTCCAGGGTGGAAAATCCGGAGCCCATGGCTACCACAACCGTATTGGAGCCGGCTGCCTGTGAAGCCCCCTCAGCAGCGGCGTCTGTCTTGCCGGCCGATGTGCCGTCCGCGCCATTGCCTCCGCACGCGCTGCAGGCAAGTGAAACCGCAAGGCACAGAGCAGCAGTCAATAACTTCTTTTTCATAATAGACCTCCTCTAGGTTTATTGAGATGCCAGTATTCTGGCAGTGTCTCCATATTGCAATATTTTTTCTGGTGCAGTGTTTCCTTAAGCAAAGGCCGCTCTAATAAAGATGGCAGGCCACAAAATGCCCCTCCGCCACTTTCTTTAATTCAGGTACTTCCCTGCGGCACCTGTCACAGGCCTTGGGACAGCGTGTGTGGAACCGGCAGCCGGAGGGCGGATCCGAGGGACTGGGCACCTCCCCCTCCAGATGGATGCGCTCTGTTTTCACATTCTGGTCCACCTGGGGAATGGCTGACAGCAATGCCTCGGTATAAGGATGGTAACGCTTTTCATACAGCTTATCATAATCTGCAATCTCCACCATATTTCCCAGATACATGACGCCCACCCGGTCGCTGACCTGGTAGACCACGTTCAGATTATGGGAAATGAAGAAATAGGTCAGCCCCAGCTTTTCCTTTAACTCCTGAAGCAGGTTCAGCACCTGGGCCTGGACCGATACGTCCAGTGCCGATACAGCCTCATCGCAGATGATAATGTCCGGCTCCAGGGCCAGCGCTCTGGCTATGCCGATACGCTGCTTCTGTCCTCCTGACAGCTCATGGGGATACCTGCTCAGGCAGTACAAATCCATTCCCACCAGGTTAAGGAGCTTCATAATGCAGGCTTCCACATCCATCTTCCCCTTCATCCCGTGTATCTCAAAGGGTTCCATCAGAATCTGGCGGACAGTTCGCCTGGGATTCAGGCAGGCGGACGGGTCCTGGAATATAATCTGGACCTTCCTGCGCATTTTCTTTAAATCTGCTCCCTTTAGCCCTGCTATGTCCGTTCCGCCCATATAAATGTGGCCCTCTGTTGGTTTTAAGAGGCGGACAAGGGCCCTGCCCAGGGTACTCTTGCCGCAGCCGCTCTCCCCCACCACGCCAAAGGTCTCCCCCTTCATGATGTGGAAGCTTACGTCGTCCACTGCCTTCACGGTCCCGGACTTCTTATCCTTTCCCTTAAAATATACCTTTACATGGTCGGCCTTAACCAGCACTTCCCTATTGCTCTTGTCTTCGTTTATGTCTCTGTTCGGATTCTGCGCCATACATTAAGCCTCCTTCCCCGCGGCCTGGTCTTCAAACAGCCAGCAGCGGACCTTCCGCTCCTCTGAAAGCCGCTTCATGGGCGGGCTGACTGTCCTGCACCGCTCTGTGGCATGGGGACATCTGGGCCAGAAGCTGCACCCCTTAATCCGCTCCGTGGGATTAGGCACCATGCCCTCTATGGCGGACAACGGCTTCCTGTCCTTTGTGATGACCGGTATGGCATTTAAAAGGCCGATGGTATAGGGATGCTTGGGATCCCTGAACAGTTCCCCGGCCGGTGCCTGCTCCACGATATGACCCGTATACATGACAATGACCGTATCGCACAGCTCGCTTACCACTCCCAAATCATGAGTAATGAACAGGACCGAGGAATGAAGCTCCTCATTCATCTCGCGAATCAAATCCAGAATCTGGGCCTGGATGGTCACATCCAGAGCCGTGGTCGGCTCATCCGCAATCAGAATCTGGGGCTGGCAGGCCAAAGCCATGGCTATCATCACACGCTGCCTCATTCCACCCGACATCTGGTGGGGATACTCGTGGGCCCTTACCTCAGGATTGGCGATTCCCACTGCCCTCATCATGCGGATGGCTTCCTCCATGGCTTCCTTTTTCTTCATGCCCCGGTGCAGGCGCAGGGATTCCGCAATCTGTTTTCCGCACTTGATAATGGGATTTAAGGAGGTCATTGGTTCCTGAAAAATCATGGAAATCTCATTTCCCCTGATTTTCTGCATATCCCGCTCAGAGGTCTTCACCAAATCCCTTCCGAGATACAAAATCTCCCCTCCTGTAATCTGTCCCGGAGGGTTGGGAATCAGCTGCATCATTCCAAGAGAGGAAACACTCTTGCCGCTTCCGCTCTCTCCCACGATACCCAGCTTTTCACCCTTATGTAATACATAACTCAGATGGTCCACCGCCTGAACGGTGCCTTCCGCTGTCCTGAATTCCACACATAAATCTTTTACTTCCAATATGATATCTGTCTGTGTCATTTTATCCGCCCTTTGTTTTATTACATCAAAGCGTCAACGCGGTGCCAATGTATTTACCCGCAGTTTTCTGCATATATACTCAAAACGATACCACATTTTCTGGGATAATTCAATATATAGATTGACCTGTTTTGCCCGGAAACAGGCCAAAACCAGCACAGAAACGCAAAAACAGGACGCTGCCAAGGCTGTTTTAACAGCTTATTTACAGCGTCCCGCTCTTACGTTTGTTATATCTTACCGTTCACATTCCAGGGCTTCTTCCAATAAATGGCATCCACATTACACTCTTTCATACATTCGCCGCACTGTATGCACTCCCTGTCTCCCACCTGTCTGATATCCATTTTACAGGTCCGCACACAACGCCCGCAGTCAATGCAGGCGTCCCTGTCAATATTCACCCCCAGCAGAGCCGCGGGTGCAAACAGGGAATAGATGGCACCCAGAGGACAGAGGAACCGGCAAAAGCTTCTGTATACAAAACAGGCGCTTACCAGTATAACTGCCATCACAAGGACCTTCCAGTTAAAAAGGGCTCCTGCCAGGCCGCCCAGTGACTCGTCCAAAAGCACCAGGGGAATTCCTCCCTCCAGGGTTCCCGCAGGACATATGTATTTGCAGAAGGCAGGAACCGGCAGGCCGGAGGCCGCCTTGAATACCACAGGCAGGATGATGACAAACACTGCCAGAATCACGTATTTCACCCTGGACAGCTCCCGTGTGACGCGGTTCTTTTTTATCTTGGGTACAGGTATCTTATAGAGAAGCTCCTGTACCAGCCCAAAGGGACAGATGAAACCGCATATAGTCCTTCCCATGGTAACCCCAAAAAGCAGGAGAACTCCCAATATATAGAAGGGAAGCTTCCTGTCCATGGCGGACAGGGCGTTCTGCAGGGTGCCTAACGGGCAGGAACCAACGGCTCCCGGACATGAATAGCAGTTAAGTCCGGGAACGCACAGTCCTTTGGACTTTCCCTTATAGATGGACGCCTCCGCAAATCCCTTCAGGTTCAGATTATATAATAATGCCGCACAAAGCTGTATCAAACGCCGTTTCATCGCTGCTGCCCTCTCATGGTCATGGTGTTCTGCCGCTGCCTTCTCATCCGATTCCGATACATTCCAGGCACACTCTCACTGCCTTGCGGAAGGCGTCCTGGTATCCTCCCTGGGCAGCTCCGATACACAGAAATACTACGCCCAGGACAAGGAGGATAACTGTTATCTTATTCTGTCTGCACCAATCCATCATATCAACGCTCCAAGTCTTACACCCCAAGGGCTTCCTTATATCTCTCATACATCGTGTCCGCGTCCAGGGCCCCGGTTGATATATGGGCCACCTTGCCCTCCGCGTCCAGCACCACTGTATACGGAATGGAATTGGTGGGATACAGCATGGATATGGAATACTCCTCGTCCAGCACTACCGGGAAGGTGTATCCGTTCTCCTCCACAAAGTCCTTCACCGTCTCGGCGTCATCTCCGCAATTCACCGCGATAATGCCGATCTTATCCCCAAAATCATCCTTCAGGCGCTCAAATGCCGGCATCTCCTTGACGCACGGGCCGCACCAGGTTGCCCAGAAATTGATGATAACAGGTTTGCCCTGTAATTCGGACAGCGTAATGCTGGTTCCGTCCATGAGTTCTCCTGTAAAATCAGGAGCTGCCACCCCTTCCTTGATGGGCATGCCCGGCTTAAACTCAATCATGCTGTCCCCCTGGCCTGCTGCCGCCTTTGCATCTGCCTGGCTGCTGCCTGCGGACTGCTCCCGGCCTGTTTCCCCGGCCTCTCCGGCTTCCCGGGTCTTTCCCGGCTCAGACTCCTTGTTCCCTGTATCCTCCGCTTCCCCGGTTCCAGAGCCGTTTTTCTCAGTTTCTGCGCTGCTCTTCTCAGCCCCCGCGCCTTCCTTCTCAGTCCCTTGGGCCTGCTCCGTTTTCTGAGCAGCCTTATCCTGGTCCGCTGTCTGGCTGCATCCCGTTATCTGCAAAGCCAGGAAAAGGGCTAGACAAATGCCCGAAACACTCCTTTTCACTGCCTTTTTATCTCTGTAAAATTGTTCTTTTCTCATGTGTTATTCCTCCCCTTTCAACTAATGGAATAGACAATCGAGTAGGAGGAAGGCGATTATTTCGCCTTCCGACCTCTCACACCACCGTAC
>ERZ1106950.2234-NODE-2234-length-9851-cov-3.330441_pt1 | contig 9851 bp, 8 predicted proteins | sample MGYA00403675_ERZ1106950 | MGnify/ENA primary metagenome ERZ1106950 (study PRJEB35170, sample SAMEA104062410) | human gut metagenome | biome: human gut; feature: human-associated habitat; material: faeces | place: Denmark | collected 2012-06-13 ... | reverse complement strand
GAGGGCGTGCGAACCCGTAGCGGCATCGGCATAGCCGACGATCTCGATCCGGGCGGAAGGATTGGCCTTCAGGTACTCGGCAAGCGCTGCGACCTTCGCCTGTTCGGAGGTGCGGATCTGCGCCGAACCGATACGGAAGAAGATATTTTCACGCAGTGCAGCCGGCTTCTCGGCGGCCTTCGTCGCCGGAGCCTGCACGGGAGCGGGCTCCTGCACGGCAGGTTCCTCCTTTTGGGCGGGCTCGGTAGTCCGGGCGGGGGTTACGGGCGCGGTGGCGACTGCCGGGCGCGATTTCTTATAGTTCTTGCCGAAGCGGAAGGTGAACCCGGCCAGCGCATTGAACTGCCAGTCGAGGTTCCCGGCCTTCTTCGAGTTGTATTTGTCGGAAAGCATGTTGGTATTCAGCTCCACGCCGAACGACACGCAGTCCGAAAAGCGGAAATCGACGCCCAGCCCCAGGCGTCCGGCCACGAAGACCTTGCTGCCCGACCACACGTTCTGGAGCGCATAGCCCTGGTTGTCGAGGGCGTTGGCCTCGCCGTTGTCGAACGCCCCGTTCACACCGACACCCGCGAACAGGTAGGGATTGACCGTGCGGCGGTAGTTGAACTTGCCGAACAGGTTGGCCAGGTCGAGCGTCACGTCGACGTTGCCCTGCAAATATTTATACTGGTAGACCGACTCGGGCGAGACCCAGGCGCCTTTGCTCTGCCAGCCGCTCAGGCCGAAGCGCATACCCCATACGGGCGAGAACCGGTGCCCGGCGTACAGCGCTGCGGCCGGAGATACCAGCTCGCCGAAATCCACTTCGCCGAGCGTATAGGCGGCACCCGCCTGTACCTGCAGGAACCAATGGCGTTTAAACTCCACTTTCTCTTTTTCCTCCGCAGGAGCAGCGGACAGGGATGTCGAGCACATCGCAAGTGCGGCGACGGCACATAGGATACATTTCATTTTCATACTATTCAAATGGGTTAATTGACGCCCAAATATAATAAAAATGTATCATATATAATACAACAAAGGGTACAAGTTTCACGTTGCGACCGAAAATACGGCATAATAAGACCGGAAAAAGGGGATCGGTCATGAACCGATCCCCTTTTTGGGAATTTACCGCCCTGCGCGTCAGAGCTCGATGTCCACGTCGAACAGTTCGTGCCACGGAAGCCCCTGCTGGCCGAGCTCGGCCAGGAACGGATCGGGATCGAACTCCTCGACATTGAACACGCCGGCACCGCGCCAGAGCCCCTTGGCCCACATCGACGCGCCCAGCGCCGCCGGTACGCCCGTAGTGAAGCTGACGGCCTGCGTCCCGGTCTCCCGGTAGGCCTGTTCGTGGTCGCAATTGTTATAAATATAATAGGTGCGCTCCTTGCCGTCCTTGATGCCGCGGATACGGCAGCCGATCGAGGTCTGGCCGTGGTAATTGGCGCCCAGCGACTTGGGATCGGGCAGCACCGCCTTAAGGAACTGGATCGGGACGATCTCGACGCCGTTGTAGATAATCGGGTCGATACGCGCCATGCCGATGTTTTGGATAACGCGCAGGTGCGTGAGGTATTCCTGGCCGAAGGTCATCCAGAAACGTGCACGCCTGATGGTCGGATAGTTCTTGACCAGCGACTCGAGCTCCTCGTGGTAGATCACATACGACTCGCGCTCGCCGATACCCGGGTAATTGAGCGTACGGTGTATCTCATGCGGCTCGGTGGTAACCCACTCGCCGTTCTCGAAATAACGCCCTTTCTGCGTCACCTCGCGGATGTTGATCTCGGGATTGAAGTTCGTGGCGAAAGCCATGCCGTGGTTGCCCGCGTTGCAATCCACGATGTCGAGGTAGTGGATCTCGTCGAAATGGTGCTTGGCGGCATAGGCCGTGAAGATGGCCGTCACGCCCGGGTCGAAACCGCAGCCGAGGATCGCCGTGAGCCCGGCGGCCTTGAAACGATCCTGGTAGGCCCACTGCCACGAATATTCGAAATGGGCCTCGTCCTTGGGTTCGTAGTTGGCCGTGTCGAGGTAATTGCAGCCGCATTCGAGGCAGGCGTCCATGATGGTCAGATCCTGGTAAGGAAGCGCCACGTTGACGACGATGTCGGGTTTGAAGGCGCGGAACAGCTCGCAGAGCTCCGGCACATTGTCGGCGTCGACCTGGGCGGTCTTCACACGGTTGCCGCCGATGGCCGCCGCAACGGCATCGCATTTGGATTTGGTTCGGCTGGCCAGCATCACGTCCGAAAAGACGGGATTGGCTGCGATTTTCTGGGTGACGACCGTCCCGACACCTCCGGCACCGATAATTAGCGCTCTACACATAGGTATTGTGGATTTAAAGTTTATTTTTTCGTATTAACGAGTACAAAAATATCGTTTTATTTTGGTAAAACAAAAATATTCTATACATTTGCACCACCAAAAACGGGAAACACCCCTCTTGGCATCGGAGATTCCGTAGCTCAGCTGGTAGAGCACAACACTTTTAATGTTGGGGTCCTGGGTTCGAGCCCCAGCGGGATCACGGAGAACGGCCGCCTTGTTCAAGGCGGCCGTTTTTTCGTGGCTGCAAGCCGCAATTCCCTACATGATTGATTATTCGCAAGATTGTCGTATATTTGCGGCACTATCGGACGATAAAAACCTTCCAATGCCAATAAACAAGGACACCCTTTATTTCTTCCGGCTCATACGCAGCGGAGCGGGCCTCGGGGCCGCCCCCGTGAGCGATACCGCCGACACCGCCGTCACGCCGGGATCGTGGGAGCGGATTTACCGCATGGCCGCCGACCACGGGCTGAGCGCCGTCGTGTGGGACGGCATATGCCGGCTGCCCGCAGCACAGCAACCGCCGCGCGAAACCCGCATACGCTGGGCGCTGTCGGCCGAAAAACTGGAGGAAAGGTACCGCCACCAGCAGCAAACGGCCTCAAAACTCGCGGCGCGGTTCTCCGAAGAGGGACTCCGCATGTTGCTGCTCAAAGGGCTCGGACTGAGCCGCGACTACCCCCTCCCGGAGCACCGGGAATGCGGTGACATCGACATTTACCTCTACGGCCAATCGGACAAGGGCGACCGCGTCCTGCATGAGATCGGGGCACACCTCTATTTCGACGTCCCCAAGCATTCGGAATACGTCTGGGACGGGGTGCTGATAGAAAACCACAGGACAATACTCAACGTGCGCCGCAACAGGACGGAGCGGGAGCTGAACGCCGTGTTGGTGCGGTTGCTGGAGAAGGAGGGCACGCACGGCCTGGCGCCGGGCATACAGGCACCCCGGGCGACATTCAACGCCATATTCCTGATACGCCATGCCGCCGTGCATTTCCAGAAGGAAGGAATTGTGCTGCGGCACCTCTGCGACTGGGCATGTTTCCTGACACGGCATTGGGACGAGATCGACCATGCACTGTTCCGCACGGCGATGGAGGACTACCGCATGGACAGGTTCGCTGACCTGATGACGGCCGCCGCCGTGGAATACCTCGGGGCGGAGGTTCCGGGCCCGGAATGCGAAGCGGGGATGCTCGGACGGTTCATGGAGGAGGTACTCACCCTGTCGCCGATGCCGGACAAGCCCCTGCCGCGCTTGTTGCGCAAACTGTCCGGCCCGTACCGGAACCGCTGGCGGCTGCGCGAAGTGCTCCGGACACCCGTATGGAGGTATTATTACGATACGGTGCGCGGCCAGTGGAACGAGAAATTCACCGTATTCAGGTAGCCGCAGGCTGCAGGCGCCGGAATTCCCGGCCGAATCCGCCCCGGGGAAAGCTGGCTGCGAAAGGAGGAAGAATAGCCTCAGTCTTGGAAAATCTTTGCCGGATATTTTGGATTTAAAAATAAAGAGCTATATTTGCATCGTAAAACAACGCAAGGTATACGCTATTTAGTGCGTATCGGCAAGAAATAAGGACATAAAGAGGCGCAAAACTGGAATATCCAGCCCTTTTTGTGTCCTTTATTGTTTGTTACGCGGGCGGAATAGCCTATTCCCGGCATGGCAACGGAGTTGACGGAGCGGGAAAAATTCGTATCTTTGCGTTCGACAGGAAAAAATGCGCAGGCCCTATCGTAGGGATGTACATGAGACAAGAGTCGTATTCCGACACAATTATTTCATCGATTGACAACCGCACCCATGCGGAGGTGTCCCCAGGGTATGCCCATGGCTGAAAATCCGGAAAACAGACAATACTGGTATGCATTGCGCGTCACCTACGGCCGCGAGATGCTCGTAAAGGGCTATCTGGACGGCATCGGCGTGGAAAGCTATATCCCGATGCACTTCGCCCGACGGACATACGGGGAGCGGACGCGCAAGGTTTGGGAGCCGCTCATCCACAATCTGCTGTTCATCCGCACTTCGGCCCTGCGCCTGAAGGAGATCAAGGCCAGCACCACCCTGCCGATCCGCTACATCATGGATCGGGAGACAAAGGCGCCGACGGTGATACCGGACAACCAGATGCGGGATTTCATGGCGGTCGTGGCGACACGCAACGAGCATGTGGAGATCGTGGCACCGCAGGACGTCGACCTAGCCGGAGGCGATGCCGTCCGCGTGACCGGCGGGGTGTTCGCCGGGATCGAAGGCCGCTACATCCGGCACAAGGGGCACAGCAAGGTCGCCGTGGCGATCAAGGACATAGCCACCGCACTGACGGCTTACGTGCCGCTGAGGTATATCGAAAAAATAAATTAGCAAATCCCTTTCCCACCCATACGTAAATCTGCGTACCGTTAATTCGAAAATTAACGCCTCTAAATTTTCGGTTATGAAACAAGTCATGCGGGAGTCTTTGCTCATAAAGCTTCCCGTCATCATCGGAGACCTATTCTTACTGAACCTGTCCTGGATACTGGCGCTCACGCTCTATCCGCAACCGGCCTGTATCGCCCGCTCGCTGGAGATATTCGCCTGTCTCAACATCTGTTTCATCCCGGGCCTCTCGTGGTTCGGCGTGATCCTCTCCTCGCGGATCGTCCCCTACGAGGAGATCATCCGCCGCGTATTCTACGTCGTACTCTGCCACCTGGGGTTCTTCGTGCTCATCCAGACCGTATGGAGCTACGGGCTGCTGCCGGTGCACCTGATGGGGACGTTCTACATCGTGCTCACCATTCTGCTGATGCTGTGGCGCTACACCTGCCGCATCGTGGTCAAGATCACGCGCGGACACGGCCGCAACGCCCGCCGCGTGATCATCGTCGGAAGCAAGGACAATGCGGTGGAGGTATACCACGAAATGGTCGACAACACCAGCACGGGTTACCGCGTGCTCGGCTATTTCAGCAACCACGACGACCACACCCTGCCGGACAACACCCCCTGCCTGGGTAGCGTGGACGAGGCGCTGCCGTGGCTGGAGGCACACCCGGTAAACGAAGTGTACTGCTGCCTCTCGACGGATCGTTACGCGGAAGAGATATTCCCGATCATGGATTTCTGCGAAAACAACTTCGTCCGCTTCTTCTATGTGCCCAACCTGCGCAACTACATGAAGCGCACGATGAACCTCGAACTGCTGGGCAACGTACCGATCCTCTACATCCGCGAGGAGCCGTTGCGACAGGCGTCGAACCGGTTTATCAAACGGGCATTCGACGTCACCGTATCGAGCCTGTTCCTCTGCACGCTGTTCCCCTTCATCTATATTTTCGTGGCCATAGGCACCAAACTGACCTCGCGGGGCCCGGTGCTCTTCCTGCAGGAGCGCAGCGGGGAGAACGGCCAGACGTTCAGGTGCATTAAATTCCGTTCGATGCGCGTCGCCGATGCCGACAGGGTGCAGGCGACCCGGGACGACCCGCGCAAGACCCGGTTCGGGGATTTCCTGCGCCGGTCGAGCATCGACGAGCTGCCCCAGTTCATCAACGTGCTCAGGGGCGACATGTCCATCGTGGGGCCGCGGCCGCACATGCTCCAGCACACCGAGCAATACTCGAAACTCATCAATAAATATATGGTTCGCCACCTGATCAAACCCGGCATTACGGGATGGGCCCAGGTGACGGGATACCGCGGCGAGACCCACTCCCTGAGCCAGATGGAAGGCCGCGTACGCCGCGACATCTGGTACCTGGAAAACTGGTCGCTGCTGCTCGACATCCGCATCATCTTCATGACGGTATGGAATGCCCTGCGGCAGGATGAGAACGCATATTAATTTCAGAAACCTATGAAAGGCATCATCTTGGCAGGCGGCAGCGGAACGCGTTTGTACCCGATCACGAAGGGCGTCAGCAAGCAGCTGTTGCCTGTTTACGACAAGCCGATGGTCTACTACCCCTTATCGGCCTTGCTGCTGGCTGGCATCCGCGACATCCTCCTGATCTCTACGCCAGAGGATCTGGGCGGTTTCCGCCGTTTGCTGGGCGACGGCTCCGACTACGGGGTTCGTATCACGTATGCCGAGCAGCCGTCCCCGGACGGTCTTGCGCAGGCGTTCCTGATCGGCTCGGATTTCATCGGCAATGACTCCGTGTGTCTGGTTCTGGGCGACAACATCTTCCACGGCTCGGGCTTCACGGGCCTTCTTCGCGAGGCAGTCCGCACGGCCGAGGAGGATGGCAAGGCTACGGTCTTCGGCTACTGGGTCGACGATCCCCAGCGTTACGGCGTGGCGGAGTTCGATGCGGCGGGCAACTGCCTGTCGATCGAGGAGAAACCGGAACACCCGAAATCGAACTACGCGGTCGTGGGCCTGTACTTCTATCCGAACAAGGTCGTGGATGTGGCCAAGGGTATCCGGCCCTCGGCGCGCGGGGAGCTTGAGATCACGAGCGTGAACCAGTCGTTCCTGCAGCGCGGAGAGCTGAAGGTGCAGACGCTTCAGCGCGGCTTCGCGTGGCTGGACACGGGTACGCACGACTCTCTGGCCGAGGCCTCGATCTTCGTGGAGGTCATCGAGAAACGCCAGGGCCTCAAGATCGCCTGCCTGGAGGGCATCGCCTACCATAACGGCTGGATCACGGCCGCTAAGCTCCGGGAGTTGGCGCAGCCGATGCTCAGGAACCAGTACGGGCAGTACCTGTTGAAACTCACCGACGAAAACCGACGCTAAAGCCATGAAAGTCATCCCTACCGAAATAGAAGGAGTTGTCCTCCTCGAACCCGAGGTGTTCGGGGACGCTCGGGGTTATTTCTTCGAGAGCTATTCTGAGCAGTCCTTCGGCAGGCTCGTACGCCCCGTGCGGTTCGTGCAGGACAACGAGTCGATGTCGAAGTACGGCGTTCTTCGCGGGCTTCACTTCCAGCGGGGGGCGCATGCACAGTCGAAACTGGTGCGCGTTGTCCGGGGCCGCGTGCTGGACGTCGCTGTGGACATCCGCCGGGGCTCGCCCACGTTCGGGCGGCACGTCTCCGTGGAGCTCTCGGGGGACAACAAACGGCAGTTCTTCGTGCCGCGGGGCTTCGCGCACGGCTTCTCGGTGCTGAGCGACGAGGCTGTATTCCAATACAAGTGCGACAACCTCTATGCCCCCGAATCGGAGGGCGCCATCGCGTGGGACGACCCCGCGCTGGGTATCGACTGGCACCTGGCACCGGGGGATGTCGTCCTCTCGCCCAAGGACAGTTGCCACCCGCGGCTGGAAGAGGCCGCGGAACTGTTCGACTATAATACGGACTACTATGCTTAATATCCTGATTACGGGCGCCAACGGACAGTTGGGGAGCTCGCTGCGGCAGCTTGGGAGCGTGTCGCCCAACAACTACCTGGCCACCGACGTCGCGGAGCTGGACATCACCGACGCCGGGGCGGTGCTTCAAACGGTCAAGGAACAGCGTATCGACGTGATCGTCAACTGTGCGGCCTACACGAACGTGGAGCGTGCCGAGGAGGATGAACCGACAGCCGACCTGCTCAACCACAAGGCCGCGGCATACCTCGCGGCAGCGGCCAAGGAGACGGGTGCGACGCTGATCCACGTCTCGACGGACTACGTCTTCGACGGCACGGGGCACAGGCCCTACACGGAGGATATGGCGACCTCGCCGCTGGGGGCCTACGGGCGTACGAAGCTGGCGGGCGAGGAGGCCGTGAAGGCCTCGGGGTGCCGCTACCTGATCCTGCGCACGGCGTGGCTCTATTCGGAGTACGGGAACAACTTTCTGAAGACGATGCTGCGGCTGACCTCGGAGCGTGAGACGCTGCGCGTGGTCTTCGACCAGGTGGGCACTCCGACCTACGCCGGAGACCTGGCGCTTGCGATCTTCTCCCTGATCGAGGCGGGGCGCTACACGGGCAACGAGGGGGTGTACCACTTCACCGACGAGGGCGTGTGCTCGTGGTACGACTTCGCGGTGGAAATCGCCGCGGCCGCGGGCCATGACACGTGCCGTATCATCCCCTGCCACACGTCGGAATACCCCGCCCGGCCTACTCGGTGCTGGACAAGACCCGCTTCAAGGAGACCTTCCAAATGGATATCCCGCACTGGAGGGAGGCCTTGATCTACTGCATGAAACGACTTCAACGACAATAGATATGGCGAAAATAACTTTTGGCTATGTCAGTAAGGCAAACCCCTTCATCGACCGGAAGGCATGGAGCGGCACAATTTTCAAGATCCGGGAGTCGATCGAACAGGCCGGATATACGGTGCGATGGATCCCCTATACCACCCCGTTTTTTTCCAAGTTTATCCTGGGACTGTACCATTTGTATGCAAAACTTACGGGAAAGAATATCGTCTACTCCCACATCCCGCTGATTGCCCGGATGGAAGCGCACAGCATCGATAAAAAACTGATTGCAGGATGCGACATGCTGTTTTTCAGCGGAGGCTCCCAGGTGCTGTCCCGGATCGAAACGGATAAACCGGTATTCTACCTCAGCGATGCCACCTTTGAACTGATGGTCGACTATTATTGGCCGAACCTCGCCGCATGCAGCGTCAGATATGGAAACTCCATCGAACAGCGGGCTTTGGATAAGGCTTCGGTAATTATTCATTCTTCTGAATGGGCGAGTAACTCGGCCCGGGATTATTACCACATTCCGGCGTCTAAACTGAATGTGATAGAGTTTGGTGCCAATATCGATGAAAATAAGATACAAACTCCTGTTAAACAGGAGTTTGCAGGGGGGGGGTATTTGCTCCGCATACTGTTTTCCGGGGTCGACTGGGAGCGGAAAGGCGGCGAGATTGCTGTAGATACGGTCATGCAGCTTAATGCCGCCGGTATCCGTGCGACGCTGTATGTCGCAGGTATTAAAGACCTGCCTCAAAAACACCGGGATAATCCGCATGTTAAAAACATCGGCTTTTTGAATAAGAATATTCCCGAACAATATCACCAGTATGTGCAACTTTGGCAGCAAGCCGATATTCTGTTGTTGCCGACACGCGCGGAATGCTCTGCCATCGTGTATTGCGAGGCTGCGGCTTACGGAATCCCCGTTTTCACGACCGATACCGGCGGAATAGCTAATTATGTCGTGAACGGCGTGAACGGATACAGGCTTCCCCTGACAGGTACGGGAGCCGATTTTGCCAACAAGATAAAGGAGTGCATATGCAAGCAGGAATTTTCCGGATTGTCTGAAAATGCAAGGAGATTATATAAAGAAAAATTGAGCTGGCCGGCCTGGTCTTCCCGGTTTGCTGAAATGGTGGAAACTTATTCCGAACGAGAAAATCAAATATAAGATACGAGATAATGGCACCAAAACGCACCATCCTGATTACGGGCGGCGCGGGCTTTATCGGCTCGCACGTAGTACGCCTGTTCGTGACGAAATACCCGGATTACCGGATCGTGAACCTGGACAAACTGACCTATGCGGGGAACCTTGCCAACCTGCGGGACATCGAGGATTCCCCGAACTACGTGTTCGAGAAGGGGG
>ERZ1106950.2233-NODE-2233-length-9851-cov-6.212229_pt1 | contig 9851 bp, 9 predicted proteins | sample MGYA00403675_ERZ1106950 | MGnify/ENA primary metagenome ERZ1106950 (study PRJEB35170, sample SAMEA104062410) | human gut metagenome | biome: human gut; feature: human-associated habitat; material: faeces | place: Denmark | collected 2012-06-13 ... | reverse complement strand
CGGTAAAGAACTTCACGACCGCAGAAGGCGGGGCAAGTACCTGGAAGAGCATTCCTGGAATCGATGATGAGGAGTTGTACCACCAGTACCAGCTTTTAAGTCTTCACGGCCAGAGCAAAGATGCTCTTGCAAAGACAAAACTTGGTGCATGGGAATATGACATCGTAGGACCATGGTACAAGTGCAACATGACTGACATTGCTGCTGCTATCGGTCTAAAACAGCTGGAACGCTACCAGGATCTTCTTGCACGTAGAAAAGAGATCATCGAGAAATACGATGCAGCGTTCCGTCCGCTGGGCATTCAGGTGCTGAACCATTACAGCGAAGAACACATTTCTTCCGGACATTTATACCTTACCCGGATACCTGGAATCACAACAGCACAGCGTCAGGAGATTATTGAAAAAATGGCAGAACGTGGAATTGCCTGCAATGTCCATTACAAACCGCTGCCGATGATGACCGCCTATAAGGCATATGGCTGGGATATTAAAGATTTCCCGAATGCCTACGATTACTATCACAACCTGATCACACTCCCATTACATACCAAACTGTCGGATGAAGACGTGGAATATGTGATCCGGAATTATTGCGATATTGTAAAAGAATACATCTAAGAGAGGTCTGACTGATGCTAAAGAAATGGGAAGAACTTCCGTTATTCATGCGGACGGAGGCAGTGAGACCTTATTATGAAAAACTGCAGAAAAAAAGATTCAGTCTGGTCATGAAGAGACTGTTTGACTTTGCAGTATCAAGTGTCATGCTGGTGATTTTATCACCAGCACTCTTGGTATTAGCACTTTTGATAAAAAGAGATTCCGAAGGACCGGTCTTCTACCGCCAGGAGCGGATTACACAGTATGGAAGGAAGTTTCGCATCTATAAGTTCCGGACTATGGTCGTAAATGCGGACCGGATTGGAAGTCTTGTGACTGTGGGAGAAGATCCCCGGATCACAAAGATTGGGAAACGGCTGCGCGGCTGCAGACTGGATGAACTTCCGCAACTCATCAATATCTGGAAAGGGGAAATGACCTTTGTGGGAACTAGACCAGAAGTTGAGAAGTATGTAAAGGAGTACAGCCCGGAAATGATGGCAACACTGCTGCTTCCTGCGGGAGTGACGAGTGAGGCAAGCATCCAGTATAAGGATGAGGACAAACTGTTGGAAGATGTATCCGGGGAAGATGTAGACCAGGTCTATGTGGAAAAGATTCTGCCGGAGAAGATGAAGTGGAATCTAAGAGAGATGAAAAGATTTGGATTTATAAGAGAGATAGGCACTATGGTGAGAACCGTGGTGGCAATGATGAGGTAATGTTGTGGAAAAATTTTCGGTTTTAATGTCATTGTACTTAAAAGAAAAGCCAGAATATTTTAGGCAATGTATGGATAGTATTTTAAATCAAACAATGCAACCGGAGCAGATTGTAATTGTAAAAGATGGACCATTAACAAATGAATTAGAAAAGGTTTTAAAGCAGTATACGGCAGGTAAAGATAATCTTTATACAATAGTTCCGCTTAAAAAAAATATGGGACTTGGTTTAGCCTTAGCAGAGGGAATTTTACATTGTAGAAACAATTTGATTGCACGGATGGATACAGATGACATTGCAGTAAAAAATCGTTTTGAACTACAGATAGAAGAATTTAAAAAAAATCCTGATTTAGATATATGTGGAGGTAATATTTTGGAGTTTGAAGATTCACCTCAACATATCGTTGCCGAAAGGAACGTCCCATTAACTGATAGCGAAATAAAAAAGTATCAAAAGCGGCGAGATGCGTTTAATCATGTGACTGTAATGTATAAACGTGACATGGTGTTAAAAGCTGGAAATTATCAGTCATGTTTACTTATGGAAGATACTCTACTATGGGTTCATATGATTCTTTCTGGTGCTAAATGTATGAATATAAACAAACCTTTGGTTTTTGTTCGCATTGGAAAAGATATGTTTAAGCGGCGAGGTGGCTGGTCATACTATCAAAAATATAAAAATGGTAGAAAACAGGTATATGAAACCGGCTATATAAGTAAATATGATTATTATTATACCTTATTAGTACAATTACTTGTTGCACTAATGCCACAACATATGCGAGGATTTGTTTTTAAAAGAATATTACATAGATAGGTGGTAACATATGATTCCTAAAAAGATACACTATTGTTGGTTTGGAAGAAACCCATATCCAGAAGATTTCAAAAAATATTTAATTAGTTGGAAAAAAAACTGCTCTGATTACGAACTAATAGAATGGAATGAAGATACATTTGATATAACGAGCAATAAATATGTTCAAGACGCGTACGAACATAAAAAATGGGCATTTATTACGGATTATGTGAGATTATGGGCTCTTTATAATTATGGCGGAGTGTATATGGATACAGATGTTGAGGTTTTAAAACCAATAGATGAATTTTTAAAAAACAAGGCATTTTCAGGCTTTGAAAACCCTCGAGCTGTACCAACGGGAATTATGGCTTCTGAAAAAGGACATTCCGTAATAAAAGAATTATTAGATGAGTATGATAATCGCCACTTTATAAACGCGGATGGCTCGTTAAATTTGCATACCAATGTTGAATATATTACAGATTATTTTGTTCACCATGGATTAAAGCTAAACAACAAATATCAAATTATAAATGAATTTGCATTGTATCCTAAGGAGTATTTTTGCCCTAAAAATAGTAGAACACTAAAAATTGAATTAACTGACAATACTTACACAATACATCATTTTGCAGGTAGCTGGACAAATGATTCAACCCGTTTACGTGCAAAGATTAAGAAAATATTGGGACCAAATTTAATGGGAATTGTTATAAAAATAATGGATAAAATCGGAGTGAAATAAAATTGCTTTTTTTAAAAAGACTCTTTACAAAATTTTTTTGGATAATGCCCGTTGAAAAAAATAAAATTTTCTTTTCGAGTTATGAAGGAAAACAATACTCTTGTAATCCCAAATGTGTGTTTCAGTATTTACGAGAGGAAAACAGAAATTTAATTTATGTGTGGGAATATAATTTGACGAATATACCTGATGATTTGAGTGAAAATATTATTATTGTAAGGCATAATTCCTTTTCGTATTTTCTTCATCTCTTGACTTCAAAATATATTATAACTAATAGTGGTATATCTGCAAGTATTTCGCTTCGAAAAAAGCAGATATGTGTGAATACATGGCATGGTGGTGGGGCATATAAAAAAGTCGGTGCATTAATTCCGGAAAATGTCAATGGAACATCAAATAAAGAATTAAAGATAATGGCAAAACAAACAAGATACTTTTTATCCAGCAGTCACGAATTTACAAAAATTATGATTCCTTCAACTATGGTAGAAGAACATAAATTTCTTAGAATTGGAATGCCTAGAAATGACGTTTTTTTTAATCCTTTTTTAATGGAGCAAAAGACATATAATGCACAGAAAATTTTAAAGTTGGATACAAAAAGTAAAGTAGTCCTATTTGCACCTACTTATCGTGGGGAAAGTGGAGAACGGCAGTATACGACATTGTTTCCGGATGTGAATTTGTTGCTTAAAGAACTTACAAAACGATTTGGTGGACAATGGAAATTTGTATATCGTGCTCACTATTATAAAGAAATAGAAGAACAATATCCCAATGTTATAAATGCTTCACAATATCCGGATATGCAAGATTTATTATGTCTGGCAGATGTACTTATTACCGATTATTCGTCGAGCATTTGGGATTATTCTTTTACTTTTAGACCATGCTTTTTATTTGTGCCGGACTTAAAGGAATATATAAACGAACGAGGCGGATTTTATTCCGACATTTCTACATGGCCTGGAATAGTTTCAACTAATGATACAGAATTGCGTGAAAATATATCACATTTTGAAAAAAATTCGTATCAAAAAAAATTATATATACATCACGAGTCTTTAGGCAGTTATGATATGGGAGTTGCAACAAAAAAGCTTGTTGATATATTACAAATCAAATAATAATGTGGTCGTGTTTATAAATTATTGAAATGAGAATTTATATGGATACAAAAACTAACGCAAATATGATAGCTGCTTTATGTTTGCAGTTTGTTACGATATTGAGTGGATTCATTATTCCTCGGCAAGTATTAGTTACATTTGGCTCTAATGTTAATGGATTAGTTAATTCTATAACTCAATTTCTTAACTACATCAGTTTGATTGAAGGTGGCATTGGTTCGGTATTAATGACTGCACTTTATTCACCTTTAAACGAAAAAAATCAAATTCGCATTAGCGCAATTATAGTTGCTGGAAATAATTTTTTCAAAAAAATTGCAAAAATATTTCTAGTATACTTAATTTGCGTTTCCGTGTTGTACCCACTCATCGTGAATACGGGCTATTCTTATGCTTATGTAGCATCCCTGTCCTTAATTTTGGGTATTAGCTTATTTATTCAATACTATTTTTCTATTATATGGCGTTTACTATTACAGGCGGATAGAAAAGTATATATTGCATCCATAATTCAAATTGCAGTAATAGTGTTAAATACATTTTTAACTGTTTTAGGTATCAAAATTTTTCCATCAATACATACGGTTAAATTGATAGCTGCTTTTGCATTTGTATTACAACCGATTCTGTTTAACAACTATATACATAAAAACTATAGTTTGGATATGAATGCCAAACCTGATCAAGAAGCATTACATCATCGCTGGGATGGTTTTGGCATTAATCTGGCTGCTTTTTTAAATAGTAACACAGATATTATTGTTTTATCTGTATTATCTACACTGTCGAATGTGTCTGTATATGGCATTTATAGTCTGGTTGTTGTAGGAATAAAAAGTTTAATCACCTCTATTTCTGCGGGTATTACACCCAGTTTGGGACAACAATATTCATTAAAAAATAAGAGCATTTTAGCGAACACTTTTACGAAATACGAAAATCTAATATTTTTTTTGACATTCAGCATATATTCGTGCGCAATTGTACTTATTGTTCCTTTTGTAATGAATTATACTCGTGGAATTATGGATGCTAATTATAATCAGCCATTTTTTTCAGTATTATTAATTTTTTCATATGGTATATTTTGCATCAGAGAACCTTATGTAAATATGGCTTATGTTGCAAATTCCTATAAAGAAATAACTAAATATGCTTACATTGAAGCCGGAATAAATGTTGTTTTTTCCATCATATTCGTATATAAATTCGGTTTGAATGGCGTAGCCTTTGGAACACTCCTTTCTATGGGATTTCGCACAGGAATTCAGGTCTTATACTTGCAGAAAAGAATTCTTTACAGAAGTTCATGGATTTTTTTGAGAAAATTCTTTCTCTATATAATTTCATCTTGTATGGGAGTTTTTTTGGCATCAAATCTTATTCCCTATAAAGGAGATGAAAGTTGGATTTATTGGATTATTAAAGCAACATTTACGACACTTATAATGCTGGCATGCAATTTAATAAGTGTAATTCTAATAAATAAGTATGAAAATATATAGGTGTAAGTTTATGTCAACTATAAAATTTAAAAAAATTATTAAATTATGTCCTCAGAATATTGCTATATTATCCGCAGTTTTTTTATACTGCACAGCATTTTTAATAAATGACTTAGGCTTTAGTATTACAGTTTATGCAGGAGCAATAGGGTGTATTTGCATAGGGTGTTTTGTTTTAAAGCTCGGAGTAATGCAGAGAATAAGCTTTAATTGGAAAATTTCATTTATTGTTATATCGCAATTTATTACATTCATAACATCATTTAATAACTATGATTTGCATGACAACACTAAAACTTATTATTTGATTATTTCAATTATAGCTTTTTTGGCATTTGCAACTACAGATTACTCATCATCCAATGCTGATGTAATCAATAAACTGGTATTATATACGGGAATTATCTTTGCAACTTTAATTTATTTTTATAAATTATTACCTACTATATATCGTTCCTTGATTTTCCCTTGTTTGACAGATGAAACTGTATCAACATTAAATTTTGTGACGTCACAGGGATATTCTATTTTTGTTTATGGGGATATTTCATACACGCTTACATTGATTTTATTTGCTATATATATTGCACTTTTTACGGATGTGCAAAGGCCCAAGATTAAAGTGGCTATATATTTAATGTTTAGTATACTAATAAGTCAAAGAAGAACTGAATTAATATTTGGATTCATTACAATAATATTTTCTTATATATGTTTCTATCATCGAATATTTCTTGTTTTTATTAAAAAACATATACTAATTTTTCTTATGATATTGGGGATAAGTGGTGGACTTGTACTATCAATAGGGATATTTCTGGCTACCGTTCCACCTGAATACTCTTCATCAAGCCGAATGTTGATGACTTTATATGATTTAAGGTACCGAATTGATACTTCTAATGGACGTAATATCCTATATCAAATTGCTAAAAGACTGTTAGAAAAACATTGGATATACGGACTTGGATGGATGAATTTTTCACATTATGCGGGTGAATCTAATATTTCTATGGTAAGGAATGTACATAATATCTATCTGCAGTTAATTTTAGAGTGTGGTTTCTTTTTTGGTGGTATTTTTATTTTTTGCATGTTTGGACTTATGATGATTTTTTTCCATGCGGCATATAAAACACATCGCAGTGGGGCTGGCGGTGCAATCCTAATGTATATTTTGCTAGCTGGTTTGACTGATAACACTATATATTATCCATATTTTTGGATTATATTATGGAGTGCTGCGTATATAAGTGGAATAACCCAAATAACTCATCAAAACGGAGGTCATGTATAATGAATGTTGCTGTTATATTTGCGGGAGGGATTGGATCTAGGATGCACAGTAAAGCATTGCCAAAACAATTTTTACTTATGCACGGAAAACCTATAATCGCACACACAATAGACGTATTTGAATCTTCTGCAGATATTGATGCAATTGTTGTAGCGTGTGTACCAGAATGGATTAACCATCTCAAAGAGATTATCAAAAAATATAATATCAAAAAAATTAAAGCAATTGTTCCGGGTGGAAGAACAGGGCAGGAATCTATTTATAATGGCTTATTGGCTGCAAAAGAATTGTCATCCAGCAAAGATACAATTGTTTTAATTCATGATGGTGTTCGCCCTTTGATAACTTCAAAGACAATTCATGACAATATTATATCTGTTCGGAATCATGGATCGGCAATTACATGCGTAAAGGTGAAGGAAACCGTGCTTGTAGTAGATGAGAATAATAAAATATTGACTGTTCCAAAACGTGATGACAGCCGACTCGCGCGAGCACCCCAAAGTTTTTGGATAAACGATATTTTGAATGCGCACCAAATGGCACTACAAGAAAATAAAACTACATTTATTGATTCATGCTCGCTCATGCAATATTATGGAAAACAATTATATTTAGTAGAGGGACCTGAAGCTAATATTAAGGTTACAACTCCGGAGGACTTTTATATTATGCGTGCAATGCTTGATGCGAAAGAAAATGCTCAGATTTATGGGGTGGAAGATTAATGAATAGTAATGTACTTACAGAGGATTTCAAATCAATATTAAAAGATAAAAATATAGATTTCGGTCAATTAAAAAATAGTACTGTTCTTATTTCTGGTGCTACTGGATTTATTGGTTCTATGCTGATTAAATGTTTAATTTATGCTAACCAAAATTTGAATTTGAATATTACAATCTACGGATTGGCTCGAAACAAAGAAAAATTATATAAAATTTTCAACGATGAAGAAATAAGTTTATTTGGTGTTTTCTATGGAGATATTACACAACCATATTCTTCTTATATTCCACAGAATATTGATATTGATTATATATTTCATACTGCTAACATCACAACATCAAGTTATATGATTACACACCCAATTAGTACAATTTTGATTGCTATTGATGGAACAAGGCAAATGCTTGACTTAGCAGTATCAACTAAAGTAAAAAGCTTTATCTATATATCCTCAATGGAGATGTATGGATCTTTTGCTTCAACAGACTCCGATTTTGCTTGTACAGAAAACGATCTTGGTTTTATAGACCCTTTAAAAGTAAGAAGTGATTATCCGGAAAGTAAACGTATGTGCGAAAATATGTGTATTGCATATGCTGCAGAAAACAAAGTTCCGGTAAAAATTGCAAGACTATCTCAAACATTTGGAGCTGGTATACTTCCCTGGGAAAACAGAATCTTTGCGCAGTTTGCACATAGTGTAATGTATAGTCAAGATATTATACTTCATACCGCTGGATTATCAGAAGGAAATTATTGTTATATATCTGATACGCTTCGTGGTCTATTTACAATTTTGCTTTGTGGTCAGAATTCGGAGGCTTACAATGTTGTAAACGAACGTGCACACACTACTATAGCTAAAATGGCAGAGATGGTATGCCATGATATTGCTCATGAAAATATAAAAGTTATTTTTGATATCCCGGATGATAATAAGTTCGGCTATGCAGCTGATACAAAATTAAAGCTAAGTGGGAAAAAACTCGAAAGCTTAGGCTGGATGCCCCAATTTAATTTAAAGGATATGTATATACGTTTAATAAAATATCTTGAGGAGACTCAGAAAGGACAGTAGGAAATGAAAAAGAAAAACATTATGCTGGTGTTTGGCACAAGACCAGAAGCCATTAAAATGTGTCCGCTCGTTAATGAATTGAAATCAAGAAAGAATATGCATACTGTTGTATGTGTAACAGGCCAACATAGAGAAATGTTACAGCAAGTTTTGGATGTTTTTCACGTGGTTCCTGATTTTGATTTAGCTATCATGAAAGAAAAACAAACTCTATTTGATGTTACAACCAGTATTCTTACTAAAATTCGTAATGTTTTAGAGGAGGTAAAGCCAGATGTTGTTTTAGTTCATGGTGATACCTCCACAACATTTGTAACCGCTTTGGCATGCTTTTATCTTCAAATACCAGTTGGGCATGTAGAGGCCGGGCTTCGCACATATAATATATATTCCCCGTATCCAGAAGAATTTAACCGTCAGGCAGTTGGAATTTTGGCAGATTATAATTTTGCACCAACCAATTTAAGCCGTGAAAATCTTTTAAACGAAGGAAAGAATCCAGCGAAAATTTGGGTCACGGGAAATACCGCTATTGATGCGTTAAAAACAACTGTTCGTGAAACTTATACTGATGAAAACTTAGATTGGGCAAAGGGAAGTCGGCTTATTACAATTACTGCTCATAGAAGAGAAAACCTTGGAGAGCCTATGCGTAATATGTTCAGCGCAATAAAAAGAGTTCTCGACGAGCATGAAGATGTTAAAGCTATTTATCCAATACACATGAATCCATTAGTACGCCAAGCTGCTCATGAGATATTTGGAACAGACGAAAGAATACGGATTATTGAACCATTAGACGTACTTGATTTCCATAATTATATGCATCAAAGTTATCTAATTCTTACAGATTCTGGTGGAATCCAGGAGGAAGCCCCTAGTCTGGGAAAGCCAGTGCTCGTTATGCGAGATACAACCGAAAGACCTGAAGGAATCAAAGCAGGGACTTTAAAACTTGTAGGAACAAGTGAAAGCATGATTTATTCTGAATTCACCAGATTGTTAGACAATCCAAAAGCTTATAATGAAATGGCACATGCAGCTAATCCATATGGAGATGGTCATGCCAGTGAACGGATTGCTGATATTCTTGAATTTGGAAAAACTTTGCATTAATTTTCGCTCTTAATTAGTTCACGATAGATAGGTATAGTACAATGTATCAATTACAAACTGTCACGCGTCAAATTATAGTTCCCACCTACTGCAGCTTTACTGCAAAATAAATC
>ERZ1106950.2228-NODE-2228-length-9873-cov-2.122530_pt1 | contig 9873 bp, 9 predicted proteins | sample MGYA00403675_ERZ1106950 | MGnify/ENA primary metagenome ERZ1106950 (study PRJEB35170, sample SAMEA104062410) | human gut metagenome | biome: human gut; feature: human-associated habitat; material: faeces | place: Denmark | collected 2012-06-13 ... | reverse complement strand
GTGACGAAATTTAGGGAGAATAAGATATATTATTGTCAATTATGACAAAGATAAGAAAGTAATTTCAAAAAATAACATTGATATTGAAAATAATTTCGGAATGAGATAAATATAATATATGGCGCCGAATAGAAAAGAAAGGAGTAATTACGAAGATGAGCATACAGCATGATTTGCTGAAAGGTGGTTTGATTGTATCATGTCAGGCTTTAGAAGATGAACCACTGCATTCTGCTTTTATCATGGGGAGAATGGCTAGAGCAGCGAAAGAAGGCGGAGCATGTGGAATCAGAGCCAATACTGTGGAAGATATTAAGGAAATACGTAAGAATGTGTCACTTCCAATTATTGGAATTGTGAAATGTAATTATGCTAAAAGCCCAGTATACATTACACCAACGCTAAAAGAAGTAGACGAGTTGATGACCATAAAACCAGAAATAATCGCTTTAGACGCAACAAACAGAGATCGTCCAGATGGAAAAAGCTTGAAGGAATTTTTCGATGAAGTGAAAGAAAAGTATCCGGAACAGTTATTTATGGCAGATTGTTCCACTGTAGAAGAAGCCGTTTATGCTGATAAAATGGGATTCGACTTTATAGGAACAACGTTGGTTGGATATACAGACTCTAGCAAAGAAGACAAAATAGAAGCAAATGATTTTCAAATTATACGGGAGATTCTTAAACAAGTAAAACATCCGGTGATTGCAGAAGGAAATATAGATCAGCCGGAAAAAGCAAGACGTGTAATCGAATTGGGATGCAATTGCGTAGTTGTTGGAGGTGCGATTACCAGACCACAACTGATTACAAAAAAATTTTCTGAGGCATTAAAACAGGAAGGATAAAAGTGTTGATTTATGGGAAATATAGCAGCTTTTGATATTGGTGGAACATTTGTAAAACATGGAGTGATATCTGAGAATGGAGAAGTGTTTTTTTCAAAAGAGTATAAAACACATGCAGAAAAAGGTGGAAAATGGATTATAGAAAATCTTTGTGCCATCGTCTGTGAATTGATGAAGAAACAAGAAATCTCAGGTGTAGCCATATCAACTGCAGGAGTTGTAGATCCAGAGGCAGGTAAAATTGTTTATGCAAATGAAAATATTCCTGGATATACAGGGACAGAGATTAAGAAAATTGTAGAAGAACACTGTGGTATACCTTGTGAGGTAGAGAATGATGTAGCATGTGCAGGTCTTGCGGAAGCTGTGTTTGGAGTTGGAAGAGACTGCAAGACGGTTGTGTGTATTACAGTTGGAACTGGTGTGGGTGGTTGTATTATTCATGAAAGAAAGATTTTTCACGGAGCTGGTGGATGTGCTGGGGAGATCGGGTATATGAATATCTTCGCTGGAAATCTGGAAAAAGAAGGCTCTGCAAGTGCTCTTGTTAAGAGAGTAAAAGAAAAAATACAGGATGATACAATAGATGGTTGTACAATTTTTGAAAATGCAAAGGCTGGTAATGAACCATGTGTCGAAGAAATAGAATATATGTGTGAAGTATTAGGTCAGGGAATTGCTAATATTTGTTGTATGATTAACCCTGATATGGTGGTTCTTGGTGGTGGAGTCATGAAACAGAAAGAGTATTTAGAAGAGAAGATAAAGAAAACTGTATCAAAATGGATTCCGGAAAGCTTATTAAAAGATACAGCACTTGCGTTTGCAGAAATGGAAAATGATGCAGGTATAATGGGTGCGTATGAAAATTATAAGATGAGGCAGGCTAAAAAATGAAAGGGTATGTGAGCAGTCTTCTTCCAAGAATAGAAGCAAATTATCATAACTTCACAAATCTTGAAAAAACAATAGCAGATTTTTTCTTGAACAACACAGAAAAAACTGATTTTTCAGCTAAGGCAATTTCGGGAAAATTGTTTGTTTCCGAAGCATCTCTTTCTAGGTTTGCGAAAAAAATAGGATATCGTGGGTATCGTGAATTTATATATGAATATAAAGAGACTTTTATGATGTGTGGAAATGAAGATCAGACAACAAACGATGTTTTGGATACATATCAAGAACTTCTTGTGAAAGCATATAATTTAATTGACAAGGCACAGATACAAAGATTAACGACAATGATTAGAACGAGTGTCAGAATTTATGTATATGGTTTTGGAAGTTCTGGATTGGTAGCAACTGAGTTTAAAAATCGGTTTATGAGATTCGGATTGGATGTTGAAGCAATTGTTGATTATCACACGATGCTTATGAATTCGGTCAGGGTAAATGAAAATTGTTTGGTTATAGGAATTAGTTTGAGTGGTGCAACAAAAGAAGTTATTGATGCGTTAGAACAAGCAGCTATGAAAAATGCTAAAACAGTTTTACTTACATCTAGAAATGATAAAGAATTTCAACGAATGTTTGATGAGGTGGTTCTTAGTGCTGTAAAGAAAAATTTAGAGTACGGAGATATGATTTCTCCACAATTTCCACTATTGATATTGATAGACAGAATATATGCAGATTATGTTCAAAGAGAAGATGAACGTAAGAAAACTTTATATGATAAAACTGTAAAACAAATCGTTGGACGATATATAGAATTTGATGAAAAGGAAAGAGGGTAAATATATGGAAAATTTACAAGTGATACTTATTTTAGTGGTCTTTCTGAGTGGGGTTGCATTGATGATGTCAAAAAAGCTTCCTGCAATTCTCTCATTGCCTTGTATGGGAATTTTAATTGCCGCAATTGCGGGGGTTCCATTTATGTCAGCAGATCCTGAAGTACAGTCTATTACACAATTTGTAATTGCTGGGGGCTCTTCAAAACTTGCAGGAACAATTATGGTAACTATCTTAGGTGCTATTTTTGCAAAGGTTGTTCAAAAAGAAGGGATTTCTGATGAAATTATTCGAAAAGCGGCAGAACTTGCAGGTGATAAGCCAGTTATGATTGCAATTGCTCTGACAGCAGCTACAGCATTGATCTTTACAGCAATGAGTGGGGCAGGTCCAGTTATTATGGTGGCACAGATTGCTGTTCCATTGTTCCTTTCAGCAGGAATTTCACCTGTAGTTGCAGCAAGTTTGGTACTATTTGGATTAAACCTTGGATTATTATTTAATGTTTCTCAGTATCAAATTTATGTAGATACTATCGGCATGGATATGAGTGTGATAACAACATCTGCAGTTATGGGGGTAATCTGTGCGGTAGTAACGCTAGTATATATTTTAGTGAATGTAAATAAAAAATCAGTTAGAAGCTCTTGGGCTGTAGAAAATGAAGTGGATCACAAATCAGTAAATCCAGTTGCGTTGTTTATGCCATTGTTGCCAATCGTACTTGTATTCTTCTTCAAATGGAATGCAGAAACAAGCTTGATCGTGAGGATTATTATTACTGCTTTAATTACAAAAACGAAACAGTGTGTACAGATTTTGTCTAGTTCAGTGGTTGAAGGTATCAAAGATGTTGCAGGAGTTATTGGTCTTATGATGGGGATTGGTATTTTATTGAATGGTGTGTCAGCAACTGCAACAGCTACATTAATGAAACCAATTATTAGTGCAATCCTTCCAAGCAATCCAATTGTATATGTTGTACTCTTTACAATTCTTTCTCCATTAGCATTGTACAGAGGTCCATTAAATATGTATGGTTTGGGATCTGGACTTGCGAACATTTTCTTGACGGCAGGAAAATTGAGTGCCCCGGCAGTTGGAATGGCACTGAGAAGTACAAGTGTAGTACAGTGTGTTGCGGATCCGACAAATACACAGAACGTTATTGTTGCAGATTATGCAAAGGTTGATGTAAATGACATTTTAAAATCGACACTTCCTTATACAATGGTAATGGCATTGGGAATTTTGGTATATACAGCAACGTTCTTGTTCTAAATGTAAGAGAGTGCCGTATGCCAGCCTGAAAAAGCTGGGAGCGGCATCTCCTTTTTATTTCAACAGGAGAGAACTTCTGTATAGAACTGGGGATTGAACACTTGAAAGGAGAATAGAAAATAAATGAGTAGCAGAAAAGTAAGAATTGGTATAGATGTAGGGGGAACATTTACAGATGCAGTGGTTGTAGATAATGAAACATATGAAGTAATTGCCAAGGAAAAGTGTCCAACTACGCACCATGCTAAACAAGGTGTTGCTGAAGGAATTGTCAGAAATATAGAAAATGTGCTAAAGAAAAATAATATTTCTCCAGAGGATGTCATTTTTATTGCACATGGCACAACACAAGCTACGAATGCTCTTTTAGAGGGTGATGTTGCCAAAGTTGGCATTGTAGGAATGGGAAAAGGTCTGGAAGCAGATCGTGCAAAAAAAGAAACAACCGCTGGAAATATTGAATTGGCACCAGGAAAATTCCTTTATACTGAACATGAATTCTTAGAGTCATCTTCTTTGAGAGAAGATTTGATTAAATCAGCAATTGAAAAATTAAAACAGAAAGGTGCAGAAGTAATTGTAGCATCTGAAAGTTATTCGGTTGATAACCCAGAAAATGAGAAAAAAGTAATCGAAATTGCAAATAAAATGGGATTACCAGCAACGGGAGGATATGAAATTTCTCAGTTATATGGTTTATCTGCAAGGACGCGAACAGCAGCAGTAAACGCCGCATTGATTCCTAAGATGATGGAAACAGCAAACATGACAGAAGGAGCAGTCAAAGAGTCAGGAATTAGAAAACCTTTGATGATCATGCGTTGTGATGGGGGTGTAATGAGTATTGACGAGGTAAGAAAACGTCCAATTCTTACGATGCTATCTGGCCTTGCGGCAGGGGTTGCCGGAGCTCTTATGTATGAGAAAATTACAGATGGAATTTTTTTGGAAGCTGGAGGAACTTCCACGGATATTTCTGTGATAAAAGATGGAAAAGTTATGATCAAAAACGCACAAATAGGTGGTCAAAAATTATATTTGACTTCACTGGACGTAAGAACATTGGGGGTTGCTGGTGGAAGTATGATCGTAGTAGAAGATGGAAAACTAGTTGATGTGGGTCCAAGATCTGCACATATTGCGAATAAGAGTTATGAGGTATTTGCAGAACCTAAAAAGATTGTTTCTCCTAAGATCAAGTTGGTTGCACCTAGAGAAGAAGATAAACCAAATTATGCTGTAATAGAATGTGAAAATGGAGAGAGCTACGCACTCACATTAGCCGGTGCTGCGAATATCTTAGGATATGTGGGAGAAGGTGATTATGCGCATGGGAATAAAGAAGCAGCGAAAAAGGCATGGCAGGCGTTGGCTGATTTAACAGGAGAAAGCGTAGAAGAACTCTGCAAGACTGCAATGGAAATTTCTATGAAAAAAGTGAAGCAGATTGTGGATGAATTGATTGTAGATTACAATCTCAATAAGAACCTTATTTACCTTATAGGTGGCGGCGGCTCTGCCTCTGTTGTAGTTCCATTTTTGGGAGAGATGATGGGCATTCGCCATAAAATTGCGGAAAATGCCCCTTATATTTCTACGATAGGTGTATCTTTAGCGTTGGTTCGTGAGCAAATAGAACGTAATGTATCAAATCCGACAGATGAAGATATTCGCAAAATAAGACATGACGTTATGGAGGTTATTACACGTGCCGGTGCGGATGCAGCAACTGTAGATATTGCCATTGAAATTGATAGTCAGAAAAATATTTTAAGAGCGATTGCAACTGGAGCGACAGAGTTGCGGACAAAAGATAGAAATACACAAATGAAATCTGAAGAGGATTTGCTTAAGATTATTTCAGAAGCAGATAAAGTGGAAAAACAGAATGTGCAAAAGGTTGGACAAGAAGGCAGATGGCATGCCTACTATGTAAATGTAGAGAAGAAAGCACTGTTTGGATTGATTAAAACAAAGAAACGATTTACTAGAATTATTGATGAAGAGGGTGTCATTCGTTTACAGAAAAATGATGCAAAGATTATGGTAATGAAAAAAAAACAGCTTAGCACAAGATTTGAAGAATTTGTAGATAGTTTGACACAGTTTTCAGATGCAGGAGCAATTCTACCAAAAACATATTTGTTCTTTGGACAAAAAATGTCAGATTTAAGTGGTGTTGTGAATAAAGAACAGCTTTTGGGATTAGCAGATATGGAATTAGAGTTCGTAGAGGATAATCAAGAAATTATTGTGGTATCAGCAAGAGATTAGTGAATATGAAAAGGTATAGAAATAGTTCGGATGAACTTTATGGAATGCTTGAACTTATGGAGGAGCGATTTTTCAAATGGATTCCCTCAAAAGAATATAAATATTATTTAGAGGAAAGCATTCGATTGGGAAAAGAAGCAGGGAGAAAATTTAAAAATAAAGATCTCATTGAGATTATGAAAAAAGACCAGGTCGAGGTTAGATACAGAACGGAAGAAAGAAATCTCAATCCGCTGTATCAAATGAAATCTCAAATCTGCTTTGAAAAAAAGAATAGGTATTTAGACCTATATATGAATGAAATTAAGAAACAGTATAATAGTGTCAAAAGAGTAGAGCCAGAAATTAATTTAGAATGGTTGAAAAACCTTCATATTGCACATGAGTTTTATCATTTTCTTGAATTTTCTCAAGATCAAAGAACTGGAGAATTATTAAAACCAGTTGAACGAAAAGGAATGTTTCGAACTCAAAAGGTTTGTCTTCAGAGTGTAAGTGAAATCGCAGCACATTCATTTGCAAAGGAATACATGGGCGCAGATATCAATCCGAAGTATTTTGACTGCTTATATATATCAATAGAAAACAAAAGCTATTTTGAAAAAATAATGAATAACATTGAAACGGCACGGTTATTAGTAGAAAGGAGCTTAAAAAATGAATACGATTGAATTTGGAAAATGTGTTGTTCCAGTCATTGGTTCTTATGACACCGTTATTGTTGGTGGTGGTACAGCGGGAGCTTCTGCTGGAATCAGTGCGGCTCGAGAAGGAAATAAAACAATAATCGTTGAAAAAAGTCTTTCGCTTGGTGGCGCTGCTGTTGGAGCACTTGTTAATCCAATGATGGAATCCTTCGTAATTCATGAACAAAATTTTTATGAAATTGAAAATAGATTGAAAGAAAAAGGCGCTTCAACAAGAGATGGAATTATGAATTATGTATATTCCACTCCTGAAAATAAAGCTTCTGTTTTGGAAGAAATGTTTTTGGAACACAATGGAACTATTTTGTATGATGCAATGTTATCCGGATGCACAAAAGAAAATGATAAAATCCAGGCAATTGTAGTTGCAACATCAGATGGGTTAAAAGCAGTTTGTGGCAAGCAGTTTGTGGATGCTTCCGGTGATGCGTTATTATCAAGAATGGCTGGAGTTCCGGTAAGTATTGGCGATGATGAAGGATTTAATCAGATGACATCATATAGATTTGAGATGGGGGGGATTGATGTAGACAAATATAGAAAATATTGTTTAGAATTGGAGGATGAGTTCTCACCATTGAAAAAAGGATATTTTTGGGAATCTGCCATGGTTAAAAATAAAAGATTTAAGTTGGAACCTTTATTTAGAGAGGGAATTGAAAAAGGATTGCTTACAGAGGATGATTTAGTATACTATCAGTGTTTTTCTATTCCTGATGCGCCGGGGTGTATGACATTTAATTGTCCCCACATCAGCAATATGAAAAGAAATATGGATGCGATGGCAAGATCAGAGGCTGTTACACAAGGAAGAAAAATGATTCAACGGCTTGTTAGATTTCTTCAACAGTGTATGCCTGGATTTGAACATGCATTTTTAATCCGTGAAGCCGCTGCACTTGGAGTAAGAGAGTCTTGTAGAATCGAGGGAAAATATATTTTAAAAGAAGAAGATTATTTGAATCGAGCACGCTTTGATGATGCTGTAGCAAAAGGTGATTGGTATATTGATGTGCATTCATCAACGAAAGGTCTTGTTCATATGGATAAGTATGAAAAGGGAGAATATTACGAAATACCATATCGCTGTCTCATAAACAATCATGTGAAAAATATGCTTACAATTGGACGATGTATTTCTACTACATTTTTAGTACAGGCTAGTATTCGAATACAACCTACTGTAATTGACATGGGAGATACAGCAGGAAAAGCATGTGCACGTGCATTGAAAGAAAAAATAGAATTAGCCGATTTTAGTGGAAAAGGTTTGATGGAAAGATAAAAAATTAATAAAAATAGGAAAGGCTGGAGAGTTTGATATGATTCCTCTTAAGTAGACTTGAGTTAGTTACCGTGTCTAATTAAGAAAACTCATATCAAAACTTCTCTGGCTTTTTGATGTTTAATAACGTTTGATCACTTGTTTCTCAACGATATTTATAATGGTGTACAGCCCCATTGCCATGATACACAACAGGACAATGGACATCAGGAGCCAATCCATTTTAAAGACCTGGCTGGAATAGATGATCAGATATCCAAGTCCGCTTCTGGCAGCTAAAAATTCACCGATGATGACGCCCACCAGACACAATCCGATATTGACTTTCATGTTGCTGATGATCACAGGCACGCTTCCCGGAAGGACGACTTTGGTCAAGGCATGGTACCTGGTTCCGTGCAGTGTATAGATCAGTTTGATCTTTTCCGGGTCTACACTGGTGAAACTGGTGTATAGATTTAGGATGCTTCCAAAGATCGCAACTGAGATCCCGGCAATAATGATCGTAGTCTGATTTGCTCCCAGCCATACAATGAGCAGAGGCGCCAGAGCAGATTTTGGAAGACTGTTCAATACGACCAGATAAGGCTCCAGGATTTTTGAGAGTTTTTTGCTGTACCACAGAAGAAGGGCAGACAAAATGCTGATACCTGTAACGAACAGAAAGCTGAGAAGCGTTTCATACAGTGTGATCCCCAGATGGAAAAAGATCGTTTTATCCAACACCATATTCCAGAAACAGCGCGCGATTTTGGAAGGGCTGCCAAACACAAAGGAATCAATCATCCCGCTTTGGGAAGTCCATTCCCAGAGTATGAGAAAGACGACAAGGATCAGGATTCGAAAAAAGTGGATCAAAAAGTGATGGCGTTTCTGCAGGTTCAGATATTGTTGCTGTCTGTTAGAACATGTTGTCATTTGGGTTCAGCTCCTTCCATAAAAGATTGAAATACGTTTTAAATTCCGGGGCATTTCTGCGGTTGAGTGCAGTGTCTGAGGATAAAGAAAAATGAACCGGGACGATACGGGCAATACTGGCCGGACGTTTGCTCAGAACAAGGATTGTATCTGCAAGGCTGATGGCTTCGGAAAGGTCATGAGTGACCAGGATGACAGTCCGTCCGGAATCACGGATGATCTGTCCGATGTCGTTTCCTACCGAAAGACGGGTCTGATAATCCAGTGCAGAAAAAGGTTCATCCAAAAGTAAAAGATCCGGTTCCAGGATCAGAGTGCGGATCAGAGCAGCCCTCTGCCGCATCCCGCCGGAAAGTTCAGATGGGTGGGCGTTTGCGAATGCTTCCAGTCCATAGGCTTTTAAAAGCTCTTTTGCACGGAGCTTGGCAGAAGCGGACAAGGTGTGCTGGATCTCAAGACCAAGCAGGATGTTGTGATAGATCGTGCGCCACTCAAAAAGATGATCGTGCTGCAGCATATAACCAATGTTGGTGGCGCTTTCTTTTAAGGACTTTTTGTTGAGCAGGATTTCGCCATCTTCCGGTGAAAGCAGTCCGGCGATTAGAGAAAGCAGCGTGGACTTGCCGCATCCGGATGGACCGACAATGGCTGTAAATTCTCCTGGTTTCACGGAAAAGGAAATATCTGTCAGTGCTTTTGTTTCGCCTTCCAGAGTATGATAGGCATAGCTGACGTGACTGAGTTTTAAAATAGTTTCCATACAGACACTCCATTCGACAAGTATATAATCAGTTTATGAAAAAGAAGAAAATTCGTGATTTTT
>ERZ1106950.2224-NODE-2224-length-9887-cov-6.772783_pt1 | contig 9887 bp, 8 predicted proteins | sample MGYA00403675_ERZ1106950 | MGnify/ENA primary metagenome ERZ1106950 (study PRJEB35170, sample SAMEA104062410) | human gut metagenome | biome: human gut; feature: human-associated habitat; material: faeces | place: Denmark | collected 2012-06-13 ... | reverse complement strand
TCATTTGGATTTCCTCCTTCTGAATTTTGAGCCAGAGGGGCGTATGACGCCCCTTGCAAGCCATGAAAAAGGAGGGATTCCCCCCACATGCAGTTCCAAATGGCACAAAAGAGCGGCAAAAAGTGGCGTTGGTAGACATCTGGTAGACACGCCGGGCATGCCAAGCACAAAAAGAGCCCGGAACCGCAACGGTTCCGGGGCACTTTTGGTAGACATTTGGTAGACTTAGACTTAAAACACAGTACAGGTCACTTGAGCCAATCACACACCTCAGCCAGGCTGATGCCCTGGCCGCGGGCGATACGGGCCACATCCTCGTACTCCGGCTTGGAGCGGACGACGCCCCAGCCGGAGGCGGTCTTGAGCCGCACGGGGCCGTGGGGGGTATCCACGGTGCGCTCACCCCGCTCCAGGGTATACCGGCGGCACACATTCTCCCGCACGCCCAGAGTGGTGGTGTGCCGGAAAAGCAGGCCAAGCAGCCTCTCCCGATCCTCCATACGGCACATACAGGAGAGCAGCACGGCGGGGCGGCCCTTCTTCATGCCGATGGGCGTGGTATACACGTCCAGTGCTCCGGCGGCAAGCAGCTCCTCCTGGGCAAAGCCGAGGGCCTCGGCGGTCATGTCGTCCAGATTGCAGCACAGCTCGGCCACCTCGTCCCCGCCGCCCGCGGTCTCTCCCAGCAGGGCGCGGACGCAGTTGGCCGCCTCAAAGTCCTTGTTCCCCATGCCGTAGCCGATTTTTTCCACCTTCATCACCGGCATGGCGCCGAAATCGGTGACAAAGTGCTTGAGCAGCGCCGCTCCGGTGGGGGTGCACAGCTCTCCCCGAATGGCCCCGCCATAGATGGGAACATCCCGGAGAATGTGGGCCGTGGCGGGGGCGGGCACGGGCAGGATGCCGTGGGCGCAGCGCACCTGGCCGCTTCCCACGTGCACCGGGGAGGCCACGATACGCTCCACACCCAGCATGTGCACCAGCAGGCAGACCCCCACCACGTCGGCCACCGCGTCCAGGCTGCCCACCTCATGGAAGTGGATCTCCTCCACCGGCGCGCCGTGGGCGTGGCTTTCAGCCTCCGCGATCAGGCCGTAGACCGCCTCCGCATCGGCCCGCACCGCCTCGGGAAGCTCCAGATGGCCCAGCAGATGGCGGATCTCCCCCATTCCGGTGTGGTGGTGATGTCCATGGTCGTGGTCATGCTGGTGGTGCTCGTGTTCATGGCCATGTTCGTGCTCGTGACCATGCTCATGGCTGTGGCTGTGGTCATGGCCGTGGTCGTGATGGTGGATGTGTCCCTCCGGGGATACGTCGTAGCTGACCTCCTCCTCCCCGTGTACCGTCACCGCCACATGGGTACCGGTGATGCCGCATTTGACGGCCGGGGCGGCGGATACCGCCACACCGGGCAGGCCCAGGCCGTTCATCTTCTCCAGAAAGGCCGCCTTGTCGTCCGCAAGCTCCAGCAGGGCCGCCATGAGCATATCGCCGGCGGCCCCCATGCCGCAGTCCAGATAGAGTGTTCTCATTTCTGTTTCCCTCCCATGTGGTTGATCATGCTGGCCAGATAGCCCGCGCCGAAGCCGTTGTCGATGTTGACCACGCTCACCCCGCTGGCGCAAGAGTTGAGCATGGACAGCAGGGAGGACAGACCGTGGAAACAGGCCCCGTAGCCGATGCTGGTGGGGACGGCGATTACCGGGCAGTCGGCCAGCCCGCCGATGACGCTGGCCAGGGCGCCCTCCATCCCCGCAATGGCGATGATGACGTTGGCGCTCATGAGCTCCTCCAGGTGGGAGAGCAGACGGTGCAGCCCGGCCACTCCCACGTCGTACAGGCGCACCACCTCGTTGCCCAGGGCCTCGGCGGTGAGGGCGGCCTCCTCGGCCACCGGCATGTCACTGGTACCGCCGGTGGCCACCACCACCTTCCCGCTGCCGTCGGGGGAGGGAAGGCTGCCTACAATGCCGATGCGGCCCATCTCGTAATAGGTGAAGGGGTGGGCCGGGTCAATGGCCGCCGCCGCCTTGGCCGACATGCGGGTGATGAGGATGGTATCCTGTCCCCCGGAGCGCATGGCGTCCACAATGCGGGCGATCTGCTCCGGGGTCTTGCCCGCGCCGTAGATCACCTCGGCCACCCCCTGGCGGAGTCCCCGGTGGCTGTCCAGCTTGGCAAAGCCCAGCTCCTCGAAGGGCTCCATTTTCAGCTTGAGCAGGGCGTCATTTACATCCACCTGTCCGGCGGCCACCTGCTCCAGCAGGGCTTTAATCGCTCTCTGTTCCATTCAACGCTCCTCCAAATCCAGCAGAATCGGCTTGAAATAGGGGGCCAGAGCCGTCCGCAGGGCGGCCCGCTCCCGGACGGCCCGCTCCAGCTGCCCGGCCGGAAGCTGGAGCCGCGCCGCCCCGTGGAACACCCGCACCCGGAAGTCGGCGTAGCCCAGGCGGAACAGGGCGTCCTCCGCCCCCTCCACCCGCGCCAGGAGATCCTCCGTGAGAGCGTCCCCCGTGGGAAGCCGGGTGGCCAGACAGGCGTAGGCCGGTTTGTCCCAGGTGAACAGGCCCGCCTCCCTGGACAGGCGGCGTATATCCGCTTTGGTCAGGCCGCACTCCCGCAGGGGGGAGCGCACCTCCAGCTCCCGCAGGGCCCTCATGCCCGGCCGGTCGCCGGCCTCGTCGGAGGCGTTGGTGCCGTCCAGCAGGACGGCGTACCCGTCGGCCGCGGCCCGCGCCTTCAGCGCGCGGAACAGGTTCTGCTTGCAGTAGTAGCACCGCTCCGCCGGGTTGGCCGCCACCCGGGGGTCGGCCAGGGCGTCCAGCTCCAGCACCGTCACCTCCACCCCCAGCTCCCCGGCCAGCCGGAGGGCGTCGTCCTGCTCAAACCGGGGCTGGAAGGCGGTCTTGATGTAGTAGGGGCGGATATCCGCCCCGGCCCGCACCCCGGCGTACAGCAGATAGGCCGAGTCCACCCCGCCGGAAAAGCCCAGGGCGCACTTGGGGTGGGCCGCGAAAAACTCGTTCAGCGTCATGGCCCGGCTCCTCACACGTCGAAGCGGTTGTAGGCCCGGAAGCAGTCCAGGCACAGCTTTTTCCCGTTCTCCAGCCGGAGCAGGTGCTCCGCCGTCACCTCGCCGCAGCCGTCGCAGGGGTGGGACTGGAAGAGCCGGGCCCTCTCCGGCAGGGACAGCACGGCGGGCTTCACGTCGAAAAGGGAAGCGGGGGCGGCGTCCTGGAGGTAGCGGAAGCGCTCCTCCTTGGTCTGGTACTCCGCCGGAGTGGGGCGGAGCACCAGGCGCACCGCCTTGCCGGTCTTCCGGTTGTAGAAGGAAAAGGCCTGCTTGCCCCGGAGGTGAAAGAGCAGGTTGCCCTTGCCCACGCTGCACCCCAGCAGCACCTGAATGGCGTCCACGCCGCAGGCGTCGTTCTCCGCGATGCACACCACGTCCTCGTCGGCGGAGAAGTCCAGCTCCAGCAGCTCCATGGCGTACCGGGCGGCCTGGAAGCCGATGGTCAGGCCGCCGCACGCATGGCCGTGAAAGGCCACGCATTTCTCCCAAAGGGCTTGTTGTTCCATATTGATTCGTCCTTTCTGTGGCATAGGTCGTTGTTTGCGGCAGACTCCTCCGGCATCCGGCGGCGGGGACTAGACCGCGTCGAACAGGCCGTCAAAGTGCACCCGGATGTGGTCGTTGGGGTCCAGCCGGGCGAGCTTCCCTCCCTCCAGGCGGAAGATGCGGTCGGAGATCTTCAGGGCGCTGTCCAGATCGTGGGTGATGAACAACATGGAGAAGCCCCGGCTGTTCTGCAGGCCCTTGAGCATCCGCAGCAGGTTGGCCTTTCCCGAGGGGTCCAGCATGGAGGTGGGCTCGTCGGCGAGGAGGAGGGCGGGCTCCATGGCCAGGGCGCGGGCGACGGCCACCCGCTGCCGCTGGCCGCCGGACAGGGCGTGGATGCGCCGGGTGAGAAAGCTGTCGCAGGCGAAGAGGCCCACGTCCTCCAGCGCCCGCTCCGCCGCCCCCTCCCGGAGGCAGCCGGACAGGCGCATGGGCTCCTCCACCGCCGCCCGCACCGTCATGCGGGGGTTGAGGGCGGCCTGGCTGTCCTGGAGCACCATCTGCACCCCGCCCAGGCGGCGGTGGAGGGCGGCAAAGTCGGCCGCCTCCCCCTGGAACTCCACCGCCCCGTCTCCCTCCAGGGGGAGCAGCCCCGCCAGGGTGCGGGCCAGGGTGGTCTTGCCCGCGCCGGAGCGGCCCACCAGGGAGACGATCTCCCCGCTGTAGAGGGTGAGATCAATGCCGTCCAGCACCCGCTGCCGCCCGAAGGACTTGCGGAGGCCCCGGCATTCCAGCAGCGTGAGCACGCCCCCCCGGTTGCAGGCCAGGAGCCGCCCGTCGGGCTGGGTCTCCAGCTCCGGCGCGTGGGCGGCGCAGTCCGGCAGGCTCTGGGTACAGCGGCCGTAGAAGGGGCAGCCGTGGGGCTGCCGGGTGTAGGAGACGGTGGTGGGGCGGATGCCCCACATGTCCCGCACCGGGTTGAGGCCCACCGCCGACTGGAGCAGGCCGCGGGTGTAGGGGTGGCGGGGGTGGTCCAAAAGGGCGCGGGTGTCCCCCGCCTCCTCCACGTGCCCGTCGTAGAGCACCACCGTCCGCCCCCCCAGGTCGGCGGCCAGCTTCATGTCGTGGGTGATGACCAGGAAGGCGGTGCCCAGCCTGCGGTTTAATTCCTGGATCAGCGCCGTGATCCCCCGGCTGGAGGCGATGTCCAGGGCGCCGGTGGGCTCGTCCAGCAGCACCAGGGCGGGGTTGAGGGCCAGGGCGTTGGCCAGCAGGAACTTCTGCACCATGCCGCCGGACAGCTCCCGGGGATAGCGCTCCAGATCCGCCGTCTCCAGACCCACCAGGGCCATCAGCTCCTCCATCCGCGCCGCCATGGCCGCCCCCCGGTACGCCCGGCACAGCACCTCACGCAGGTGCTCCGCCAGGGTGAGGGAGGGGTTGAGCCACTCGGCCGAGTTCTGGAAGGAGCGGGCGAACTCCTTCATACGCAGGGGCCTGCGCGCCCGCTCGTCCATGGCCAGCAGCTCCCTGCCGTTGAGGTACACCTGCCCGCTGACCTGGGCCTCCGGCTCGGACAGGCAGGCGATGGCGCGGGCCAGGGTGGTCTTGCCGCTGCCCGACTCCCCCACGATGGTGAGCATTTCCCCGGCGTCCAGAGCAAAGCTCACCGGGTGGAGGGTGAACTCCGGGTAGGACACCGACAGGTTGTTCACTTCCAGCAGCACGGCTTGTCCCTCCTCTGTTGTTCCTCCAGCCCGCCCACCAGCAGGCGCAGCAGCAGCGTGGACAGCACCAGCGCCCCCACCGGCGGGAGGAGCCACCACGTCCAGAAGTCCGTCCGGTAGAGGCCGGGAAAGTCCACGGCGCGGGCGATCATCATACCCCAGGAGCGGGCCAGCGGGTCGGACAGGCCCAGAAAGGCCAGGGAGGACTCCTGGAGAATGGCCCGTCCCACCACCGCCAGGGCGTTGATGGTGAGCAGAGGCCACAGCTCATGGCCGATGTGGGTGCGGATGAGGTACCAGGTTCCGCCGCCGTAGAGCCGGGCCATCTGCACGTAGTCCCGCCGCCGGATGGAGATGGTCTTGGCCCGCATCTGCCGGGCCACCGGGGCCCAGGAGAAGGCGGCAATGATCCAGACCAGGTTCCAGGTGCTCTGCCCCAGAAAGGCCCCGATGACGATCATGACCGGGAGCTGGGGGATGGCCAGAAGCACCTGGATCAGAAAGGAGATCAGAGCGTCCGCCCAGCCCCCTGCAAAGCCCGCCAGTATCCCCAGGCCGCCCCCCACCGCAAAAGTGAAAGCGGCGGCGGCCAGGCCGATGCCCAGGCTGCGGAAGAAGCCGGCGGAGATCTGAGCGTAGATGTCCACCCCCAGGTTGTCGGTGCCCAGCCAGTGGGCGGCGGAGGGGGCCTCCAGGGAGCCCCCCGACGGGAGCTGGGCCGGGTGGGGGTATCCGGTGACCCCCCACAGGAAACAGAGGGTCAGCAGCGCCAGCAGGAGCAGGGGAACCAGCCATTTGCGCCTCATGGCCCCTCCTCCTCTCCGTCCAGCCGGCGGTTGACCACGTCCGCCGCCGCCAGGCTGAGGAGCACCAGCACGGCGGACAGGAGGAACACCCCCTGGAGCATGGGATAGTCCCGGTACTGCACCGCCTCCCGCAGGACGGTGCCCAGGCCGGGGTAGGCGAAGACGTTCTCCACCAGAATGGTGCCCCCCACCGCGCCCCCCACGCTGAGGAAAAAGCGGGCCACGATGGGGGTGGCGGCGTTGCGCAGGATGTAGGCGGTGCGGATGCGCCCCGCGGTCAGGCCCTTGGCACGGGCGTTGGTGAGGTAGGGCCTGCCCAGGATGGTGAAAAAGCTGGCCCGGGCGGTAAAAAAGAGCTTGGGGACCGTGACCAGGGTGAGGGCGCACACCGGCATCAGGCTGTGTACCAGAATGTCCCCCAGCCGCTGCCACAGGCTGTCGTACTGGGCGAAGGGGGTATAGGCCCCGGAGAGGGGAATCCACGCCGCCCGGGCCGCCACCAGGAAGAGCAGGAGCACGCCGGTGAGGAAGGGGGGCACCTCCGCCAGAGCGGAGAGGGCCGGGTAGAGCGCCCGGTCGGCCCAGGGCCGGCGGACGCACAGCAGGGCCAGGGCCACCCCCAGGAGCAGGCTGAGGGCCAGGGTGCTCCCCATGATCCACAGGCTCCAGGGCAGGCGCTCCAGCAGAATATCCGCCACGGGCCGCTTATAGTGGATACTCTGGCCGAAGTCCCCGTGGAGGTTGTCCACAATGGTGTCCCTCAACTGTGGAAAAAAGGGCTTGTCCAGGCCGTAGTAGGCCCGCAGCAGCTCCTTCTGCTCCTCCGAGTAGGCGGCGTCCACATCGTCCCCGGCGGCCCCGGAGGTGTAGTCAAAGGGGTCGCCCGGCATCAGCCGGGGAATGGAGAAGTTGAGGAGATAGATGACCAGAAAGGCCCCCAGCAGCATCAGCAGCTTTTTTCCCATGCTTCTCCTTTCCCGGCGGGGCGGACCTCAGCGCGCCATGTAGGACAGGCGGTTCTGCTCCGCCTGCTGGTAGGCGTAGGTCTTCATCCAGCCGTCATAGACATCCTTGCGGTACATGGAGTAGGAGGACTGGTTGGCGATGACGATGATGGGGATCTCCCGGCTCACCAGCAGCTCCAGCTCCTGAAACAGCTCCACCCGTTTGTCAAAGTCGGTCTCGTACATCTGGCCCTCGGCCAGCGCGGTCATCTCGGCGTTGGAATAGCCGATGGCCCCCATGGAGTGGGGGTTGGTGCCGGAGAACTTGGACTCGTCGGAGAACAGGGTGCGCATGTAGGTGGGGGGATTGTTGCCCCAGCCGCCGTTGCCCACCAGGGCGAACTCGTAGTCGCCGCTGTTGATGCGCCCGTCCCGGGTGGCCGAGTCGTGGGCCTCCACCACCACCTCGATGCCCGCGGCGGTGAGGCCGTTGCGGATGATCTCCGCGATGGCCAGGTCGTCCCCGTCGTCGCCGCACAGAAGGGTGACGGAATAACCCTTCCCCGCAAAGACGGCGCGGGCCGCCTCCGGGTCATAGGGGTACTGCACCACGTTCTCGTTATAGTACAGGCTGCCCTGGGGGACGTAGCCCGCGCTGCCCACCGTGCCCGCGCTGCGGAACACGCTGTCCACCACGCTCTGCCGGTCGATGGCGGCGTACACCCCCTGCCGCAGGGCGAGCTCCAAAAAGTCGGGGCACCGCTCGTAGTTGATGAGCAGCTTGTAGCCCATGTCGTTGGCCTTCTCCACCACGCCGATGGACGGGTCGTTCAAATAGGCGTCCATCAGGTCGGCGGGCAGGGAGGTGATGTCGATCTCCCCACTCTCAAAGGCCAGCAGGGGGTCGCTCACCGGCACAAACTGGATCTTCTCCGCCGCCTGCTCCCCGTTGCACCAGCCGTCGAAGGCGGTGAACTCATAGCTGCCGGTGGCCCCGTCATAGGCGGTGCAGGCATAGGCCCCGCTGCCTGTCAGATAGCCCTCCCCGGTGTAGGAGTTGGGATCGTCCACGTTCTCCCAGATGTGCTTGGGCAGGATCACGAAGGAGCCCAGGTTGGACAGGGTGTCGGCGTTGGCCTCCTTCACAGTGATGGTGATGGTCTGCTCGTCCACCACCGTATAGTGGTCCACCAGATAGCTGTCCCCCACCCCCAGGGAGTTGGACACCGGGGGGTGCTCCTGATAGTAGTCCAGGGTGAAGGCCACGTCGGCGGTGGTGAGGGGCGCGCCGTCCTGGAATTGGGCGTCTGCAAAGAGGGTGAAGGTGTAGTCGTTGCCGTCCATGGACCAGCGCTCCGCCAGCCAGGGCACGTCGCCGGTCTCGTCCTTCTCCAGCAGGCTGCCGTACACCAGGCGCATCTTGGCCGTGCCGGGGCCGCGGGACTGGTGCAGATAGGGATTGGGGACGCCCCAGTCGGTGCCCCCCTCCAGGCGGAGGGTCTCCACCCGGCGACCGGAGGCGGAGCCGCTCTCCGACGGGGCCGTCGGGGTGACGGCGGCCTCCGGCGCGCCGCCGCAGCCGGCCAGCAGGCCGGCGCACAGGGCGCCCGTCAAAAGCAGGCCGACCGCTCTTTTTCCATACTTGCTCATGGGTCTCTCTCCTTTTCTTCCCCGGACACAAAAAAGTTCACCATGTGCGGCGTAACGCACATGGTGAACTTCGGTTCACCGGTTTCAACGGCCGGGGGATGGGTGTGGAAAAAGGCTTCAGCCTTTCTAAAGCCGCTTCAGCGGCTCGTTTGGCTCAGTATAGCAGAAAAAGGGCGGGGCTGTCAATCCTGTTCCCCCGATTTCGCCGCTTTTCCCGCCGCCCCGGCTGTGCTATACTTTTAACCAAAGGGGGTTATGGAAATGTACGACCTAACTGCAATGGGGGAGCTGTTGATCGACTTCACCCAGCTCAGCACCGATGGAGAGGGCTATCCCACCCTGGCCGCCCACCCCGGCGGGGCGCCGGGCAATTTTCTGGCCGCCCTCTGCCGCTATGGGGCCTCCGCCGCCTTTCTGGGCAAGGTGGGGGACGACGCCTTCGGCCGCCTGCTGGTGGACACCCTGGCCCGGGCGGGCATTGAAACCCGGGGCATCCGGGTGGATCCGACTGTGTTCACCACCCTGGCCTTCGTCACCCTCGTGGACGGAGAGCGCTCCTTCAGCTTCGCCCGCAAGCCGGGCGCGGACACTGTGCTCCGCTTTGACGAGCTGGAGCTCTCCCTCATCGACCAGTCCAGGGCCTTCCACTTCGGCGCCCTCAGCCTGACCGACGAGCCAGCCCGCTCCGCCACCCGGCAGGCGGTGGCCTACGCCAGGGCGCAGGGAAAGCTCGTCACCTTTGACCCAAACTACCGTCCGCCCCTGTGGCGGAGCGAGGCCCAGGCCAGAGCGGAAACGCTCTGGGGCCTGGAGCAGGCCGACGTGGTCAAACTCAGTGACGAGGAGTTGTCCTTCCTCTGGGGCTGTACGCCGGAGGAGGGGGCCCGCCGCCTGCGGGAGGAGTGTGGTGTGGCTCTGGCTATGATTACACTGGGGCCCCAGGGCTGTTACCTGGAAAACGCCAGGGGGGCCTGCCGGGTGCCCGCCCCGGCGGTGCGGCCGGTGGACACCACCGGCGCGGGGGACATCTTCGGGGGCAGCGCCGTGGCGAAGCTGCTGGCCCTGGACACACCTCCGGCGGAGCTGGAGCCCGGCGCGCTGGAGGGCATCGCCCGCTTCGCCGTCACCGCCGCCAGCCTGTCCACCCTCCGCCCCGGCGGCATCTCCTCCGTCCCCACAGAGGCGGAGGTGCTGGCCGCTC
>ERZ1106950.2223-NODE-2223-length-9890-cov-2.485918_pt1 | contig 9890 bp, 9 predicted proteins | sample MGYA00403675_ERZ1106950 | MGnify/ENA primary metagenome ERZ1106950 (study PRJEB35170, sample SAMEA104062410) | human gut metagenome | biome: human gut; feature: human-associated habitat; material: faeces | place: Denmark | collected 2012-06-13 ... | reverse complement strand
CAGCCTGAGTATATGGAGGAATCACACTATGAAAACATTACAGGATTACATCGATAAACTGAACGCACTCAACTTCAAAGACATGTACAACTCTGACTTTTTCCTGACCTGGGAAAAAACAGACGACGAACTGGAAGCAGTATTTACACTGGCAGACGCACTCCGTTTTATGAGAGAAAACAACATCTCCACAAAAGTATTTGAAAGCGGACTCGGAATCTCTTTATTCCGTGACAATTCCACACGTACCCGCTTCTCATTTGCTTCCGCATGTAACCTGCTCGGCCTTGAGGTGCAGGATCTGGATGAAGGAAAATCGCAGATTGCGCATGGTGAGACAGTTCGTGAGACAGCCAACATGATTTCTTTCATGGCAGATGTCATCGGAATCCGTGACGATATGTACATCGGAAAAGGAAATGCTTACATGCACGAAGTCGTAGATGCTGTGACAGAAGGACACAAAGACGGGATTCTTCAGCAGAAACCAACGCTTGTCAACCTGCAGTGCGATATCGACCATCCGACACAGGCAATGGCCGATATGCTGCACATCATCCATGAATTCGGCGGTGTGGAGAATCTGAAAGGAAAGAAGATCGCCATGTCCTGGGCATACTCTCCTTCCTACGGAAAACCGCTCTCTGTTCCACAGAGTGTGATCGGACTGATGACACGTTTTGGAATGGACGTTGTACTGGCACATCCGGAAGGATATGAAGTCTTCCCGGAAGTGGAAGCTGTTGCTGCCGAAAATGCAAAAAAATCCGGCGGTTCTTTCACAAAGACCAACAATATGGCAGAAGCTTTCAAAGATGCCGACATCGTTTATCCAAAGAGCTGGGCGCCGTTTGCTGCCATGGAAAAACGTACTGAATTATATGGAAACGGTGACTTTGCGGGAATCGATGCTCTGGAAAAAGAACTTCTGGAACAGAACGCACAGCACAAAGACTGGGCTTGTACAGAAGAACTGATGAAGACGACCAAAGACGGTAACGCGCTCTACCTGCACTGTCTGCCTGCAGATATCACAGGTGTCAGCTGCGAATCCGGTGAAGTCGATGCCAGCGTATTCGACCGCTACAGAACACCACTTTATAAAGAAGCCAGCTACAAACCGTATATTATCGCAGCCATGATCTTTCTTGCAAAATTTGCAGATCCTGCTGATATCTTAAAGAAGCTGGAAGAGAAATCCACACCTAGAGTTTTTGAGTAAAACCTGTTATACTAGAACACGATGCGAAATGGATTATATTCAAGGAGGGACTAAGCTATGCTAAAATATGTAGAAACCAAAAATGCACCGGCAGCAATCGGACCTTATTCTCAGGGAATCATCTGTAACGAAATTGCGTTTTTCTCCGGTCAGATCCCGCTCTCTCCGATAACAGGAGAAGTGGTCGGAACCACGATCGAAGAACAGACAGAACAGGTGATGTTAAACATCAAAGCGCTTCTTGAAAGCCAGAATGCGGATTTTACAGATGTGGTAAAAACAACCTGTTTCCTTGCAGACATGGGTGATTTTGCTGCATTCAATGAAATCTATGCAAAATATTTTACAGGAAAACCGGCACGCTCCTGCGTTGCTGTAAAAGATCTTCCAAAAGGAGTTTTATGTGAGGTAGAAACAATCGCATCAGTCGGGGAGGAATAAAAATGGCAAGAAAAAAACGAATTGTCATTGCCCTGGGCGGAAACGCCCTGGGCAACACCCTTCCGGAGCAGATGGCCGCTGTCAAGATCACAGCCCGCGCCATCGTCGATCTGATCGAGGAAGGATGTGAAGTTGTTGTCGCACACGGAAACGGCCCTCAGGTCGGTATGGTCAACAACGCAATGCTCGCTCTGACTCACGAAGACGCACAGCAGCCCAATACCCCTCTATCTGTCTGTGTTGCCATGAGCCAGGCTTATATCGGTTATGATCTTCAGAATGCTTTAAGAGAAGAGCTTCTGAATCGCAATATTACAGATATTCCTGTTGCAACCATGATCACACAAGTACGGGTTGATGAACATGATCCTGCTTTTGCCTGTCCGTCCAAACCGATCGGACGTTTTCTTACAGAAGAACAGGCAGAAGAAATGTCGCAGAAATATGACTACATTATGAAAGAAGATGCCGGAAGAGGTTACCGCCGTGTGGTAGCTTCTCCAAAACCACAGGAGATCATTGAAATCGGAACCATCCGGACCATGGTGGATTCCGGTGATCTTGTCATTGCCTGCGGAGGCGGGGGCATTCCGGTGATCCGTCAGGGCAATCATTTAAAAGGTGCCAGTGCAGTCATAGACAAAGATTTCGCCAGTGCTCTGCTTGCAAAAGAACTGGATGCAGATTTTCTGATCATCCTCACTGCAGTAGAAAAAGCCGCCATTCATTTCGGAACTCCGGACCAGAAATGGCTGGATGATATCACGGTAGATGAAGCAAAACAGTATATTAAAGAAGGACATTTTGCACCCGGCTCCATGCTTCCAAAGATGCAGGCGGCCGTGGAATTTGCAGAATCAGCACCCGGAAGGAAGTCTTTGATCACATTACTAGAAAAAGCCAGAGAAGGAATCCAGGGTCTTACAGGCACCAGGATCCATCTCAAATAAAGGGGGACACCTTACTTATGAAACATCAGACAACCCGCTCTACTATTTTTGATCTGCATGGAGTACCTGCTTTCAATCAGGCATTTCCACTTGCACTTCAGCATGTTGTCGCAATGATCGTGGGCTGTGTAACACCTGCCATCATTGTATCCGGTGTAGCCGGACTTTCCGAAGCAGACTCTGTCGTATTAATCCAGGCGGCTCTGGTCACTTCCGCCCTTTCGACACTGCTTCAATTATTTCCGTTTATCAAGACCAGATATTTTGCCATCGGCTCCGGCCTTCCGGTCATCATGGGAATCAGTTTTGCCTATGTGCCGAGCATGCAGTCCATTGCTGCTGAGTATGATGTAGCCGCCATTTTAGGGGCTATGATCGTCGGCGGTGCCGTTGCCGTTATTGTGGGACTTTTTATCCGCAGTATCCGCAGATTCTTCCCACCGCTGATTACGGGAACCGTTGTATTTACCATCGGTCTTTCCCTTTATCCAACCGCAATCAATTATATGGCCGGCGGTACCGGAAGTAAAGATTACGGCTCCTGGCAAAACTGGCTGGTAGCGTTCTTAACATTGACGATCGTAACAGTATTAAATCATTTTGGGAAAGGCATCTGGAAGCTTGCATCCATCCTGATCGGTATTATCGGAGGATATATCATTGCGCTGTTCTTCGGAATGGTTGACTTTTCCCCAATTCAGGATGCATCATTTTTTCAGATCCCAAGTCCGATGCATTTTGGCATTCGTTTTGAGCCGTCTGCCTGTATCGCCATCGGCCTGTTATTCGCGATCAACTCGATCCAGGCGATCGGAGACTTTTCTGCAACCACAAGCGGTGGTATGAACCGTATGCCGACTGATCAGGAACTTCAGGGAGGAATCGTAGGATATGGAATCTCCAATATCCTGTTTTCATTCCTTGGCGGGCTTCCGACTGCAACCTACAGTCAGAATGTTGGTATCGTTGCAACTACAAAAGTCATTAACCGCTGTGTACTCGGCGGTGCCGCTTTGATCCTGTTAGTCGCCGGACTGATTCCAAAGTTCTCGTCTCTTTTGACGACGATTCCATATTGTGTACTCGGCGGCGCTACGGTTTCCGTCTTTGCATCCATCGCCATGACCGGAATGAAACTGATCACATCACAAAATATGACGTTTCGCAATACTTCCATCGTGGGACTTGCGGCAGCACTGGGAATGGGAATCTCACAGGCAAGTGATTCTCTTGCCAGCTTCCCGGACTGGTTTGTGATGATCTTCGGCAAATCACCGGTTGTAGTGGCTACATTGCTTGCAGTACTCCTCAACATTGTACTGCCCAAAGACAAAGAAGATGCAAACTGATTTGTACATTTGACAGTCTTTCTTACATAACAAAAATGTTCCCATCAGGAAATCCCGATGGGAACATTTTTGCTTTTACAGCTCCCAGAATGCAATCTTGGCATCCAAAGCTTCTATTTTTATTTCATAATCCTGCGGATAATACCTTGTAGAAAACACAGTCTCTCCATCATTGACAAACACTTCTACAGAAGAAACATCTGCAAGAATCCGGACGTTTCTGACTTCACTTACTTCCCGGAATCTAAGACTTCTTCCCGCGGATACGGACGTCTTATCCTGGCTTGTAAACTTCATCTCAAATCTTCCGTTTACATATTCCAGAACCAGTTCTTTTGCCAGTACTGCGCGGAAGTGATTTCCTGTGATATTCTGCACCTCTGCCTCAAAGACTTTTGTACCTTTCTTCTCCAGAACAGAGACTGCTCTTTCTTCTCCTCTGCGCAGTGCTTCCAGTTCTTTTACCGGCTGCTGAAGCACTTTTTTATCTTTGACATGCACTTCTCTTGGAAATGTAAAGCAGTGCTGCCATCCATCTTCCAGCGTCAGGTTTGTGTATTCCTCACAATCCGGCATTCCCATCCAACTGATGTGGATCCGGCGTCCATCCTCACTTTCAAAACTCTGCGGTGCATAATAATCAAATCCATAGTCCCAGAGTTCATAGTCAGAAAGCTCATACTCGAAAAGGAGATCCCCCTCTACCAGAAAATATCCGGACTGGTACACATTTCGTGCATCCCACACGCCACCTTCCAGCCCCTGCACGGAAGTCGATAAAATCTTTCTGCCTTCTGTTTCAAAATAGTCTGGGCACTCCCACATATATCCAAATCGCTCTGCTGTCTTTACATCGCTTTTGTAGGTCCAGTTCAGCTGATCCTCAGACTCAAAAATCAGCACTTTTCCTTCATCTTTCTGCGTTCTGGCTCCCTGCACCATGTAATACATGCCGTTTTCTTTCCAGACTTTCGGATCACGTACATGGCAGGTCAGATCCTGCGGATAATCACTGTTTCTCATCAGTTCTCTTTTTCTGCCAAAATGCTCTCCGTCCTCGCTGACCACCAGAACTGTGTTTGCCTCCCGGCCGGTTCGGATATAGTCAAATTCTCCGTCCTCAAGCTTCACATTTCCGGTATAATACAGGTACATCTTTCCGTCTTCAATAAACGCTGATCCCGAATACACGCCATGGCAGTCAAACGGCTGATCCGGATACAGGCTGACACCCTCGTATTTCCATTCGATCATATCCCGGCTTGTATAGTGTCCCCACATCTTCAGACCGCCCGTTGCATTAAATGGCGAATATTGAAAAAATGCGTGGTAAATTTCTTTGAACTGACACAGTCCGTTGGGATCATTGAGCCATCCTGTCGGCGGAAACGGTCTTTGCCGTCTGTCTGTGATTCCGCCACCCTCGTCAGATCAGCAAGATCTCTTGTCAATGCATTCATATTTCCATCTCCTGTTTTTTGCGAAGTACCATCATTTTTTCTCCACAGCTGACATGATCTGCCGAAACCTTTTCCACATCATAGTCATCTGCATTGGTAAGAATCATCATCGTTGTTGTCTCGTATCCCTCTTTTCGGATCGCATCCAGATCCATCTTAAGAAGTACAGCTCCCGCATGAACATAATCTCCGTCTGCCACACACTTTGTAAATCCTCTGCCTTCCATCTTTACGGTATCAATTCCTGCATGGATCAAAAGCTCTCCACCGGATGGTGTGGTCATACACAGTGCATGTCCGGTATCATAAATACTCAGGATCGTACCGTCACAAGGGGCTACAAGCTCCACTGCTTCCGGCTCTACAGCAACAGTTGTTCCCAGGATTTCCTCCGCAAATGTGGCATCGGAAATCTCAGATGTCGGAACAACTTTTCCGGAAACGGGACTTCCCAGCGTCTCTTCTGTGACAGTCTCTGCCTGTGAAACCGGAATTTCTTCTGCCGGAATCACTGCTTCTGCCTGCTCTTTTATGTCTTCCTTTTTATCTTTATAAAGGATAAAGGATACCGCAAAGGCAACTCCGACTGCGATCGCCATCTCGATCAGATACTGTACCGGCTGGTTCAGGCACAGAAGGATACCAAAAATACCTGTCACTCCGGTTCCTTTTGCTCCAAGGTGTACGATTGATGCATAGAGTGCACCGCATCCTCCACCGATACATCCTGCAATGAACGGTTTGAAAAATCTTAAGTTTACTCCAAAGATCGCCGGCTCTGTAATTCCCATAAATGCACTTAAAGATGATGGAAGTGCCAGCGCTTTGATCTTCTTATCTTTTGATTTTACTGCAACTGCAAGCGCTGCTGCTCCCTGTGCCACGTTTGCCGCACTTGCCAGAGGAAGCCAGTAAGTCACTCCATACTGTGCAAGCTGTCCCAGGTCAATCGCTGCATACATCTGATGGATTCCTGTCACTACAGTCGGTGCATACAGCCCTCCCATTACGAGACTTCCCAATCCCAGAGGAAGTGTCAGAAGCCACTGGATACAGTTCAGGATCGCATTCTCCGCCCATACAAAGACCGGACCGATAGCTGCCAGTGTCAGATACCCTGTCACAAATACACTTACCAGAGGTGTTACGAACAGATCCAGTACCTCCGGAACAACCTTGTGCAGCTTTTTCTCAATCACAGACATCAGCCATACGGCAATGATAATCGGAATGATATGTCCCTGATACCCAACCATATCAATCTGATAGAGTCCAAAGAATACCGACTGCGTTGCTTTCACACCTTCTGTCGCCACAGTATACGCATTCTGCAGCGCCGGGTTAATTGTGATCATTCCGATTACAGCTCCCAGGTATGGATTCGCACCAAACGCTTTTGCAGCTGAAAAAGCAATCAGAATCTGTAAAAAGGTATACGCTGTATTACTGAACAGATTTGCAAATACATACAGTGAACTGGTCGTGTCAATATGAATAAAATTATTCGTATTCATAAAATCAAGAGAGTTCATGATTCCCATCAAAAATCCACTTGCCACAATGGCAGGAATGATCGGAACAAAAATATCTCCCAGAAGCTTGATTGCCCGCATAAACCAGTTCTGCTTCTGTACCGCTGCCTCTTTTGCTTCTGCCTTGGAGCTTGCTGTCACTCCTGCAATCTCAATAAACTGATCAAACACCTTGTTGACCGTACCTGTCCCCAGAATAATCTGAAGCTGTCCTGATGCCTCAAACACTCCTTTGACTCCATCTACATTCTCCAGCGCACCTTTGTCTGCCTTCTTGTTGTCTGCAATAACCAGGCGCAGTCTGGTCGCACAATGTGCCGCTGAAATGATGTTCTTGCTCCCACCAACATGATTCAAAATTTCCTGTGCGGTTTTTTTGTAATCCATACCTTCATCCCTTTCTTTTTTCTTTGCAAGACTCATGTTTCATGTAATCGATTTCATATCTTGTAAGATTATAATAGTGAAAAAAATGCCATTTGTAAAGATGGCATTTTTACTAATTTATATTTTATTTTTTTGTATATTTTGCCAGATTTCTGTTTTACAGCAGTTCATATCCAAGCTTAATCTCTGTCGTGAGTGTCTTTCCTGATTCTACCATATCCAACAGCAATCTGGCGCCTTTTACACCACTTGTCTGATATCCGAAATGCACGGTTCTGATTCCGCCCGTAACCGCTTTCAAAAACTGGTTGTCCCCAAATCCCGTCACCTGAATACTCCTTTGGGGCGAAAGCTGTGCAATTGCTTCGATCACTCCTGCAGCAATGGTATCTGTGGCACAAGATATGATATCGATATCACTCTCTAATCTCAAAAGATCACATGCCTGCTCATATCCGGACTCCATTGTGAAGCTTGCCCGGCGCAGACATCCTTCCTCCAGTTCTCTGCCAACTGCTCTCAGACCATCCCGGAAGCCGTCTTCTCTGGCTGCACCTGCCGCCTTATCCGCTCTTGTCACACCGATATAAGCAATACGTCCGGACATTTCTTTTCCGATCTGTTCTGCCAGTTCTTTTGCAGCCCCATAATCATCATGGTAAATACAGCTGACCTCGTTTGTCTGCTGTCCGATCACGACGATCGGCACTCTGCACTTTTTCAGTTTTTCCTTGTGCGCACCGGAAAGGACTGTTCCTACCAGAATGATTCCGTCCACCGGATAAGATTCAAACAAATCCATGTATTCCAGCTCTTTGGACGGATCGTTATCTGTGATGGTCAGAAGCATCTGATAGGCTCTTTCTGAAAGTACCTGACCGATTCCCTCTGTAATCCTGCTGATCGACTCTGAATTGATCTTTGGAACAATCACTCCGACCAGGCACGCTCGTTTGGTGCGAAGCGTTCACGCCTGTACAGACGGGCGGTATCCTGTTTCTTCGATCACTGCCCGAATCCTCTCCTTCTTTTCTTCACTTACGTATCCCCCGTTCATATATCTCGACACTGCTGCACTGGATACCTGCGCAAGCTTTGCAATTTCCTTTATCGTCATAAGTTCTGCTCCTGTGGATTTTCTTTTGACTTTATTATAGGAGTCTCCTCTTCTGTTGTAAAGTAGAAGAACGCTAAAAAGCAGGGACATATCGCCTGTTACGCAATATGTCCCTGCCCTTTTTATCCACGATTCTTAAAATTCAATCGTTTCTATCTGCTGCTCGATATTATGCCGTCTCGCATATCCGGTCAGAATCATAGTCAGTGCACCGTCGCCTGTCACATTGCATGCGGTACCAAAGCTGTCCTGCAATGCAAAGATTGTCAGCATCAGTGCTGTTCCTGTGGCATCAAATCCAAGAACTCCCGTGATAAGCCCAAGAGAAGCCATCACCGTTCCGCCTGGAACCCCAGGTGCTCCGATTGCAAACACGCCAAGCAGTGCACAAAATAAGATCATGGTTCCGACTGACGGCAGTTTTCCATATAAAATTTGGGAGACCGTCATCACAAAAAATACTTCTGTCAGGACGGAACCGCAAAGATGAATGTTGGCAAACAGAGGAATTCCAAAGCTTACCATATCATCCCGCAGTACCGGCTCCGACTTTCTGGCACATTTTAAAGCCACTGCAAGCGTTGCAGCGGAGGACATCGTTCCCACTGCAGTAATGTATGCCGGACCATAATGCTTTACAACTTTCCACGGATTGTTTCCGGAGTAAATTCCACCCACTGCATATAAAACCGCCATCCAGATAAAGTGCCCCACCATCACGATCAGCACAACCTTTAAAAAGACCGGCAGCTGTTTTGTAATCGTTCCTTCGTATGCCAGCGACCAGAATGTAAGTGCAATAAATACCGGAAGGATCGGAATGACAATCTTGGATACGATCATCAGTACGATCTGTTGGAATTCATCTAATAGCCGGATCACTGTCTCTGCCTTGGTCCAGGTTGCCGCAAGCCCGATCAAAATAGAAAATGCAAGCGCACTCATCACGGACATAATCTGCGGGATTTCCAACTGGAATACAATTTCCGGAAGTTCTTTCAGCCCGTCTACTTCCGAAACAATTGATAAATGCGGAATCAGTCCATATCCGGCTGCCATCGATCCCAGCGCTGCCAAAACGGAGGATACATAAGCAAGAAGAACAGCCACTCCTAATATCCTTGACGCATTTTTCCCGAGCTTCGTAATCGATGGCGCAATAAACCCGATCACAATCAGCGGTACACAGAAATTAATCAGTTCTCCTAATACAAACTTGATCGTGACGATCACATTCATGACCGCTTCATTTGAAATCAGCCCCAGCACAATTCCGATGATCACTCCCAAAAGAAGCTGAAACGGCAGACTTTTTAAAATCTTTTTCATCGTTTTCATCCTTTCCCTCATTCTTTACAATTCCTACTTTTTCAGTATGTTTTAAGTATACTATAAATCTGATAGAATTACTATATTTTTTCTAATTTTATGT
>ERZ1106950.2220-NODE-2220-length-9906-cov-3.012994_pt1 | contig 9906 bp, 9 predicted proteins | sample MGYA00403675_ERZ1106950 | MGnify/ENA primary metagenome ERZ1106950 (study PRJEB35170, sample SAMEA104062410) | human gut metagenome | biome: human gut; feature: human-associated habitat; material: faeces | place: Denmark | collected 2012-06-13 ... | reverse complement strand
TTATTCACAGCATACCTCTTTTTATCCAACAATTCTATTGACACAGAATACAATTCGCCGAATATTATTTTGTTAAATATGCTGAAGTAATCTGATTGAATAATCTGGCTCTTCATGATATGCTAAATTCAAATACGAGGTGATGCACAATGAAACCACTGACAAAACGTCAACAACAGGCTCTTGCCACAAAACAAAAAATATTCAAATGCGCAGTCTCTCTTTTTGCACAAAAGGCTTATGAAAATGTGACTGTTAATGACATCTGCCAACAGGCTCAGGTTTCTGTAGGAGCTTTCTATCATCATTACCAAAGCAAAGAAAATATCCTGGACGAAGGATACCGCCTGTTTGATCAAGAAGTCGAACTTGCCTGGTTCGCCGGACATCCCGCAGACAATTTGGATGCCATTCGTTTTTTAATATCTGAACAGGCAGCTTCCATGGAAAGAATGGGTGTCCCTGCAGCTTTGCAATATTTCAAAAACCAGCTTTCCTGTTCTGAAAAATATATTTTAAATCCAGATCGTTTTTTTTACCAGACGATTAAAAACACGATTGAAAAAGAAATTTCTTCCGGTAACTTAAAGGGAACTGCATTTTTGATCACAGAAGATATTTTAAGCGCAACAAGAGGCACCATCTATGACTGGTGCCTCCATGAAGGTTCTTATTCATTATCCGAAAAAATGCTGCGTATGACAGAAATGGTACTTCAATACCATTTCTCCTGAGACCACATCCATCATCGAACACTTTCTAACACATACAGCTGCTCCTTTGTGTCATCCTATGCAAGGAGCAGCTCTGAAAGATCTATTTCTCTTTGGGAACATCCCTTAAAACAATCCCCTTAGCGCAGGATAATATTTTTTGAATTTCTGGTAGCGTTCTTCATACTTTTCCACAAGCTCTGCGTCCGGCTCTACAGTTTCCACCACATGAACCAGTTTATCCACAGCGCTTTCCACATTTTCAAATTCTCCGCATCCGACTGCTGCCAGAATCGCAGCACCGTATCCGGGACCTTCCTCACTTTCGATCACATCGACTTTCAGATTCATCACATTTGCAATGATCTTCTTCCAGAGCAAACTCTTCGCTCCGCCTCCGCAGATCTTCGTGCGTTCGATCTGAATTTCAAGATTTCTCGCCACTTCCAGAGAATCACGAAGTCCAAATGCAACGCCTTCCAGGACTGCCTGTGTCATCTCTTCCCGTGTGGTGTCCATGGACATCCCGATAAATGCCGCTCTGGCAGACGGATCATTGTGAGGGGAACGTTCTCCCATCAGATAAGGCAGATAGAAGACCTGATTTTCACCCAGCTTTACAATCGCTTCCTGCTCTTTTGCATACTCTTTTGTCTTTAAGATCTCATCCATCCACCATTTATTGCAGGATGCCGCACTGAGCATACATCCCATCAGATGATAATTGCCATCTGCATGTGCAAATGAATGCAGCGCATTGTACTGATCCACACCGAACGTCTTGCTTGATATAAATATCGTGCCGGATGTTCCAAGAGAAATATTACACTGACCGTCTCCTACGGTTCCGGTTCCCACTGCCGCTGCCGCATTGTCCCCGGCGCCTGCAATGACTTTTACATCTGTGCCAAGTCCCAGTTCTTCTGCGATTTCCGGTTTCAGATTGCCAACCACTTCATAACTTTCATAAAGCTTTGGCAGCTGCTCTTCCCGGATTCCGCAGATATCCAACATCTCTTTTGACCAGCATTTATTCTGTACATCTAAAAGCAGCATCCCCGATGCGTCCGAATATTCGGTACAAAAAGTACCGGACAGCTTATATGCCAGATAATCTTTAGGCAGCATGATCCTGGCCACCTTCTCAAACAGTTCCGGTTCGTGTTCTTTCATCCATAAAATCTTCGGCGCTGTAAAACCTGCAAAAGCAATATTCGCCGTATACCTGGAAAGAGTCTCTTTCCCGATCACTTCATTTAAATACTCCGTCTCTTTTTCCGTTCTTCCGTCATTCCAGAGAATTGCCGGACGCAGTACACGATCTTTCTCATCCAGAACAACCAGTCCATGCATCTGTCCGCCAAAACTGATCCCTTGAATCTGGCTTTTATCGCACTCATTTGTCAGCTCCCGGATTCCTTCCATACTCTGGGCAAACCAGTCCCCAGGTTTCTGTTCTGACCAACCCGGATGTGGGAAATACAGCGGATACTCTCTGGATACAATTTTGTGAATATTGCCGTTCTCATCCATCAGCAGCAATTTCACTGCTGATGTTCCAAGATCCACACCTATGTATAACATACGCTTCCTCCCACTCTACTCATTCCAAGGATTTTCCGTTGGATATCTGACACCTTTTGGCTGATTATATCCGATCTCACTGACATCCACTCCGATATATTTGAATACTTCAAACAATGCCTTGCCCCATTTTCCAAATGCAACTGCTCCGTGATGCGGATAATTGCCTTCGATCAGAACATGACGGTAAAATCTTCCCATCTCCGGAATTGCGAAAATTCCAATGGATCCAAAGGAGCGTGTCGGCACCGGAAGTACTTCTCCCTGCGCAATATAAGCGCGCAGCTTGCAGTCTGCCGTACTCTGCAGACGGAAGAATGTAATATCTCCAGGGATGATGTCTCCTTCCAGAGTTCCCTGTGTCACCTCTTCCGGAAGCGCTCTCGCCATGATCATCTGGTATTTCATCTCACAGAATGACAGCTTGGAGGACGCTGTGTTTCCACAGTGGAATCCCATAAATGTATCTTTCTGTGTATATGGGAATTTTCCTTCAATATCTTCTTTGTACATATCATTCGGCACCGTATTGTTAATATCCAGAAGTGTCACTGCATCTTCACTGACAACGGTTCCGATAAATTCACTCAATGCACCGTAGATATCTACTTCGCAGGATACCGGGATTCCCTGTGCTGTAAGACGGCTGTTTACATAGCATGGAACAAATCCAAACTGTGTCTGGAATGCCGGCCAGCATTTTCCTGCAATTGCCACATATTTTCTGTATCCTCTGTGCTCTTCTACCCAGTCTTTTAAAGTCAGTTCATACTGTGCCAGTTTTGCAAGAATTTCCGGTTTTTTATTGCCTGCTCCAAGTTCTGCTTCCATCTCTGCTACAACCGCCGGAATCCGTTCATCTCCATCATGTTTATGATATGCTTCAAACAGATCCAGCTCAGAGTTTTCTTCAATCTCTACTCCCAGATTGTAAAGCTGCTGGATCGGCGCATTACAAGCAAGGAAATTCAGCGGACGTGGTCCAAAGCTGATGATCTTTAAACTGCTCAGACCAATCACTGCTCTTGCAATCGGACGGAACTCTGCGATCATATCTGCGCATTCTTCTGCATTTCCTACCGGATATTCTGGAATATATGCTTTTACATTTCTCAATTTTAAGTTGTAGCTTGCATTGAGCATACCACAGTATGCGTCGCCTCTTCCCTGTACAAGATTATCTCCACTTTCTTCTGCTGCTGCAATAAACATCTTTGGTCCGTCAAAATGTTTTGCCAGCAGTGTCTCTGCGATCTCCGTCCCAAAGTTTCCAAGATACACAACCAGTGCATTACATCCTGCCTGTTTGATGTCTTCCAATGCCTGTACCATATGGATCTCGCTTTCCACGATACAGATCGGACATTCATAAATATCTGTATCTCCATATTTTTCCTTGTACGCTTTCATCAGATTCTCGCGTCTTGTCACAGACAGACTCTCCGGAAAACAATCTCTGCTTACTGCAACAACTCCAATTTTTAATTCTGGCATATTACTCATACTGTTACCATCCTTTCTGTTTGCTTTTTATTTTTACACAATTGTTATATTTTCACCTTTTAAGCCGTTCACCGCACCCTCAATCTCTGCGTCTTCGTGCGCGATCAGCCACTTGTTCACTGCTGTTAAAAGTCTGCTCTCGCCCTTTGCTTCCGGTGCAAACGGAAGTGCCTCATTCGTTCCCTTCGGAAGTACGACCACACATCGGAAACCGCCTGCTTTTGCATTACATGGTGCATAATGTAACGTAGTCGCATACAATTCCACTGCCGTTCCTGCCGGTACGAAAAACGCCTCCACGAGAGCTGTATCATAGGTATCTTCTTTGATGTCCTGCTGACATCCAAGCAGCAGGATCAAATCTGTCACTGCGATATCAATCTCTGAGGATCTGTGATACTCCAGTGCATTCAACTTCACATTGCTCCCATTACAATACCCAATCTGAATCGGCAGCCCTCCAAATCCTTTTTCTCTGACTGCCACCGCATCCGGAAGTACTTCCAGCGCTTCCACAGACGGAACATAAATCACATCTTCCGGAAGCGGCGTGTGTTCCATCTCTTTTAAGATCCGCTCTACCGGAATATCTGACATCACTTTTCCATATTTAGCAAATGCGGTATCTGTAACTTTCTGAATCTCCATAAAAAATGACCTCCAATCAAAAACCTGTCTCCAAGTTTCCCATTGAGGTCATTTTATCAACTTTTTTTCGCTTCTTCGACCTATTATTTATCTATTTTATGTCAATTTCTTGCTCTTTGTTATTGTGAACAGTCACTTCTCTCTTTTTCGATATTCGCTTGGAAGCATTCCGTATTTTTTCTGAAATGATCTGGCGAGCGCCTTGCTGTTTGGAAAACCATTCTCCATAGCGATCTCACTTAAGGTCTTATCACTGTCTTTGACTTCCTTCCATGCATATCTCAACCGGATATCCTGCAGATAGGCTTTAAAATTTACCCCCGCATATTTCTGAAACATCCTTGAAAGATAGGTCGGAGAATATCCAAAAATCTTCGCCAGACTCTCCAGTGTCATTTCTGATGCATAATTTTCTTTAATATAGGATGTAATCGTAGAAAGACGGTTCAGATTTTTATTGTCCCGAAGCTGCGCCTCAGTCACATCAATCCGCTGATACTCAGATACCAGCAAATGCATCACAAGATAAAACAGACCTTTCACTTCCATTTCATAGCCACGCTCTTTTTTTATGTACACCTCATACATCTGGCGGATCAACTCCATCAGCCGTTCATCCCGATCCACCGGATTGTGTGTGAACCAGATGAATCCTTCTCCCGTAAAATAATTCTCAAACAACCGGATCGGTATCTGCAATACAATCGTCTGGTTCGGCTTTGGAGAATGAACGGCATGAACTTCGTTGGAATTCACGATCATAAATTCTCCCTGCACAAGAGGATACGGCTTCTCTTTGATATAAAAACAAAGTTCCCCATCACAGACCGCAAAAATCTCCACAGAACGATGCCAGTGCGTTTCCCGCTTGTAATTTCCTTCTTTTCCTTCAAAAATAAACATTTTAAAGGGCAAGTCTTCATTCGGCACGATCAACTCATGATTGTACTGCATGGTCACACCCCTTTATAATCCAAATTCCTCGAATAATTTCTGCTGATAATCGTGATCTTCTGCTGCCTTTATAATATCAGCTATCCGGTCTGCCTTAGAAAGCGCCAGATTCAGAGTATTGATTCGTTTTTCTGTTGCTTCCACGCTCTGTTTCGTTCGTTCCTGTACCTGTCTATTCACTTCTGCATTAATTCTTTCTTCTGCCAATTTCTTTGCTTCCGCTTCAATCTCATCTTTCATCAATTCCCGCAATGCATCACACATTCCTTTTACCTCCTCAAACTTCTGTTTGTTTGCACGCACAATCAATTCCATGACGGAGCGATACAGTGCATTTGCCTGATTTTTTGAATATTCTTCCAATAATTTTTCTGCGGTCTCATTCTGTTCCAGTTCGTTGGTCAGACTTTTCAGCCACAGATTTTCAGCTTCTGTCAGTTCTTTTGTTACAATAATCTGAATCGGAATTTTATCTCCCGTCACATAATAAATCCCGCTTTCCGCTTTTTTTACTTGATATCTCAGTGTTGTTTTCAAGTGGTACATCAATTTTCGCGGATACTTTCCTGTTACCAGAGTCATCGTAAGTTCTTCTATCGGAATGCTGTCCATCTGACTGGTATCGGATTTGTAAAAACAGGTATACCCATACACCTTATAGAAATCGTCAATACTCAGATAATCCAGGGGACTTTTATACTCCACGATGTTATGTTGTCGAAAAATCCGCCCGATATTCTTTCGGATCACCCGCCCCTTATCCTTTTTGATGATCAGAACATCGATTTCTTTTGGTTTGGTTCCCAGCTGATGTTCATTCTCAAAAATTAAATGTTCGGCATCTTCCTGCAGTTCGATCTGGATCTCTGCGAAAAATGCAGGATGCCACTGAAGCATTTTTGCTTCTTCTTTTTGCATTTCCATACAAAACCTCCTTCTTTTGTTAATTTCAGGAGATTCCGCCTTCCGAAAACTCCTGCCTGCTTGATTTGAAAAGCATGAATTTTCTGAAAGGACAGGCGCTTGCCTGTTTTTGAAATGAATAAGATATTCCACATTACACACGTAAAATCAAATGAATGTTAGAAAAATATGCTTTTACCTATTTTACCACATTTTTCTCAAAAGCACCCTTTCTTTCTTATAAGATCCATAGATGAATTTTCTCCTGTTCTGTGCTATGATAAACAGAGTTTCAAATACGCTTCAGAAAGGATTTTACTTATGAACTATAAACATATTGTCTTTGATTTCGGAAATGTCCTTGCTACCTTTCAATCAGATGACTTATTGCGCTCCTACTGCAATAGCGAAGATCTTCCCATTCTGAAAGATGCTATCTATCACAACTGGCAGGCATTGGATGAAGGTAGTATTTCCTATGAAAAATACCAGGAAGAAACACTTCACCTGCTGCCGGACTGCCTTCATGACACTGCCCGCAAATGCTTTGCCACCTGGTATCAACACATGATCCCGATTCAGCCGGTTTGGGATATGATCCACAGATTAAAAGAACAGCAGACAGGACTTTACATTCTTTCCAACGCCCCGATTTTCTTTGAAGAACATGCAGATTTTTTCGAGATTACCCGCTTATTTGACGGTGCCGTCTATTCCGGATCCATCAAAAAATTCAAACCAAATCCGGATATTTACCAGCATCTGTTTGATACCTTTTCACTGGATCCGTCCGACTGCTTTTTTATGGATGACAAACCCGAAAACATCAAAGCTGCTCAGAAGCTCGGGATGAATGGAATGGTCTTTACTGGAGAGAATCTCTCAGAAATCAAACATGCCATCGGACTGGAAAAATAACTTCCGCCCGATGGCATATTTCTTACAGATTTCTGATTTTAAATTCTCTCTGCGCTTCTCTTTTCTGGTCTTTTTTCGCGATATCATCCCGCTTATCGTACAATTTCTTACCTTTTGCAAGTCCAACTTCCACTTTTACAAGGCTTCCGTTGAAGTACACCTGGAGCGGAACCACTGTATTTCCCTTTTCCTTCATCTTGCCGAAAATCTTGTCAATCTCCTTTTTATGGAGCAGAAGCTTTCTCGGTCTCAGCGGATCCTTATTAAAGATATTTCCCTTTTCATAAGGAGAAACATGCATTCCATAAATAAACATCTCACCGTTTTCGATCCGGATAAACGCTTCCTTGATACTGCACTGTCCCATGCGGAGGGATTTGACCTCTGTTCCATGCAGTACGATTCCCGCCTCATATTTTTCCAGAATAAAATAATCGTGATATGCTTTTTTATTGTTGGCGATCAATTTGCCTTCTTTTTTTGCCATCGCACTTTCCTCTCTTCTTCCCGTTAAACTCTACTCGTTTTCTTCGCAAAACTCAAAATCAATCGTTCTCTGCAGCCGGTCTGCACCAAGGACACGCACACGGACTCTCTGTCCCAATTTATAGACATTACGGAAATGCTCTCCCACCAGTTCATACTGCTCTTCCCGGTACTCATAGTGATCGTCCTTCATATTCACCACATGAACAAGACCTTCGATCGTATTCGGTAATTCCACGTAGGCTCCCCATTTTGTAATACCGGAGATCACACCTTCGAATACTTCTCCGATACGCTCCTGCATATATTCTACTTTCTTCAATTTTACAGTCTCACGTTCAGCCTCTTCTGCTCTGCGCTCCATCTCACTGGACTGTGTTGCCACCTCCGGCAGAATCTTTTCATAATGTGCCATCCTGTCATCACTTAGTCTGCCGCGCAGATTCTCCTTAATGATCCTGTGGATCTGAAGATCCGGATACCGCCGGATCGGAGACGTAAAATGTGTATAATACTGCGCCGCCAGACCGAAGTGCCCTGCATTTTCCGGTGTATAGCGCGCCTGCTTCATGGAACGCAGCGCCAGTCTGCTGATCAGAGCCTCCTGTGGAGTTCCCTCCACTTTTTCCAGCAGCTTCTGGATTTCTTTCGGGCGGATTTCATTTCCCATATGGATGTGATATCCAAAATTATTGATAAACGTACTCAGTTTTTTTACCTTATCTTCTTCTGGCGCCTCATGGGTACGATATAAAAACGGAATCTCTCTCCAGAAATACTCTTCTGCCACTGTTTCATTTGCCGCAAGCATAAAGTCCTCGATCATCTTCGTTGCCACATTTCGCTCATATGGTTTCAATTCCACTGGTCTTCCCTGTTCATCCAGAATCATCTTCGTCTCAGGAAAATCAAAGTCGATTGCACCTCTCTTTTTCCTGCGTTCCCGAAGCAGCCCTGAAACTTCTGCCATCTGTTCAAACATCGGAACCAGCTTTTCGTATTTCTGTCTCTCCTTTTCATCCTGCGCTTCCAGAATTTTTGCAACACTCGTATAAGACATTCTTTGGTCCACCCGGATCACCGTCTCTGCGATCACATGATCCACAATCTCACCTTTTTTGTCAACAGTCATGATACAGCTTAGCGCAAGCCTGTTCTCTCCTTCGTTTAAAGAACAGACTCCATTCGAAAGCTTATGAGGCAGCATCGGAATCACCCGATCTGCCAGATACACGCTGGTCCCGCGTTTCAGCGCCTCCCGATCCAGTGCACTTTTTTCCTGCACATAGTTAGTCACATCTGCAATATGCACCCCCAGCTTCCATCCGTTCTCCACTTCTGTCAGAGAAACAGCGTCATCCAGATCCTTTGCATCCTCTCCGTCAATGGTCACCATCTGCCAGTCTCTTAAATCCATGCGCCCTGCCATATCCGCTTCACTGACATCTTTTCCGACACGTTCCGCCTGATTTAGCACTTTCTCTGGAAATTCCACTGGCATATCATAGCCTTTCACAATGGACATGATATCTGTTCCCGGATCATTGATGTGCCCGATGATCTCCACGACTTTTCCCTCCGGCTTCATATTTTCCCCGCCGTAGGACGTCAGTTCTACCACTACCTTGTGTCCGGTCATCGCTCCTTTTTCTTTGCCTGCCGGAATATAAATATCCTTCAAAAATCTCTGATTATCCGGTCGTACAAATCCAAAACTTTTGCTCTTCTCATACAAACCGATCGCTTTTGTCGTTCCATGAGATACCACACGCACAATCTTTCCTTCTTTTCGTCTTCCCTCCGGTGACTTGGTGATCAGAAATTCCACTTCATCTCCCTGAAATGCACCGTTGATATTCTCTTCCGGAATAAAAACATCCTCTTCATCTTCCCTGAGCACAAATCCGAAGCCGCGAAGATTCGCCTGAAATATTCCTTTTAAATACTGAGGCTGTCCTTTTACATATTTTCCTTTCTTGGAAACATAAATCTTACCGTCAGCCTCAAGCGCCTCCAATACCTCTTTCAATTCGTGTCTCTGCTCTCTTGGAATCTGCAGAAGCATGGCAATCTCCTTCAGCTTCATCGGTACATAAAGATCGTCACAGATCAGATCATAGATCACCTTTTTTCGTTTCTCAAATGTATGTTCCATTCGTTCACCTTCTTTCATACTTAGTAGTTCCTTTTTTTAGAT
>ERZ1106950.2207-NODE-2207-length-9964-cov-3.572712_pt1 | contig 9964 bp, 9 predicted proteins | sample MGYA00403675_ERZ1106950 | MGnify/ENA primary metagenome ERZ1106950 (study PRJEB35170, sample SAMEA104062410) | human gut metagenome | biome: human gut; feature: human-associated habitat; material: faeces | place: Denmark | collected 2012-06-13 ... | reverse complement strand
GGCGTGGGTGCGTACGAGGTTGTGGTCGGGGTATTTTATCTTGTAATAGGTGTCGCCGTCGATGTAGTCCATCAGGAAGCGCAATACCTGTTCGAACGTGATATACCGTGCCGAGAAAGCCAGGTGGCCGATTTCCGTTTCGGTGAGCTGCGCCGCACGTTGCGAGAGGTATCCGTCGGTGTAGGCGCTGAACATTTCGGGCGAAATGCCGACGCGCGACAGGTCGCGGTCGTCCTCGTCGCCCGTGTTGGCGTAAGAGCGGATCGCGTCGCCGAAATCGTTGAGCGACGTGGAGGCCATCACTGTGTCGAGGTCGATGGCGCAGAGCACCTCGCCCTGTTTGTCGAACAGGATGTTGTTGATCTTCGTGTCGTTGTGCGTCACGCGCGTAGGGATCGTACCGTCCTCGACCTTCGACCAGAAAGAGAGCATCTCGGCGCGCCGCGACTCGATCCAGCCGATCTCCTCCGCGAGGTGTATTCTGCGCCCTGCGGCATCGCGGGCCAGGGCGGCGTCCCATTGTCCGAAACGGTGGCGGATGTTATGGAACCCTTTGATCGTCTCCGCCAGCGGTTCGGTGAAATCGTCCAGCTGGGACTGGAATTTCCCGATGCCTTCGCCGCCCTTGCGGGCCAGCTCCGGGGAGTCGGCCTTGTTGTAAGCTATCGTGTCGTCGATGAAGACCGTCGCGGCCCAGTATTCGCCTTCCGCGTCGACGTGGTACAGGTGCCCGTCCTTTGCCGGGACGACGGTCATCACCTCGCGCCGCGGGTCGCCTCCGGCCGCAATGACGCCGCGGCGGATGTGTTCCGTGACCCGGCGGATGTTGTCCATCATGGCCGGCACGTCGGGGAAAACGGCCTTGTTCTTGCGTTGGAGGATGTAGTCGGGGGCATCTGCTTCGGTGCGGACGATGAATGTGTCGTTGATGAATCCTTCGCCCAGTGAGTCGATGGCCGTGACGGGGCCTTCCAAGGCGAAATGCGATGCGATCTCTCTTAAATTCTCCTTCATGGCGTACGATTTTCTGCTGTTTCCGCGCTATTACGGTTGCACACCCCAAAGGTACTAAAAAGAACGCAGTCCTGCAACGGAATCGCGTAAAAATAAAACTTTTTTCTTTTGATGAGGTTTTTGGTAAGTATTTTTACGATCGGATGTTTTGTTACTCATTGAATTTACAACTATGCCGCTTGACCGAAAATAAAATCCCCGGCAATTATCGGCTGCCGGGGATTTTTCGACGACGGGTGTTGCCTGTTTATTTGATGTAGCTGGTCAGCATTTTCAGGTTTCCCCCTGGAATCACGCGGAGCGATTTTACCGTGGCGGGGAGCAGCACGGTCTCTCCCTGGTGGATCGGCATTTCGTTGCCCGAGTCGTCGCAGAGTGTTCCCTTGCCTTCGACGCAGATCACGACGACGAACGAATCCAATGCCGAATAGTCGATGGTCTGCGCTTCGGTCAGGTCGTAGAGCGAGGTGGTGAAATAGGGGCACGACACCAGTTCCACTTCGCGATCCTGCGCGTCCGGTAATCGGGCAGTACGGTGTAGTCGATGGCGCCCTTCGCCAGTTCGGTGTGCAGCTCGCGGGTGTTGCCGTCGGCATCCTTGCGGTTGAAATCGTAGATGCGGTAGGTGATGTCCGAGGTCTGCTGTATCTCGGCGATAAACGCCCCGGCTCCGATGCTGTGAACGCGTCCGGCCGGCAGGAAAAAGAGGTCGCCGGGGTGTATTTCATATTCGGCGAGCAGGTCGGTGATGGTGTTGTCCGCGACGCTGGCTTCGTACTGGGCAGGCGTCACCTGCTTGGCGAATCCCGAGCGCAGGCGTGCGCCTTTGTCGGCGTCCACGACGTACCACATCTCGGTCTTGCCTTTCGATTTGTGGCGCTCCCATGCCAGTGCGTCGTTCGGGTGCACCTGGATCGAGAGATCCTGCCGTGCGTCGATGAACTTGATCAGCAGCGGGAACTCCTGCCCGAAGCGTGCTGCATTGGCCTTGCCGAGCAATGCCGCGCCGTGGCGTGCGATCAGCCCGGGCAGGGTGGTGCCCGCCTCGGGGCCTCCCGCTACGACCGATTCGTTACCCTTGACGCCCGAAAGTTCCCAGCTTTCGCCGACCTGCTTCTGGTCGGAGGCGATGTGCTTGTAGGGGACGATCTTTTCGCCGCCCCAGATTGTCGATTTGAGAATGGGTTGGAACTTATACATAATTTTTTATTCCCTGATGCTGTAAAGAATTATTGTTGTTTCTGTGCGTCGAGCTGGCTCAGGGCGAATGCGTAGGCACCCACCGAGATGGCGTTGCTCGCGCCGAGTTTCGAGATCATGACGCCGATGCGTTTCTGGGGGTCGTATGCCACGTAACGATCCGTGCCGTAAACCTTCAGCGCACGCTGGTCGCCCTTGGCGAACTCCTTGAATTCTTCCTCGTTGTCCAGGTCGTAGACCTTCATCTGCACGCGGTTCAACTCCTCGCCCGTGATGGTGTGCATCTTGCCGCGCAGTTCTTTCAGCAGACTGGGCATGATGTACTTGCGGGCTGCGGTGATGCCGCCGCCGATGACGATGAGCCCGTCCACCAGCGTCACGGCCGTTGCCATGGCGTCGCCGGCGATCTCGCCCAACTCGGCGAAGGCCTGTTTGGCTGCTTCGACATCGCCGGGACGCTTGCCGTCGGCGATTTCGCAGATGTCCTTCGGCTCGAACGCGTGTTTAACGTCGCCCGAGACCTCGCCGTAGACCCGCTTGATGGCGCGTACCGCCACGCCGTCCTCGACGATGATGTCGGGCATCTTCTTGTGTTTGAGGCAGAAGGTCTCGACACACGAGTTGTCGCCGCGGTTGAGTTGATTGTTGACCACCACACCGATGCCGAAGCCCGTGCCGAAGGTGTAGCCCACCAGGTTTTTGTAGCGTTTCGGGCAGCCCAGGGCTTCGAGCTTGGCGTTTACCTCGGGCAGGGCGCCGCCCAGTGCTTCGCCATAGGCGAACAGGTCGCCGTCGTTGTTGATGAATACCGGAATGCCGAATTTGTATTCGAGGAAGGGCCCCAGCGCCACGCCTTCGCGGAACGAGGGGAAATTGGGCAGGTAACCGCCGATGATGCCGTTGGGATAATCGGCCGGGCCCGGGAATGCGAAGCTGATGGCGACGGGTTTGGCCTCCAGTTTGTCGATCACGGCCTGGAAGCCTTCGACCATCGTTGCCAGGCATTTGTCGAGGTCGTCCGCATTCGACGGCATGGTGATGGGTTCGACGATGAATTTGTTGGCCTGCATGGCTCCGAACACGAGGTTCGTACCTCCGGCATCGAGAGTGATGACCACCCGGTTGTCGTATCTGTACATGGTTGCTATTTATTTGTTGGTTTCAGCATTTTTCTGCGCAGGAATCGGCCATGCGGTGCGTGCGGTTCATGCGGTGCGAGCCCTTCCCCGATCCTGCGGTTGCACCTGGTTGCAGAACCCCGGCTCCCGGAATCCGGTTGCAGACAGGTTCGTGCTGACTGGCTGCCCCTGGGGGTCGGAGGTTCGGTTCACTGGTTGCATTCGGTACCGGTATTTAGCCCAGCAAAGATAGTAAAAATAACCGAACGATGCGGCCTGCGGCCTGAAAGTATGCATGTCTGGTGCGATTTTTTGTGTTGCGGGCGCGAATATCCGGGCCTTTGTGCCTGCCGGCTGTTTTTCCGGCTGTCAACCTTGCTGTTTTCCGGGTGTTTTTATTACCTTTACGCACGGTAGTGCCCGGCCACAGGGAATTCGATGTGGGGTAGCCGCGCGGCACCGGGCGCCGTATTCCGGAATTAAATCGTAATATTATGAAAATCAAGATAATGATGTTCTTAGCCACGGTGGCTCTGTTGGCTGTCGGCGCGGAAATAAGCGCCAGGAGCAGCAGCCGGGAATCCGTCCGTCCGCCTTGCCCTACGGGGATGATACGGGCCGGCAATGCTGTCCGGACGGGATATTCCGCGGACAAGGTGCACGGCGTGCATGCGGGGGAAAACATGCCGGATTCCGCCCTGGGGATGCTGCGGCGGTTTTACGCGGAATACATAGCCGCGTGGTTGCGGAATGGTGATAATGAAGAAGGCCTGGCGATCCTGCGGCGATACCTGACCCCGCGGTTGTTCGGCCGGTTGCAGCGGATGTATGCGGAAATGGAGCTGGATTACGATCCGTTCCTGGAGGCGCAGGACTGCGATGAAAGTGTGCTGGAAAATCTCCGTATCGAAAAGGATTCCGTTCGGACGGATGTTTACCGGATCTTGCTGTGGGATAATTTCAACCGGGAATACCGGAAAGCCGAATTGCTGCTCAGGCACGGGGAGGACGGATACCGGATCGACGGCATCCTCTCCCTGCCGGATCGCTATACCCGCGATCCGGACTGAGGAATTCCAGTCCCGTTTTTATATCTTTGCACAACGAAATAATTATTCCGTTAACCCGAAAACATTACTATGAAAAGATTGCTGACCCTCGCCCTGTTCGCCGTGCTGCTGCTCCCTGCCGTTGCGCAGGAACTGACCGTAGCCACCTACAATATCCGTAACGCCAATAAAGGCGACGCCGAACGAGGCAACGGCTGGGAACGCCGCTGCCCCTGGGTATGCGGGCTGATCGAATTCCAGGGGTTCGATATTTTCGGCAGCCAGGAGGTGCTCGACGGGCAGTTGCACGATATGCTGGCGCAGCTTCCCGACTATGCCTATATCGGCGTGGGGCGCGACGACGGCAAGGCCAAAGGCGAATATTCCCCCATATTCTATAAAAAGGAGCGTTTCCGGTTGCTGGACGAAGGCCATTTCTGGCTCTCGGAAGTTACCGACCGTCCCAACAAGGGGTGGGACGCCGCGCTGCCCCGCATTTGCACATGGGGGCATTTCCTGGACAGGCAGACCAGGCGCCGGTTCTGGTTCTTCAACCTGCATATGGATCACGTCGGTGTCCGGGCGCGCGAGGAGAGCGCCAAACTGGTCGTCGCGAAGATCCGCGAAATGTGCGGCCCCAGGGAGTTCGTGATCCTCACGGGCGATTTCAACGTCGACCAGAACAACCCCATCTATACGACCTTCACCGCCTCGGGGGTATTGGCCGATTCGTATGAAACCGCGGCCAGACGCTATGCCCCGAACGGGACGTTCAACAATTTCAACCCCACGCTGAAAACCGACAGCCGTATCGACCATATTTTCGTGTCGCCTTCGGTGCGTGTGCACGATTACGGGGTGCTGACGGACACCTACCGTTCGCAGACCACCCGCAGCGACGAGGAGATCAAGTCCGGAGCATTCCCCAAGGAGGTGTCGTTGCACAGCTATGAGGCGCGGACGCCGTCGGATCATTTCCCGGTCGTCGTGCGGCTCGAATTCTGAGGAGGTTGTTCCGGCAGGGACTGATTCAAATGTAACGATAAGATGAAAAATGTATTTTTTGCCGCATTCTTCGGTGCTGCGTGTTGCCTGTCGGGATGCCGTCAGGAGGCAGCGACCCCCGCAACGGGGGAGCATTATGCGTTTGCCGAAGAGATGTTCCGCAAGGTGTGGGACATGTACCGGGTGCCGGAATACGGCCTGTTTTCGGAATATTACCCCAATAGCTACCGTCCCGATGTAAATTATTTCGACGACGGGGCGAAAAGCACGCAGGAGGTTTCCTTCCTGTGGCCCATGGACGGGGTGTTCACCTCGGCGGTCGCGCTGGCCGAAGTTGATCCGGTGAAATACGGCAGCTATGTTGATTCGATGGTGATGGCTGTTGAGCAGTATTACGACGACGGGCGCATGCCCGCCGGGTATCAGGCCTATCCTGTCAGGATGGGCAAGGTCGACCGTTATTACGACGACAACGGGCTGGTCGGACTGGCCTACGTCGCGGCCTACGGCGTGACCCGCAATCCCGCGCACCTGGAAAAAGCCAAGCAGGTGATGACCTTCATCCTGAGCGGCTGGCGCCCCGACCACGACGGCGCCGTGTCGTGGCTCGAAGGGGTAGAGAACCAGAAGCCGGGGTGCGCCAACGGTAAGGCGATGCTGCTGGCGCTCAACCTGTACGGGGCGACGGGAGACCCCTATTACCTGACTGCCGGGCGCCGTTTCTACGACTGGATGGATGCCTACCTGCACGATCCGGAACTGGATATCGTTTGGAACTCCTGGCTCACGCAGCCCGAAGCGCGTCTGGACAAGGCGGTCTATTCCTATAATACGGGGTTGCTGCTGCAGGGTGCCGTCGCGTTGTATGGGTATACCGGCGATCGTGTTTATCTGGACAATGCCCGCCGGCTGGCCGAAGGAGCCCGGAAATTCTATTTGCCGGAGACGCCGGACGGCGCGGCCGCGAACCGTGATTTGCCGTGGTTCTATCTGGTGTTGTTGCGGGGCTACCAGGCGCTTTACGACCTCGACGGCGATCCGAAATACGTGGATATATTCATCCGCTGGATGGATTGGGCGCGCCGGAACGCACGGGATGCCGCCGGGTTGTTTTACAACGACTGGTCGGGGAAGAAAGACGAATCGGCCACGCCCAAGTGGCTGCTGGACGAGGCCTGCATCCCCGAATATTTCGTCCGTGCGGCTTTGATCCGCAGGGAAGTCGTACCGGCTGCCTTGCCCCGGTAGGGATCGTTTCGCATCGAACGGTCGGCAATATTCAGGAGCTTCACCCGTAGGAGGGGATGTGCCGGTGCGGGACGTGTGCGCTACCGGTTAACGATTGCGTGATAATTTTGTCCGGTCTGCATTTGCAGCCGAAATAAATGCTATTTTTGCCGCAAAATCCGACCGTATGAATACAAAAGCCAAAGGTTACCTCCTGGGAGCTGTTGCCGCCGCCACGTACGGCATGAATCCGCTCTTTGCCCTTCCGCTCTACAAGGCGGGGATGGATCCCGATTCGGTATTGTTCTTCCGGTACCTTTTCGCCATCCCGTTGTTGGGTACCATGCTCAAGGCGCGCGGCCGGGATTTCAAGCTGCACCGCCGTGAGATCGTGCCGCTGGTGCTCCTGGGTTTGCTGGTTGCCCTCTCGTCGCTGTCCTTGTTCTTGAGCTACAATTACATGGACGCCGGTATCGCCTCGACGCTACTGTTCGTATATCCTATTTTCGTGGCGTTGATCATGGCTTTCGGCTTCCGGGAAAAACTCTCTCCGCAGACAGCGCTGTGCATCTTGCTGGCATTGGCCGGTATCGGGCTGTTGTTCAAAGGCAGCGATGGTTCGACGCTCAATATCACGGGAACGGTTCTGGTGATGGTTTCGGCTTTGTCCTACGCAATTTATATCGTCGGCGTGAACCGCCCGGTGCTGAAATCCGTTGCGACGCTCAAGGTGACGTTCTACGTCCTGCTTTTCGGGTTGCTGCTTTACGTTGTCCGGCTGGACTTCGGCATGGCAGTCCATGTGCCCGATAAATGGTACCTGTGGGGGAACCTGCTCGCACTGGCTGTTTTCCCGACGGCGATCTCGTTTTTGTGTACTACCAGCGCCATCCAGTACATCGGTTCGACGCCGACGGCAATCCTCGGCGCCCTGGAGCCCGTCACGGCCGTCTTCTTCGGGGTGATGATCTTCGGGGAGACCCTCACGCTGCGGATATGCTGCGGCATCCTGTTGATTATCATCGCCGTGAGCCTGATCGTCGCGGGGAACCGGGTTGCGGCTTACGTAGTGCGGTTCAGAAAACTTTTCCCGCGGCTTCCCCTGAAAAAGGCAGGCCGCAAAGGTTCCGACAGCCCTGACCGCAAGGGCAGGGAATAACCGGAATTGCCTTTTGGGGCCACGCATACCCTAAAATGCGTGCCGGTATCTATCCTGCGAAGCAAAAGACCGATCCGACCTTTGCAGTCAGTAATCCTGACGGTTATGAACGAAAGCGAGAACAGTGCAGTGATAATCGAAATCCGGCGAATGGTTCACGAAATGCTCCGCGAGATACGCCAAGTGAAACGGCAGCGGAATATGTTGGGCCGAAGGCCTATTCTTTAATTCTACGGATATGTCCATAAAAGGCTCTTCGGCGTGGGCGAAACGGTCGGTGATTTGGAAGAAGATCGAATAGCAATACGGAGTAATTTTTGCAGCATTACCTATCAAAAAAACACCGTCATGATTATGCCGAAAATTTTGATCGTAGCGACCGGAATCGGAGCCTATGCCAATGCAATTCTACCCACCGGATTATGGCTCAGCGAACTGACACACATCTATCACCGAGCGAAAGGGCTGGGCTGCAAGATAACGATCGCGAGTCCGAAAGGCGGTGAGATACCGGTCGATCCCGAGAGTTTGAAGCCGTTCACCCTCGATAAGATGTCCAAAGCATATTGGAACGACCCCGAATTTCGGGAGCTGTTGCATCATGCCCAAAGTCTCGATGAAGTTGCGGGGCGACGGTTCGACTGTGTTTATCTGGCTGGAGGACATGGTAGCATGTACGATTTCCCGGACAATGCCGTCCTGCAGGCAATTCTCAAAACGCATTTTGAAAGCGGCAAAATCGTGTCGGCGATTTGTCACGGCGTATGCGGATTGCTGAACGTTGGGCTGTCTGACGGGCAGTTGCTGGTAGCCGGTAAAAAGATCACCGGATTCAGCTGGTTCGAGGAAACCCTTGCCCGGCGCAAAAAGGTTGTTCCTTTCGACCTCGAAGCGGTGCTGAAAGAACGGGGTGCCGATTACCGGAAAGCATGGATTCCGATGACTTCGAAAGTCGTTGTCGACGGAACCCTGATCACTGGCCAGAATCCGCTCAGCTCCAAGGAAATGGCGAAAGTCGTATTGAATCACCTGACTAAAAGGGAGATCCGATGAAAAATAACCAGTTGATGATCTACGGGGCCTACGGCTATGCCGGAGAGCTGATGGTGCGCGAGGCTGTGGCACAGAGGCTCCGCCCTATTATCGCCGGGCGAGATGCCGAAAAGCTGAAACCTATCGCTACGGAACTGAGCCTCGAATGCCGGGCTTTCGGTGTACGGAATACCGGAAGCAATTTACAGGATATAAGCGTACTACTCAACTGTGCGGGGCCGTTTTCCGCCACGGCGGAGCCGCTGGCGCGAGCATGTCTTGCGCAACAGATCCACTACCTCGACATTACGGGCGAGATCGACATCTTCCGGAAATGCCATGCGCTGGATGAAGAGGCGCGGCAGCAAAACGTCCTCATTTTGCCAGGTGCCGGAACCGACATCGTGCCAACCGACTGTCTGGCGGCGATGCTTAAGGAGAAACTGCCCGTCGCCACGCGCATCGATCTGGCTCTCTCGTTCGGCACCAATCCAAGTATCGGCACGGTCAACACCATGATCGAGAGTTTCGGCAAAGGCGGGTTGATCCGCGAGGGCGGTATGCTGAAAGTCGTTTCGAATGCCTTTCAGATGCGGAAAATCCCGTTTCAGAATAAGCCCCAGTGGGCAATGACGATCCCCTGGGGGGATGTTTTCACCTCCGGAATATCTACCGGAGTTCCCGATGGCGCAGTCTATATGGCTATGCCGAGAATGAGCATCTATATGATACGATTGACCAACCCGGTCAAAGGGATTCTGAATACCCAGTTCGGGCAGAAGATCACGAAGCGTCTGGCTGGCTGGCTGATGAAAAAAGGGCCTGACGCCAAAGCGCTGGAGGCCGGGCGGGGACAATTCTGGGGCGAGGCCGAGGCTCCGGACGGCGAAAAGCTGGAAATGACGATGTCCACCCCCAATGTCTACGCTCTGACCGCCACGGTCGGTATCCGGATCGCGCAATATTGTCTGGATTATACCGGCCCGGGCGGATATTACACGCCCTCCATGTTGTTGGGAAGCCGGTTTATCGAATCGATACCGGGCATAGAAGTGCATGTGCTCAATCAAAGATTAAGAAAGATTTAGCCAAGGTTTTTTCTGTTTGTTGCAGTATCTTTCAACTGCTTTTCTGCCCCCCCCCCTCAGGGGCTCGAACCC
>ERZ1106950.2206-NODE-2206-length-9967-cov-2.699052_pt1 | contig 9967 bp, 9 predicted proteins | sample MGYA00403675_ERZ1106950 | MGnify/ENA primary metagenome ERZ1106950 (study PRJEB35170, sample SAMEA104062410) | human gut metagenome | biome: human gut; feature: human-associated habitat; material: faeces | place: Denmark | collected 2012-06-13 ... | reverse complement strand
TCCCCATCTTTTCACTCAATAATTTCTCTACCAATGTCTGTCCCATAAAAACCGTCTCCTCCTGATTGATTTTCTATATACCGGCTTTTTCGATTTCCAGCGCCTTCAACAGCGGCTGCGCGCCGTCCATTTTTTCGAAGCTCTGCAAAAGCTCCGCCAGTTGTTTCATCTGCGACTCGGTGTAGAAATGTTCCAGGTTGTTGGAAAATTTTTCCATAACCGCGTCCAGATCCACCGGATTCTGGGGCGTTCCCTTTTCCCACCGCTGGTCAAAGACGAATTCCCGTCCGTCCCGCAGACGGATTTTCAGCCAGCCGGGGAAATATCCCGGATTGCGCTTGCCGTCGTCGGCCACGCACCGGACCCGGTTCATCAGCCCGCCGATGCGGCTGTCTCTGGCAAGACACATACTGATTTCCCAGGGACTGACCTTGCCTTTGGCCAGCGCCACCGACACCACATAGGGCAGGCTGAAACGCATCATGTAGTCGGTCTGGGGATTTTTCTTGGCCGCCTCGGGTTCGCATACGATGTGGTAACAGCGTTCCTCGATCCGGCACTCGATTTCCTCCACCTCCTCCGGCTCGACCTCGTATTTTTCCCTGGCCTCCAGCACACAGTCGATAAAGGAATGGGTCATGTGGCAGACCGGGTACATTTTGAAAGTGATCTCCGGGGTGTGCCACACGGTTCCCAGATTTTCAAATTCCTCCGTCCCGCATACAAAACCGCAGTGGGTCTTAAACAGGCCGAATTCTCCCTCAAATACCTCCTTCGCGCCGGTAAATCCCGCCATAGCCAGCTGAAGGGCGTACACCGCGCTGTGGGCCGCCCAGCCCGGGTGCAGTTTCTTCACCCAGCTGCCGTCCCTGAGGAACTCCTGCAGGCCGGCCGCCTGGCTGCCGCAGATTCCCAGCGCATTGACCAGGATGTCCCGGGATACCTTGTATAGCTTTCCGGCCACGCAGGCCGCCGCAAAGGACGATACAATCCCCGTTCCGTGATATCCCACGTCGTGGAACCGGCCTTTGGCCGACAGCGCCAGCCTGACAATCACTTCCCAGCCGACGATAATAGCCTCGTAGATTTCCTGGCCGGTAGCTCCCACCGCTTCCCCCACGCAGATTGCCGTACTCACTACCGCCGCGCTGGGATGCACGATCCCGCCCACGTGGGTGTCGTCGTAATCGGAGCCGTGGATTAATCCCGCGTTGTACAACACCGCCTCCGCGACCTGGACCTGATCCGCGCTCCCCCACAGGGTACACACCGGCCGGCTTCCGTTCTCCGTAACCACCCGGCGTATGGCCTGGGCGTGTTCCGCTTCCAGATTGGCCATTGCAACGCCAAAGGTATCCATCAGCAGCAGCTTTCCGTACCCGATTACATTGACCGGAATCTGTTCGATGGTCAGATTCAGGGTAAAATCCGCAATACGTTCGGAAATTGTTTTCATATCCCTCTCCTTAGTTTGATTTATATTTACATTATAATTAGTGCATTGTCGCAAATCCAATATGTAAACAAGATGTTTTATATTCAAATTTCCTATGATCTCCCCAAAACTTGACATTTTACCGTCAATAACCTAAACTATTACTGCAACATCTAAAAAAATAAACCATATTCGTAGAAAGGTCCGGAAATGAATCTGAATATCCGCGAAATTGAATATATTTTGACCATCATGGGGGAGGGGAGTATTACGAAAGCCTCCCAAAAGTTATTCATTGCACAGCCATCGCTGAGCCAGGTGCTGAAGCGCGTGGAAAATGAACTTGGCGTCACGCTGTTCACCCGCGTCAAAAACCGGCTCAAGCTGACCCCGGAGGGCGAAGTGTTTATCGACGCGGGACAGCGGATTATGAAGGTAATCGACGAACTGGAGCAAAATTTCTCCGGTCTCTCCACCGCCCAGTCCGGCCGTCTGGTGGTGGGCGTCCCCTATCTGCTGGGCACGCTGATCGCCACGGATATCATCCCTGTGTATCGCGAACGTTTCCCCCAGATCGAGCTTCAGCTGGTGGAGTCCTCCTCAACTGAGCTGGAGCAGCTTCTGATGGACGGGGCTATCGATATCAGCGTGATGCCCCTTCCCTTTAAGTTCAACGATTTCCCCTATCACCTGTTTCTGAAGAGCCGCATGGTGCTTTTGACCTCCAGGGACAACGAGATCGCGGAGGGCGCTTACCGAAAGGCTCCCGGCGACCGTTTTCCTTATATCGATATCACCCAGCTGAACAACGCTCCCTTTATCATCGGCCATCCAGGCCAGCGGATCCGCACCATCAATGAAGCAATTTTCAAAAAAGCGCGGATCACCCCCAATATTGTCATGACCAGCCGGAACCAGGAAACCATCAAACGAATGGTGGCCAACGGAATCGGCTACACCTTTATCCCGGAACATTATTTGGAAATTTTTGGATCTTTTGATTATCTGGATTGCTATTATCTGGAACCAGAAGTGGATTACCAGTGGAAGGTGGTCACCGCTTATTACGATGAAACCCACCTGCCCACCGCCATGCAGAACTTTTTAGATATTATGGACGAGTATTACCGCACACATTTTGCCGCTCCGGTCTTTTCGGACCGCGGTTGAAATGACGGTTCACAAAAAGGCGTACACCGCCGGACTTTCCCAGTCCCGGCAATGTACGCCTTTATTTGGATGCAATGGGCCGCTCACGCAGCCTGCGGGCCGTTGCCCGATGCAGTTAGAAAAACCGAATCTTCTTCGCCATCTCCACGAATTCCCGGTTGTTCCGGGTTCTGGCGAACAGGTCCAGCACCTTCTCCACCGCGTCCTCGGGCTTTAAGGAGTTGGTGGCGCGGTGGATGATGTCCACGCACTCCGCTTCCTCCCTGCTCAGCAGCAGATCGTCTCTTCTGGTGCCGGAGCGCAGGATGTCGATCGCCGGGAAAATCCGCTTCTCGGACAGCTTCCGGTCCAGCATGAGCTCCATGTTGCCCGTACCCTTGAACTCCTCGTAAACCACGTCGTCCATACGGCTTCCGGTGTCCACCAGAGCCGTGGCCAGGATGGTCAGGCTTCCGCCCTCCCGCATGTTGCGGGCCGCGCCGAAGAAACGCTTGGGCATGTACAGGGCCGCCGGGTCAAGACCGCCGGAGAGCGTGCGGCCGCTGGGCGTCACGGTCAGGTTGTAAGCCCTGGTCAGACGGGTGATGCTGTCCAGCAGGATCATCACGTCCCGGCCGTGCTCCACCAGGCGCTTGGCGCGCTCGATCACCATCTCGGAAACGCGCTTGTGGTTGCTGGCTTCCTCGTCAAAGGTGGAATAGATCACTTCCACGTTGGGGCCCACGATGGCCTCCTTGATATCCGTCACTTCCTCAGGCCGCTCGTCGATCAGAAGGATCATCAGATGCATGTCCGGGTGGTTGGTGGTCACCGCCTTGGCCACCTGCTTGAGCAGGGTGGTCTTTCCCGCTTTGGGCGGGGAAACGATCATGCCGCGCTGTCCCTTTCCGATGGGGGACAGAAGGTCCAGCACCCGCATGGCCACGGAAACGCGCTCGCCCGGGCGTTCCATATGCAGCCGTTTGTTGGGGAAAATGGGGGTCAGGTCCTCAAAATTCGGGCGTGTCTCCGTGGCGCTCAGCGGATACCCGTTCACGGTGCGGATGTAGAGCAGGGCCGCGAATTTCTCCGTGGCCGACTTCACCCGGCGGTTTCCGCTGATAATGTCGCCGGTTTTCAGGTTGAAACGGCGGATCTGGGACGGCGCCACATACACGTCGTTCTCACCCGGCAAGAAGTTCTCGCACCGGATAAAGCCAAATCCGTCGGGCATTACCTCCAGAATACCGTTGGCCTCGATGCCGCTGTCCAGCTCCGCCAGGTCCTGATTATTTAAACCCAAGGCGTCGCTCCTCATATCCGTGCGCTGCTGGCGCTCCTCACCCGAAGGCGCGCCGTAGGAGGGTGCTGCCTGCTGGGGCGCGCTCTGGCTGTTGTTGTAATACCGGTTCCCGCCGCTCTGACCGTTCTTGTCATAGGGACGGTTATTCCGTCTGGGATCCGCCATGCGGCTGTCTGTGCGGCCCTGGCGGCTGTCGTATACCACCGGCCCCCGGGGCTGGCGCTGGGACTCCTGTGCACGCGGGGCGGACTGTGCCTCCCGGTCCTGGGACGCAGGCTGGGTGTTGTCACGGTCATTTCCACGGGCGCGGTAGGTGTCGCGCTCATTGCCGCGGGACTGCTGAGAGGCGTCGCGGTAGGGCTGGGCGGAATCGCGGTCTGCCCCGCGGGACGCCTGGACCGTATCGCGGTCTGCTCCGCGGGACTGCTGGGCCGTATCCCGATCATTTCCGCGGGAGGCCCGGGCGTTTTCGCGGTCTGCCCCGGCGGATGCGGGGGACGCCTCGGCGGGACGCTCCGCCTGCGTCGGCTTCACCTGGGGATTCTTCTCCGCCTGCTGGCACAGAAGCTCGATCAGCTCGGCCTTGCGCATGCTGCTCACGCCTTTTAAGCCCTGGGCCTTCGCCAGCTCGCGCAATTCCGCCACTGGCAGTGTCTCTAATTTCTCGCGCATATTCTATCTCCTTATCATAGCATAACAAGCCGGTCCCCTCTTTGGTGGAACACAGCGTGGTACGAAACTATTTTATTAAAATGTCTTAGGTATGGGGGTTATTCCAGATATAAGAATCCATTTGGAAAAACGGACTACCGGCGGCACGGAAACGCCGCCGGCCCATCCAACATAGCTATATTATATACTTCACCATTTAGAAATGTAAAGTTAAAATTGTCTTATTCCGTCCCTTTTATTCACATTTTCCGCAAAACGCAGCCACAAGGCCCCTTAATCCTCCCTGAGCAGGCCGCCGGGCCCCCTTCCGTCCGTGTCTCCAAGGCTGACGCCCAGGACTTTGGCCAGCAGCGGGCCCTCGTCCACCAGGCGCATGCTGCCGATTCTGGCCCCCGGGATAAAGTCCGGTCCCGCGGCAAAAAAGATCGTCTGATAGTTCTCCTTGGTGGGCAGATACCCGTGGGTGGCCGCGTGCAGGCCGCTGCCGTAGCCCGCCTGCCGGAACGGCACGTCGCACTCGTTCTGGTAAAAATACCTGTCCCTTGCCTCCAGCATAAAAGCGCAGTCCCCGTTGGCCCCCATGTTCCGGATCTGAGGCTGCTCGAAAAACTGCTCCAGGCCGGAACGCTCTTCCTCCTTCCAGCGGCAGAGCAAACGGCGCACTTCCTCCGCCAGCTCCCGGTCCCGCCGGTTTTTCAGATAGATGTAGCAGGCCCCGTCGCACTCCCGGGCCAGCACCCGCCACTCCTTCACCATGCCCTTTTCCGCGGTCAGCCAGCCCTTGCGCCGGAACCAGTAATTGGGGTAAACCGCCATGGATACGTCCTTCTGACAGTGGTCCCCCAGGACCACCACATTGGTTTTCTGCTCCCAGCCCATGCTGCCCAACAGACTGAACAGCTCCCCCAGCCGCCGGTCATGGCGTCCCAGGGCGTCCTGAATCCCGAGGACAGAGGCCCCGAAGGTGTGCCGGTTGGTATCCACGTCCGTCAGATGGGCGAAGAGCACGTCCGGCTGGTAGCGCCTCAGTGTATACAGCATACCGGCCTGCACAAAATTGTCCAGCTGCGGCTGCTTCACTCCATCCACCATGTATCCGAACCGCCGGTACAGGTCGACCTGATACCAGGGCGTTCCGTTGGAAATGCTGACCGAAATCTGGTTCTCCCAGGGCTGGTTGGCCCACACCTCCGGCAGGTTGTAGCGGATTCTGGCCTTGCCCGTCACCGGCCACAGGAGGGTTGCTACCTTAAGGCCGCTCCTACGGGCCTCGTCGTACAGCGTAGTCCCGTGGATGTAGCGGCGCTGCCAGAACCAGTCCGGCTTACGTTTCTCCGGCTGGATTTTGTGGTTGTTCACAATTCGGTGATTGGCCGGGTACAGCCCGGTCATGATGCTGGTGTGCGCCGGGTAGGTCAGGCTGGGATACACGCTGATCACCCGCTCACAGCCCGCAGCCCGCTTCATAAAGGCCCGGAAGTGGGGCAATGTCCTCATATACGGCAGATCGATGCTCCCCACTGCGTCCAGTGAGAGCACGATCAGCCGGTTTCTCTCTCGTTTCATCATGGTTCAACACATCTCCTGCTGTCTGCCCGCCCCTGCTGCGAATACCGTTCCCCGCCTCCCGCGGTTTAAGTGTCCTCCTCCTTAAGCCAGGCCATATGGCGGCGAATCTCCCGCTCATACCCGTTGTCCGAAGGCTCGTAGAACACGGAACCTTCCATTCCGTCGGGCAGGTACTGCTGCTTCACGTAGTGCTTGGGATAATCGTGGGCGTACTTGTATCCCAGACCGTGCCCCAGCTTCTGAGCGCCCTTATAGTGCTTGTCCTGCAAATGCACGGGGACCGGCATGGTGCGCGAGGACGCCACGGCCTCCGCGGCCGCGCCCACCGCCATGCAGGCCGCGTTGCTCTTGGGCGCGGTGGCCACGTAGGTCACCGCCTGGGACAGGATGATCTGTGCCTCCGGCATGCCGATCCGCTCCACTGCCTGGGCCGCGCTCACCGCCACGGTCAGGGCCTGCGGGTCCGCATTTCCCACGTCCTCGGAGGCGCAGATCATGATCCGCCGGGCAATAAACTTGATGTCCTCCCCAGCGTAGAGCATCCGCGCCAGGTAATAGACCGCGGCGTCCGGATCGGACCCCCTCATACTCTTGATAAAGGCCGACACTGTATCGTAGTGGTTGTCTCCATTCTTGTCATACCGAACCACCCGTTTCTGGATGCACTCCTGCGCCACCGCCAGATCGATATGGATCTTGCCGTCCGGCCCCCGCTCCGTGGTCAGAATGCCCAGCTCCACAGCGTTTAATGCCGCTCTGGCGTCCCCGTTGGCGGTGTCCGCCAGAAATTCCGCCGCGTCGTCGTCGATCACCGCGTCGTAGGTGCCCATCCCCCGGTCCCGGTCGTAAACGGCCCGCCGGATCAGCTCCCGGATATCCTCCTTCTCCAAGGGCTTCAGCTCAAAAATACGCGACCGGGACAGCAGCGCCCCGTTCACCTCAAAATATGGATTTTCCGTGGTTGCGCCGATGAGGATCAGCGTGCCGTCCTCCACAAAGGGCAGAAGGTAATCCTGCTGTCCCTTGTTGAAACGGTGAATCTCGTCCACGAACAGGATGGTTTTCTTCCCATACATGCCCATGTTGTCCTTGGCCGCATGCACCACTTCCTCCATGTCTTTTTTTCCGGCCACCGTGGCGTTGATCTGCCGGAAATCGGCGCTGGTGGTGTTGGCGATCACCTTGGCCAGCGTGGTTTTTCCCGTGCCCGGAGGTCCGTAAAAGATAATGGAGCCCAGCTTGTCCGCCTTGATGGCCCGGTACAAAAGCTTGTCCCTGCCCACAATGTGCTGCTGGCCCACCACCTCGTCCAGCGTTTTGGGGCGCAGCCGGGAGGCCAGAGGCGACTCTGATTCCATCTTGCTCTCCCGCATATAGTCAAATAAATTCATATCCATTTCACTCACCGTCCATTCCGCGGCTGTGGAAAAATCCCCACCACCACGCCGTATTCGGCGGGCAGCCCCGCCATCGCCTGTTCCATGGCCGATTCCACCACCAGAACTTTTTTCGCGCCCGCCTGGTAGAACACGTCCTCGTACACCTTCCGCTCCACCTTGGTCAATGTGAGCGGCACGCAGACCGCAATTCGCGGCTTGGAAAACAGACGGCGCCGGCAGCATTTCCCCACAAAAAAGCGGAACATTTTCGCAGCCAGCTCATAGTCGGCCACCACTCCGTCCTTTAACGGGCTGACGATCTCCACAAGTTTCTCCATCTGTTCCGCCACCGGATCCTGCGCCAGCTGCAGCGCCTCCCGCCCCAGGGCCAAAATGCGGTTCCCGCAGAGGGCCGCCGCCATCTGCTCGGAAATTTCCACGGAATCACGCGCTCCGTACAGCCGTACCAGCGCCGGCTCATAACCGTTTATAAGCTTATTTTCCACCATCGCCTGTATCTTCTCCCTACTCCCCGTCTTCCCGGTTTCCGGCCGCGTACTCGCCCGGGCAGATATCCATCACGCACCGGACCGGCTGGATCAGAGCGTCCTCGTACTGGCAGCGCCACTGGACCTCCTGGCTCATATTTCCGTTCAAAAGCCCGTCGATGGTCTCCCCGCTGCGGACCGGCGCGTTCCGGTCAAACAGATAGGAGGCCACATTGTAGGCGTGGTTCACCACCCGGTTGGGGTCCAGGCCGTGGAAATGGTACTGCACGTCCGGCAGCCCCACCGCGTACATACCCAGGGTGTCCACGATCTGATCGTCCGTCCCCTGAATATTGAAAAATCTGACGTTCACGCCAAAGTACACGAACCGGTCCTCCCGGGAAACGCCGTGCTCCCGGACCATTTCCGCGGTAAACAGCTTGCCGGCCGGCGCAATCCAGACCGCGGTGCAGCCGGGATACAGCTCCATCGCCGCCTCCAGCCAGTCCATCAAAAGTTCGCAGCGCTCTTTGTACTCCACCCCTGCGGACATCATATCAAAAATGGACACCTGATAACGGCAGGAATCCAGAATCTCCCCGCCGTTTTGCACATCCCAGAGCTGGCTCCTGGCAAAATCGTCGATGGAGCTCTGTTCAAACTCCCGGACCTCCGTCATCACCACCTGCGCTGGGACCACCCCGTCCTTATATGTAACCGGATACTTTTTGATCGCAAAGGAGACCATCCCCGGTCCCGGGCTCACCAGATCCACCTCGCCGAAGCGCCGGTTCAGCGCCCGCCCTATGGTCCCGTTGTCCGGCTGCTGCGGCTTCTCTGCAAACAGCAGATGCATAAAGTATATATTTTGAAATTCCGCTTTATCCTGCGTGTTCTGTGTAAAATTCCCAGTTTTTTCCATATTTTATCCCTCTCCGGCGGCAGCCAACGCTCTGTTTCGCGGCGAGCCGCCTCGTTGATCAATCGATCAGTACCTCGTCAACCGTAACAAAAGTATATCCCTGCGGCGTCAGGGTGTCAATGATTTCCAGCGCCGCCTCCACGGATGTGGGAAAAATGTCGTGCATCAATATAATATCCCCATCCTTCACATCTTTCAAGACGCGCTTCACGATTTTCTGCCGGTTCTGGAGCTTCCAGTCCAGCGAGTCCACGGACCAAAGCACGGTCGTCATATCCACCTTGCACTCCAGATTATCATTCCAGTCTCCGTATGGCGGACGCAGGTACTGGGGCCGTTCCCCGGTAATCTGCTCAATCATCACGCTGGTCTGATCCACCGCGTCGCAGACCGCATTTTCCCCTGCCTTGGTCAGCTGAATATGGCGATAGCTGTGGTTGCCGATCAGATGGCCCTCGTCCTTCATACGCCGCACCAGGTCCTCATTTCCGGGGATACTCTGCCCCATTAAAAAAAAGGTCGCTTTGACTCCACGGGCCTTCAGCCCGTCCAGCAGGTCCTTGGTACACTCCTTATTGGGTCCGTCGTCAAAGGTCAGCGCCACGCACTTGACCCCGTTCCCCCGCTTTTCGCTCACAACGCCGTCTCCCGGCCCCGCATCCGCCGGCAGGCCCGTATCCGTTGGTAGGCCGTCCTCCGGCCGGCCCGGGGCGTCACTGTCTCCCGCGGCGGAGACAAAACGCTCCCAGACCGGACTGCCGCCGCCAAAAGCGGGCAGCTTCAAGATTCCCAGCGTCCATAAAAGCGCCGCCGCCAGCAGCAAATCCATACCGGCTATTACTGCCATAAGCCTCAGCTTCTTTCCCATCTTCCCGGTTCCCCGCTTCCGAAATCCTATATTCTATCTTCCAATATATGATTTGGGGGGTGGTAAAATGCATGAGGAAGGGGAGTGGGAGTCAGATTGCTGGGAGTCGCTGGCCGTCCTAAGGAATCCACCAGGCTTTGCCCGGTACCCCTTATACGCAGACTTCTAGGAGTCGCTGGCCG
>ERZ1106950.2200-NODE-2200-length-9989-cov-2.446145_pt1 | contig 9989 bp, 10 predicted proteins | sample MGYA00403675_ERZ1106950 | MGnify/ENA primary metagenome ERZ1106950 (study PRJEB35170, sample SAMEA104062410) | human gut metagenome | biome: human gut; feature: human-associated habitat; material: faeces | place: Denmark | collected 2012-06-13 ... | reverse complement strand
TACTTTATTTCCGGAAAACACAAAGGGATGATTGTGATATTTGGAAAAATTCAGTTTTTCTGAATATAATCCTTCTTGTCCGTGTGCGGAAGTATATACGATACAATCCGGAAATAAGGAGATCAGCTGGTTTATTCCATAAAAATGATCGAAATGGGTATGGGTTAAAAATACTCCCTGAATTTGCTGACCGGGAAGTAATCGGGCGATGACAGGCTCGATATCTCCGATGTCGATCAGCCACACCCGACATGAGTCGGTGTGAGAAAGAATATATGTATTTGATGAAAAAATGGAATTAACAATCTGTACAATTCCCATTTTACCTTTAGTTAACTCTTACAGCCCGGAGGAACATTCAATTTTAACCAAGTCACATACAACCATCGGTTCTGTTTTCAGATACATGGTTCCCCATGTGAGTCCGAGACCGAATGCCGAGCACAGAAGTGACAGCTTCCGGTCCTGTAATTGCTCTTTCAGATCGGTAACCATCAGCATGGGAATGGAAGAACCACCCAAATTACCGAAATTCCGGATATTGCAAGGCACTTTTGCCGTTTCTAATTTCAGTTTTTTTACAATCCTGTCGATGATTAGTTTATTGGCCTGGTGAATCAGAAAATAATCAATATCTTTTTCTTTATTCAGAGCACAATATTTTAGTAATTCATCGATACTTTTAGGAGGTTTGGAAATAGCAAACGACAACACATCCATACCGTTGATCAGTGTATGTACCGGAGCTCTGACAATACCGTTACCGAAATCTTCGTATTCGAACGATTCAGGAGTAACCGGGTGTCTGAATCCTCCGGCCGGAGTCATCAATGCCCGGAATCCTTTGCCGAAGGTATGGAAATCGACGATAATGGGTTCTGCATTCTCATGATATTCAAGTGCCAGGGCAGTCCCGCAATCCCCGAAAAGCGGGACACGGCTTTTGTCATACGGCGATCCCATTCGTGTCGCAGTATCCCCGATCAATAAAAGAGCTTTTTTCAGATTACCGGACGATAGCATATTCCCGACGACTGTGATCGAATATACACAACCACAACATCCCATAGGAATATCCAGTGTAAAACAACGGTCAGATAAACCCAAACGTTCCTGTAGAATACAGGAGGTCGGTGGAGTCCGGTAATCTCCGGTAACGGATGCAAAAGATAAAATATCGATTTCTTCTTTATTCCATCCTAATTTTGCAATCAGATTTTCAGCTGCTGCCATACACAGGTCGGAGGCACAAATGTCATCTGTAGCGACATATCGTTTTTCTATACCTACGGTATCTATAAAAACATCGGCTTCTTCCCGATTGAAAAAATCGAAATCGTGAGTATCGACGACTTTGTCCGGTACGGCACCGGCAACTCCCGCAAGCTTTACGTTCTTTATGTTCCAGAGAGCCATAAATCCGATGGTTAAAGTTCTACATTGTATTTGGACAGAATCTTCTTTCCTTCAGCATAAGAGGTTAGTCCCAGAATGTCTTCCGGATCGAACATGACATCGAATATTTCTTCCAATTGGGCTACAATACTTAACTGATGGACAGAATCCCAGCTATCGATATTCCCGGCATTGAACTCATCGTTTAAATCCTTGGCCGATACTGAAAAAACAGTTGTAAATGCCTCATTGTATTTTTCTAAATTCGTCATAGTATAATCTGTTATTCTTTGATTAATTTGCTGTATAATATTTTTCCTGCTTCATTTTTAGGAATTTCTGGGATGGCAATAACTTTGAAAGCCGAAGCTATGATATGGGTTTTCCGGATCAGTAAATCCAGGACTTTATCTGTAAATTTTCCGTCGGTAATGTAGACATACATCCCTTTATCCGTACCCGTACAGGCACAGGACAGGTTATATTCGGCCTTGATTATCCGTTCACATTCATCTAATCCCACCCTTAAACCGAATAACTTTAAAAAGCGTCCTATACGTCCTATGATGTAATAACATCCGTCAGCATCCCTCCTGGCAAGATCCCCTGTGAAAAGGACTCCTTTGTTTTCATCTCCCCTGATCAGATCATCGGCGGAAAAAGCATAACCTAACGTGACATTGGGTCCCTTGTATACCAGCTGGCCTGTCGCTTCTTTTTCCAGAATAAGTTTTCCCTGTTCGTCGACAAGAGATAATTCTCCATTCGGAATCGCCCGTCCTATACTGCAAATTTTTGAACTTGCCAGATGGGCGGGTAAATAAGCCATTCGGGCCGTACCTTCTGTCTGTCCATAGGTGGCGATAAATTTTTTCCCATTTTTCTCTGCATAGTCGGCACAAGTGCGGAATAATTTTTCATCCATCTTGCCTCCTCCTTGGGTAATTAATTGCAGGTGGGGAAGCTCCATCCTGAAAAAACGTAATTTCTGGAGAACTTCAAAACTGTAAGGGACACCGGTGAAGCTTGTTGCCCGATGTTCCTTCATAAAGGTCCAGAACTTTCCGTCTGTCAGACTTTTTCCAGTCAGTAAGATTGTCGCTCCGGCATAAATATGACTGCTTATCACCGATAATCCCATCGTATAATATATGGGTAGCGCCGCTAAAGCACGTTCGTGTTTATCCAGACCGAATAATAAAGAGACGTTACGGGCATTTGCCTCTACGTTTTTATAGCTATGTCTCACGAGCTTCGAACTTCCTGTCGAGCCGGAAGTCGGTAAGAGCAAAGAGAGTTCTTTATATAAAGGTGGGGGTGTCATTCCTGTTTTTACCAATATATAATGTTTGAAACCGAATATCACTTCTGATCCGTACTCATGCCCCAAACGTTCCGGCAGCCATAAATATTCCGGTCGGTATGCCGCTAATAGATTCTGAAATAATCCGCTTTCTGTATGACTATGGATAATCAACGGTACGATTTTATTCGAAAGTGCACCGATGTATCCTGCAAATGCACCGATACAATTCTCCGATAAGATAAAAATGAGTGTTCTTTTGTCCAGTACCTCTCCGAAATGATCACAGAAACGGACTAATTCGCCGTAAGTAAGTGAATCCTCATGATCGTCGATAGCAGCGATATCTGCCGGATTTTTCTGGTCGATATTCAAAAACATATTCAAAACGTTTAGATTACTGCACACCCGTCTACCCCTAAGATCTGTCCGGAAATATAATCTGCTCTGTCTGAGGCAAGAAAAGCACAGGCATTGGCCACATCTTCCGGAGTACCTAATCTGCCAAGTCCGATCTTTTGGATCCTGACATCGATTTTATCGCTGTCGGTTTCGTATAATTCCTCGAATCTTTCCGTTTTGACAATACCGGGAGCAGCGTTTACCCGGATATGCAGAGGGGCGAGTTCTTTGGCTGCAGATTTGGTCATGGTAATGACCGCTCCTTTTGTGGAGGAATAAGCTACCTGTCCCGGAGATCCGATGACACCGGTAACCGAAGCCATATTGATGATCGAGCCGCCTCCCGAACGCGCCATAAGCCGGGAAACGGTCTGAATCATTTCAATCACTGCGAATACATTGACCCGGTACATTTGTTCCAGATTTTCACGTAATACCATGCCGAGTTTCTGATTGGAGATAATGGCGGCATTATTAACGACACAATCGATGCGCCCTTCCTGTTTATGTATCCCCATCAGCGTTTTTTTGACCATCTCCCGGTCTGTAACATCCAGTAATACCGGAATAACTTTGGTCTGGTATTTTTCCGCCACGGCACACGTCCAATGATCCGGTTCGTCCCATTGAATATCTCCGGCATAAACAATAGCACCGTCCCCGGCAAAACGTTCGGCTATAGCACGTCCGATTCCGCGACCGCCTCCTGTAATCAGGCAAACTTTATTTTCCAAAAATCTTTTTATCATAGATCAATTAAGCTAATGTCATTCCCCCGTCGATTTTCAGTGCCGTTCCGGTCATCCAGGATGAAGCATCTGAAAGCAGGTACACGATAGCATAAGCAATATCCGAAGGTTGGCCATAACGTCCAAGAGGATAATTTTTTTTGTCTTTTTCCAGTTGTTCTCCGGATAACTGACCGGATCTGATCAGATTCGTTTCGACCATACCCGGATTTACGCTGTTGCATCTGATCCCTTTACCGCCTAATTCCAACGCAGTTGTTCTCATAAAGGCATCTATTCCGCATTTGGTCGTGGCATAAATACCGTTGCCTGCGGATACCCTGAATACTCCTCCGGCAGAGGCTGTAAAAACAATGGATGAAGGATTCTTCATTTTCTTCTTTTTTATCAGATTGCGGGTAAGCATCATCGGAGCGATCAGATTGATCTTTTGAATACGTTCGATGATTTCTGTCGTTAAAAAGGGAGTAAGTACAAGTTTCATTATCCCTGCATTATTGACACAACCATCCAATCGGGGTAAACGATCGGCCAGCGACTCGATTTCCTCTTCTTTGGTCAGATCTGCGACAATTCGGATATGTGTCCCGTTTTGCTCCGGCAATTGCCGGAAGGTTTCTTCCAATCCATCCGGATTGATATCCGTGATAATGACTTCAGCCCCCATCCGGCAACATTCGATGGCTGTTGCCCGCCCGATACCGGATGCCGCACCGGTAATAAGGACAGTCTTTCCCGATAAAGAAAACGGATTATAGGTCATCGGACTTTATTTTTTACTTTCGATTGTATTGAATAATTCTTCGATCGTACCGACATTTTCAATGTCTTTTCCTTCGATAGTGATTCCGTATTCCTCATCGACCATCAGTATGACCGATAAAGCGATAAGCGAACTCCACTCTTCCAATTCTTTGAATTTTGTCTGAGGAGTAAATACGTTTATATCGGTTTCGTCGAATAGATTGGCAAATAATTCAATAAACTTTTCCATAATATTATTCTGTTAATTTTATAAATAATCGGTCATTCACTGTAAATCTATTTTGTATTCTTCCGGGTCAGATCGCTTTTCATCAGATATCTTTCCCTGCCATCGGGTAGATTAATCGTTTCAATGATAACATCTTTGTGTAATTTGTGATAGGCCAGTACTTTCTTATTACCGGCATCGACTTCATAAAAAACTTCTTTTACCCCCAAAGCCCTTAATACAGCTCTGTAGGCCATGTTCATTTCCACACTACCGACCGGATCTTTTTCGGCTGCCTTCCAGGCCCAATATTCCCCCCGGACTCCTTCCGAGACAAAATATTTGGTCGGGGAAGAAGTGTGCATGGATTTGTATCGGTCGAATAAAGGTTTGATCAATTTCGGATTTGCAAGGATAGAAGTAAATGCAGCGAAGGCCAGTTGAACCCTTTTTCTCCGCAGATTGTCCATCTGCGCTTTTGCATCCAGGGTACTACTGTTAAAACCGACAATCTGGCCTTTTTCGTTTTCTGCACAGATAACCACTTCATTCGGATCATTCAGTACTATTTTGTAGTATTTTTTCAAAAAAGGCTTACCCATCATGGCAAAAATCCCCGGAGCCCCCTGTTCCCGGATAGAATAATGAAGGTTTGCTATTTCTTTTGCATCGCTGGGTTTTGCTAACCTTAGTTTGTATTTAGCCATATTCTGAAATTATGAGAGAAAGGAATTAAATAAATCAACATTAAAATCTGAGTAGATATCTTTTTTTGCATTGTCTGCGTGAGATCCTGTCGATATAAAATCTTTCAAATCTTCTACCTGATGAATATAATAGAATCCATCCGGTTGGGTAGGGTCATATTGCCTTAAAACGAATCCTCCAAAATTAATTCTTCCGACTTTTTTACCGATTGAAAGAGCTTCGTATAATACCGTTGAATTTTCTCCGATTATGAAATCGTAGGATAAAATGGCGATATTGGAATTTACAGGACTACTGACATCGAGAATGTTGGCATATCCGGAAATCATCTCTTTTTGTTTATCGGTAAATTTCTCCTGAGGATGTCGTCTGATGTGAAACTTGTATTCCGGAAAATGATTTGCAAAATAGATAACAATATCTATTACTTTCTGAGATATTTCCGGTTCTGATATAACCAAAAAAGTATCGGGAAAAAATTCTGTATTTAAATGTTGTTGTTTGAGATACGATTTAAAAGCCCAACCGATATTTATGATTTTATTTTCCGGAATACCGAATACGTTTTTATGGCAGGCATCTCCGAAGGTCAGAAAATAATCAGGATCGATGTCGGGATTATAATAACCCGAATATAAACAGGTCTCTCCATTGGTTATCCCATGCTGAAATTCATAGACAGGTAAATTCATGCCTTTGGCTGCCAATGACGGCATAAAAAACAATATCCGGCTGACTCCAAAAATTCGTTTTGCGTGTATTTTTTTTAACAGAAATTTAAAAAAATGATATTGTAAAAAAGCTTCTCCCAGAGCAAATAGAATAAACCTCAAATAACTTTTGTCTTTCATTATTCCGGTTTTTATTTTTCGATGAAACTCTCTTATTGTGTTATAGTTACTCAATAAGATAAATGGAGAGATAATTATTCCTAAAATATAGAATGAAAGATAGAAAAAATCAAGATAGAATATATTCTTTTGATGACATCTGGGAAGTTTGTGACAACCTGTTTTTCCGTATTCGATATAGATGTAATTATCCTGTAAATCTGTTTGTGCAATGACCGGATCGACAAATTTATCGATGTAGAAATCTCCTACTTTTTCAAGTCTTGAAAAACCGATTATTAAATTATCGATAAAATGCTTTTTTGTAGTAAAATGTATAAATTGCTTTAAGGATAGACAGGAATATTTTTTTGGGAGATTTAGCTGTTGCTCTTTCGTCTATCCCAGTTTCTTTATACAAATATTGTCTCCTGATTTTGTATCTGATCACGTTCCACAACGGAATCCCCCAAACTTTATATCGATAAAGATCAAGTTGCTTTTCCAAATCGACAATACTCCTGATAGCTTCTTCGTGTGTTTTCATCTTATAAAGAGCTTTCACGACAACTGATTCATCACACTGGAATATGAATCAATCATGGTTTTCACGGTAAACTTTTCCAGAAATATCTGATAAGATTTTTCTCCCATCGCTTTCCAGTCATAATTATTTATGTTCGATATAAAATCACACACTCCTTTGGTCGAAGGGTCTATAAAAATTCCGTTTACACCGTTTTCAAGCATTTCCGGAATACCTCCGACCTTTGTTGAAACAATCGGTAAAGATGCTCTCATGGCTTCGAGAATAGCTATTGGAAAACCTTCATCTAGACTTGGTAATATAAAAATATCACTTTGTAAAAGATATTCAGTAACTTTATTTGAATTTCCAATAAACGAAATATATTTTTCTATATTATATTTTTTTACTAATATTTCGAGTTCATTTTTAATAGCTCCATCACCGATAATCGTAAAATGGATTTCAGGTAACGAACCGGTCGTATTTAAAATATTTAAGGTTTCAACAATAAATCTTTGTCCTTTTCTTTCATTTACTGTACCAATACATGAAATCTCTATATTCCTTTTATCAGAAGCAAAATTCCTTTTTGAACAGCATGAAGGCAATCCATTGTATACATAAAAAACATTTTCAGGTAAAAAATCAGGATGCAAATTTTTAAAATGTCCGGTTGGCATACTTGCAACAAAACCGATTTTATCAATATTTGATAAAACTGTACGTTCTATTTGAAGCAAATGTCTGTAAAAACAAGATTTGGCAAAATTCTTGTAATATATACGCTCCATTTTAAAGGTTTCTCCATTAGAATGCATAACAAAAATAATTTTGTTATGTGTTTTTCTTCTTTTTATATATTCATAACAAGTGAAAATTTCGTGAATGAATACTATTTCTGCATCTTCCGCTTGTTTTAGATAATAATTGACCAATTTTTTTGCCGGACGGATACTTTTGATATAAATACTCAAATAAGCTGCTAAACTATTTGTCTTTGCTGTATTAGCCAGGAAATCAGAAATTTTTAACTTGACATTACCTAACCAGCTATGAGATTTTTCCATCTGATTTGTTTGCACAAACCTATCTCTGGAATAGACCGATAAATGAATGTTATTTTGTTGAAATAAAGGAATATTGTCATTTAAAATACGTATGACTGCACTGGCACCAGTCGGATCTGTCAGATTTTTACTATACAATAAAACAACTTTTTTCATGGAAGCTGGATTTTTAATAATATAAATGAGGTTTATATTTTGACCTTTTAGTTTTATATCTGCTATATAAATAGAGGCCTAATAACATCAGAATAACAGCTAATGAAAAGAATTCGAAAATAAATTTTATAGCTCTGGCTCTAGGAGCAAAAATGATATTATTATACATGATAAAACCAATGGCTGTCCACCAAAATCCTTTACGGCACCATTGGGGAATAAGTGCCAGAATTAAACCATAGATATAACTGAAAATAATGATACCGATGTAACCGAAATCTTTCCAGGCTTCTGCGATATAAGAACTACCTAAACCGCCACCCCTTAAATAAAGATGGGGTTTTACAAAATAAGTCAAGGCTGCATCCAAACTATGGTCGTCTAAAGCATGTTCTATTGATTGAGGTTTTACTGGTTCCTTATCTCCGAATACCTGTGCTATTTTATTATGATTAAAATAGTTAATAATATCACCAATGGAATAGACTTTTCCCTTAGGAAAATAATCTTCGTATTCATAGGTATATCCGATCACCTCTACACTTACTCCCTGCTGATATATAAAACTTAATATTAAATTTTTACTATCGATAACGTTACTGTCGATACGGATATAAGCGAAAATATATAAAAAAGAGACCAATAATGGCATCGATATTAACAAAGAGATAATCCCTTTTCTGCCAATCCAGGGTTTATTTCCTGGTCTAATTTTATTTCTAAGAAATAAATAGGTAATAACAAACAGAAAATTTAAAACAAAACTACCTCTTTGTCCGATTCCCATGTAGGAAATCCCATTGAACAAATAAAGAAAGATGATGGGCCGGCATTCTTTTTTGGAAGGCATGGTTGCCAGAAAAAGATATACACAATAATCGAATAGGGCCCCAGCCAATATAACGGGATAGGGTAAGTTCGATTCAAAATCAACATAAAAAGCAAAGTATCCGTTGACTAATACGAACCGGATTTGTTCATAGATGACAATTGAGGCAAATAGAAAAGTAAAATAAGATAACTTTTTCGTATATTTTCGTATTGCCAACACTCCGACTGAATCATACTGATAAGTTATCGGTATGCTGCTATCTTTTTGGGCAGCTCTGTGATAGCCCAAATAAATAAACAATAAGGCGATAAAAAGGCTCGTATAAATGTGATAATAGGTTTGCGTATGAAATTCTGCCCCGCCAATATTGACAATCAGATCGTTCACATCGGTAAATAGGGGCAAGAGAATACGTCCCATTAGAAAAGTGAAGAAAGCAACTAAGAAAACCAATAAAGTTATCCGGTCGTTGATATTCCGAAAAGTATAGATACATTGGTATGCAAAAAGAGAAAATAGAGTGGTAAGCATAACCATCTCATTTTCCCCCCAATAGCCCATTATAAATACAAACGAAAGGAAAAGCAGAAATAATATACGAAAAGCTTTATTCATAAATTCTAACGATCCTGAGGTATTTTTTTAGAATAGAATGAAAGAAACTCCTTTCTGTTTTTCCGATTCCTATCCAATACACAACTATACCTGTAATTATAATTGCAATAAGTGAACTTAGAATAAAACCGCCAGTATCTGAATTCAAGTTCATTTTCACCCATATAGAACCTGAAAATGCTAAAACCGTTACGGCTAAAATCTTCAGAACTACATGAAGAAAGTAATAGAGTGATGGAAAATTCATAAAATATCTGACGTAGACCACCCGGATAATTGCTGTCAGCAAATTGATTCCTGCTCTTATTCCCAGTACATAGTAGGGAGATTTTCCGATACTCAGTAAATAAAGGGAGAGGGGAATATTGCAGAATATCAGTGCACTTAACCAGATGTTATAATTTTTAATTTTGCCTGTCGAGAATATTAA
>ERZ1106950.2172-NODE-2172-length-10122-cov-2.818119_pt1 | contig 10122 bp, 6 predicted proteins | sample MGYA00403675_ERZ1106950 | MGnify/ENA primary metagenome ERZ1106950 (study PRJEB35170, sample SAMEA104062410) | human gut metagenome | biome: human gut; feature: human-associated habitat; material: faeces | place: Denmark | collected 2012-06-13 ... | reverse complement strand
TTGTCAAAGTACCAGTTGATCAGGTCGTACTTGTCCAGGAAGTTCCGGTAAAAGGTCTGCCGGGTGACGCCGCAGCCCTCTACGATATTTTTTACCGTGATCTTGTCCACCGGCGCGGTTTTCATGCACTCCTTGATGGAGTTGGCCAGCTTGTATTTCGTTTTCTCCTGCTTCGTGATTTCCGCCATTGGTCGAGGCCGCCCTTCGTTATTCTCGCGGATACGCCGTGCCTTGCCATGTCTGCATGGACCTTCGGCGGCTGTCCGCGGGGTCAGAAGCCCGCAGACACAGCTGCGGGATAACTGAATCAGGCGGGAGCGCAAACGCTACCGCCTGATTCTCATTATAAAGGTTTTCGACCTGGATTTCAACCGGAAAGGGACCTGTTTTGTGGGGGGATCAAACAAGCCGTGCCGCCCGGCTCCGGACAGCTGCGTTCCGCCTCATCCGGCGGTCAGCGCTCTTTGAAAATGGACACAATGGCCTGCCACATTTTCACCAGCACGTTCCACATCCGGCGCAGGGGGCTGACGTGCTCCTTCTCCGTCTCCACATCCGTAGGTTTGTTATCGTCGCTGTCCAGGCTGATCTCGTCGGTCCTCAGAATGATCTGCAAGGTCTTGGGGGCCTTGTTCCGGTCCGAGGTGAAGGATACCTTCTCAGCCTCCGGGTCCATGAACAGGAACCGGTTGTCGGTGTCGAATTTGTCCAGTTCGTTGTCCAATGTGTCCTTCATGGTGCGCCCGGCTCTGCGCATGGCCGTTGTGCTGTCCAGAATGTCCAGGCTCTTGTCCAAAAGCGCCATACTGCCCCGCAGGCTTTCCCTGGCGGCCGCGTCAAAATCGTCGCTGCTGTTTTTCAGGGTGTTCTGCAAAATGGTCATGGTGCTGATTCCACTGTTGAGAGCCTCGGTGGTCCGGTTCACCAGCTCCTGGGCGTCGGTCAGGGCGTCCTGGAGATCCGGGTAATAGACGTCCAGAGAATCGTTTAACGCCGTGATGTCCTCGATGAGGAAATCCAGGTTATCGATCAGTTCCCGGCTGTATTTCGCCGCGTCGCCGGTGTTTTCCGTCATCTCGCTCATGGTGCTCACCAGATTGCCGCTCTGCTTGGAGAGCTGCTCCAGGAGCTGCTTTTTCGCGTTCAGACTCTGGAACACCTCCGTGGGGCTCAGGGGATAATCCGCCCCTGCGGCCACCAGGGGCGCGCTGTGGGGGGTGATGGTCGCCATGAGTGCAGCGCCGGAACCGGATTTTGCGCTGGCCTGAGGGGTACCGGCGTCGCCGGAAGGTGAAGTGCCGCTTCCTGCGCCGTCAGCTGTTGCTCCGCTGCCTGTGCTGTCGGCTTCTGCGCTGGTATCTGCGCTGCCGCCGGTTGTTGCTCCGCTGTCCGTATTACCGCCAGATGTTGCGTCGTTACCTGCGTTTCCGCCAGCTACCGTACTATTGTCCGCATTTCCGCTGTCTGTTGTGCTTTGGTCCGCGTTTCCGCCGCCCGTTGTGCCTTGGTCCGTATTTCCGCCAGCCGTTGTGCCGCTGTCCGCGTTTCCGCCAGCCGTTGTGCCGCTGTCCGCGTTTCCGCCAGCCGTTGCGCCGCTGCCCGCGTTTCCGCCAACCGTTGTGCCGCTGTCCGCGTTTCCGCCAACCGTTGCGCCGCTGCCCGCATTACCGCCATCTGCTGCTCCGCTGTCTGCGTTTCCGCCGCTTATTGCTCCACTGCCCGCACCGCCGCCGCTGCTACCGGCAGCCCCGGCTTCAGAGCCAGCACCTGCGCCACCGCCTGTTTCTGCGCCGTTCTGAGTGGAACCTGCCGTGTTTTCACTGCCGTTCTCTCCACTACCGGCAGTATTCCCACTCTCCTCCGTTCCATTGGCCCCGGAGCCTCCATTTCCGCTCTTCCCCTCATTTCCAGCCGCATTCCCGGCCCCGGAGCCGCCCGCGCCGCCCGAAGCGTTTGCGCGCTCGGGTTCCTCGTAATAATCTTCCCCGATATCCAACAGCGCCTGCTGGATGCTGCTCATTCCGGTCAGGGTGACCTGCTCGTTGGCCTGGAACTGGGCGTCCAGAGCGATCACCTGGAGCATCAATTCCTGAATTTCCGGCAGCTCCGTGGACAGACTGTCCATGCTGTTCTCCACGTGTTTGAGCCGTGTGTGCAGCTTGCGCAGAGGATCCTGCATCTGGCCCAGGGTGTCCACAATGTTGTTCATTCCGTCGTGCACCACTTCCGCCGAGTCCTTGGCGGTCTGCAGATGGGGCACCATCGTCTCCATCTGTCCGGACATGGCGGTGAGCGCCGCCAGGGTCTGGTCGTTTCCGGCCAGGATATCGTCCTTGGAACCGCTCCAGGTCTGTCTGGCGTTCTCAGCGGACTGAAGGCCGGACTGAACCTGGTTCACGCCGTCCCGCATGGACTCCACGGACTTCGCCATCTGCTCCAGGCTGTCGTAGAGTTCATCCCCGGCGTCCTGCCAGGTGTCCTTGGCTTCCTTCAAATCTTTGATGTGCTGCAAATCCTCCACCGTGCCCGGCGCCATGGCCATGATCACGCCGATGGTTTCAAAGCGGTCCGTGCCGATGCGCACCGTGTAGTCCCCTTCCTCCCCGGGAAGAGCCGTGAACACCACCGCCGTGGTCTCTCCCAGATTCTGGGTCTGAGCGCCCTCAGCGTCCACGCTGTAGCATTTGCTCATATCTACGGGCACCGCCACCATCAGCAGCATGTTGTTGCGGTAATACTCCCTTGCGCCGTCGTTGGGCGTGGCCTTCACATTGATCTCGATCAGCCCCGAAGCCCCGGCCAGCTGGTCCGCGTTAACCGGCACGCCGTTGAGCTTGTAGGACACGTCGAAATCCCAGGGCAGCGTCATCTGGTCGTTGCCCATGGTGCACTGGTAGTAAAAACGCCCCGTCTGGTCCGCAGGCATGGTCCAGGTCACGGTTCCGTCCCCGATCCGGGGAGCCTCGCCGTTTGACATATTTACCACATTTTCATAGGTTCCGTAATCCGTATACTCCGTATTGCCGTTGAAATTACAGCTTTTCACCACATTGACCTTGCTGGTCTTTCCATAATAATCCAGGTTCACATACATGGTTTCATCCACGTCCACCCCGGCCGGCGCGCCGTAAACTTCATTTGCCCCACCCATGTTGGTGCACAGCATAAGGCCCGCCAACACGGCCGCCGTGATTCTTCTGCTATACTTCATCGCCATTCACCTCCATTGGTTCGTTTCCGGCCGCAGTCCCATTTCCGGCCATTTTTTTAAGTCCTTTCTTCAACAGCTCCATCCGCCGGTCATGCCGCTTTTTCAGGAACTTCTGCAAGCGGTCCCACTCGTTGCTGGTGATGATCCGGTCGCACAGCACCAGGAGCGCCGGCAGCACGGTCAGCACCAGGAACACGCTGAACAGCGCGCCCCTTCCGATCAGATGGCCCAGGTCGCCGATTGCGGCCGTGGTGGATATAAAATGGATAATATATCCGGCTAAAATGATAATGGTGCCCGACGTAAACACCGAGGGGCAGGACAGCTTGATCGCGCTGATACAGGCGTCCTTTTTCCCCATGCTCTTCCGGCAGGACACGTAATTGTTGGTCAACAGGATGGAGTAGTCCACCGTGGCTCCCAGCTGGATGCTGCTGACGATGATATACCCCATGAACACCATGGTGTCCCCCTCCAGATAGGGAATCGCCATGTTGAGGAAAATCGCGATCTCAATGGGGATCATCACAATCACCGGTATGATAAAGGACCGGAAACTGAACATTACCACCAGGAACACGCCCAGCATGGACAGGTTGTTGACCCGGTTGTAATCGTCCGTGATTGTGGATTTGATATCCTGGGTGGACGGCGTCTCGCCCACCAGATAAGACCCCTGGGGATAGTAGGTCCGGATAATGGACTGGATCTCGTCCGAGCATTTGAATGCCTGGTCGCTCTCCGTCTTTGTCCTTATGTAAATGAGCATCCGCGAATAATTCTTCGTGTGCAGCTGGCTGGTGATGGAATACGGCAGAAATTCCTCCGGAATCCCCTCCGGAAGGGTGTTGGCCATGGAGGTCACGCTCTTCACATAGGGCAGATCCTCGATCTCATCGGACATTTCCTTCTCCGTCACCGGGGAGGTATTGGGGAACAGGGCCAGCATCATGTTGCTGCGCCCGAATTTCTCCACAATCATCTGGTCGTCCGCGTACACTTGCGTGCCCTCGCTGGCGCCCACCGCGCTGTTTCCGTAGAGGAAATCGTTCATTCCCTGGGCCACGTAGGCCACCGGGGTGATGAGCAGCATGATGGTTGGGATAATGTAGCGCACCCGGTAAACCCAGCTGCTGAGCTTGTTAAACTCAGGAAGGAACGGGCGGTGTTTGGTGCGCTCATTCCATTTGGCAAATTTCAGGATCATGGCCGGCATGAGGAACAGCACGGTCAGCAGGCTGAACACGATTCCCTTTGCCAGCACCAGGCCCATGTCGAAGCCGATGGTGAAATTCATAAACACCAGCGCAAGAAAGCCCACCACCGTGGTCAGGCTGCTGGCCAGAATGGAGTTGATGGCCTCGTCGATGGCGTTCACCATGGCCGCCTCGTCGTCCATTCCCTCGCCCTTACCGCGGGTAAACGCGTCCAGCAGGAAAATGGAATAGTCCATGGAGGTGGCCAGCTGCAGCACCATCGCCACGTTGTTGGTCAAAAAGGACACCGTTCCGATGAAAATGTTGGTGCCCCGGTTCAGCAGGATCGCCACGCCCATAACCAGCAGAAACAGGATCGGCTGAGTCCAGGCCGTGGTGGTGACGCACAGCACCACGAAAATCATGATAATGGCCACGGTCAGAATCAGGCTCATCTCGCTCTCCACGTTCTCGGTCAGCGATTTATTCTGCACCGCCATCCCCACGTAGTAGCCCTTGTCCCCGGTGATCTGTTTCATCTCGTCGATGGCCCTGGAGGTGCTCTTGGCGGTGTCCCCATCCACAAAGGTCACGTCCATCACCGCGCAGCCATCCTTATAATAATCCTCGATGTCCTTCTGGTTGATAAAATCCTCGCCGGAATAAATATTCACGGTGCTGTCGCACCAAAGCACCTGATCCACGCCTTCCACGGCTTCCAACCGGTCCTTATACTGCTTCGCCTCGTAGAGGGTGACGTCCTTTAACATGATCCGGGCGGTGCCGGGATAGCCGAACTCCTCCTCCATCTTATCCAGGCCAATGCGGGACTCGGCGCTGGCGGGAAGGTATTCCGTCAGGTCGTAGTTCACATTCACAAACAACATGGCCAGCAGGCTGAAAATGCACCCCGCCGCGAATATGGACTCAATCACCCCTTTCCGGCGGATGATAAAGTGCGCCAGCCGGATGGACCCGCGCTCCTTCTCGCCCTGATCCTGCCCGCTGTCCGGCTCTTTTCTTTTTTTAAGCTTATCAAGCAATCTTTGTCCCATGGCCAAACTCCTCATTTACCTCTGCGGCATTTACCGCAGCATAATAATCAGAAAGAAATGCTTCCCGCCCTCTTCCCGGTGGGCGATGCCGATCTTCCGGTAATACTCCGGCAAATACTTCCGGTCCGCCTTCTGATCATAGCGGTCCATCATCCTGGATTGGAACTTGTCGTAGGCATCCGAATCATCCTCGCAGTTTTGCAGGTACAGCTCCATGGAATTCCGACCCGAGCCGTAGGATATGGATTTCAGGTAATCGCTCACCGTTCCCTCCCCCGGGATGCTGCCGTTCGTGTAACCGGACGCTGCCGCGGCCTCCAGGCGATGCATGGCCGCCCGGTTTAAGTCCCCGTACACCTGGAAGGTGGCGTTCCTGTCGTAGCTGCGCTTCATATCTCCATCATATTCATCCTCGCGCTCCGAATACTCTTCGAAATATTCTTCCGTCTTTTCCTCGTTCAACCGGTCAAACAGCGCCTGGGTCATCTCGTCGTAGCAGCCCACCCGGAAAGCGCCTCCGCCGGTGTTTTCCACCCGGGATGCGCTCTTAAAAACGCCGTCCGCGCCAAACCGGCACTCCGTCTCTCCCAGCGTCACATCCCCGGTGTTCATGGCTCCGTCCTCGTGGAAATAGTACCAGTTTCCGCTGATCTCACGCCAGCCCACCGCCATGGCTCCGTTCTCCTCCATATAATAGGTACGTCCTTCGTCTGTCAGCCAACCGATTTTCATGTATCCCTGTCCGTCGAACCAGTACCAGTTCTCTCCAATCCGGCTCCAGCCTCCGGCCGCGGGCGATCCACTCTCCTGTATGTATTTCCAGCCGGTCCCGTCCTGCCGCCAGCCGCCTTCCGCGGCCAGCACTCCGGCCGGAAAGGCCGCGGTCAGCATCGCAGCGCCCAATACCGCGCTCAAAACCGCCAACCCCGGCGCGCCTTTGACTCGCCTTGTCTCTCGTTTCCACTCGCTCATCCCGTCATCTCCCCGACTTTTATTCCAAAATCTATTATCCATCTTTCGTTACGTTATACAACCTTTATTTTAGTAATTGACAGATGTCTATTTATTGACTATAATGGATTATACTAACTAATGGCGTTATATACAATGATTAATTTTCTATTTAATGACTATTAATCAACATTTTTCCAAATAACGTCTATGAACGGAATATTAAATTTTTGAGAAGTTTGATCGGCTTTCGACTCAAAGCCAAAACAGCAAGGAGGCTCTATCATGGGAGAAGAGACAGTGGACCGCAGGGTCCGGAAAACAAAAAAGCAACTGCGCGAATGCCTGACGCGTCTGCTCAAAGAAAAGAAGGTTCAGGACATCACCGTGCGGGAGCTGACCGACATGGCGGATTTGAACCGCGGCACCTTTTACCTGCATTACCGGGATGTATTCGACCTGTTGGAAAAAACGGAAAATGAACTGCTGGACGAGTTCAACAGCCTGATGTACCGGCACAACGCCCAGGACCTGACCAACAATCCGGCCGCGGTATTTGTGGATATCTTTCATCTGGTCAAGGACAACTCCGACCTGGTGTATATTCTGCTGGGAGAAAACGGAGATTTAAACTTTGTCAACCGCTTGAAGCACCTGGTGCGCGAGAAATGCCTGCAGGATTGGATGGAGGTGTTCCGCAGCGGAAACTCCGCATTTTTCGAAGCCTACTATTCCTTTATCGTGTCCGGCTGCGTGGGCCTGGTGCAGTATTGGCTCCAGACCGGTCTCATGGAATCTCCTGAGGAGCTTGCCACCCTAGCGGAGCAGATCATTACCCAGGGAATCCGCGTGTTGGAAAATGGATGAATTTTTTCTCATTCTATGCTATTATCAAGAAAATACATATAAATAGAATGGAGAAAAAAATGGATTTATTCAAAGAAAACGCTGTCGTGCGCATCCGCAAGGGAGCCGGCCGATCCTTAAAGGCGGGCGGCGCGTGGATTTATGATAATGAGATCGAGGCCATCGAGGGAGAATTTGAGAACGGCGGCCTGGTCCGGGTGGAGGATTTCGACGGATACTGTCTGGGACACGGCTTCATCAACACCCGCTCCAAGCTGACCGTGCGTCTCTTGTCCCGCAAAAACGACGCCGTGATCGACGAGGCATTTCTGGAGAAACGGGTACAGGACGCCTGGAACTACCGCAAGGCCACGGTGGACACCTCCAGCTGCCGGGTGATCTTCGGCGAGGCGGATTTCCTGCCCGGCCTGGTGGTGGACAAGTTCTCCGACGTGCTGGTGGTGGAATCCCTGGCTCTGGGCATCGACCGCCTGAAGCCGGTGATCCTGGACAAGCTCCTGCAGGTTTTGGCAAAGGACGGCGTAGAGATCCGCGGCGTGTACGAGCGCAGCGATGCCAAGGTGCGCCTCCAGGAGGGAATGGAACGCTTTAAGGGCTTCATCGGGGAGCCATTTGACACCAAGGTGGAGATCGTGGAAAACGGCGTCCGCTACCTGGTGGACGTGGAGGACGGCCAGAAAACCGGCTTTTTCCTGGACCAGAAATACAACCGGCTGGCAGTCCAGAACCTGTGCCGCAGCCTGACCCCCGAGCGGGTGCTGGACTGCTTCACCCACACCGGTTCCTTCGCCTTAAACGCGGGCCTTGCCGGGGCCGGACAGGTCACGGGCGTGGACGCCTCCCAGCTGGCTGTGGATCAGGCTGCGGAGAACGCGGCCTTAAACGGCCTTTCGGACCGGGTGTCCTTCCTCTGCGCCGACGTGTTCGACCTTCTGCCTAAGCTGGAAAAAGATGGGGAGCGCTACGATGTGGTGATCCTGGACCCGCCGGCCTTCACCAAATCCCGCAGCTCCATCAAGCAGGCGGTTAAGGGTTACCGGGAGATCAACCTGCGGGGCTTAAAGCTGGTGAAGGACGGTGGGTATCTGGCCACCTGCTCCTGCTCCCATTTTATGGACCCTGAGCTGTTCACCAAGACCATCCGCGAGGCCGCAAGCGGCGCTCACAAGCGCCTGCGCCAGGTGGAGTATCGCACCCAGGCAGCGGACCATCCGATTCTGTGGGCCGCGGAGGAATCCTACTATCTGAAATTCTACATTTTCCAGGTCTGCGACGAGAAATAGGGATGTAGGGTCCGGAACAGGCGGCGCAGAACGCCCGGCATCGCTCCGCACGGAAAGTCAAGAGAATTTTGCCGCTTTCCGGTATTGTTTAGATATGCCTGCTGCGGTTCGGACGGCGTGGGAAACCGGCCGCCCGGCGGAGATTCCGCCACGGCGAGGCATAGCGAAACATGCGGAAGGAGGAGAATGTGATGGATTGGATTACCGGAATACAGCGGGCCCTGGACTATGTGGAGGAACACATAACCGGGCCCATCGACTACGAGGAGGCCGCCAGGCGCGCCTGCTCATCCAGTTTTCATTTTCAGCGGGTGTTTGGCGTGCTCTGCGGCTTCACCCTGGGCGAATATATCCGCCTGCGGCGGCTGACCCTGGCCGGAAGCGAGCTGGCCGGATCGGACGAAAAGGTCATCGACGTAGCCTTAAAATACGGCTACGACACTCCCGAGAGCTTCAGCCGGGCCTTCACCCGTTTTCACGGCATCACGCCGTCCCAGGCCAGAAGCAGCGGTGCGGTTCTGAAATCATTTTCCCGCCTTTCCGTAAAACTGATTTTAAGCGGAGGGAATATCATGGATTACAGAATCGAGACAAGAGAAGCATTTAAGCTGGTGATGAGAAAGAAGCGGGTAAGCGCAAGGGAGGAGCTGACCCCGGTGGAGATTTCCGCCTTCTGGCAGGAATGCAGCGCGGATGGCACCATACCGGCGTTTTGCAAGTATATTCCGGCGGGTAGTATGTTCGGCGACCGGATTGTGGGCGCCAGCTTCGGAAAGGACGCGTCGGACGCGGACTTCCCCTACGCCATCGGCGCGGCCTACAACGGGCAGCCCGTAACGGAGGACGGCCTCTGCGTGGAGGAGATCCCGCCCCACACCTACGCGGTATTCACCTGCACCGGCAGCATGCCCCAGGCCTTCCAGGAGCTTTACCACCGGATCTACAGCGAGTTTTTCCCCACCAGCGAGTACCAGCCCTGCGGGGGGACGGATTTTGAGGTGTATCCGTCGGCGGACGTGACGTCGCCGGACTACTGCTGCGAGTTTTGGATTGCGGTGGAGAAAAAATGAATTGAGGGGCAGATTGCCAAGTGACGGTCTGCGCGTGAACCGGAACGGGAGAGAGTGTCGCAAAATATAATTTAATGACTGCGACACTCTCAAACGAAAGCTATTATTTTTTATTGATTAAATAGATGAAAAACGCCGCATAAACTCTTATATGTGCTTATTGGCACAGCTCAATACTGAATTGAGCACTAGCCTTGTAACGTTTAATCTTATATCTTCTCATATCTCTTTATAAGTTCTTTTTGTAAACTAGGGCGTCAAAAAAGCGTCAAAGATAAAGTGTTGTCACGCAGTTAAACGGCGTTTTATGCGGCAGCAATGTAAAACCATTAGCCCGCTGCCATTTGGTATCTGTAAAGCCGCAAACACGCTCCTAAAATGACTCTATGAGGTGACAAGCGCCCCATAATGCAAAGAGGGCGAAATCACTTGTGTCTTTGTTCCTTGATTCCCCAACAAGTAGGGGCAAACGAGCTTGTTAATGGCGGG
>ERZ1106950.2160-NODE-2160-length-10164-cov-2.505688_pt1 | contig 10164 bp, 9 predicted proteins | sample MGYA00403675_ERZ1106950 | MGnify/ENA primary metagenome ERZ1106950 (study PRJEB35170, sample SAMEA104062410) | human gut metagenome | biome: human gut; feature: human-associated habitat; material: faeces | place: Denmark | collected 2012-06-13 ... | reverse complement strand
TTACGCTACATATGGAATGACCGAGACGGTGTCTCATATCGCCTTGAAAAAGTTGAATAGTGATCCGGCTTATTTTGCTTTGGGGGAGGTCGGGTTCGAACAGGATGAGCGGGGATGTCTGATCATCAATGCCCCCCATTTACAAGCCCGCCGTTTTGTGACGAACGATATGGTCAGATTGCATGGAAACAAACGGTTCGAGTGGCTGGGAAGGTTCGACTATGTGATTAATTCAGGAGGGATCAAATTGTTTCCTGAATTAATCGAACAAAAATTGGTCCGTAGTATCCCGGGACGTTTTTTTATTACTTCCCGGCCGGATGAAGTGTTGGGCGAAAGTGTCCTGCTGGCCTTGGAAGGGGCACACTGGGACTTCGTGTCTTTGCAACTATTGCTGCAAAAAATCCGGCCTTTGCTGGGACGTTTCGAGTTGCCCAAAGCGTTTGTAGTCAGTCCTTTTTTCCGGGAGACGACCTCTGGGAAAGTTGTACGTACCTTGCCTGAAAATGCGGTCTTTTATCCTGTCCATCAATTGAGGGTCTCCGAATGATGACGGAAAAAGGCAAAAATACTGAAACAACAGGCGATGATCGTGCTGAGGATAAAAGGGAAATAGGCCGAATCCGTTGAAAACAGACTTTCGATTCCCTGTAGGATAAACGGATAAGTGATGATTGCGATATAATTCATCACCATCACCAGGGACAGGACGAAAGTGGCTTCCGAAGGTTTTACGTGGGAAGCTGTTTTATCGTAAATGATCGGTTGCATGATTCCATAGCCAAAGCCGGTCAGAATGACTCCGAGGGTCAGTAAGAACATACCTGCTTTGAAGACAAAGAAGATTAATCCTACGGTCAGTAAAACGATGGCTATAAAATTGGTATAGGCTTTCAGTAGAGCGATGATGCGGTTGATCAGCAAACCCGGTAAAGTCATAGACAAAAAGAATACGGATATCAACGTGCCGGAAATGTCGTAATTCCCCAATTTCAGATTATGCATATAAAGGGAGAGATTGAGCGGTATGGTCAGTGCCAGAAAAGTAGCCACATAGTAGAAAAGCATGAGTTTGATCAACCAGTTGTATTTTTTATGATGATGTGTCGCCGGCTGTTGAACCGGAGTTGCCTCTTGGGCCGAAGCGGAATAGAAAGGTGGTTTTTCGTCCAGATAGAATGCGAAAAACAGGGAAATACCTGAGATACAATATACGACAAAGGATAAATGCCAGAAAACCGGCCAGTAAAGTGGCGATAACCAGCGTGAGGTTAGTGATCGCAGACACATAGCCCAATTGTTTTGTCCGGTAAGAACCCGAAAAATAATCGGCGACCAGGCCTGTTGAAAAAGGAATTACCAGTCCGGCTCCTATGCCGAGCAGGCCACTGATCAGCAGCAATGCCCACATCCGATCGGCGAAAGGATAGGCGATACTACAGGCGAAAAATATCGCCAGACCGGTAATCAATAATTTTTTTGTATTGAAATAAAGGGACATACGTCCTGCCAGGAGGATGAAAGGAACGATGATAAACGAGGGTAGCGATTCCAGCATTTGCAGTTGTAATTCACTTGTCGAACTGAATATCGACTCCAATTTACCCAGAATAGGTGAGATAGCGAGGCCTGGTAAAGAGGTTACCATGGATATAGAATAAATAGCTATCAATTTTTGCAATGTCATATTTCCCTGGCCTGTTTTGATCTTCATGGTTTTATGGCTTAATTAGAAAGTAATTTTGCATGGTCTGTTTATGGAATTGTAACGCAGGCGGACCTAAAAAGTTAAATAATTTCGGAAAAATGTATCGAAACTAAAAGGAGGCATGCCGAAACTTATTCGATGGTTTGTCGTTATTAAGGGAAATAAACTAAACAGACTCACGATGAGAACATTTAAAAATCAGATGCAGGCTTTTGCCATAAAACAGCTATTGAAGTATGTAGAAAGAGATCCTGAGGTAAATGCGGCTAAAGCTTTAAAGATAATCCGGAAAATAGACCTTGACGGGACTTACGGATCCTCCTGGGATGAATTAGAGAAATGTTTACAGGATCCCGGGAACAATTGGACGCGTCTGGTAAAAAAGGCTTATACGGAATGGGATCCGCATGTCAGGAAAAAACTATTCGAATCCCTGATATGTAATGCAGCGATCATCGGTAATAGTGCTGTAAAAGAGACCAGTAAAAAATATGGGGTGCATGTACCCTGGACGATTTTGATGGATCCGACCTCTGCCTGTAACCTGAAGTGTACGGGGTGTTGGGCGGCCGAATACGGGCATCAGATGTCAATGGACCTGGAAACCCTGGACCGTATTATTACCGAAGCCAAAGCTTTGGGGATTTATATGTTTATTTTTTCGGGTGGGGAACCTTTAGTCCGGAAAAAAGATATCATCAAACTTTGTGAAAAACATACCGATTGTTATTTTCTGGCGTTTACCAACGGAACCCTGATCGATGAGGCTTTTGCCGACGATATGCTGAGGGTTGGAAATTTTGCACCGGCTATCAGTGTCGAAGGATATGAAGAAGAAACGGATATGCGGCGTGGAAAAGGTACTTTCAAGGCAGTGATGAAAGCAATGGAGATATTGAAACGCAAACGCTTGTTATTCGGTATGTCGACTTGTTATCATCGTAAAAACGTCGATGTCGTCGGGTCGTCTGAATATCTTGATTTTATGATCGACCAAGGGGCTGCTTTTGTTTGGTATTTCACTTATATGCCGGTCGGTAACGATGCTGTACCCGAATTGATGGTGACTTCCGAACAGCGGAAATTCATGTACGAGCAAGTACGTATGTTCCGTAAGACAAAGCCGATCTTTGCTATGGATTTCTGGAATGACGGGGAGTATGTCAGGGGATGTATCGCCGGAGGACGTTATTATTTCCATATCAATGCCAATGGGGATGTCGAACCTTGTGCTTTCATTCATTATTCGACAGTCAATATAAAGCAGGTTTCTTTGCTGGAAGCACTTCGTTCTCCCTTGTTTAAGGCTTATCAACAACGCCAGCCTTTTAATAAAAATCATTTGCGTCCTTGTCCGTTGCTGGATAATCCCCATAGTCTGAAAGAAGTTGTGCGTGTTTCGGAAGCTTATTCTACGGATATGCTGAAACCTGAAGATGTGGATGTATTGACAGGTAAATGTGTCGGAACTGCAGAAAAATGGGGGAAAGTAGCCGATCACATCTGGTATGGTAAAAACGGTACAGGAGAGCAGAAAGAAGAAAAACAACTGGAAGTAGAAAAATCTGCCGAAAAACGGAAAGGAAATGAGGTGAAAGATAAGGAACGGGAAACTTCGGAACAAAAGCAGGAAAAGGAAAAAGCTTTAAGTGTTTAATGGGTTTTATGTGTCCGGATCAGTACTCGCTGACCTGAATAGAGGGTGGTGGCAAATAAATAAATGTCACCCCCTTCTTTTATGTTACTGCGTTTGCGGAGTTCGGCCACTGTCAGGGGAAAATTACGGGTGGTCAGGTTGGCTTTGGGAATTTGGCGGTAAAGCTGTTTCAATAACTTACCGGAAAATTCATAGGTCTCTTCGATAGTGAAGATACGGCCTGGAAAATCCTGACATAAAGATTCGGAGGTGTATAAATGACTGTGCCGGTGTAATTTGAATAAATTCAAACGGGTAGCGATTAATTTGAATGCTCCGCTTTTTAAGAGGGCAGCATGGGGTTCGTAAAGATAGTTTTGCAAGGTTTGACACACTTGCAACGGAGCTTCTTTCTCTTCGTCGGGAGTAAAGATAAAAGGTGGCTCGGTGGTCGTACCACCTAGATTTACTGCATATATTTTTACCGGTTGTACAGAGGGGGTAGTGCCTTCAAGGATGAATAACAGTTCTTTGCATTCATTCCTTACCGCCAGAATATGGATTTCACGGGTTTCCGGTAAGAACCGCAGGGTCTCTTCGGGATCGGCCATCGGGGATATTTTGACGATTACCCGTCGGGCCCGTTCTAAAAGCAAGGGTTTGAGCTGGAGAATGTCGGGTTCACAATCGGTCAGAGCGAACAGTCGCTTATTACCATTGCCCCGGCGTGCAGGATCCAGATAGAAAGTATCGGCTTGCAGGGTTTGAATAATATCACATGCATCCGAATGGATAATATGAATATTGGAGGTATTCAACACCTTGAAATTATGCTGTGCTGCGGTACAATATTCCGGAAAACGTTCGACGTAAATAACATTCCCGGCTTTTTGGGCGAAGTAAAAAGTATCGATCCCGAGTCCTCCGGTCAGGTCGCAGACCGTATTCCCTCTAAGAAGTTGCTGTTTATATAGGGCGGTTTGTTCCGATGAACACTGTTCGGTGGATAAACGGGAAGGATAGATCAATTCATCCTGCTCATACCAGAAAGGGAGTTTATGCTGAATTTGACGCCGGGCGATAATTTGATCGATGGCAAAACGGATATCGATACCGGGAAAACGGGAAGCGGCCAACAGTAGTTTGTCGGTATTGTCAGTCAGATGTGCACGTATGAATTGTTTTAGACCGGCGGTTAGCTGCATGATCTTATCATTTGCCGGCAAAGATACGAATTTCTGTTGTGTAGGAGCTAAAAAATCAGGTTTTGTAAATAATAGATGCCTATTCCGGCCAGAAATCCGGTTATGGCAATCCAGCTGATATGCCGCATATACCAGGTGAAACTGATTTTCTCGAGTCCCATCACTACTACTCCGGCGGCAGAGCCGATGATCAGAATACTTCCACCTGTTCCGGCACAATAAGCTAAAAGTTTCCAGAAATTCCCGTCACTGACAAAATTCAACAAATAGGCAGTTTCGGGAATACCTCCCGCTGTGGCCGGCGCTGTGAGCGGATACATGCCCATGGCAGCCGCTACTAAAGGTACATTGTCGATGACAGAAGAAAGAAATCCGATAATACCTGTAATGATATAGACATTATGAATACCCGAATTCAGTAAATCGGACAACTGGTGTAATAGGCCTATAGCTTCCAGGGCTGCGACCGCCATCAGGATACCGAAGAAAAATAAAATAGTAGAGAAATCTACTTTGGTCAGGATATCGGGAATCCGGTATTTCAGACCGGTCGAATCTGTTTTCTTCCGGTTATACAGGCAATCGGTGTAAAACCACAGAAAACCTAAGGTAAAGAGTATGCCGGCAAAAGGAGGCAGATCGGTCAGTGATTTAAAGATGGGAACCGCTAACAGACAAAGGATACCGATGATCAGGATACTTGTTTGCTCCTGTTTACCGAGGTAAAGGGAAGAAACGCCGGAAGTTGGGGAGGGGGTGGTTATGCTGTTGCTTTTCAATGAATAAGAGACCAGCCATACCGGAATTGCCAGCGAGATAACACTGGGGAGAAACAGGCCTTTCATGATGTTACCTGAAGTAATGTTATCGTTGATCCAGAGCATGATTGTGGTGACATCCCCGATCGGGGTCCAGGCTCCCCCGGCATTGGCTGCAATAATGATGATACTGCCGAAAATCCAGCGTTCGCGTTGTTCCGACAATAGCTTTTGAATCAGCATCATCATGACGATAGCCGAGGTCATGTTATCCAGTACGGACGACATAAAAAAGGTGATAAAAGCTACGAGCCATAACAGCTTCTTTTTGTTTTTTGTTTTTACAGACCGGGTGATTCCGTCGAAACCTTGGTGAACATCGATCGTCTCTACAATAGTTAAAGCGCCGATCAGATAGAATAGGATTTCGGAGATATTGCCTAAATGATCGATAATTTCCCAATTAAGAATATATTCACGTACCTGGGCAAGCGGGGAGAGATGCTCATAGGCCGGATGCTGGTGTATGAAATTTTGAAAAGCGGCCGGATCCGCCCCTACGATGATTTGCGGACCGGAAAAGATATACATGACCCATAAGAGGATCCCCAACAGAAGAGCTATTGCCGTTTTATTAATACCGGTCTGATGTTCGAGCGCGATGAAAATATATCCGATGACGAACATCACGATCATTGCTGTTAACATGTTGAAAATTTTAGCGTTTACCCTTGCTTGTACGTTTATTGTTCCGGAAGTGTTTATCCATTTTTTTTTGTAATTTTTGTCTCAGGGCAATCATCCTGTTGAAGAAATGCGTATATTTGCACAAAATTCGGGTTGATGAAACGGTTTGTTATATGTCTATTGTTTTTGTTTACAGTTGTGTGGAGTTGGAACACAACGGTGAATTATTTTGGCCCGGAGAATTTGGTTGCAGAAAAGATGACTGGCTCTGATGACAAGGTGGTTCAAAAGTTAGACGAGGTGATCAGTGCCTTGATGGAAGCGAATCATTTTACGAACCTTTCGGTACAGCCTACCCTTAGCTTTACTTCTAATATTGCCAGACGGTATCGGCCGGGTGGTTTTACTTTCGACAAATTTATGGAGTATCAGCTTGAAGAGCGGGAAATGTTGCTGAAAAATCATTTAAAAACAACTTTCTTTTTCTCGCAGGAATATGCGGCCAGGCAAAAATATGCCGGCTATTATATCTTTTCCCTGCGTAAAATCATTATTTAATTGCTTTGTTTATATACTGTCGGTTCACTGATCATTTAATCGTTGGTTCGTTTGATTGACCGGAGGATCGGTATTGTTGTGTGCGTGGATCGACAGGAAACGGACCGATGAATAAAACAATTTAAAAATGAGAAAATTATGGGAAAGTTCAAAAAACTTCAGGAAGATATAGAAAATGTTACTAATAAAGAAGTAGTAAAACAAACCCGGATTTCCGGTGTAGCGACTATTGTGTTAATTATTTCGGTGGCATGTGCCATCGGTGGTATGAGTTTTGAAGATCCGAATTCTTCTATGCCGACATTTCTGTTTACCGCTTCGGCTTTGTTGTTTCTAAGTGGAGTCATTAAATTGTTGGTCGATCGTAGTTGCTATATGTTCAAACCGACCAAAAGTAAACTGAAAACGATGACCATGTATTTCGATGTGCATGAAAGTGACAATCTACAGGATTGTATGGAAATGAAGCGGTTTGAAGATCTGAAAAAAATGAAACGGGAAAAAGATACCGGTGTGAAAGTGGAGGCAATGATTGCTGACGATCAAAAATTTGCCGCAGTACAGATTTCAGAGTATATCCCTTATTCCTATGAGGCGGTGACTCCTGTTATGTGTTATTATGGCGAAGAAGCGCGGCTGCTGGCTTCCTATCTGAAAGTATCTTAATGATAGACACCCCTCTGAAGAGAATTTCTTACTCGCCAGAGGGGTGAAGTTTATCTATGTCTTTGTATTATTTTTTCAGTTTGGGGAGTAGTGCGGAAAGGGTAGTCAGTAATTCTTGCTGCATTCTGAATAGTTTTTCCAAATCTTTGTGAAGGTTCATATACTGGTCGTCTCTGGTTTGGAACATCAGCCGGATTTCCTCTACAGCTGCTTCCACACTGTTTGGGGCCGGAGTCTTTTTAGGGGAAGTTTCATCATGGGGTGTGCTGACCATATTTTGTCCTGTCCGTATCCATTCTTCGGAAATTCCCAAATAGTTACGAAATAATTCCCACTTGATTCCATCGGGTTTCGTCTTGCCTGTCAGATAATTGGATATAGTCGAGGCGGAGAGGTTCAGATCGTGTGCGATCCGGTATTTAGAAATCTTTCTGGTTTCTAAATATTCCTGCAACCTTTCTTGTTGTTCCGGCGAAAGTTTTTCCATACGAATCTTTTTTTGATATATATTGAAAATAATTCAAGATTTGCTTGTTTTTATTGCAGAATTGTACTATTTTTGCAAAATTGAATATACACAAATATAAGAAAATATTACCGGATTTTTATCTGTTTTGATAATTGTTTGGTAAAAGTAGTTTATTGTTTAGTTTTCAATAAATTGTGGGAGTGTTTGCTGGAAGCAGAAAGAGCGGGGGCGTTGGAAAATAGGTCCGATTATAGGGTTTTGCTATCTGTTTGGAGGCTAAAAGAGGAGAGTTACTGAAATAGGGTGTGTTACAATATTGGAATATTGTTCTGCTTTATAATGTAAAATAGTGTTTAACTTTTTTTTAACCGCTTGCCAGACAGGAAAATATTGTAATCCATATTTTAAATTAATAGTTTTGTAACGCTTAGTTTGAATCTAAATAATAATGTAAATCATAAAGATTATGGCAGAAGAAAATACAATTGAAAGAATAAAATGTGTGATCATCGGTTCAGGCCCTGCCGGCTATACTGCGGCTATTTATGCTGCCCGTGCAAATTTGAAACCGGTATTATATACAGGCTTACAGATGGGTGGACAGTTGACGACAACTACCGAAGTCGAGAATTTTCCCGGTTATCCGGAAGGAGTGACAGGTCCTGTTATGATGGAAGATATGCGTAAGCAGGCAGAACGTTTCGGGACGGATATCCGTTTCGGTATCGTTACTGCCGTCGATTTTTCCGGGCATCCTCATAAACTGACGATCGACGATTGCAAGCAAATCGAAGCTGATGCAGTGATCATCGCTACGGGTGCTTCGGCTAAATACCTGGGGCTTCCTACCGAAGAGAAATTCAGAGGTCTGGGAGTGAGTGCCTGTGCTACTTGCGACGGATTCTTTTACCGGGGTAAAGATGTGGCTGTCGTCGGTGGTGGTGATACTGCTTGCGAGGAGGCAACTTATCTGGCAGGTCTGTGCCGGAAAGTATATCTGATTGTCCGCAAAAACTATCTGAGAGCTTCTAAAGCTATGCAGCAACGGGTATTCAATACTGAAAACATCGAAGTGCTTTTCGAACACAATACGCTTGAACTTTACGGTTCGGATATGGGACTCGAAGGTGCACGTCTGTTGTATCGGAAAGGCGAACCGGAAGAATGTGAAAAAGACATTAAGATCGACGGATTCTTCCTGGCTATCGGTCATCATCCGAATTCCGAAGTATTCAGTAAGTATGTAAAGGTAGACGAACAAGGTTATATTATTACCGAAGGGGCTTCGACCCGTACCAATGTGCCGGGTGTGTTCGCTGCCGGAGATATCATGGATCCGGTTTATCGTCAGGGGATTGCCGCTGCAGGTTCTGGTTGCCGTGCTGCTATCGATGCCGAACGGTATATCGGTGAGTTGGAAAGTAAATAAAAATAAAACAGCCGTCGTGAGACGGCTGTTTTATTTTATCGTAACCATTGTCGCTCCGTATCCATATTGTTTGAAAGAAGCATCCTGATGATGGTGGCGTTTGTATTTTGTCTGGAGTTCCCATAAAATGCGCTGCCGTAAGATACCGTCTCCTTTTCCATGAATAAAGACTATTTTTTGGCCTTTCCGTAGTTTGTATTCTTCCATGGTTTTCCGGAAAACTTCCAATTGATATTCCAGGATATCTTTATTATTCATTCCGGCCGTTGTTTCGAGTAATTCATGACAATGTAAATCTATCTCGACGATGTTACCGACAATCTGTTTTTGTGGCCGGGGAGTCGGGGCCGGTGTTGTGTCCTTTTTCTCGCGTATGGCCTGAGTGAGTTGTTTCTCATCGATTTCTTCGGTGGCAGGCAGATGTTCTTTATCCAAAGCATGGATGATGCAAATCGAATCAAACCAGCGGGTATGTTTATAAATACCGGATTTACAAAGATTGACAGTATTGATTTTTACTTCTGCTTCGATCGGAGTTCTGGGCGTCGTGGAACCTTTCTTGAAAAAGATTGCCTGGATATGAACGGCTTTTATACCGGCATCGATATCTTTTAACGAGTATGTTCCTATCGGACAAGTGCTGTCCGGATTACAATTACCGGCACTGATACCGCTATATTTTTCCCCATGGCGAAAAGCGATCGAATAGAGACAAGTTTGCTGTGTATCGTTAACCAAAAATAGTTCATAGCGGGAATCCAGCAAATTGTTGAAATTATCGGGGACAATAGCGAAATACAACGTATCGGCCGATTCCATCGTTACCCCTTTTTGTACCTGAGGATGTGCCTGGGCTGCGGAACTACTATCCGGTTTAGAAGGATTGACATCAGAGTGGATGACGACCAGGTCACTTGTCGAAGCCGGTATCTCGAACCCATAGTCGTCGACAAAGATATTGACGGTTGTATTGTCTATGATGCCGGTTACTTTACCTTCCATTTTTTCTGAAATGAACCGTACGATATCACCTATTCTTATATTCATA
>ERZ1106950.2154-NODE-2154-length-10187-cov-7.463482_pt1 | contig 10187 bp, 5 predicted proteins | sample MGYA00403675_ERZ1106950 | MGnify/ENA primary metagenome ERZ1106950 (study PRJEB35170, sample SAMEA104062410) | human gut metagenome | biome: human gut; feature: human-associated habitat; material: faeces | place: Denmark | collected 2012-06-13 ... | reverse complement strand
AAAGACGGGGCCCGCCCGCAGAATACCGGAGTACCTGTATTTGCGGGCGGGCCGGAGCGCCTGAGCGGGGGAAATTCGCAGATTTTACTTCTGGAACCAGCGGGCCAGGCCGCGCTCCTCCAGGGCCTTCAGGGTGGCCTGGGGATCCTTCACCTTGGCCAGGAAGATCATGGCGGCGATGATGTAGGGCTTGAAGGAGGCCTCCTTGTAGAGAGGATCGCGGTAGCGGTCAAACACGCTGGCCTCCACCTCGCCGTCCACGCAGGAGACGTCGTTGATGTCGGCGGGCAGGCAGTGCAGGTACAGGGCCTTGCCGTCGCGGGTGGTCTTCATCAGCTCCTCGGTGCAGCACCAGTCCTTGTGGGTGGCGTTCTGGGCCAGCAGCTCCTTCTCCAGGGCCTTGATGCCGTCGGAATCGCCCTCGGCGTACAGGTTGGTGCGCTTCTCCATGGCGGCGAAGGGGGCCCAGCTCTTGGGATAGACGATGTCGGCGTCCTGGAAGGCCTCGGCCATGGAGTGGGTCTTGGTGAAGGTGCCGCCGCTCTTCTGGGCGTTGGCACGGGCCACCTCCTCCACTTCGGGCATAACCTCGTAGCCCTCGGGGTGGGCCAGCACCACGTCCATGCCGAAGCGGCTCATCAGGCCGATGACGCCCTGGGGCACGGAGAGGGGTTTGCCGTAGCTGGGGGAGTAGGCCCAGGTCATGGCGATCTTCTTGCCCTTCAGGTTCTCCACGCCGCCGAAGTGGTGGATGATGTGCAGCATGTCGGCCATGGCCTGGGTGGGGTGGTCAATGTCGCACTGGAGGTTGACCAGGGTGGGCTTCTGCTCCAGTACGCCGTCCTTGTGGCCCTGGGTCACGGCATCCATGAACTCGTGCATGTAGGCGTTGCCCTTGCCGATGTACATGTCGTCGCGGATGCCGATGACGTCGGCCATGAAGGACACCATGTTGGCGGTCTCGCGGACGGTCTCGCCGTGGGCGATCTGGCTCTTGCCCTCGTCCAGATCCTGCACCTCCAGGCCCAGCAGGTTGCAGGCGGAGGCGAAGGAGAAGCGGGTGCGGGTGGAGTTGTCGCGGAACAGGGAGATACCCAGGCCGGACTCGAAAATCTTGGTGGAGATGTTGTGCTCGCGCATGTAGCGCAGGGCGTCGGCGATGGTGAAGACGGCCTCGAGCTCGTCGTCGGTCTTTTCCCAGGTCAGGAAGAAGTCGCCCTCGTACATCTCCTTGAAGTTGAGCTTGTTGAGTTTGTCAATATAGTTCTGAAGGTTTTCCATAGCGGCAATCTCCTTTTCTTTTTTCTTGTGGGGTAGGGGCGGCCCTTATGGCCGTCCGCGGGCGGGGACAAGCCCCGCCCCTACGGGCGCGCTTCTTACTGAATGTTATTATTGGTCTTGCCCGCGCGGAACTGGGACACGTCGGCGGTCTTGTTCTCCTCCTTGTAGTTGCCGGGCACGGCGGCGTACAGGGCGGCGCAGGTGACCAGATCCATCTTCCAGGTGATCTCGTTGGGGGCGTGAGCCTGGCTCTCGGCGCCGGGGCCGAAGCCCACGCAGGGGATGCCGTAGCGGCCCTGGATGGCCACGCCGTTGGTGGAGAAGGTCCACTTGTCGGTGAGGGGGCGGCCGTCCCGCAGGTGCATGGCGTCCCGCTTGGCCTCGGCGTCGGCGTGGCCGATGCGCTTGTCGCCCCAGAGGGCGTGGTGGGCGTCCACCAGGGCCTGGACGTGGGCGGCGTTCTCCTTGTTGATCCAGGTGGGGAAGTAGCACTCGGTCTCGTACACCTCGCCGGTCCAGGAGGGCCGGTCATACATATACATGGACACCTGTACGTCGTCGCCGTACTTCTTCACGCTGGGCAGATCGCGGATCTCCTGGAGGCAGGAATCCCAGGTCTCGCCGGCGGTCATGCGGCGGTCGATGGAGATGGAGCAGGAGTCGGCCACGGCGCAGCGGCTGGGGGAGGTGTAGAAGATCTGGGAGGTGGTGCAGGTGCCCCGGCCCAGGAAGCGGGCGTCTTCAAAGTGCTCGGGGTTGTACTTGGGATCCAGCATCTTCACCAGGCCCTTGATCTCCACGGTCTCGTCGGCGGGGTTCTCGTTGAGGGCGCGCACGTCCTGGAGGATGTCGGCCATCTTGTAGATGGCGTTGTCGCCCCGCTCCGGGGCGGAGCCGTGGCAGGAGACGCCCTTCACGTCCACGCGGATCTCCATGCGGCCCCGGTGGCCCCGGTAGATGCCGCCGTCAGTGGGCTCGGTGGACACCACGAACTCCACCTGCTCCTTGCGGATGCCCTTGGCGGGGAAGAACTTGTTGACGATGTACTGCCAGCACATGCCGTCGCAGTCCTCCTCCTGCACGGAGCCCACCACCATGATCTTATAGCCGGCGGGAATGAGGCCCAGATCCTTCATGATCTTGGCGCCGTAGGTGGCGGCGGCCATGCCGCCCTCCTGGTCGGAGCCGCCGCGGCCGAAGATCACCGCGTCGTCCTCGTAGCCCTGGTAGGGATCGGCCTCCCAGTTGTTGATGTTGCCGATGCCCACGGTGTCGATGTGGGAATCGAAAGCGATGATCTTGTCGCCCTCACCCATCCAGCCGATGACGTTGCCCAGGCCGTCTACCTCCACCGCGTCGTAGCCCAGCTTCTCCATCTCGGCCTTGATGCAGGCCACCACTTCCTTCTCCTCGCAGCTCTCGCTGGGGTGGGAGATCATCGCCCGCAGGAAGCGGGTCATGTCGGCCCTGTAGCTCTCGGCTGCCTTCTTGATCTGCTCGTAATCCATGTTCGTTTCCCTCCATCATTGATTCACAGGTAGTTATATTATCTTAAAAGCCTTACAGAGTGCGCGCCGCAGGCGTGCAGTTTGTTCGTTCTGGGGACATGTGCCCCGGAACGAACTCCGCTCAGCCAGCAAGTGTGGGTGCTGAGCGCTTTCAGCGGTCAGCACCTGCGCGCGGCGGGCTGTATCTCATCCCAGAAGCGGCTTTGCCGCTTTTGGGATGAATTAAGCGGTGGGATATTCACCGTCCCACAGCACCTTGCGGAACTTCATGGGGTCGGTGTTGCCCTCGGTGGAGAACATGAGCACCTGGCTGAAGCGGTCCAGGCCGATGGCCTCCCGGAGCTCCTTGTATTCATCGGTCTCCATGATGGCGGCGATGAGGCCCATGCCCACCGCGCCGGACTCACCGGAGATCACCACCGGATCGCCCTTGACGGGGACGCCCAGCATCCGCATGCCCCGGGCGCTCACCCAGTCGGGGCAGGAGACAAAGGCGGTGGCGTGGTTGCGCAGGATATCCCAGGAGATGGTGTTGGGCTCGCCGCAGGCCAGGCCGGCCATGATGGTCTGGAGGTCGCCGTCCACGATGCGGGGGGCGCCGTCGCCGGCCAGGGCGCCCCGGTAGAGGCAGTCGGCCGCCTGGGCCTCCATGACGATGAACTTGGGCGGGTCGTTGGGGAACAGGTTGGTGAAGTAGCCCACCACCGCGCCGGCCAGGGAGCCCACGCCCGCCTGGACGAACACGTGGGAGGGACGGTTGACGCCGAGCTGGCGGAGCTGCTCGGCGGCCTCGCTGGCCATGGTGCCGTAGCCCTGCATGATCCAGGAGGGGATCTCCTCATAGCCCTCCCAGGCGGTATCCTGGACGATCACGCCGTGCTCGGTCTGGGCGGCCTCGGCGGCGGCCATGCGGACGCAGTCGTCGTAGTTGACCTCCTCAATGGTGACGGCGGCGCCCTCCTTGGCGATGTTGTCGTACCGGGGCTTGGAGCTGCCCTTGGGCATATGTACCACAGCCTTCTGCCCCAGCTTGTTGGCCGCCCACGCCACGCCGCGGCCGTGGTTGCCGTCGGTGGCGGTGAAGAAGGTGGCCTGGCCGAACTCCTTGCGGAAGGCCTCGCTGGTCAGGTAGTCGTAGGTCATCTCGGACACGTCCCGGCCCATTTCCTTGGCGATGTACTTGGCCATGGCGAAGGAGCCGCCCAGCACCTTGAAGGCGTTCAGGCCAAAGCGGAAGGACTCGTTTTTGACGCACAGGCCGGCCAGCCCCAGGTATTGGGCCATGCCGTCCAGCCGGTCCAGGGGGGTGACGGAGTACTGGGGGAAGGTGCTGTGGAAAAAGCGGGCCTTGGCCACGTTGGAGAGCGACATGATGGACAACTGCCGGTCGTCGCTCTTGGGCATGGTGTTGAGGACCCATTTGATCTGGTCTTTCATTGGGACGGTCGCCTCCAAATTATTTTGAAGTTGCACTTACTTTTTGTTTTACGAGACCATCATACCACGTCCCGTTCAGATGTCAAGAGGATATTCTAAAAAAAATGGTGTAATACTAAAAAATTTTTAGCATCCATAAAAATGCGCCTGAAATATAAGGGAAAAACAGGAAAGCGGGGCCCTGGACGGACGGCCGCCGGGACCCCGCGGAAGGTCAGGGGGCGGCCTTCTTGACTGGCTTTTTATAGAAGGTGTCCTGCATGGGCAGGCTGGTGCGTAGGATGTGGTCACGGGCGTAGTAGGCCCCCTGGACCGCCGGAGCGGTGGGGATGGTGGCGATCTCGCCGATGCCCTTGGCCCCGTAGGCGAAGGGGAGCAGCTCCTCCTTCTCCACATAGATGGCGTGGATGTCGGGAGTCTGGTCGGCCCGCATCAGCCCCAGGGTGCCGAATTTGGCCTGGGGCACGCAGTCCTTCAGGGGGAAGTCCTCGGTGAGGGCGTAGCCCAGGCCCATGAGCACGCCCCCCTCGATCTGCCCCTGGATGGCGGTGGGGTTGACCACCTTGCCCGAGTCGTGGGCGGCGTAGACCTCCTTCACCCGCCCGTCGTCGTCCAGAATCACCACATGGGTGGCGAAGCCGTAGGCCACATGGCTCTTGGGATTGGGCTTGTCGGCCCCCAGCTTGTCGGTGGGGTCGAAGAACTCGGCGCTGTACTCCAGCCCCTCCAGGGCGGACAAGTCCCCGTCCGCCCCGTCCAGATCGGCCTTGAGCTCGGCGGCGGCCATGCGCACCGCTTCGCCGGTGATCAGGGTCTGGCGGGAGCCGGAGGTGGTGCCCGAGTCGGGGGCCAGCTCGGAGTTGGCCCCCATGTTGCGGAGCTTTTCCAGGGGCAGGCCGGTGGCCTCGGCCAGCATCTGGAGGAACACAGTGGCGCAGCCCTGGCCGATGTCGGAGGCCGCGGAGTAGAGCTCCACCACCCCGTTGCGCACCGCCAGCCTGCACCGGCCCTTGTCGGGCAGGCCCACGCCCACGCCGGAGTTCTTCATGGCGCAGGCGATGCCGGCGTGAGCCGCGTTCTGTTCATATACGTCCTTCACCGCCAGCAGGGTCTCCTTGAGGGCGGTGGAGCAGTCGGCAATCTGGCCGTTGGGGAGGGCCTTCCCCGGCTCGATGGCGTTGCGGAAGCGGATCTCCCAGGGGGAGATGCCCACTTTTTCCGCCAGCAGGTTGATGTTGGACTCCAGGGCGAACTCGCTCTGGCACACGCCGAAGCCCCGGAAGGCCCCGGCGGGGGGGTTGTTGGTGTACCAGCCGAAGCCGCGGATGTCGGTGTTCTGATAGCAGTAGGGGCCCACCGAGTGGGTGCAGGCCCGCTCCAGCACCGGCCCGCACAGGGAGGCGTAGGCCCCGGTGTCGAAGTGGATCTCGCAGTCCAGGCCGGTGAAGATGCCGTTCTCGTCGCAGCCCAGGGTGAAGGTGCCCTCCATATAGTGGCGCTTGGGGTGGAAGGCGATGGACTCCTGCCGGGTGAGCTTCGCCTTCACCGGGCGGCCCACCTTGAGGGCGGCCAGCACCGCCAGGTGCTGCACCGACACGTCCTCCTTGCCGCCAAAGCCGCCCCCCACCAGCTTGTTCTCCACCACGATGCGCTCGGGCTCCCACCCCAGCATGATGGAGATCTCCTTGCGGGTGTCGTACACCCCCTGGTCGGAGGTATAGACCTTCACCCCGTCCTTGTAGGGGAAGGCCACGGCGCACTCCGGCTCCAGGAAGGCGTGCTCGGTGAAGGGGGTGCGGTAGGACTGGGTGACCACATACTTGGACTGGGCCAGGGCGGCCCTGGCATCGCCCCGGGTGACGTGGCGCTGCTGGCACAGGTTGCCGTTGGGGTGGAGGCTGGGGGCGTCCGCCGCCCTGGCCTCCTGGATGGTGCGCACCGGCTCCAGGGGCTCATAGTCCACCTTCACCAGCTCCTTGGCCCGCTTGAGCACGGCCTCATTCTCCGCCACCACCAGGCAGATGGCGTCCCCCACACAGCGGGTGATGTCCCCCTTGGCGATCATCACGTCCCAGTCCTGCTGGAGGTGGCCCACCTTGTTGTGGGGCACGTCGTCGGCGGTGAGGACGGCCAGCACCCCCGGCAGGGCCAGAGCGGCGGAGGGGTCGATGCCCAGCACCTTCGCCCGGGGGTAGGGGGAGCGGACGGCGGAGGCGTGCGCCATGCCGTCCAGGTACAGATCGTCGCAGTACTCCCCCCGGCCCAGCACCTTGTCGCGCACGTCGGTGCGGAAGGCCCGCGCCCCCACGCCGTAGTCCTCCCCCTCCTCTAGGGCGGGATCGACGGACGCCTCCCCGCGGAGGATGGCCCCGGCCAGGGCAATGCCCTCGATGATTTTCTTGTAGCCGGTGCAGCGGCACACGTTGCCCCGGATGGCCTTTTTGATCTCCGCCTCGGTGGGGTTGGGGTTCTGATCCAGCAGGGCCTTGCCCGCGATTACCATGCCGGGGATGCAGAAGCCGCACTGGACCGCGCCCACCGCGCCGAAGGCGTAGACGAAGGCCTCCCGCTCGGCCTCCGAGAGACCCTCCACCGTCACGATCTCCTTGCCCGCGGCCCGCTTGGTGGACAGGACGCAGGCCTTGACGGCCTTGCCGTCCACCAGGATGGTGCAGGTGCCGCAGGCGCCCTCGCTGCACCCGTCCTTCACCGAGGTCAGGCGCAGCTCGTCCCGCAGGTAGCGCAGCAGAGGCTTCTCCTCCTCCGTGGAGCAGGGGACGCCGTTGACCACAAAGGAATAACACTCACTCATGGCAGGTTCCTCATTTCCTGATTCAGATTCCATGGGCGCGCGGAAAGCCCCAGCGAAAGGCTGAGGCTCACCGCCGCCGGATTATCCCAGCAGATAGGCGTAGTTTTCGTATACCGCGCAGATCAGGCGGCGCAGGGGGTCGTACAGGCCGCAGGCGGCGTCGGACACGTCGTAGTCGGCCGCCTGGCCGCCCAGGCGCACCCGGGTTCTGCCGTCCTCCAGGCGGAGGAAGCCCTCGTTCCGGCTGTTCTCGAAGTCGTCCGCGCTCCAGAACAGGGTGAACTTGTCCTGATAGGGGCGGCTGTCATAGGGGCAGAAGGTGGCGCAGTTGCCGCACTCGTTGCACATGCCGTCCACGTGGATGATCTGGCGCTGGCGCATGCCGGGCACCCATACCGCCACATTGGCCCGGTTGGGGCACACCTCGGTACAGGTCTCGCACACGGTGGCGCAGCCCAGACAGCGGCTGTCCTCACAGGAGGCGCAGTCGGTGCACACGTCGCCCCGCTTGGCCAGGGGCTTCTGATAGTCGGGGTTCACGTTCTGCTCCACCCAGGCGTCCGCGTCGAAGGGGTGGATGGCCTGGGCCGCCCTAGCGGCGCCGGCGATGGCCTCTACCACGGTGCCGGGGCCTTTCTGGCCGTCGCCCACCACAAAGACGTGCTTGACGGAGGACTCCAGAGTATCCGGGTTGACCACGGCGCGGCCCCGTTGATCCACAGAAAGGCCGTTGGCGGTGTAAAGCTCCGTGTCCACCTTCTCGCCCACGGCGGTGATCACCGTGTCGGCGGGCACCTCCGCCGTCCGGCCGGTGTCCACGGGGGAGCGGCGGCCGGTGGCGTCGGGGGCGCCCAGCTCCATCACCTTGCAGGTGAGCACGCCGTCCCGGACGCCCACGGGGGCGAGCAGCTCCCGGAACTCCACGCCGTCGGCCAGGGCCAGCTCCAGCTCCTCCTGGTCGGCGGGCATATAGCGGCGGGTTCTGCGGTACACCAGGGAGACGGTCTCCACGCCGGGAAGGCGCTTGGCGGCCCGGGCGGCGTCCATGGCGGTGTTGCCGCCGCCGATGACCACCACATGCCGGCCCAGGTTCAGGGTATCGGGGGCCTTCTTGGCGGCCTCCAGGAACTCGATGACGTTGTGCTCCTCGCCGTACTCCAGCCCGGCGCTGCCCTTCTGCCACGCGCCGGTGGCCAGAATCACATGGGTGAAGCCCTGGGCGAAGAGCTCCTGTACGTCCTTCACCTCGGTGTTGAGCTCCACCTTTACTCCCATGGCATTCATGAGGCGCACGTCGTTGTCGATGGCCTCGTCATGGATGCGGAACGCGGGGATCACGTGGCGCACGATGCCGCCTAGGGCGTCCCGGCGCTCGAAGACGGTGACGTCCACGCCGGCGCGGCCCAGGAAGTAGGCGGCGGACATGCCGCCGGGGCCGCCGCCCACCACGGCCACCCTCCGGCCCGCGGCGGGGGCGGCGGGGCGCAGCTTAGGCAGCAGGGCCTCAAACCCGCCCTCGGCGGCCTTTAGCTTCTGGGCGCGGATGTAGACGCTCTCGTCGTAGGCGTTGCGCATGCACTTGTCCTGGCAGCGGTGGGAGCAGATGGTGCCGGTGATGAAGGGCAGGGCGTTGCGCTGGGTGATGATGCGCAACGCCTCCTCGTACTTGCCCTCGCCCACCTTCATCAGGTAGGCGGGGATGTCCTGCTCGATGGGGCAGCCGGAGCGGCAGGGGGCGGAGAAGCAGTCGATGAGGGGCACCTTTTTGTCCAGCTTGCGGCTGGGGATGGGCTTCATGGGCTTTTGATAGTGGCCGTCGGCGGAGATGCCCTCCGCCAGGGCGGCCGCCCTGGCCGCGTCCACCCCCTCCCAGGGGGCGTAGGAGATATCCAGCAGCGCCCGGCCGATCTGGCTGAACCGCTGGTAGCCGCCGGGCTTGAGGACGGTGGTGGCCATGGTGATGGGCCAGATGCCCGCGTCAAAGAGGGCCCGCACCGAGTGAATGTCCGCGCCGCCGGAATAGGAGATGCGCAGCTTGCCCTTGAACTCCCTGGCCAGCCGGGCCGCCAGGGACAGGGACAGGGGGTAGAGGGAGCGGCCGGACATGTACATCTCCTCGCTGGGCAGCTCGCCGGCGGCCACGTCCACGGGGAAGGTGTTGGTGATCTTCACGCCGAACTCCAGGCCCCGCTCGCCGGTGCGCTGCATCAGCCGGTGGAACATGGGCACCGCGTCCTCCCACTGGAGATCCTCGCGGAAGTGGTGGTCGTCAAACTGGATGTAGTCGTAGCCCAGGCCGTCCAGGGTCTTGCGGGCGAACTCATAGCCCAGCAAAGTGGGGTTGCACTTGACGTAGGTGTTCAGGTTCTTTTCGGTGATGAGATAGGTGGCGATGCGCTCGATCTCGTCGGGGGGGCAGCCGTGGAGGGTGGACTCGGTGATGGAGTTGGACACGTGGGGGGTGATGCCCCGGACATAGGCCTCGTCCACCTTCTCAAACCGGTCCAGATTGGCCAGGGCCCAGTCCATGCACTCCCGCCACACCTCGGTACCGGAGGCGTCCTTCATCCCCTCGATGTAGGCGTCCACCTTGGGGCTCTGGATGCCCTTGAGATCGTAGCCCACGCTCATGTTGAACACAAAGCCGTCGGGATCGCCCAGCTCCAGCTCCTTCGCCAGCAGCTTGCAGGCGAACCACGCCTTGACGTATTCGGCGAAGGCCTGGGGGACGTACAGCTCGGTGGACCACTCGCAGTTGTAGCACTCGTCCGCGGCGGTGATGCAGGGCTTGCTGACGCACTTGGACAGCTCCTCGCCGTCCATCACCTGCACGGTCTTGACCTCAAAGAAGCGGCTGCCCGCGGCGTAGGCCGCGATGATGTTCTGTGCCAACTGGGTGTGGGGGCCGGCGGCGGGGCCGTAGGGGGACTCGATCTTCTCCTCAAAGATGGGCAGGGACTTCCCGCCGGCGTGGCGCACCAGCTTGGACACGCCGAACACGGAGCCCTGGGCGCGATACTCGCTCAAAATCCAGTTCATCAGATGGGCAAAGGGCATGGGTCTCATAATATCGCTCATAACGGATGGCCTCCCAAATATGATTCAGATGTGTTCAGACGGGCGGGCGGCCACAAGGGCCGCCCCTACGT
>ERZ1106950.2140-NODE-2140-length-10314-cov-2.523345_pt1 | contig 10314 bp, 10 predicted proteins | sample MGYA00403675_ERZ1106950 | MGnify/ENA primary metagenome ERZ1106950 (study PRJEB35170, sample SAMEA104062410) | human gut metagenome | biome: human gut; feature: human-associated habitat; material: faeces | place: Denmark | collected 2012-06-13 ... | reverse complement strand
ATAATTTAAGTACTGCCGTGATTGTAATGGCGATTACTTGTGTTTTGATTTTTGTGGCACATCCGAAGACAAAGCCATTTTTGATGATCGCTGCCATAGGAGCAGGGATTTTGATCGTGATAGTGGCCATACTTGCGGGTTATGCGACGAACAGTGATAATTTCCGAATCGGAAGAATCACAACATGGCTGGATCCGGAAGGGCACTCGGATGGCACCGGCTTCCAGGCGCTTCAGGGACTGTATGCGATCGGATCCGGGGGATTTTTCGGAAAAGGTCTTGGAAACAGCACGCAGAAGCTTGGTATGATCCCCGAAGCGCAGAATGATATGATTCTGAGCGTTATCTGCGAAGAACTTGGCGTTTTCGGAGCAATCGTAGTATTGATCCTGTTCGGACTTCTTCTATATAGATTGATGTTTATTGCAAGGAATGCACCGGATCTGTACGGCTCACTGATCGTGACCGGAATTTTTGCACATATCGCGCTGCAGGTGATCTTAAATATCATGGTTGTGACGAACATGATCCCGACAACAGGTGTTACGCTTCCGTTTGTCAGTTATGGAGGAACTTCGGTTCTGTTCCTGATGACGGAGATGGGACTTGCCCTGAGTGTATCCCGGAGAATTAAGCTTCAGACAGAATAGGAAAAGCAAAAGATGTAAAAATGTCTTTTCATCCGACACAAAGTGTGGTATATTAAGTAACGTAGTATTGAAAACCACATATAATAGATGGTGGAAAAAGAAAGTGTGGTTTGGGAGGAAAGACATGAGCTATAAGGTAATTGTTGACAGTTGCGGAGAATTTACGCCGGAGATGAAAGCAGACGGAGGATTTGAACACGTTGCTCTCGGAATTCAGATAGAAGACACTCAGTGGACAGATGATGACAGCTTGAAGCAGGAAGAGCTGCTTTTAAAGATTGCAGAAAGTACATCCTGTGCGAAGACATCCTGTCCGTCTCCGGAAAGATATATGGAAAGTTATCACTGCGATGCCGAACGTATTTATGTGGTGACACTATCGGCAGAATTGAGCGGATCATATAACAGTGCGGTTCTTGGAAAAAATCTGTATGAAGAAGAATATGGGGAAAAACAGATTCATGTATTTAATTCACGCTCCGCTTCAGTAGGAGAGACTTTGATCGCATTGAAGGTTCAGCAGTGTGAAAAGGCCGGGATGACGTTCGAAGAAGTTGTGGAAAGTGTAGAGTGTTATATTGAGGAGCAGCACACTTATTTTGTACTGGAGAATCTGGATACTTTAAGAAAGAACGGAAGACTTACGGGAATCAAATCACTGGTAGCGGGAGCGTTGAATATCAAACCGATCATGGGATCGACTCCGCAGGGAGCAATCTGTCAGAAGGAAAAAGCGAGAGGCATGAAAAAAGCACTTGTAAAGATGGCAGACTGCGTGGCAGCAGATGTGGTCAATGCAGGAGATAAGATTCTGGCTATCGCACACTGTAACTGTGAGGAGAGAGCAAAAGAAGTGCAGCGCCTTTTAAAAGAACGGTTTGCAGTGAAGTCCAGCTTTATCGTAGATACATCCGGGATCAGTACGGTTTATGCCAATGACGGAGGAATTATTGTTGTAGTTTAGAGTCGGATGTGGTACACTATGTAGAAAGAGTGCAGGACAGAAGCTGTCAAATACATAGGGGACAAAGGAGCTTTTAGATATGAGTCAGGAAAAAGTAGACCGCTATAAACAGGAAAAGGCGAATCGGAAGAAGAACATGAAAAAGCAGCGCATTATGAACATTGTCAGAAAGTGTGTACTGTCACTGACTGCATTGGCATTGGTGGGATGGCTCGGATATTCCGCATATGTGTCTCATGAGTCAAAGCAGGAACGGGAAGTGGCAGAAGTGAATTATGATGCGGTGAATAATTATCTGAGCGGACTTGGCGAATAAAGAATGATATGAGAACAGGTTTTGGAAGCCTGTTCTTTTTTTAACCAAATTTTTACAGAATTGTGACATAGATGTGAAAAATGTGAAAAAAGGGTTGAAAAAGGGGGCGTGGTGGTTTACAATGGTTTCAAGTGGTAGGAAGTGGTGAATAGTGGCATAAAGTGGGGCGAAAGTGGAGTCCTGCTTTTAGAAGGGATTCCAGATGTTATTAGGAGAGTTTAATCATAGTATTGATGAAAAAGGCCGACTCATCATTCCAGCCAAATTACGAGATGACTTGGGAGAAAGCTTTGTGATCTGTAATGGCTTGGAAGGGTGTCTTTTTGTGTATTCTCAAGACGAATGGAATCAGTTTGTTGCTGAATTAAATACCTTACCACGGATGAACAAGGATGCCAGAATTTTCAAGCGTTATTTTTTTGGAAGTGCTTCTGAGGGCAGCTTTGACAAGCAGGGGAGGGTTTCTGTACCTGCATCACTTCGAAAAGCTGCACATCTGGAGAAGGACGTTGTCCTGGTGGGAGTTCAGGACCGCGTGGAGATCTGGGATAAAGCACTTTGGGAAGAGCGCAGTATGGTCAGTGAAGAAGATCTGGATGCGATTGCAGAACGTATGGAGGCGATCGGTATCCGAATTTGATTCTGGACAGAGAGTGAATGGAGGATTCTATGGCATTTAAACACACATCAGTTTTACTTGAAGAGACAGTAGATGGTCTGAAGGTGAAGCCGGATGGCATCTATGTAGACGCGACACTTGGCGGGGGAGGACATGCATATGAAGTCGCAATCCGCTTAAGTGACAAGGGGAGATTTATAGGAATAGACCAGGACGCCGACGCGATTGAAGCGGCGGGCGCCAGATTATCCGGTTTCGGGGAGAAAGTAACAATAATCCGGAGCAATTATTGTGATATGAAACCGAGGCTCCATGAAATAGGAATTGACAAGGTAGACGGGATTGTAATCGATTTGGGAGTGTCTTCATATCAGTTAGATACGGCGGAGCGCGGTTTCTCTTACCGCACAGATGCGCCGCTTGACATGCGGATGGATCAGAGACAGACTACGACAGCAAAAGACATTGTCAATGACTATAGCGAAGCGGAACTTTACCGTGTCATCCGTGATTATGGAGAAGATAAATTTGCAAAGAATATTGCAAAACACATTGTGATGGAGCGCGGAAAGCATCCAATTGAGACAACAGGACAGTTAAATGAAGTTATCAGAAGAGCCATTCCGATGAAGTTTCAGAAAACATCCGGACATCCGTCAAAAAGGACATTTCAGGCAATCCGGATCGAGTTGAACAGAGAGTTGGATGTACTTCGGGAGACTCTGGATGATATGATCGATATGCTGAATCCGGGAGGCCGGATCTGCATTATCACGTTTCATTCTTTGGAAGATCGGATTGTAAAGAGTGCATTCCGAAAGAATGAGAATCCGTGTACCTGTCCAAGTCACTTTCCGGTTTGTGTATGTGGAAATATATCGAAAGGAACAGTGATCACAAGGAAACCAATTCTTCCTTCCGAGGAAGAGTTGATGTATAACAGCCGTTCAAAAAGTGCCAAACTTCGCATTTTCGAACGAAGCTGAAAAAAATGAGGGTGAGTATCTGAAAAAATAAAATCTGCCGGGAAGGGGAGAGCCCGGCAGATTGTACGTGGAAAGGGGCAGACCAAATGGCTGCAGGAAAGAGAACTACATACAGAAGACAATCTAATACAGGAAACAGATCTGGACAGTTCTACGTCTATGGAAATGTAGCGCATCAGCCGAAGGTATTGCCAAATCAGGAGAAACAAGCAGTGGAAGTACGTCCTAAAAAACGGACAAGCAGTCAGGTGAAAAAGAACCGCAGGCGTGCATTGGATATGAGCCCGATCTATACAGGGTTTTTGACAGTGGCGGCTGTTTGTGCGGTTTTCATCTGTGTCGTATATCTGCAGCTCCAGTCAGAACTCGTGCAGAGGTCAGAAAATATCACGGCTCTTCAGAAAGAGCTGTCGAATCTGACAGAGGCGAATGATACGGCATACAATGCGGCAGCAGATTCTGTGAATCTGCAGGAAATCCGGGACAAAGCAATGAATGAACTTGGCATGGTATATGCGGCGAATGGGAATGTGGTGGAGTATAACAGCCCGACCAGTGATTACGTGAAGCAGTACAATGAGATACCATCTGACGGGATTCTTGCAAAGTCAAAGGACGTGTCAAAATAGGAAGATGTAATGACAAGAAGACGAAGAAAAAATCCATTTCAATTTTTAACAAAAAAATTTCCGAAAAGGATGCAAAAGAAGCTGGTAATGCTGTTTGTGGCAATTATACTGGCTTTTGTTGTTCTTATCGGAAGAATCACGTATATCAATGTATTCAAAGGTGGAAAGTATACCAGGATCGTTCTGAACCAACAGCAGTATGGAAGCAGGACCATTCCGTATAAACGAGGAGATATCGTGGACCGGAACGGAACAAAAGTGGCGACCAGTGAGCGTGTGTATAATGTGATCCTGGATGTGATGGTTGTGACAGACGAGGGAGAGAGTGATAAGTATATCGATTCCACACTGGACGTTTTAGAAGAATGCTTTGGCATTGACAGTGAAGAAGTAAGGGATACGATCAAGGCAAATCCGGACAGCCGTTATGAAGTTTTAAAAAAAGGCGTTTCCTATGAAGAGGCCAAGAAATTCCAGGAAATTGACGAGGATGACAAAAAATATCCGAATGTTCAGGGAATCTGGCTGGAGGATGATTACCAGCGTGCATATCCTTATAACAGTCTGGCAAGTGATGTGATCGGATTTTCCGTATCCGGAAATCAGGGAGCAATTGGCATTGAAAGTGCATACAATGATATTCTTAACGGTACAGACGGAAGAGAATATGGATATTTTGACAGTGCTTCTTCAGTAGAACGTACTGTGAAAGCGGCAAAGAACGGAAATACGATAGTATCTACGATTGATGTTACACTGCAGAGCATTGTAGAAAAATATATTCTGGAATTTAATGAGGTACACAAAGGAGAAGAACGGGAGGATGAGCCTGGAAGTAAGAATACAGCTGTGATCATAATGGATCCGAACAGCGGAGAGATTCTTGCAGAAGCCTCGTATCCGAACTTTGATCTGAATAATCCAAGAGATCTGACGCCGTGGTATACGACGGAAGCGTTAGCAAAAATGTCAGATGACGATAAGCTGAATGCAATGAACAATCTCTGGAGAAATTTCTGCGTCAGTGATGCCTTTGAACCGGGATCGACAGCCAAGCCGTTTACTCTGGCCACAGGTCTGGAGACCGGAGCTTTGACCGGTCAGGAAACCTATATATGCCAGGGTGGTACATGGAAAGGTGACTGGTATATTCAATGTCACAATACGTCAGGGCATGGGACAGAGAATGTAGATCAGGCAATCGCCAATTCCTGCAATGTGGCTCTGATGGCTATGGCCGATAAGATCGGAGTGGAAGATTTTATCCGGTATCAGCATATCTTTGGGTTTGGAGAGTACACGGGAATTGACTTGCCGGGAGAGGCGTCCACAGAAAATCTGATCTTTACTGCAGAGAATATGGGGGAGACAGATCTTGCAACGTCTTCCTTTGGGCAGAGTTTCAATGTAACGATGACACAGATGGTGTCGGCATTTTCTTCTCTGATCAATGGCGGGTATTATTATCAGCCTCATGTGGTGAAGCAGATTCAGGATGAAAACGGAAACGTGATTGAAACAAACGATCCGACTTTGCTTCGAAAAACGGTATCAAAACAGACTTCTGACCGTGTCAAAGAAGCGCTTCGCGCGGTAATGACAGACGGAACCGGAGTTCCGGCAAATGTAGAGGGATACGACATTGGCGGAAAAACCGGAACAGCGGAGAAGCTTCCGCGAGGGAATGGAGACTATCTGCTTTCTTTTATTGGATATGCACCACAGGAAAATCCGGAAGTTGTGATCTATGTGGTCATCGATGAGCCAAATGTGGAAAATCAGGAATTAAGTTCGTATGTTCTGGAGCTGTCACAGAAGATCATGGCGGAAGCATTTCCATATCTGAACATTACAAGAAACGGGGATGCACTGCCAGAGGACAGCGGTGTAAGAGAAGACGTACAGCAGGATTTCGATGAGAACTTCGAAGATACCTACAGTAATCAGGATGGCGCCTATATCGATCCGAACTACCAGCCGGATTATGATAGCTGGGCAACCTCTCCGGAATCATCGGAAACAACAGAATAAAACAGGAATAACCTTACAGAAGAGAAAATATGTTGTATAAAGTCTTCTGTAAGGTTTTTTTATGAAAAATAAAACGTATCATAAAAAGAAAATTCTGGTAGTGTTTACCTGCGCGTTTCTGATTTTGACAGGTTTGATCGGGCGACTGGTCTATCTGATGGTGTTTGATGCCGAGTATTATCAGAAACGAGCCGAGGATCTGCATAAACGGGAACGTAAGATCAAGGCAGCCAGAGGAGAAATCGTGGATCGAAATGGCGTTGTGCTTGCTACAAACAAAACAGTGTGTACGATTTCTGTGATCCACAGTCAGATCAAGGAACCGGAACGGGTGACGGAAATTCTCGCAAAAGAGCTTGAAATGGATCAGGCAGAGGTGAGAAAGCGAGTGGAGAAGGTCTCTTCCATGGAAAAAGTAAAAACCAACGTGGAAAAAGAAGTGGGAGATAAGATCCGGGAGTATAATCTGGATGGAGTAAAGGTGGATGAAGATTATAAGCGATATTATCCGTATGACAGCCTGGCATCCAAGGTGCTTGGATTCACAGGAGGAGACAATCAGGGGATAATTGGTCTGGAAGTGAAATATGAAGAGACATTAAAAGGCAGCAACGGAACCATTCTCACGACAACGGATGCAAGAGGAATCGAACTGGATGCGGTCGCGGAAGACCGGATCGAGCCTATGGCCGGCAAAACGGAGTGTCGATTTTACTGATGAATCCGCAAAACGGAGAAATTCTGTCCATGGTCAATGTACCGGAATTTAATCTCAATGATCCGTTTGAATTAAATACAGGAGAAGAACTGGAAGGAGAAAAATTGCAGGATGCTTTAAATGCAATGTGGAGAAATCGATGTATCAATGATACGTATGAGCCTGGATCCACATTTAAGATCATTACGTCTGCAGCCTGCCTGGAAGAGGGAGTCGTGACGCCTGAGGATACCTTTTCCTGTCCGGGATACCGCATGGTAGAAGACAGAAGAATCCGGTGTCACAAAGTGGGCGGACATGGCAGTGAAACCTTTGTTCAGGGAATTCAGAATTCCTGCAACCCGGTGTTTATCGATATTGGTCTGCGTCTCGGAGCAGAGCGGTTTTATGACTATTTTCAGCAATTCGGACTTCTGGATCTGACGGGGATCGATCTGCCGGGAGAGGCGGGAACCATTATGCATCAGGTGGAAAATATCGGTCTGGTGGAGCTTGCCACCATCAGTTTTGGACAGTCATTTCAAGTTACGCCGGTTCAGATGGCAGTGACAGTCAGTTCCATTATCAATGGAGGGCGAAGAGTTACCCCGCATTTCGGAAAAGCCGTTCTTGACAGGGAAGGAAATGTGCTGGAAACATTGTCCTATGAAGAAAGATCAGGTGTGGTATCAGAGAAAACATCGAAAACGATGCAGACACTTTTGGAGGGAGTTGTTGCCAATGGGTCCGGGAAAAATGCATATATCGAAGGATATTCCATCGGCGGAAAAACAGCCACCTCTCAGACACTGCCGCGAAGTGCGAATAAGTACATTTCTTCCTTTATCGGATTTGCACCGGCAGAGGATCCGCAGGTACTGGGAATGGTAGTGATCCATAATCCGCAGGGGATTTATTATGGAGGAACGATCGCCGCACCGATCCTTCGCAGTATTTTTGACAATGTCCTTCCATATCTCGGGATTGAAAAACAGTAGGTAATGCGGTATACTAATTGAGATATTGAAACAAAAGAGATGAAGAGGTGGAAGTATGAGTTATCATGTAGTAATATCGGTATTGGTATCGTTTGCTTTGAGCCTGGTGCTCGGACCAATCGTAATACCATTCCTTAGAAAACTGAAAATGGGACAGACAGAACGGGAAGAGGGAGTACAGTCTCATTTGAAGAAGGCAGGAACGCCGACCATGGGAGGAATTATCATTCTGGCCAGTGTCGTTATCACGTCCCTGTTTTATGTAAAAGATTATCCGAAAGTGATTCCGATCCTGTTTCTGACGCTTGGTTTTGGTCTGATTGGATTTCTGGATGATTATCTGAAGGTTGTGATGAAACGTTCAGACGGTCTGTATCCGAAACAGAAGATGGCACTGCAGCTGGTAGTGACAGCAATTTTTGCATATTACGTGTTTAAAGTGGCAGACATTCCGATGTCTATGCTGCTTCCGTTTTCCGGTGGAAAATACTGGGATATCGGCTGGCTGGCAGTTCCGCTTTTATTTATTGCAGTGATCGGTACTGTAAACGGAACGAATTTTACAGACGGACTGGACGGACTGGCATCCAGCGTGACGGTTCTGGTAGCTACGTTCTTTACGGTGGTTGCTATTGGAACAAAGAGCGGAGTAGAACCGATCACCTGTGCGGTTGTAGGTGCGCTCCTTGGATTTTTATTGTTTAATGTATATCCTGCGAGTGTGTTTATGGGAGACACCGGTTCTCTTGCACTGGGCGGTTTCGTGGCAGGAACGGCGTATATGATGCAGATGCCGTTGTTTATCATGATTGTAGGGCTGATCTATCTGGTGGAAGTGGCATCGGTGATGATCCAGGTTACATATTTTAAGAAGACCGGTGGAAAGCGTTTCTTTAAAATGGCACCGATCCATCATCATTTTGAATTGTGCGGCTGGTCAGAGACAAGAGTTGTAGCAGTATTTTCAATTGTGACTGCACTACTCTGTCTGATCGCATTAATGGGGGTATAGACATGAAGTTCAAAGACAAAAAAGTACTGGTGTTTGGTTCCGGTATCAGTGGTGTTTCTGCTGCGGCTCTGCTGCTGGAGGAAGGTGCAGAAGTCGTATTGTATGATGGGAATGACAGGCTGGATGCGGCAGGAATCAAAGAACAGATCGAAGGACAGGCAAAGGGGAGCGTAAGAGTTGTTCTCGGAGCATTTCCCGAGGCGCTTCTTTCAGAGCTTTCTCTGGTTGTGATGAGTCCGGGTGTTCCGACAGATTTACCATCGGTGAATCAGATGCGGGATGCAGGGATTCCGATCTGGGGTGAAATTGAATTGGCATATGTCCTTGGTAAAGGGGATGTGCTGGCGATCACCGGAACAAACGGAAAGACGACAACGACAGCACTGCTTGGTGCAATCATGAAAAATTTCCGGGAAAGCACATTTGTTGTAGGCAATATCGGCAATCCTTACACGAGCGTTGTGCGGGAGACAAAGGATGATTCTGTTATTGTGGCAGAGATGAGCAGTTTTCAGCTTGAGACGATTCACACATTCTGTCCGAAAGTCAGTGCGATTTTGAATATCACACCGGATCATCTGAACCGTCATCACACGATGGAAGCTTATATCGAAGCCAAAGAGCAGATTGCAAAAAACCAGACAGAAGAAGATGTCTGTGTTTTGAATTATGAGGATGATGTGACCAGAAAATTCGGGGAAAGAGTCAAAGCGCAGGTGATTTATTTTTCCAGCCGCCGCAGACTGGAAAAAGGAATTTATCTGGAAGATGGCAACATCGTCTATTGCAGAGAAAATCCGGAGAAAGTCTGTCATGTGGATGAATTAAAACTGCTTGGAATGCATAATTATGAAAATGTAATGGCAGCTGTGGCTATGGCGGCAGCGTATCACGTTCCGATGGAGATCATCCGTAAGACCATTCGGGAATTTACGGCAGTGGAACATCGGATCGAGTTTGTGGCAGAAAAGAACGGGGTTGCATATTACAACGACTCCAAAGGCACAAATCCGGATGCTGCGATCAAAGGAATCCAGGCAATGAACAGGCCTACATTTTTGATCGGCGGAGGATATGACAAGGATTCTTCTTATGATGAGTGGATTCAGTCTTTTGACGGTAAGGTAAAAAAACTGGTGCTTCTCGGAGCAACAAAAGAGAAGATCAATGAGACAGCAAAAAGGCTGGGATTTACAGATACGATTCTGGCAGATACGTTTGAAGAGGCAGTCAATATCTGTGTAGAACAGGCAGAACCCGGAGATGCAGTTCTTTTGTCTCCGGCGTGTGCAAGCTGGGGAATGTTTAAGAATTATGAAGAACGCGGAGATAAATTCAAAGAACTTGTAAATCAATTATAAGGAGTGGATCTGCGTTGAAGCATCCGGCAAAAAAGCAGCGGTATGATTATA
>ERZ1106950.2132-NODE-2132-length-10346-cov-10.489262_pt1 | contig 10346 bp, 16 predicted proteins | sample MGYA00403675_ERZ1106950 | MGnify/ENA primary metagenome ERZ1106950 (study PRJEB35170, sample SAMEA104062410) | human gut metagenome | biome: human gut; feature: human-associated habitat; material: faeces | place: Denmark | collected 2012-06-13 ... | reverse complement strand
TTCCTGGCACAGTAAGCAGTGTAAGGGACATATCCGGATTCTGTTCCAAGAGAGGCTACCACGTACCCGCTGCCTTCGCTCTCCAGAGTGGTTGCAAAAGGTTCAAATTCCACGGTATAGTCCGCGTCATCGCTGGTAAAGGCGGCTGCGGTCAGCCCGAAATTGATGCTCTGGTCAATGGAAAGGTCTGTCTTTGGGTCCATGCCGTGTTTCTTTAGGATATACTCGAAGACCATCTGAGGCATGCCGCCTGCGCGTCCGCCGAGGACCTTCCTGCCCTTCAGGTTTTCCCATTTAAAATTGTCCTCAGGCTGACGTCCCACCAGGAAGTTGCCTGCCCGCTGTGTCAGCTGGGCGAAGTTCACAGCATAGTCCTGAGAACCCTCCTGGTATACGTAGATGCTGGCCTCGGAACCCATAAAACCGATTTGGGCGTCGCCGGAGATAAGGGCGGTCATTACCTTATCAGCACCAGCTCCGTTTACAAGGGTCAGGTCGATGCCCTCGTCCTCAAAATATCCCAGCTCAATGGCTGCGTATTGGGGGGCGTAGAAGATGGAATGGGCCACTTCGTTGAGGACCAACGGGGTGTTGCCGGAGGATGCACTGCCGGATGATTTTGAACAGCCAGTTAGGGCAGCTGCGGTCAGGGCTGCTGCCAGAAGAATGCTAATTGCTTTTTTCATCAATATGCTCCTTATATGATTTGGTATAGTATAGTCTATTAGGTCTGGGGGGAATCGGTGAATAAAACATGGGGAACCGAGGATTAAAATGGCTGATGGAAGCCGTGTTTTATACCGGCGTGATATTGAGTGGTCTTATAGAGAGTCTGATTTTATGGAGACCAATCTGATAGTACCTGGTTATGTATTTATTTTTAAACAGTTTTAATTGCCTGTGATGCCCAAAAATGATATGATTGACAGTAGTCGTGATAAAAATGGGTAGCAGTCTTAATGAGAGTATAATATGCTATTTTCCATATCTGCCTAAGGAGAATGGAAACAAATCGGAGATTGACCTTCTGCTTTTTGTAAATATATATATATTTGAGCAGGAATTACAGCGGCTGGAATCCTGGACTTCGGATGCGGTTCCGGCAGAGATACCAGGTATTTCATGGACAGGGGATTTGAGACAGATGCCATAGATGGTTCTGAAGAGCTGGTCAGGATTGCGTCTGAATATACAGGCATTGAAGTAAGGCAGATGTATTTTCAGAATTTAGATGAAAAAGAGGCTTATGATGGAATCTGGGCATGTTCTTCCATACTGCATCTGTCCTATGGGGAGCTGGAGGATGTTTTTGTCAAAATGGCTCGTGCGTTGAATCACCATGGAATCCTGTATACCTCCTTTAAATATGGAACGGCAGAGGGTGAGCCAAGTGGCCGCTATTTTACGGATATGACGGAAAGAAAGATGGATAAACTGTTAAAAGATGTAAATACATTTGACATCATGGAGATGTGGGTAACGGACGATGTCCGCCCGGGGAGAGCAGAAGAAAAATGGCTGAACATGATATTGAGGAAAAAATAGAATCGTTGAAACAAATACAAAGGGATATCGGGCCCTGTGAGGTCATTACCGGGGGCAGAGATAAGAATCGTTTTTTGCTGTATCAGTTAGAGCTCAGTATGCTCAGGGCTGTACAGATTGATATGATTGTGTCATTCCTCATGGAGTCAGGAGTACGTATGATTCTGGATGATTTGGAACAGGCACTGAAACGCGGAGTGAAAATCAGAATCCTGACCGGAAATTATCTGGGGATCACACAGCCGGAGGCATTGTGCCTTATAAAGGACCGGCTGGGGGACCGGGTGGACCTTCGGTTTTACAATGAAAAGGAACGGTCCTTTCACCCCAAAGCCTACATATTCCGAAGAAAGGATTTAGGGGAAATATACATTGGTTCATCCAATGTTTCGCGCAGTGCTCTCACATCCGGTATTGAATGAATCATACTTTGCCAGGGATTGTTTTGATTATATTGTTATTGATGAGTACGGCATAATAGGACAAGTCAAGAGAAGACCGATTTTAAAGGCTTCCTGACCAAGTCCTATTTTTTTGACCTACTGGAAGAGGGGGTGAGATGTAAGGACGGCGCCGAATTTACAATCGAATACCTACTACTATGAAGGCAGAGGGGTTTCCAGGCTCCGAATGGACGAAGAATGCCTTCGTGAGAGTGGGGTGATGCTTATCAGAGCAAATAGGGCTTTGATCCGCGGGAGTAGTCTGCTCCTAGACGGATCTGAGCCCTTTTCTCTTTCAAGGCGGTCGGATGCAGGCAGCATCCATGTTACAGATAATCGAAGGAGGAAATCAGATGAAGAGATTCAAAGAGCGTAGAAATATGAAGATCTACGGAATGAGCGGATACAATTACAAGTCAACCCCGACCATCATGCTTAAAGGTCAGTGGCTGAAGGAGCTGGGCTTTGAGATCGGCGGGTATGTTACTGCCAGCTGTGAGAACGACAAGCTGGTTATCACGCCGGATGCGGAAATGGCGGTGCTGAAGGAAGCAGAGGCGGCTTTCATGGAAAGAGAGACAGAGCTTCTGCAAAAGAGGTTTAAGGCGGAGAAGGAAAAGCTGCGTGCTCAGTTTGTAGCGGAGAGAACAGCGGAGTACGGCGTTTGCGCGGAACAGGGGGTGTGATGTTATGGGAAAGATAATCATGATCGGAGCAATGAAGGGTGGTGTCGGTAAATCTGTTACGGCGTTCAATCTGGCGTATTCCCTGCAGAAGAAGGGGAAGAAGGTTCTGGCTGTGGACTTTGATCCGCAGTCTAACCTGACAACCTGTTTCGGGGCGGCAGATGAAGTGATCGTGACGGTGAACCCTCAGCTTCTGGCTATGAAGGGCTTGGCGGACTTCCTGAAGACCGTGAAAAAGATCAAGAGCTGCATCAATGAGAAACGTACAAATTTTGAGCCGCCGAGCGGGAAGCGCACCAAGCAAAATGAGGTCGAGTGGCTGGAATGGCAGGCACATAGGTTGGCTCCAAGGGTTCTGATGCCTAAAAATATGTTCCGGAAGAAGGCAGAGGAACTGCTTGATAATGATATCAATTCCTGTGATGAGCTGATTCACCAACTTGCCGAGTTCTTCATTGTTTCGAGAAGCTCTGTTAAGATTCGATTGCTTGAAGTGGGGCTGGAAGAAAGAATATCCGGCTTTCAAGATTATGAAGCTGTTTATGCTGAGTTGAACCGGACAAAAGATTTTGTTCCTCTGACTTTGGAAGAGTCATTCCAGATGCTTTCCGATAATCCCATTCTTGAAGAGTGGGTGGAGTCATATGGCCTGTTATTTGTAGATGGGTACTTTGTTGTCCCGGACAGAAGAATATCACCGTCAAAAACGGCGAAATACATCTGACAAAAAGGGCGAAGACAAATCTTCCTACATGTGCCCTGAATATAAGGGAACAGCATTTTATAACATACAAATATGCGCAGGAAGATCTTTCTTGCTATGCAATGATGAGACTGAAAAAGAGTTCCTTAGGCTGCTCAGGGATGAAGATACCACCTTATGCCAGAGCCTGACATTTATGATTGATAAAAAAGGATGGACGGATCCTCTGGACTTTTATGAGAATACATTAGTACATGAGAATTATCTTAAACGGATTAGAGATAATGAATCCAATAAAATGGAGTCCGGAACTATCATGGCTATCTGTGTCGGTTTAGGGCTTCGCAGGGATCTGATAGAAGAAGTGTATCAGAAATCGGAGCGCAAACTACATCCATATCAAGATCCGGATCGTATCTGGCTGAAAATTATTGACCGATACCCGTGCATTAGCATTGTGGACTTCAATAGATTACTTGAAGTGGTCAAAATGGAGCCAATCGGAACCAAAGATAGAAAGAATTCAAGAGTTTCATAATTTTTTTCAACTTACCAAGTTGGGATTGAGCCTCTTAGGGGGCTTTTTTTTTTATGCTCAAATCTGAAAAGCCTTATTTTAAGCCATTTCTTCTCAACTTACCGAGTTTTTACAGCATTTTTCCATTCTGCTTTAATGAAGGCGTGCCAGGCAAAAGACACAGAAAAAGAGACGGAGGTATGCAGAAATGACAAGAGATGAAAGAACAAATTGGATCGCAAATATTGAAAATACAGCTTCATTTATCGAGTCAGAGATTGGTGCAGAAACCGTGAATTTTGTCCTGGAAAAATACGAGGCAAAGTCAATCGAGCAGATCGCATCATCCGATTTGTCTGAGGTTTTCAGTGAACTATACGCGATCGAGACGAATTTGAGATCTGGATGATGATACCGGAAAAATGCGGTGAAAAACCGCTTAGTAAGACAGGGGGTTGCAAATATCCCAGAGAAATATAGGAGGGAAATCGGAAAAACGGGGTTTCTCATACCTATACCAGTAGGACGGTGGGTACGGATCAGAGTCCTCATCCGTGGATGAAGGTTCTGATGGGTATCCGGCGGATATCCAAATAACTATTTACAAATTTAATATCGGCACATGATGCGCAGTGGACAGGATACGAACATATTGCATTCCAGACAGTTGCCGGTACGGCAGCAGCGGAAAGCGATATGTATGTACCCTTGCTTCATTGCGCTCTTTTTGCAGCATGGGTACGTCGGGGGATAAGCCTGTCGATGTCTTGTCTCACTGTCTCCGGGCCAGAAACGGAGGCAAAAGATGTTATTCAGAAAAACACCGACAAGTGAGAGAGGCAACTATGTGTACAGGTTCAGTGACGGGATGGTATCCGTTATTGCGGAGGGTGATGAGGCGGCGGTCTGGATCAAGTCGCTCCATTCCTTCGATGATGCTGAGGTCTATAACAACATCAAGAACAGCAGACCGCAGCTTGAATCCTGGCAGAAGAAGGCTCTGGAAGAGTGGAAGGCTCAGCATCCGGGTGAAGAGCCGGAGAAGAATTGGAATCTGTCGATGGACGGATTGATGATGACTGAGAATCCAGATACCAGCACTTATGCGAAGCAGCTTGCGGAGATGGCGGCGGAAGAGCCGGATCCGCTGAAGGAGCTTCTTTATGAGATTCTTTCAAGGCTGCCGGAGGACGATCAGGAATTGTATCGTCTGTATTATGTGGAGGGCTATTCACAGGAAGAGATTGCGGAGATGAAAGACGTGTCACAGAACACAATCTCTAAGAAGCTTCGCAGGATCAAGAAGCAGCTGACCGAGATGTGCAGGAACGCAGTATAAGGCCGGAGCGGGTAATCCCAACTGAATATGGTGTCAAATGACGGCGGGAAATTTTCCTGCCGCTTTTGATGATGGGATATTGACAAAAAGCAATCATAGGGTTATACTGATGATGAAAAAAATCAAAAAATACATCATGCACTCTGCGGAGGATAAAGTATTGAGCATAGATCAGAAAGACATAGAGCAGTATCTTTCCGAGGTGAAGGAAGCTGTTGAAAAGGATAATTACCGGCTTGATCGGAATGCCAGACGGCAGGATAACATCAATCTGTTTCTGGATTATGTTATTGACGAGGCAAAGGCAAAGGAGATCATATTGAGCCTTACTGTAATGGATTTTTCGGAAATCCTGCAGAATGAGCATAAGGGCTATGAACATGAGAACCTGTATGTATTTGGCAAGGATGTGTCACTTTTGGAGAGGAATGGGACGGAAGAAAAAACAGTATCTTTGTATATCAAATTCAACAAGCTGGAGAACTGTTTTGTGATCGTTATTTCGTTCCATGAACAGAAACATCCGCTTACATACTATTTCAAATAATCAGGAGGCAAATCGGAGGTGACCATTATGACAGAGAAGGGAAGAAGAGATTTCTGCATAGAGTGCAGGAAAGAGACCGAGTACCTTTTGCAGAAGAAGGACATCGTAAAGAATATAAGGGATAAGGATTATACCTTTGCAATCACCGTGGCTGTCTGTGCGGAGTGCGGTGAGGAAATGAGCATTCCAGGCCTTATTGATAAGAATGTTCAGGAAATCGATGAGCAGTACAGGGTGGCGGAAGGGCTTGTATCGGTTGACGATATCGAAAAGCTCATGAAAATCTATAAGATCGGTAAGGCTCCTCTGTCCCTGGCGCTGGGTTTCGGAGAGGTGACTATTCCGCGTTATCTGGAAGGACAGGTACCTTCCAAAGAATATTCTGATATCGTAAAGGCGGCGCTGGCATCCCCTGCCTATATGAAGCATAAGCTCATGGAAAACCGGGAGAAGCTGACGGATGCGGCATACAGGAAGGCGCTTTCGGCATCAGAAAGCATAGAGAGCCTGTTTTCCGTTTCGGATAAGATGCTCAGGGTGATCGCATATATATTTGAAAAGCTGGAAGAGGTAACGCCTCTCATGCTGCAGAAGCTCCTGTATTTTATCCAGGGCGTTTATTCTGCATTGTATGGAAAACCGATCTTTGAAGAGGACTGCAGGGCATGGATCCACGGTCCGGTTTATCCGGAGGTGTATGACCTGTTCCGGGATTTCAAATATAATCCGATCGATGATGCACGGTTCGCGCTTCTTAGTGGAACTGAGGATGCACTGACGGATGATGAGAAGCGTGTGATCGACCTTGTGGTGAATACTTTCGGGATGTATGGCGGAAAGGTGCTGGAGAAGATCACACACAATGAGGATCCCTGGATGGAGGCGAGGAAAGGATACGGCGACAGCATCCCTTCCAGTGAGCTTCTGCCGAAAGAGCGGATTATGAAGTATTATATCCTGATAAACCAGAAATACGGCATAGATACGGAGGATGGCCTGCGGACATATATCCATGATATGCTTGATAAGGCATCATGATCCGTAACAACTGAATCCGGATAATAGAGTCAGACCATAAGGCTCAGAAGAGTTAATTCTTCTGGGTCTTATTTTTTTCTTTATTAGGAAACTTCGCAAATCGGCAAAGATGGTGTATAATAGACTGGAGATAAAAAATGACATAGCAAAAGAGCGAAGGTGTGACTTCGCCATGACGTTGTCTATGTAGTTTTTTGTTTTTGGTTTAGGCTGCACTATCTGACGGTAGAGAAAGAATAAGGCGTATGGAGCTATCCATATCCCATAACCTTTCGATAGCGTTCAAATAGTGCAGTTTTTTTGTGGTAAACTTCTAAAACCAACATAGAAGTGCCACACTCCGGGCATCTGAGCGGATTATAGCCAAAGGCCAGAAGGATCGAATTACGCCAGTCCAGTAGCCGGGAAAGATATTGCCGCTTCTGAGGGGATAAACATTTCCGGAGATTTTTTTCCTGTTTATGGTGTTTTGCATAAATGCCGTAGTAGCGGACCATTTTAAAGTGCCTGTCAGGGATATGTACGATCAGCCGTTTGATAAAGTCAATGGCAGGGATGCATTCTGTGATTGTTTTATGGTCCTCATGGCGCTGATAATGGAACGTCACACAATCCCCGTCATAGGCATCAATCCTGGAAGTGGCAATGACAGGTCTTCCAAGATATCTGCTGATGTATTTAACGGGGATTGTAAAGACACAATGTCTGTGGTTGCAGGAAACGAGTTTACAGGACATACGTAAAGCCCGTTTCTGGTTATACATGCTGCCACAGGAAGGACAGAAGCGGCTTTTACAGGAGAAGGGAACAAATTTAAGGTTACCACAATGAGGGCAGCCAAAGAAAGCGCCCCCGAAAGAAGGAGCATGGCAATTGATCATCCTGTCGATGTTATCCAAAACATTGTTGCCGGGGCGGATGACATATTGGACGTATTCAAAGTGGTCAGAAAAAATAGTTTGGAGGATGTTCTTTTTACACATAAGAACATTTTACAATAAAAAGATATAAAGAGAACCCCCCAAATCCTCTCATGAGTGAGGGGCAGGGGAGTTTAGAGTGCCGAAGGCACTTTGTTCAGAATAGCTCCCATTCTTTGAGATATTCTGCACTACACCCTCCAACCTCCATTCTGTCACTTAAACAAATATTCAACAAAAGCACTTGACAATACCGAGGAAATGTAGTAAATATAAATATAAGGACATGTTATGGACATGACCGAAACTAGAAAATCCAAAAGACTGCAGCTTTTGGAAAGGGGAATAACCAAGGAGGTCAGAATGAACGAAAGTGTTAATTATTTGGATTATGCCAACAGTCCTCTGATGTGGGCAGCAGCGGCTTTGGCGGTAGCGGTGGTAGTGTTTCAGTCAATTCTGTTTATGAAGAGGTCTATGAAGGCGGCCAGCGAGTCGGCTCTTACCACGGACCAGGTACATAAGGCAATCAAGAGCAGTGTGATATCATCCATTGGCCCGTCCGTAGTAATCCTGGTAACCATGATATCCCTGCTGGTCACCATGGGTGCGCCGGTGGCATGGATGCGTCTGTCATTTATCGGTTCGGTCAACTATGAGGCCATGGCGGCCGGATTCGGTGCGCAGGCCATGGGAAAGACACTTCAGACCATGGATACCATGGCATTTGCCTGCGGCGTGTGGACCATGGTATGCGGCTCCCTGGGCTGGCTGATTTTCACCTTCCTGTTCTGCGATAAGATGGACAAGGTTAACCACCTGATGTCAAAGGGCAATGCCAAGATGGTTCCCATCATTTCCGCGGGCGCCATGCTGGGCGCGTTTGCTAACCTGGCTTCCGGCAACTTCTTTACGGCCGAGGGCTCCCTGACATTTACCAACGCGCCGGCAATCGCTACCATAGCGGGCTGCGTCATCATGATGATACTGGTGAAGCTGTCCAGGGCCAGGGATATCGGCTGGCTCAGGGAGTGGGCATTTGCAATCGCCATGTTCAGCGGCATGTTCATCGGATATGCTGTCAGCGTAATCTAAGGAGGGTTAGAAGATGAAAAACGATTATTATTCTGGTACATATATCCCCGGAATCGTCAAATGGGGAAAGATTACACTGCTGCTGGGCATTTTCGCGGGATTCCTTCCTGCGCTGGTGATGGCCTTCAGAGGCTACATGCCTCCGGTGTCCGCCATTATCGCAGGTACTCTTATGCAGATCAGCGTAAGCGGAGCATTTTACATTGTTGAGCCCATTTCCTACTTCCCGATTCTGGGCATTCCGGGAACCTACCTTACCTTCCTTTCAGGCAATACCTCCAACATGCGTGTGCCATGTTCTTCCGTGGCGCAGGAGGCAGCCGGAGTGGAGATGGGGACGGAGGAAGGCTCCATTATTTCCACTATCGGTATTGCCACATCCATTCTCGTCAATATCGTGATTCTTACCGTGGGAGCTGTTGCGGGAAGCGTTATCCTGAACATTCTTCCTGCACCTGTGAAGGAGGCGCTTAATTTCCTGCTTCCCGCGCTCTTCGGTGCTGTATTCGGACAGTTTGCCGCAACCCGTCCCAAACTGGGCGTGGTGGCCGCCATCATCGCCATCGGAATGAACTGGCTCATGAAGCTGGGCTTCTTAAGCTTTATACCGGGCAATCCATCCTATGTGGTTATTCTGGTAGCTGTATTTGGCTCCATCTACGCAGGCAAGCTTCTTTACAAGAAAGAGCTGCAGGTTGACTGATAAGCAGAGACTGATAAGCAGGGACGGATAAGGAAAAGGGATGGACAAGAAAAAGGGATAGGATACCTTGCACAAGCGCCCGGGGCACGGGCGCTGCGTGCACATGAAGGCTTATAAAATGAGGAGGATGACTATGCTGTCACGCGAGCGGATGCAGGAACGTTTTTTGGAATTAGTTCAGATTTACAGCCCTTCCGGCGGGGAGAAGGAGCAGTGCCAATGGCTTATGGACTATTTTAAGGAGAGAGGAATAGAGGCTTCCATAGATGAAGCCGGAAAGGCATATGGAGGAAACGGCGGTAATATTATCGCCCATGTCAAGGGCGAGCCCTGTAATCCTCCCTTCTGTTTTGTAGCCCATCTGGACCAGATTGAGCCGTGTAAGGATGTGAAGCCGGTGGTGGATGGCCATATCATCCGCACGAACGGCACCACCACCCTGGGAGGCGATGATAAGGGGGCTGTGGCCTCCATACTGGAAATCGTTGAGGATATTGTGGAGACCGACAGGCCCCACAAGGAGTTCTATATCATGTTTACCGTCTCTGAGGAGACAAGCATGCAGGGAACCAAACACATGGACCTGTCCCGCCTGCCATGCAAGAACATGGTCATAGCGGACGCGACAGGCCCGGCAGGAATCATTGCCTATAAGGCCCCGGCCATGGAGGCCATAAGGTGCACGGTGAGAGGTCGTAAGGCCCATGCGGGCATTGAACCTGAAAAAGGAATCAATGCTGTGGTGGCAGCGTCCGGGGCAATCAGCCGGATGCATATCGGGCGGATTGACCAGGAGACCACATCCAATAT
>ERZ1106950.2127-NODE-2127-length-10395-cov-8.202128_pt1 | contig 10395 bp, 8 predicted proteins | sample MGYA00403675_ERZ1106950 | MGnify/ENA primary metagenome ERZ1106950 (study PRJEB35170, sample SAMEA104062410) | human gut metagenome | biome: human gut; feature: human-associated habitat; material: faeces | place: Denmark | collected 2012-06-13 ... | reverse complement strand
ATGCACAACTTTTTAAACATAAATCTTTTATAATTTAATTCCGCCAATAGGTTTTGTACTATGAAGAAAAATTTACTCAAATGCTTGTGCCTTCCGTTAGGCATGTTGTGTGTCGTATTGTCGGCCTGTTCGGACGACAATACGGAACCGACGAAAAAAACGGAGTATACGGTGACCGAATTCGCATCGACGACCATTCCTGAGACGATACCTGCCGAAGGCGGTGCCTACACGATGACTTTTACGACCCGCACCGAAACTCGCTCCCAGCCGGTCGTTCCCGTATTCGAACCGTGGCAGTACCGTGTGACGCTCGGTGAGGCCGTCGGCGATGCGATAGCCGTGACCGAACCCAAAACGGAAGTATCGGTCGTCATCGGTTCCAACTACAGCAAGGAACCGCGGGCGGTCGTCGTGGAAATGGCTGTAACAGAGGATGCTGCTACCCCCCCCCGGTGGATTCGGATCGTCGAGGCTGAACAGGAGCCTGCCATAAAAGACTATTGTGTAACCGAATACGACTCCACGACCATTCCGGAAACGGTTCCTTACAACGGCGGCAGTTACAAACTCGGTTTCACGACTAGCATCGAGACCCGTGCGGCCGATCCGATTTTCGTCGAATGGCAGTACCGCGTGACGCTCGGCGACAAGGTCGGCGATCCGGTGGCGGTGACGGAGCGGACCGAGAGCATCGACGTCGAAATCGCGGGCAACTATACCGAGAACGAACGCAATATCGTTGTGGAGATGGCCGATGCGGGTGCGGAACCCCAATGGACGAAGATCGTCGAAGCCCGGCAGGAGGCCGCGCTCGTACTGACGGCCGGTTTCTATTGGGCGAAGGGCAACGTTACGCTTATGGACGGTAAATTCGCCGTTGCCGACAAGATGTCCGACCTCGGACTCTATTTCCGTCAGGGCAGCAAATACGGCGTGCCGTCGGACGGCGGTTCGTACGCCGGAACGGCCTATACGCCCGAAGCCGTGCAGGTGGCGCTGGCCGACATCCCCTACCGCCAGCCGAATACCGATCCGTGCACGATGATCGATGCCGGGCTGCGTACGCCGACTTATATGGAGCTTTTCTGTCTTTACGACCGGGAAGACTACATGAACCAGCATGTATTGGACGGCATTACCGGCATGGGGTATCTCAGCTCGGACTATTTCATGCCTTTCTGCGGCGCGCTGGAACTTGCTTCGGGGCAGATCAGCGGAAAGTCTCAGTTCGGCGGATATTGGGGACTGGGCGCCAATTATGCGGGTGAAGGTGTGATTTATGTACTCAACGCCGACTATTCGATGGTGGATTACGATCTTGCGGGCACGAACATGGCTTCGCTCCGCTGCGTGAAGAATATCCGCCAGCCTTCTTATGTGTCGCATACGCCGGCTTCGGTGACGGACAATGCTTCGTTCAAGCTTACCGTCAAGACCGATCCGGGTGAATTCCCGGCTTACGAGGTCGATATCGAAGCCGAGGACGGGGAGATTCGGTCCATCGACGCATCGTCGTCCGAGACGGAGGTTACGCTGACCGTGCCCAAGAACGACGAAGTCGGAAACCGCGAATGGCGGCTGTTCATCAACCGGGTTTATTCGGGTATCTCGTTCGTACAGCCGGGAAAGAAAAACTATGTGGATTACATATCCCACTCTCCGTCGAAAGCCACCTACGAAGCGTTTACGCTGAGTGTAAAGTGCGAGAGCGACCTTGCGTCGTTCCCCGTGGTCATCAAAGGCAGCGACGGGCTGGAGCTGACGCAGAACGGATCGAAGGAGAATCCGACCGTTTCGTTCTCGGTTCCCGAAAATGCGGGCGAGGAGCGCACGCTCGCCATCTGGGTCAACGGCTCCGATACCGGAAAGAGCGTCCGGCAGGAGGCCAACCCCGCGACGAACGCCTTCTCGGTGACTTGGAGCGAAGGCTACCTGACTGTCGTCGACGGAGCCTATACCTTTGCGGAACCCAAGGAGCGCGGTATGTACTTCAAGTGGAAGAGCAAGTACGGCATCAAGTTCGAAGGCACGGTTTCGAGTTCGACGAAATATCAGGGTGTGGTTTACGGACCCGACGAACAGTCGATTCCGAACTATGCGGACGTTCCCTACGGCGATGTGGATCCGTGTTCGCTCGTGGCGCCTGCCGGAACGTGGCGTATGCCCACTTCGGAGCAGCTTCTGGAACTTGTCGCCGACGGGGCGAAAGAATTCGAGCCTTATGCGTTCAGAATGTGCAGCGACGGCATGCAGAATATCTACATGGTGCCTTCCGGACAGTTGTACAAGGACGGTACGAAGACCATGCTGCCGAATATCATCTCAGTATGGACGGCAGATGAGAGCGCGACCAAGCCGGGACAGTATTGCTATCTGGCATGGTCTACGGCCAGCACAACGAACAATCCGTCGGTTTCCGCAGGCGGGGTCGTACCTGCTACGGCCATGATGGTGCGCTGCGTGCGCAGCAAATAACGCGCTTGACCGGCGCAGATACGAAATAAGCGAAGGCCCGTGAGACCTTCGCTTATTTTTTGCTGTCGGTTGTAGTCGGAATCTTCCGATGTGCGTGGATGCGGAGACTCGCAAAAACCGCCGCCTTTGCCGTTGGGGAATTTGGGGCTTCCGTTCCGGTCAGAAGGTTTCGTATACGACCGTTTCCGCGAGCGGTTTGCGCAGCAGATCGTGACGGTCGGGGTCGGCGGGAGTGCCGATGCCGTAGCCGATGAGCAGGATATTGACGGGTTCCACATGTTCCGGGAGCCGGAACTCTTCGCGGACGGCTTCGGGTTTGAACATGCAGATCCAGAGCGTGTCGAGCCCCAGCGACGCTGCGGCCAGCATCATGTGGTCGGTGACGATCGAAGCGTCGATGTCGCCGATCGTTTTACCGTCGTATTTGCGGGTCCATGCTTCGCCGGTGTCGGCGCAGACGATGACGGCGCAGGGAGCGCCGAAGTCGCGGGTGCAGCGTGCCAGACGCTCCATCCCCTCCTGCGAGCGTACGACGATGAGCCGCTGGGGCTGGCGGTTGGCGCCCGTAGGAGCCACGCGGCCCGCCTCCAGAATGATGTCGAGCTTTTCCTGCTCGACTTTTGCCGGGGCATATTTGCGGCATGCGTACCGCTTTTTTGCCAGAGAGAGAAAATCCATAGTGGTAACTGTTTGAAGTCGGACAAATATACGGCAAAAATCCCGCCGCGGCAACTTTTTACGGCGGCCTTTGTCATGCCCGACTGACAGTTTGGCAGAAAACGGGCGGTGGCACACGGTTTGTTAATGGATGGTCGGATGAAATGAATCAAAATACAGCTAAATATAAAACTATGAAAAACGGCAAAATCGGGGTTACGACGGAGAATATCTTCCCCGTGATTAAAAAGTTCCTCTATTCGGACCATGAAATTTTCCTGCGCGAGCTGATTTCCAATGCGGTCGATGCTACCCAGAAACTGAAGACGCTTTCGTCGATCGGCGAAATGAAGGGCGAGCTGGGCGACCTGACGATTCACGTCGCCGTGGACAAGGAAGCCAAAACGCTGACCGTGACCGACCGCGGTGTGGGCATGACCGCCGAAGAGGTGGACAAGTATATCAACCAGATCGCCTTCTCTGGCGCCGAGGAGTTTATGGAGAAGTACAAGAACCAGTCGATCATCGGTCATTTCGGACTGGGCTTCTACTCGTCGTTCATGGTGGCCGACAAGGTCGAGATCTTCACCAAATCCTATAAGAAAGAGGCCAAGACCGTGCATTGGAGCTGCACCGGCACGCCCGAATTCGAAATGGAGGAGACCGATGCGGAGCATGACCGCGGCACGACGATCGTCCTGCATCTTTCGGAGGATTCGCTGGAGTACGCCGAAAGTTCGAAGGTCGAGGAGCTGCTGCGCAAATACTGCCGGTTCCTGCCCGTGCCCATCGCTTTCGGCAAGGTCAAGGAGTGGAAGGACGGCAAGTACGTCGATACCGACAAGGACAACATCATCAACAACATCGATCCGCTCTGGACGCGCAAACCCGCCGACATCACCGAGGAGCAGTACAAGGAGTTCTATCATGAGCTATACCCGCTGAGCGACGAGCCGCTGTTCTCGATCCACCTGAATATCGACTATCCGTTCCACCTGACGGGCATCCTCTATTTCCCGAAGATCCACAACAACTTCGAGATACAGAAGAACAAGATTCAGCTCTATTCGAATCAGGTGTATGTGACGGATCAGGTCGAGGGCATCGTGCCGGAATACCTGACGCTGCTGCACGGCGTGATCGACTCGCCCGACATTCCGCTCAACGTGTCGCGGAGCTACCTGCAGAGCGACTCCAACGTGAAGAAGATTTCGAGCTACATCACCCGCAAGGTCGCCGACCGTCTGCAGGAGCTGTTCAACACCATGCGCGCGGACTACGAGGCGAAGTGGGACGATCTGAAAATATTCATCGAATACGGCATCCTGACCGACGAGAAGTTCTCCGAGAAGGCGCAGGAGTTCATGCTCTGGAAGAACATCGAGGGCAAGTATTTCACGCCTGCGGAGTATCTGGAGAAGGTGAAGGAGAACCAGACCGACAAGAACAAGACGGTCGTCTTCCTCTATGTGGACGATCCCGTGGAGAAGCACACGTTCCTCGAAGCGGCCAAGGCCAAGGGGTACGACGTGCTGCTGATGGACGGTCAGCTGGACAACCACTATATCAACTGGTACGAGTCGAAGAACAAGGAGACGCGTTTCGTGCGTGTGGACAGCGACGTGATCGACAAGCTGATCCAGAAGGAGGAGAATATCAAGATGTCGCTCACCGAAGCCCAGCAGGAGCTGCTGCGCCCGGTATTCGAGAGTCAGATGCCCAAGGACGACAAGATTCATTACAACATTTCGTTCGAGGCCATGTCGCCCGACGAAGCGCCCGTGGTCATCACGCAGAACGAATTCATGCGCCGTATGAAAGAGATGGCCGCGATGGGCGGCGGAGGCGGCATGAGCCAGTTCTACGGACAGATGCCCGACAACTTCACCATTGCGGTAAACGGCAACCACCCCATCGTCGCCGACATTCTCTCCGACGCGGAGAAGGCCTACGGCGACAAGCTGAAGTCGATCACCAAGAAGATCGACGCTGCGGTCGCCGAGGAGAACCGCTTCGACGAGGTGGTGAAGGGCAAGAAGGAAGAGGAGCTGACTCCCGAAGAGAAATCGACGCGCGAGGAGCTGTCGAAGAAGATCGTCACGCTGCGCGACGAGCGCAACGAGCGGCTGCGCGAGATCGGCGGCGAAAACCGGCTCGTCAAGCAGATCATCGACCTTGCGCTGCTGACCAACGGCATGCTCAAGGGCAAGAACCTGACGGATTTCATCCAGCGTTCGATTTCGCTGATCGAAAAATAGCCGGAGTCGCGTTCCGGAAAAAAGAACCGCATCCCGATGGGTGCGGTTTTTTTGACGCGATCGTCGCGCCCTATAAAGGTTGATTTGCTGTTTACGGCGGCGGAACCTAGCCCGACACTCTCACTTTATCCGTAAGCGAAGCCTGCGCCGGAATCCCGGCGCAGGCTTCGTCGTATATCGTATATGCGGGATTCGGGCTAGAGTCTCCGCCATTGCGTCGCTCCGGAGCCTTGCCGTAGCGGGAATCATCGGAGGTGTCGCTGCCGCTTCTACTCCTCCGTCCACTTGTTGGTGACCAGCTGCAGGAACCAGTCGGGAACGCGGCACGGGCGGCGCGTGTCGCTGTGGATGAAGCCCAGCTGCGTCATGCCCGTATTGAGCAGGTCGCCCTTTTCGTTGTAGATTTCGTAGAAGAAGTTGATGCGGGCCGTGGGAAGCTCTTTCAGCATGATGCGCACGGTGAGCAGTTCGTCGTAATAGGCCGGGCGGTGGTACTTGGACTGCACCTCCAGAATGGGCATCATGATACCCCGCTTCTCGACCTCGGCGAAGGACATGCCCAGCCAGCGGAGCAGTTCGCTGCGCGCGGCTTCGTAATAGCAGATATAGTTCGAGTGGTGGCAGATCGCCATCTGGTCGGTATGCTTGTACCAAACCCTTATTTGACAGTCGTAACTCAGCATGGTTTAAAATGTTATGACGACACGCCCTTCGGGCAGTATGTCGCGGGTTATCAGTTCCTGAGCGGCATCGACCGTGAGCCGGGCCGGCTTGCCGTTGATATGCGCATCGTATTCGCCCGGAGGGGGCAGGAGTTTCAGCGGGTCCTCCACCCGGATGCGGTTGCGCTGCGCCCGGCCGATTACCAGATAGGGATGCGCCAGCAGACGTGCGGCGCGCGCCATTTTTCCCTCGCCGACCAATTGCCGGATCACCGTCGAACTGACTTTTTCGGCGTCCACGTCGCATTCGGAGACCTCTATTATGCGCAGGCCGAAGCCGTGGCTGTCCAGATAGTCGTAACTGCCCTGTTTGTCGTGTCCGAAGCGGTGGTTGAAGCCTACGACGAGCGTTTCGGCTCCCGTATGGCCTACGAGACAGTCGCGGACGAATTCGTCGGGAGCCAGTCGGCTGAAGGCTCTGTCGAAGGGGATGATGACCAGATTGTCGATCCCCAGCCGTTCGAGGAGGCAGATTTTCTCGTCGAGCGTCGTCAGCAGGCGCAGGCCGTCGGCCTTGCCGAGCGTGATGCGGGGATGCGGCTCGAAGGTGAAGACGATGCTTTCGCCGCCCTGCCCGCGGGCCGCGGCGGTTACGGTGCGCAGCAGTTTCAGATGGCCGCTGTGCACACCGTCGTACGATCCGACGGTCACCGCCGGATGCGTGAAATGCGGAAGCGCTTCGAAACCGTGAAAAACCCTCATTGCTCTCTCTCCTGCCGCTCTTTGTTTAGGTGTTGCTGCTGTTTTTCTCTTCGTTCTCCTTGACGAAGTAGGCTACTTTTTCGAGCAGCGTGGTGATGTCGTAATTCTCGACTACGATCCCCTGCGGGAAGTTCAGCGGCGTGGAGGTGAAGTTCAGCACGCCACGGATTCCGGCGTTGATGATCGGAACGACCAGACTCGGCGCCACCTGCGTCGGCGAGGAGACGATCACGATGCTGATGTCCTTGTCCTCGACGACCTCTTCGAACGTATCCATGTGATAGCACGGAATGCCGTCGATGGTCTTGCCGACCTTGCCGGGATCGACGTCGAACGCGGCGGTGATTTTCAGCTTGAGTCCCTTGCCGTTGAAATATTTGGTGATGGCCTGTCCAAGGTGTCCCATGCCCAGCACGGCGATATTCATCTGCGAGGGGCTGTCGAGGATTCGGCTGATGTATTCGATGAGCACCTGCACGTCGTACCCTTTCTTCGTGTCGCTCGAAAAGCCGATCAGCATCAGGTCGCGCCGGACCTGCACGGCCGTGATGCCGTGGATGCCCGCCAGCACGTGCGAGAAGATATGCGTGATCCCCTGCTTGTGGCTGGCCAGCAGCGTGCGGCGGTATTCGCTCAGGCGCTCGATGGTTTTTTCGGGTATTGCGTTTGTCAAAGATGCCATGGTCTTACTATTCGACGGTTATCGTGAAATCGCTGTTGTAGTTGACTCTCATCCAGCTGCGGTTGACGTGGTTGTGGCGCTCCTCGCCCTGCCCGAATAGGTAGGAGGTCTGAAGGGGCGTGTAGCTCCGGCCTTCCATGTCGTATTCGATGTCGTTGTACATCGCGGGGCAGAAGACCGCCGCCGCATCGTAGCCGCGGTACGAGAAGAGCGTGGGCAGCGACCCGAAGGAGCGGATATAGGCGCTGTCGAAGTCGAGAATCGTCTGCGAGTCGCGCTTGGCGTGGTAGGTCGAGATGAAGATCACGCGGTCCTTGAAGAACATCGTGCGGTCGATGTTGTTCATGCGGTTCCAGCGCGTATTGCCCAGCACGACGAACCGGGGGGCCGTGCGGCCGCGGCTCGATATGTTGGTGTCGGCCGAAGCGATGGCCGCCAGAATGCGGTCCACGTCCACCTCGTTGTCGGACATGACGATGAATACGTTGTCGGCGCCGTTGTCCAGCAGCGGCGTCAGATCGCCCGAATTGCTGTTCGTGCGGGCCGACGGATGGACATATTTATAGGTGTGCTTCTTATAGTCCGAATCGCCGAGCAGCGTCAGCATCTCCTGCTCGAACTCCTTGTCCGTACTTTCGGTGTAGATCAGCGTTACCTGCCGGTCCCCGTTCACCAGTTCGGCGGCCTTCTCCCATTTGTGCGCCGGGTCGGGCGCCATCTGGAACAGCACGTCGCTGTTCATGCCCGTGATGTTGGCCAGCGGCGAAACGACGGGCACGTTGTGCTCCTCGGCGAACCGGATGACCGGATACAGCCCCTCCTCGTAGACCGGACCGATAATCAGGTCGGTATTGCGGAAGGCGTCGCTCTCGGTGATTTCGCGGATTTTCTCCGCATCGCGGGCCGTGTTGTACAGGCAGACGTTCACCGAATAGCCGGATTTGGTCTTCACGCTGTCCAGTCCGAGCAGAAATCCCTGATAGAACTCCAGATAGTTGGAATTGGCGTCGCCGTCGACGGCGATCGGCAGCATCAGGGCGACGTTGAGCGTCGCACTGCGCCGCAGTGCGCGGAATTCTATCTCCTTTACCCTGTTGTCGGCGGAGAGGTCGGGGACGGAGTCCGCGCGCACGGTGTCGGCAGGCTGCCGCTCCCCGGCGGCCAGCTCTTCGGGAGAGCCCGGAACCTTGATGATCGCTCCGGCTTTCAGGTCGGCGGGTTTCAGCCCTCCGTTGAGCGTGCCGAGCTGCTCTTCGGTGATGCCGAAGCGGCGTGACAGCGAATAGAAGGTTTCGCCCGGCTTGACCATATGATAGGCATAACCCTCCTCGGCGACGCTGTTGAGCGTATTGCGGTAGGCTTCCCACTGCTCCTTGGCGCCGGCCTCGTCTTCGGAGCCGATCTCCTTCTTGCGGATCAGGATGCGCTCTCCGAGCCGCAGGTTGGTCGGATCGAGACTCGGATTGTCCTCGATGACGGTCTGGATCGGGATTTCGTACTTGCGCGAAATGGCGTACAGGGTTTCGCCCTGCGCGACGGTGTGGGAGTCGAAGGTCCTGCGCAGCTTCCGCTCCGACTTGGGTTCGGGCACGGCCGTCACGAAGGGTATCTTGACGTTCTCCCCCGCCTTCAGCCCGCCGCCTGCCGACGGATTGTACTGAAGAATCACCTTCTCGCCCACCTCGTACGCCTTAGACAGCCCGTAAAGCGTTTCGCCGGGCTGCACCGTATGGATGTAGAATTTCGAGCCGTTGATGTAAACGATCGTTCCCGACTTCTGCACCGCGAAGGCGCACACGCTCAACAGGAGCAGCAAGACTGTCGCACAAAGTCGCTTCATCGTCATTTCAGTTTTTCGCGCATGCGGATTTCGGTGATGACCTTCTTGGTGTAGAGCGGGAAATCGCCGTTCATCATCCATGCGTAATAACTCGGTTCCATGCGGAAGACCTCCTCCACGCTGCGGCCCTTGTATTTGCCGAATCCGAAGACCTCCTCGCCTTTTTCGTTGAAGAGGATGCGTCCGGCGTAGTCGGCCGTTTCGGCGCGGGTCGAGAATTCGGCCAGCTTGTCGATGTCGTTCTCCAGATCGGGATAACGCTCCAGCTGGGCCTTGAGCACCTCGTAGGTCGCCAGCGTGTCGGCCTCGGCCGAGTGTGCGTCGTCCAGATCCTTGTCGCAGTAGAACTTGTAGGCCGCCACCAGCGTGCGCTGCTCCTTCTTGTGGAAGATGTTCTGCACGTCGATGAATTTGCGGCGCTTGAAGTCCACGTCCACTCCCGCGCGCAGGAACTCCTCGACCAGCACCGGCAGGTCGAAGCGGTTCGAATTGAACCCTCCGAAGTCGCAGCCGCGGATGAACTGTTCGAGCGACTTGGCGACCTGCGCGAAGGTCGGGCAATCCTTGACGTCCTCGTCCGTAATGCCGTGGATGGCGGTAGCCTCCTCCGGAATGTGCATTTCCGGATTGAGCTTGCGGGTTTTGACGATCTCTTCGCCGTCGGGCATGATCTTGGCCATCGAAATCTCGACGATGCGGTCTTTGGCGGTGTCCACGCCGGTCGTTTCGAGGTCGAAGAAGATGATCGGGCGCTTGAGGTTTAACTTCATCTGAGGGGCCGTTATGCGTTGATCATCATCGGCATGAGCAGCATGAGCGTCGAGCTTGTCTGCTTGTCGTCATATACGGGTTTGAAGACGCCGGCACGGGTCGAGTCGGCCAGTTCGATCACCACGGTCGGCGTGTCCATGTTCGAGAGTATCTCGACGAGGAACGTCGATTTGAAGCCGATCGTGATCTCCTCGCCGTCGTAGCTGCACGAAATGGTCTCGTTGGCCGACACCGAGAAGTCGATGTCCTGCGCCGTGAGGTTGATCCGGTTGTCGCCGATGTCCA
>ERZ1106950.2122-NODE-2122-length-10462-cov-2.515999_pt1 | contig 10462 bp, 6 predicted proteins | sample MGYA00403675_ERZ1106950 | MGnify/ENA primary metagenome ERZ1106950 (study PRJEB35170, sample SAMEA104062410) | human gut metagenome | biome: human gut; feature: human-associated habitat; material: faeces | place: Denmark | collected 2012-06-13 ... | reverse complement strand
CCGCCATAATTTCCTCCAGATATGGGATCAGAACCGGGCTTTCTGCTGCCTGATCAGGAGACCACTGCTGAAAGAAGTATTTTACAGCGACGGCAGCCGGGCTGTTTACGTTTTCTAAAATTTTCAAATGCTTCTCTTTCGCAGCCAGAAAGCATTCTCTGGAACGCTCCGTTTTTCCTTTGTTGTCAATGCCCAACAGATAGCTTGAATTATCACATAAAAAGTTGGCGGATACCCCTGACGACCGTGATAAGAACTGCGGCACCTTCATGTCGACGGGCAGCATGACCGTCTTTTTTCCCCGCTGTACCGGCTGTTTCAACGGAATAATTGCCAGCAGCTCGCCATTCCCCGACAATTCCAGCCCAAATGACACCTTGGCGTTGCACCATCCCGGACGTGTTATTCGGTCTGCACGTTCCAGCGCTTCATAATAATGCACCAACGACTGTAGAATCATCTCACCACCTCGCAGTCCCTCACATCCAATATGCCATTTCTCAGCACCGCACGGAAAAACATCGGCTTGATGTCCTCTGGATCGGAATAATCAAAATCGTATAGCATATAACCCAAATCTTGTTCCCTGCCGTCTCCATCCTGCAGATCATCCGCCTCGTAAAGTTCAAAGTTAGCCGGAAATTCCCGGCAGCCGAAATATGGCATATGGAAGCATTCTCCCCGGCGAAGACGCCTCATAACAATATCTTTGAATTTTCCCGGATTATCGCCGGCGCTGGCCCGTTCTGTCATTTCAAAATGTGCCTCGATCAGGTAATCCACATCTTTTAATAGAATTGCTGCCCGCTGCACAATCTCTTCCTTGCTAGCAATATACAGTGGCTTTGAACTTCCATTTACCGCCCTCAACACATTTCCAACCAAAACTTTACTTTTGACCTCATTTCTTCGGATACTCGTAAACTGAATCGGTTTTCTCACCTGAATTCTGTCGATCACCCACCGCATTCCCGGATGCCAATAAATTGCCTCCAGGATGCCACGCGCAGCGGATGGCGGCATCACATCGTAGCTGCAGCGCTCCACCTTCATCTCCGGACGGGCAAAAAGCGCGTAATCGCCCCACACATGAACTCTCACTCCCCAGCCCATCTGTCTCCTCCTTTCTCATCCGCTTCAGGCAAATACGGCTTCTCCACGGCTGACATTGACAAGAAGCCCCATTTCGTCTGAATATAATTTTCTGTCTCGCAAAACATAGATCTGTTCGTCCAATGCTTCCAGTAAACCGGCCCCGTTCAGATTTTCAAAATCATTCTGATACACATTTACGCAATATTGACCGGCTTCCCGCAATAACTGCAGTGAATGCGCTCCATTTCGCAGACTTTCCACAATCTCCTGCGCTCTCATTTCCTTATCGATCAAAATTGCTTTGGTCTCATTTTCAATCAAGTGAAATTGCTCCGCTACTGTGGCAAACGGAAACAGCATTGAGCGTGAGGCCTGCTCGAACTGATCGACAATATTTTGGGCATCCAGCCCGTTTCCCCGGAAATGGTACAGGCGCTCGAAATATTCGTGAATGGCCTCTAATGAGGATATATCTTCAAATTTTCTAGCAATCTGCCCGGCCACCGTAATCGGAAGCTTCAACTGGCCAGGTATATGAATATCCTCCGATTCCTCCAGCGTAAACACAACGGTCCGGCTTTCTTCCGGCTTTTCTTTACCTTCTCTGTTACACCGCCCTCCTGCCTGAATCACAGAATCGATGCCAGCTAATTCCCGATACACCATTTTGAAGTCAAGATCTACTCCTGCCTCCACCAGACTGGTTGCGATCACACGGCAGTTCTGACCATTTTCCAGACAAGTTTTTATTTTCTTTAACAGATTTTTTCGGTGAATGGGATACATAAACGTTGAAAGATGGTACGTTCCGTCCCCTTTTAAGGCTTTATAAACGCTTTGTACGCGTTTGCGGCTGTTGAGAATACACAGAATCTGCCCATGTGTGTTCAACCGTTCTACCAGCGCTTCTTCTGTCAATTCTCCGATCATCTGAAACGCAGTCCGTTTAAAAAATGCATACTGTCCTTGTATATCCGGGCATATTTCAACCGGACGCAGCTGCTGGGGAAAAAATGCTTCAAGTGATGGCTGTGTCGCGGTACAGAGGACTGCCGTGCAATGGTAATTAGTAACCAGTTCGGTTATCACACGCGTACATGGTTTCAGATAGCTGGCCGGCAGCATCTGAGCCTCGTCGAATATGATAACACTTTTTGCAATATTGTGCAGCTTCCTGCATTTTGACGTCCGATTGGAAAACAGCGACTCAAAAAACTGGACATTTGTGGTGACAACCACCGGGCAATCCCAATTTTCAGCAGCAAGCTGTTTTATCTTTAATTCTTCTGGACTGTCATATGAGACATTGCAATGGTCCTCCAATACGTTTATGTCTCCTAAAATATGTCTGAAAATTTGTGAAGTCTGCTCGATGATATTCGTGTAGGGAATCACATAAATGATGTGCTGCAAATGATGTCTGATCGCATGTTGAAGTGCAAATGCAAGGGAAGATATGGTTTTTCCGCCGCCGGTGGGTACTGTCAGCTGATACAAGCCCTGAGCTGCCTGTCCCTTGTCAAAACACGCTTGCAGTATCCGGGAACGCCTGCCATTGATTGTTGTCAAATCGGTATTTTCCAACCAGGCGGCTACATATTGCTTCAGGCGCTGCAGCAGAATGTCCATAGGCTCAGCGGGTTCTCTTCCGGTTTTGCCTTCCTTCATAAATTCTTCCGTATCCAGGTAGTCGGCATCCACAAGGCTGGAAAACAGCATGCGCACGAAAAATGCGGCGCTAAATCCTCCCTTTCCCAGAGGTTTTAAAAGCGGAGCGGGGAACGCTGGAATCTCCACTTCGTGCTGAAATGCGCTGTAATCGTCCAAACGCTTTTTCATTCTTCCCATGAGAGTCGCTTCCCCGGCGGAATCTCCGACGGTACCCCCGTCCAACAAACCGGAGTGATGACCTGAAATACAATATGCGCCAAAAACATTTCCCCGGTTATATAGTTCCTTTGCTCCGGCTGTGGCATGGTCCGTGATCGGTCCCCCTTCATCGATTCTCCGTTTAAAGCTGGCGCTGTATTTGCCAATGTCATGAAGGAGCCCACAGCCGTCCCCCCATTCCCTGCAATCAAATGCCGCGGCAAATTCACCTGCCAGTTTTTGCGTGCCCTGGAGATGTTGGACGACTGACTGGGAACGGGTTTTGTCTTCGCTGATGTGGGCTTTGTACATTCGCTCACCCCTCCCCTCTATACAACATATTGTAACATATTCAAAGGTATTTTCAATATTTTTATGGAAATTATAACCAAGTTATAGACCTAAAAAATGGTACTTCCCTCACGTTCCAACTCCCCCAATCCCATCCACCATCCCCCGATACCCCTCGCACCGCGTCCTCTCCTCAAACTCCCCACACACTCCCGTCTCCTGCTCGATTTCACAATCCAGTCCTTCCAACCGATCAAAATATCCGGCTTTATCGTTCACGGTCAGGTAAACCTCCTTGTGCTCTCTATAACACAGCATGCTGCCGAAATCGTCGCACCCGTAAGGCGAATAGTCGGAATACTGACAGGTAAAGCAGCAGCGGAGCAGGTATTCCCGGCCGCATTTCTTGCAAATCTGCAACAATGCCTGCTCAAAATACGTGGTTGGGCGGTCCGCTTTATAAATATGTCCGTCCACCGTCAAACTGAACTCCGTGCATACCGTATCGTCCAGGTAAATTTCCCTGTCGTCACAGTAACACCTGCTGTGCGCCCTGGAAGAATCACAGGCCTCCATCCGGTAGGCGATGCGGATAATGCCTGCAACCCGATCCCCATTTTCCCGCCGCTCTGCCTCCACCGGAATCTCAACCTCCATGCTGTATCTCTGCAAAGCGTAGGTGTACGGCATAATCCGGTCTCCATATGCGGCATAGCCGCCCCATTTCATCAGGCAGAACTCCCGGGCCGCAGCCTCCGCCTGGGAAGGGTCCTCCAACTCAAAATCGCAGAGGTTGGACCCCGCAAAGGTGTAACCGCCCAGCGTCAGACGCAGGTCGTAACCATATCGGTGGGATTTTGTAACGCAAATTTCCGCCTGACAGTCGTGACCCGCGTCTACATATCGCACATGATAGGAATATGGTTCCCGTAATTTTCCTCCGGTCAGCTCTTCACCCGCCGTTTTTTCTTCCCTCTGCGCTTCCTTTACTCTCTCTGCCCCCATATTCCCATCTCCTCCTGCCTTCTTGCGCTCATAACGATCATGTAAAATGCCTCAGGCCCTATTTCCAAATTCCCCAACGGCATTTTCCCGTTCCCCTCATTTTATCACACAGCCCTCCTACCGGCTAGGGCGTGTTTGAAAACTGCTTTCCCGCCGCCTCCATCCCACCTCCCAAAAAAGCAACCGGCCCGGAGCACAAAAGCTCCCAGGCCGGCAACAGTTCCCTCCACATTTACCGATACAACACAAAATCCCCCATCTCCTGCATGAATCCCGCCCTTCGCAGCGCTTCCCCGGCCTCGCGTGGATACTCCTTCACTGTAATTCGCCTCTGTTCCGCGAACAGCGCGTTCTGCCGGTAATCCCGTACAAATTCAGTCAGAACTTCTTCCAGGCAGTCCGGCTCGTATACCCGCAGGATTTTCCCCTGGCGCTCCATTACCGCGGTCAGGCGGCCTGTGTTCAGCGCCACAGCGGTTCCGGGAATCGCCAGGAATCCCTGCTCCGCAGGCATTTCCAGGGCCTTGCCCCACTGAACTGCCGGGTCGGTGCCGTTCAGCCACAGGATTTGTTTTGCCGGGTCCTTCAGGGCGGCGGTTATGCCGTCGTACTCTTCCCGGCGGATGAACTGGGCGCCCGACAGACCGGCCACAAAATATCCCCGGCGGATTCGCCCGGTGTACTCCCAGATTCGCAACAGTTCCAGGGCGCGTTTCCAGCTGAAGGGCTCCGATGTTTGATGTTCCTGACGCTCTCCGCTTCCCCCGCACTCAGCTCCACCCGCCAGATACGGCGAGCCGCTGACCTCGGCCAGAGACTTTCGGAACGTCTCCCGGCACAGCAATCCATTTTCCGTGAAAAATGCTTCGAGCCACGCTTCCTCGCTCCACTGCTTCACCGGCCGAACCACGTCCCAGCGACCGGCGGACAGGGCCATGACCCGGGCGTTTACCCGCTGTCTGGCCGTGGCTTTTTTCACTTTTTCCCGGTTCTGCCACTGGCGCACCGGCACGAAGCTGTCCGCGCAGACCAGCCCTTTCTCCGCCAGGCGCAGCAGCACTTCCTGGGCGCTGTCCTCCTTCGGCACTCCGGTGAGAAATTTTAAGAAGCTGGCTCCCCGGCGCGCCAGTTCCCGGTACATGAGAAGTTCGTCGCCCTCCAGGCTCTCCGCGCCCTTTGGCAGCGGCGCATCCCAGTCAATGTCCTCATACCGGCAAAAGCAGAGATTTCCCTCCGGCGTCATCCGCCAGAAATAATCCCCCTCCGCCAGCAGCTTGTCCAGCATGGCCCCGCTGTAACGCCTGATCCGTCTGGGAAGCAGGACACTTTCCCAGTATTTTACAGGAAACATCCGTCCACAGTACAGAGACACGGTCTGCTTCAGCTGCTCCTCGGGCGGCCCGGCCGCAACTGCTCTGAGGGCCGCCAGGGCGGCGAAATGCTCCGACGGCTGGGTCGCGGTCTGAGTGCGCAGGCTGCGGATGTATCCCTCCCGGGCCCGCTCATAAAGCTTTCCGTGATAGTAAACTCCCCCGTCCTCCACCACGTCCCCGGAGGCGCAGAGCGCGTACAAAATCCGCTCGGAAACCCCCTCAGCCAGGAAATACCGCTCCTGAACCGCCCCCGCGGTCTGTCCGCCCCGGTAGTAGAGCAGCCGCCGCACAATATGCCGCCCGGCCTGCTCCCCCTCCCCCCCCTTCCTCCCCGCCCCCAAAGCCGTCTCATACGCTTCCCGCTGCTCCGCCGCCACCCAGATTCCCGGTTCCAGGTAGCAGGCCAGGCCGCGTCTCGCCAGGTTGTCCAGCCATTCGGCGGGCACCTCCAACTCTCCGGCGGCCAGATCTCCTTCCATCATCAGCAGGGCGTGGAGCTGCTCCTCATTTTCCGGCAGCTTCCTGCGTTCCCATTTTTTGGATAATTCCTCGGCAGGCGGCTTCACCAGCTCCGCCCGCTTCAGCTCCTCGCTGACGGCGCGGCGTATTTTGGAGGGGGTGGGAGAATACTCATACATTTCCGCCGTCTCCACCTGCCACTGGAAGGGCAGGGACATGGGCGAAGGAATGTCCACATGGATTTCGCGCACGGCGATCAAACCGGCGCGGATGTCGTTCAATATCTGAATGACGCTGTCGATGTCCCACTGGTCCTCCAGGCATTCCCGCTTCGTCTCCCGGATCAGGGGATGGTCCGGCGTTTCGATCAGGGAGCTGAGCATCTCCGCGCTCCGCAGCCGCTGCATCCACAGGGGCTGCCGGCCCGCATGGCGCATCCCCATCATCAGGGCCCGGGCCGCGTTGTAGCGGAAGCTCATGGCAAACAGAGGCGTTTCCGGCAAAAGCGCCTCCAATACCGGGCGCACGCGCTCCGGGTCGATCTGATACAGCAAGCCCTCAGGCAGCTGTTCCTTTCCGTAGGGGTACAGAAGAAAGCCTTCTTCCTCGTCCGCACAGCCCGCCTCCATCCCTGTCATGGTTACGGCGGCCCGCTGTACCAGAAGCGACAGGGGCGCGTTGACCCGCCGCCCGAACAGTGCGTGGACCATCACCTGGTGGCTGCCCGTGCTGTCCCTAAAATGCTCCACGATAATGGTCCTGTCGTCCGGCAGGCCGCCCGTGGCCTGAATCTGCCGCCTGATAAACCCGGCTGCATGCTCTGCTGCGGCCTCGTCCAGCCCCAGGGCCCCCAGCTGTTCCGGCAGCTTCCCCTCCGACAAAGCCCGCTCCAGTTCCCGTAAAATTTTTCCAAATGCCAGGCTGGTCCGCAGGGAGCGTCCCTTGGTCTCCCCCTTCCAGAAGGGCAGTCGGGCCCCCCCCGCCGGAGCCTGGGTGACGATCACCGAGTCCTTGTCCTGGCGCACAATCCGCCAGCCGAAGGAGCCCAACATGAACTTGTCCCCGATCTGGGACTCGTAGACGAATTCCTCGTCCAGCTCCCCCAGGGTGACCCCATCCTCGGTTTTGGCCACGTAAAGGCCCTTGTCCGGTATGGTGCCGCCAGCCGCCGTGGCCAGCATGCGGCTGTAGTTGTCCCCGGCCACCAGACCGTGAATCCGGTCGTACAGCACCCGGGGCCGCACGGGGATTTCCCGGTCGTGCTCATAGTCCCCGGCCAGCATTTCCAGCGTCTGCCGCACGTCCTCCCCGGTCACGTCCCGGAAGGAGTAGGCCCGCTTAAGGATTTCCAGCACATCCTCCACGCTGTATCCCTCCCCGGCGGCCATGGACACCAGGTGCTGGGCCAGCACGTCCAGGCACATCCTGGGCGGCCGGGCCTGTTCTACGCCCCCCAGTCTGGCCACCTGGGCGGTCATGCCGCAGTATACGGTCTCTGAGGCGGTACGCGGATACATGAGCATTTCGCTGACCCGCCCCGGATTGTGTCCGGCCCGGCCCAGCCGCTGCATGGTGCTGGAAATGGTTCTGGGGCAGCCCACCTGCAGCACCCGCTCCACGTCGCCCACGTCGATGCCAAGCTCCATGGATGAGGTGGCGCACAGCAGGCGGAGCCGCCCTTCCCGCAGGTCCTGCTCCGCCACTGCCCGCTGCTCCTTGGAAAGGCTGCCGTGGTGGACCCGGGCGAAGCCGTCCCCTCCCAGCAGATTTACATAGTACGCCAGCTTTTCCGCATAGCGGCGTCCCTCGGAAAATGCAATCACGCTCCGGCATTCCAGACATTGCCGGTACACCGCCATTCCCAGTTCTTCCCAGACCGGGTCCTTTCTCCGCCCCACCGCGGGCGCGGTGCCGACGACCTGAATCCTGACCTGTTTTTTCATGGCTGGGGCGCAAATCTGTACCGGCTCAGGGGACAGGTACGCGGCCGCCAGCTCCAGGGGTTCAATGGTAGCGGACAGGCCGATGCGCTGTAAATTTCTGCCGCAGAGCTGGTCAAGTCTGGCCACGGAGAGCATCAGGTGCGCTCCCCGTTTGGTGTCGATGAGGGCGTGGAGCTCGTCGATGATCAGCGCCCGGGCCGTTTTCAGCACAGACCGTCCATTTTTGGAGGTCAGCATGAGAAACAGGGACTCCGGGGTGGTGATCAGGATGTGAGGCGGATGCTTGACCATCCTCTGCCGGTCCTTCTGAGGCGTGTCCCCGGTGCGGATTCCCACCTGGATCTCCTCCTGCCCCTCCTCCCGCGGGATGCCAAGGAGCGGCCGCCGCAGGTTCTCCCGGATATCCCCGGCCAGGGATTTGAGGGGGGAAATATAGATCAGATACAGTTCCTCCTTAAGCTTCCTCTCCCTGGCCAGGGCGTTTAACCGGTCGATAAAAATCAGGAATGCGGACAGAGTCTTTCCGGTTCCCGTCGGCGCGCTGACCAGGGCCGGTTTCCCGGCCGCAATGGCGGGCCAGGCCGCTTTCTGCACATCCGTTGGCTCTCCGAATGTATTTGTAAACCACTCCGCCGTTGCGGGTGAAAAAAGTTCCAGTACGTCCTGCTGCATATCCGCCTCCATCTCATGACATGACAGCGGAATTTTCACGAGTAAATTCCGCCTTTACATTCCATTTTATCCCAAATGCCGGGAAGAACACAGGCTTTGGACGGGATTCCGGGAAATCACAGTGGAGAATTCCTCCAGATTTATCATTCACAATACGCCATCACCGCCTGCACGTAAAATTCGCTCCAGCCCTGCCCGTACTTCTCATCCATCTTCCGCACCGCCTCGCCGCCCGCAAGCAGGCCGTCCGCCTCCTCCAGCAGAAGCGGCTTCACCTGTTCCATCCCGGAGGTGACTAACAGAACCGCCTCCAACTCTTCCATGGCCTGCTGCGCCGGCCCTCCGCCGGCAGGACAATTTTGCAGGCGCAGGCGGTTGAGTTTTTCGTACATATTCAGAATCCGCCGGGCGTTCTCCATCATGACCCTCGGGTCCGGCGCCTCGTACATCCGCGCCAGCGCCCGCTCCTTGCTGCCGTACCACTCCACCAGCTTCTGCAAAAACCGGCGGCTCTCCGGCTTCTCAAAGTTCCTGATCCCAATTTCCCGGAACGCTTCCAGACTTCCGTACCGATTTGTCAGCCTGTCGCGCTGCTGTTCATCCAGCTCCGATATCATATTCTGTAAAATGCCCTCGATCTCCGACTGATCGAATACTGTGAAATCCAGCTTGTCGTCCCCGGCGAGAATCACGTCAATGCTGGTTATCAGGCGTTCCAGGCGCATTTTCTTGAGCTCCAAAAGGCGCTTCTGCTGGCGCAGCGCCGCCTTCCGGTCATATTCCGGACTCTCTAAAACCGCCCGGATCTCGCCAAGGGGCATGCCGAACTCCCGAAAATACAGAATCTGCCGCAGTTTTTCCAGCGCCCCGTCATCGTAGAGCCGGTATCCCGCCTCGCTGTGCGCCGTGGGCTTTAAAAGCCCGATCCGGTCATACCAGTGGAGCGCGCGCGGGCTGACGCCGGTCAGTTCTGAGACTTCCTTTACTGTTTTCATTAAAATCGCCTCCCGTTTTTTGATGACTCCACTATAAGCTATGACGTTGCGTAAGGGTCAAGCCGTTTTCCGGGACACCGCCTGGCCCCACCCGCTACCGATCCCTATTTCTGCGGAGCCACGCCTCATAAGACGCCGATTGATCCGGCGCAGCCTCCGCCTCGTTATACCGCTCCAAATCCATGCTGTCCGGAAACGCCGCCGCAAATTCACGCACCGCCTCCTGATCCCGGCTGATCAGAATGGCGCAGGCATTATCCCAGGCCACGATCTCCATTTGGGCCAGCGGATGCTGAATTGAGACGGGATTTTCCCAGAAGCCCGGATTGCCGTCCGCCCAGGGCAGGTCATATTCCAACGCTTCTTCCAGCGTCACCGACCGGTCAAAACCTGAAAAAACGCCCCAGCTCCACTGCGCATCCGCCTGCCCGGCCAGCCCCGTAAGCGTCCCGCCGTCGATCCAGGCATAGCGCTCCCGCAGGTTCCGGCGGTTCAGACGGACATGCTCCTCCAGAGGAAATCCTCCCTCAAAATCCGTAATCAGCCAATTATACTGCTTCTGCCGCTCCCCAACCGCCTGAAACAGCGGCCCAAGGAAGGTGTAGAAACGTCCCCCTCCGGTCAATATTCTGCCGTACATCTCCATTTCCTCCCATCTACCGCCGCTCTGTGGGCCTCCCCGATAAAATCCGGTTTTGTCTGTATTCTACCACGAACCGCCCTCCTTCTCCACAAAAATCGGGCCGGATCATGAAGGATT
>ERZ1106950.2118-NODE-2118-length-10488-cov-2.373047_pt1 | contig 10488 bp, 7 predicted proteins | sample MGYA00403675_ERZ1106950 | MGnify/ENA primary metagenome ERZ1106950 (study PRJEB35170, sample SAMEA104062410) | human gut metagenome | biome: human gut; feature: human-associated habitat; material: faeces | place: Denmark | collected 2012-06-13 ... | reverse complement strand
AAATATGGCTTTTTCCGTGGAGTGTTTTACGGCTTTTTCCATGCGGTTTCTGCTTTTTGTAATGCAGGCTTTGACCTGATGGGCAATGAAGTGCCTTATAATTCCCTGGTTGGTTACTATGACGACTGGCTGGTGAATCTGGTGATCGTTTCCCTGATCGTCATCGGCGGTATCGGGTTTATCGTCTGGGACGATCTGTACACCAAACGGTGGCATGTGCGCCATTACATGCTGCACACCAAGATCGTTCTGGTGACCACGGCGATCCTGATCGCGGGCAGCATGCTGTTGTTTTATATGATGGAGCGGGGAAATATCCTGGTGGGCATGACCGGGTCGGAGAAATTCCTGGCCTGTCTGTTCAGCGCGGTGACGCCCAGGACCGCGGGCTTTAACACCGTGGACACCGCGGCGCTGACCGACGGCAGCAAGTTTTTGACTGCGGTGCTCATGTTTATCGGTGGAAGCCCCGGTTCCACGGCAGGCGGTATCAAGACCACCACTCTGATGGTGCTGCTGTTCTATGTGGTCAGCAACGTGCGCCAGACCTACGGCGTGGAGGTGTTCGGGCGCAGGCTTCAGGACGAGTCCATTCGCCAGTCCGCCTGTATTCTGACCATCAACCTCTGTCTGACCATCGTGGCTTCCATCCTGATCATGACGGTCCAGAACCTGCCCATGTCGGCGGTCCTGTTCGAGACGTGCTCGGCCATGGGCACCAGCGGCATGAGCACAGGCGTGACAAGAAGCCTGAATACATTTTCCAGATTTATGATCATTATGTTAATGTACTGCGGACGAATCGGCAGCCTTTCCTTTGCCCTGGCCTTCACCAGGACCAAGCGCAAGCCACATGTGCAGCTGCCGCCGGAGCGGATTACAGTGGGATAAAACGTAAGCGGTATTAAGTTGACTGCGGAAGGGAGATAATCTATCTTATGAAATCAATCTTAGTAATCGGAATGGGCAGGTTCGGGCAGCACCTCTGCGAGAACCTGGGCAAGCTGGACAACCAGATCATGGCGGTGGACATGCAGGAGGAGCGGCTGGAGCCGGTTCTGCCCTATGTGGTCAGCGCCAAGATCGGCGACTGCACCAACGAGCTGGTGCTCAAGAGCCTGGGCGTGGACAACTTCGATATTTGCTTCATCTGTATTGGAAACAATTTCCAGAACAGCCTGGAGGTGACCAGCATGATCAAGGAGATGGGCGCCAGATACGTGGTCAGCAAGGCCAACCGGGATATTCACGCCCGGCTTCTGCTCAAAAACGGGGCGGACGAGGTGGTTTACCCGGACCGGGACGTGGCGGAGAAGGCCGCGGTGCGCTACAGCGCAAACCATGTGTTCGACTACACTGAGCTGTCGGCCGGCGTGTCCATTTATGAGATCCTTCCCCTGCCGGCCTGGGTGGGGAAATCCATCAAGGAGCTGAACATCCGCCAGGTTTACGGCATCTCCATCATCGGCGTGAAGGACACCGGGGGGCACATGACCATGCTGCCCGGGGCGGACTATGTGATCGAGAAGGATGTGCACCTGATGGTGTTAGGCAGACAGGAGGACGCGGAGAAAATTCTCCGGCAGCTGCGTTAAACTGTGGGGGGAAACGGTTGCCCGTTATGACTCCGCGCGAAATGGAAGCCACCGCTTGACTTTGGCGGAGGGTTGTGCCAAAATAATGAATTGACAGGTTAATGATCAGGCTGTCCGGCAGGGCCGGACCGGCGACGGATTGAGAAAGAAGGAAGAGCTGAAATGACAAAAATCGATATTATTTCCGGTTTCCTGGGAGCTGGGAAGACTACATTTATTAAGAAGCTGCTGGAAGAGGCCATCTCCGGCGAGCAGGTGGTGCTGATTGAGAACGAGTTCGGCGAGATCGGCATCGACGGCGGATTTTTAAAGGATGCCGGGATTGAGATCCGGGAGATGAACTCCGGCTGCATCTGCTGCTCATTGGTGGGCGATTTCGGAAAATCCCTGGAAGAGGTTCTGACCAAGTACAAGCCAGACCGCATCATCATCGAGCCGTCGGGCGTGGGCAAGCTCTCCGACGTGATGAAGGCCGTGGTTGACGTGTCCGCGGACATGGAGGTGGAGCTGAACAGCGCTGTGACCATTGTGGACGCCAATAAGTGCAAGATGTACATGAAGAATTTCGGCGAATTCTTCAACAATCAGATCGAGAACGCCGGGACCATCGTGCTCAGCCGCACGGATATCGCCGACGCCGCTAAGATCCAGCTGGACGTGGACATGATCCGCGGGAAAAATCCCAAGGCCGTCATCGTCACCACGCCGGTGGACCGCCTGGACGGAAAACAGCTGCTTGAAATCATTGAGAAGCATGATACCATGCTGGACGATATGCTGGAGGAAGTGCGCCGCGCCCGCCATCAGGAAGAGGAGTGCTGTTGCGGGCATGACCACGGGCACGAAGGCCATGATCACGATCATGAGTGCCACGGACACGAACACGAGCACGGGCACGAAGACCATGACCACGACCATGAGTGCCACGAGCACGACCACGGGCACGAAGGCCACGATCACGATCATGAGTGCCATGAGCACCACCATGATCACGGGCACGATCATGAGTGCCACGAGCACAGCCATGACCACCATCACGACCACGCTGGCCACCACCATCACCACCATGCCGACGAGGTGTTCACCAGCTGGGGCATGGAGACGATTGTTCCAGTCACCAGGGACCAGTTGGAGGACGTGTTGAAACGCCTTTCCGACACAAAGGAGTTCGGCGACGTGCTTCGGGCCAAGGGGATGCTGCCGACGGAGAATCCGGGCGAATGGCTCTATTTTGACCTGGTGCCGCAGCAGTATGAGATCCGCGACGGCAGACCCGACTACACGGGCAAGGTGTGCGTGATCGGCGCCAACTTAAACGAGGGCGCATTAAACCAGGTATTCGGAAGAGGTTAAAAAGCCATGGCATATGAGATAGATGACGATGTGATGCCGCTGTTTCTCATCAATGGATTTCTGGAAGCCGGGAAAACCCAGTTTCTGGATTTCACCATGCGGCAGGATTATTTTAAAGCCGACGGAAAGACCCTGCTGATCGTATGCGAAGAGGGAGACACGGAGTACGACGCAAAGATGCTGAAAAAGAACCGCACTGCGGTGGTATTTGTGGACAGCATGGAAAAACTGACGCCCCAGTACCTGGACGAGCTGGAGGTGATTTACCGCCCGGAGCGCGTGCTCATGGAGTGGAACGGTATGTGGAACCAGGACGAGTTACGTCTGCCGGACGATTGGGTGATCTACCAGCAGATCACCATCATTGACGGTTCCACCTTCGAGCTGTACGTGCAGAACATGAAACCGCTTTTAGGCGCAATGCTGCGCGGTTCCGAGCTGGTTATTATGAACCGGTGCGACGGCCTTCCGGATGAAAAGCTCACCAGCTACCGCCGGACCATCCGGGCTATGAGCCGGGAGAGCGAGATCGTGCTGGAGGACAAGAACGGGGAGATCGAGCAGGCCACGTTGGAGGAGGACTTGCCCTACGACGTGAACGCAGATGTGATTGAGATTAAGCCGGAGGCCTACGGCATCTGGTATATCGACTGCATGGACCAGCCTGAGCGGTACAAGGGAAAGACGGTGGAATTCACGGCCATGGTGCTCAAATCTCCCAAATTTCCAAAAGGCCAGTTTGTGCCGGGCCGTATGGCAATGACCTGTTGCGAGGCGGACATGACGTTTTTGGGCTTCATGTGCAAATGGCAGGGAGCCGAGGAATACCGCACCAAGCAGTGGGTGAAGGTACGCGCCGAGGTGGGTGTGGAATATCAGAAGGACTATCACGGGGAGGGACCGGTGCTTTACGCCAGGAGCGTGGAACCTGCCCAGGAGATCAAGGACGTTGTACAGTTCTGATACAATCGGCATCACCGGCCTGGTGATGCCTTTTTGCGCGTGCCGGGGATATGAGGGCAGAGAGAACGGCTGTCCTCAACCGCATACACATGAGGGGGTAATGTATGATAACCGCAATTCAAAGGCTGAAAGAAGAAAATGAGCGCCTGAACCATCGGGCCGGACATGACTGGCTTACCGGCCTGTATGACCGGGAGGGGGCTGAGGAGAAAATCAACCGTTTGATCCGGGAGCGGGGCTGCGGGGTGATGATCCTTTTGGACGTGGACCGTTTTCGTAGAATCAACAGCCGTCACGGCCACATTGTGGGAGATCACGTGCTCAGCTCCATCGCCGCGGTGCTGGATTCCATGGTATTCCGGCACGACGTGGTGGGCCGGGTGGACGACGATGAATTTGTGGTGTTTATGCCGGTCGATCAGGATGAAAAATTTCTGCAGCAGCGCTGCCGCCAGATCCGGGACCGTCTAAAGACCATGGAGCTGCCGGGTGGCGCGGAGATTTCCATTTCCCTCAGCACCGGGGGCGCCATCTGCGGGAAGGACGACACCTACAGGAGCCTGTTCGCCCGGGCTTACGGCGAGCTGGACAAGGATAAGGTGAGCGCCCGCGAGCAGACGGCGGACTCCGAGGCCCGCAAGGGCAATTTCATGGTGGATTTAAAGCAGGTCCGCGGGGAGCTGGCGGAGCAGAGCCTGATTCCGGGCGCCTACTGTCAGGATTACGAGACATTTAAACACATTTACCGTTTTGTGGAACGCAGGCTCCGTCGGGCGGAGATCAGCTCCTACATTCTGCTGATCACCCTGACCGACGGAAACGGCGATTTTCCTCCCCTCACCAGGCGGGAGGAGCAGATGGCGGTGCTAAAAGACGAGATTCAAATCTCCCTTCGATCCGGCGACGTGTTCACCCAGTACAGCAGCTGTCAGTACCTGGTGATGATTTCCGACGCCTCCGCGGAGAATGTAGAAATGATTGCGGACCGTATCTGCACGGCCTTCTATAAAGCCATCGGCGGAGCGTGCCAGGGCGTTCTGCTGCACCATTGCTATCCCATGTGGCCGGCAGGGGAGAAGGAGCCGTAAGAGAACGCAGCAATTTGTTTGGGATGTAAAAAACTGGAAATCCATGCTGCCTCTGCAAAATGCCATATATCGGAGGCAATAGAATAGCATTCGCTCAAAATGTGACGCCCATCAGCGCCGCAGTGCTGCGAGATGAATTGTGGAAATTCATCTCCCGCGCTGCGGCGTTATTTTTGGGATGGATGCGGTAAAAAACGGGATAAGAGATCATCCGCCGGAACGCAGATAATGCGCGAAGTATTCCAAAATAAGTGAAAGCGCTTTCTTGCGGATTTTTCATTTGAAACAATCCATAAGAATGTACTTAAAATATCTATAAAATCTTGACAAATAGGCATTTGATGTTATGATGATTATCAGAAGAGCTTTTGGGGAAATGCTTCATTTTAACTAAAGTTGAGAAAGCCTTTTCACGCACTTGTACGGAACTCGGACAAGAAAGAGCGGGCCAGGTTGAAAAACAAAACGCCGCAAAGCGCAGCCAATGGCTCTTTGGGAACCGCAGGCGAAGCGCGTTCCGGACCGGATGGCCGCCTGCCTGCAGCATACAGAAGCTAAGGAGGGGAAACAATGAGAATTGCATATGAAGCGTTGCTGGAGAAATTCCGGAAGATTCTGGAAAGCCGCGGATTTTCAGGGGAGCACGCTAAGGACGCGGCCACCGTGTTCGCCCAGAACAGCCTGGACGGCGTGTACAGCCACGGCGTGAACCGATTCCCGCGGGTGGTGGAGTATCTGGACAAGGGCGAGATCGACTGCCATTCCATCGCGGAGTGTGTGGAGCGAATGGGGGCCATCGAGCGTTGGGACGGGCATCGGGGTTTCGGGCCCCTGAACGCGCGCCTTGCCATGGACCGGGCCTGTGAGCTGGCGGAGGAATACGGCGTGGGCGTGGTGGCCCTGGGCAACAACAATCACTGGATGCGCGGCGGCAGCTACGGCTGGCAGGCGGCGGACGCGGGCTGCATCGGCATCTGCTGGTCCAACACTATGCCCAACATGCCGGCCTGGGGCGGCAAGGACCGGAAGATCGGCAACAACCCGCTCATCATGTCCATTCCCAGAAGCAGCGGCAGGCACGCGGTGATCGATTGCGCGGTCTCCCAGTTCTCCTACGGCAAGATCGAGGAGGCCAGGCTTAAGGGCAGACAGCTTTCCGTTCCCGGCGGATACGACAGGGAGGGCAATCTGACCACGGACCCCGCTAAAATCGAGGAGACCTGGAGAGTCTTGCCCATGGGCTACTGGAAGGGCAGCGGCATTTCCATCGCCCTGGACTTAATCGCCACCGTGCTGACCAACGCCAATTCCGTCTCCAAAATCGGCGCCTTTGGCGATGAAGTGGGCCTTTCCCAGGTGATGATCGCCATCGACCCGTGTAAATTCAACTCCGTGGAGCGGACGGACCGCATTGTGGATGAAATTCTGGCAGATATCAAGGCCTCCCAGCCGGCCGAGACGGGGGGAGAGGTGTTTTATCCGGGAGAAATTGAGCTGAACACCCGCCAGGAGAACCTGGCGAATGGAATCCCGGTGATCGACGAAGTCTGGCAGACCATTCTCTCGCTGGAGCGGTGACCATTTTAAATGTAACATTTTGTAAAACAGGGAGATAATCCATGAACATCTACGACATTGCAGCGGAAGCCGGTACGTCCATATCCACCGTGTCCCGGGTTTTGAACAATAAGGGAAACGTCAATCCACAGATCCGCAAACGGGTCGAGGAGGTGCTGAAAAAGTACGATTACAAGCCCAGCGCCATTGCGCGCGGTATGGTTTCCAAGACCATGAACCGTAGACGTGCGGGTGACCCATTACGCCCGGATGATCTATGTGATCGAGCAGGAGTTCAGCAACCAGGGCTACAATGTGACGGTGTGCAATACGGGTGGCTCCATCGGGGAGTGCGACCGGTATTTTAAAATATTGGCGGAGAAACAGATCGACGGCCTGGTTCTGATCGGGTCCATTTTCAACAATCTGATCCATTATCCACAGATCATCGCCCGGATTAAGCAGATTCCGGTGGTGATGGCCAACGGCCATGTGGACAGCCCGAATTTTTATTCCGTACTGGTGGACGACACCAAGGCGATCCGCACGGTGGTGGATTATCTGTTGGACGGCGGCAGAAAAAACCTGGTCTACGTGTTCGACCTGGAGAATGACAGCGCCCAGGCAAAGCGCCGGGGATTTGTGGAGGGATTGAAGCTGAGGGACGTGCCGCAGCCGGAGTCCCGGGTATTTACGGCGGCCTACGGCCTGGAGGGCGGTATGCGGGCCGCAAAGGAGATCATCCGCTCCGGGATCCCCTTCGACGGGGTGGTGTGCGGCGAGGACACCACGGCAATCGGCGTGATGAAGGGCCTGAAAAAACAGGGATATCGCGTTCCGGAGGACGTGGCGGTGACGGGCTGCAACAATTCGCCGGAAGCGCAACTCTGCGAGCCGGAGCTGACGACCCTGGACAACAAACCGGAGCTTTTGGGCGGCATGTGCGCCCGGCTTCTTCGGGATACCATTGAGAAAAAAGCCTCGGCTGTCAGCGTCGCCATCCAGCCGGAGCTGGTGGTGCGCCAATCCACTTGAACGAAAAAAATTCCGCCGGCGGTATAATCCGCGCCGGCAGATTGGTAAACTTGCCGGTTGACAGCCAATACCGGATCTGTTATAGTTGATTACTGTACGAAACGAGAGGATGAAAGGCCTGAAGCGTGCCTGAAAACCTCTCGTTTCGGCGTGTGAAGGGAAATGATGACAGTTTTGATGATTTTTACCGTCTGAATTGTCTCGAAAAATGCGGTGCATGAAGCGAATTGGTGGGTATGCACAATCGGCCTGCCGCCCGCGCCCCGGGTGGGGAAGCGATGCGGAAGCGGCAGAGAAAGAAAGGAATTTATTATTATATGGAAGCAATGAAATTTGATACGTTACAGTTGGATGAGCGGATTCTGCGGGCCGTTACGGAGATGGGCTTTGAGGAGGCCTCTCCCATACAGGCGCAGGCGATTCCGGTGGCAATGGAGGGCAGGGACATGATCGGCCAGGCCCAGACCGGCACCGGCAAGACGGCGGCCTTCGGAATCCCGCTGCTGCAAAAGGTGGACCCCAAGGTCAAAAAGCTGCAGGCGATTGTGCTGCTGCCCACCAGAGAGCTGGCCATCCAGGTAGCGGAGGAAGTGCGCAGACTTGGCAAGTTTATGCACGGAATAAAGGTTCTGCCCATCTACGGCGGTCAGGATATCGTAAAACAGATTCGTTCCTTAAAGGACGGCACTCAGGTGATCATCGGCACCCCCGGACGTGTGATGGACCACATGCGGCGCAAAACCGTAAAGCTGGACTATGTGAATACCGTGGTGCTGGATGAGGCGGACGAGATGCTCAACATGGGCTTTCTGGAGGATATGGAGACCATTTTGAGCCAGCTCCCCGAGGAGCGCCAGACCCTGATGTTCTCCGCCACCATGCCTCCGGCCATCGCGGAGATCGCCCGGAAGTTCCAGAAGGAGCCGGTGACGGTCCGCGTGGTGAAAAAGGAGCTGACCGTTCCCAAGGTCACCCAGTATTACTACGAGGTGAAGCCCAAGAACAAGGTGGAGGTGATGTGCCGTCTGCTGGATCTGTACGCTCCCAAGCTGTCCATCGTGTTCTGCAACACCAAAAAGCAGGTGGATGAGCTGGTGCAGGCGCTTCAGGGCAGAGGTTATTTCGCGGAGGGACTTCACGGGGATTTGAAGCAGATGCAGCGCGACCGCGTGATGAACAGCTTCCGCAACGGCCGCACGGACATTTTGGTGGCCACTGACGTGGCGGCCCGCGGCATCGACGTGGGCGACGTGGAGGCGGTGTTCAATTATGACATCCCCCAGGACGACGAGTATTACGTGCACCGCATCGGCCGTACGGGCCGGGCCGGACGGGAAGGTAAGGCCTTCAGCCTGGTGGTGGGCCGCGAGGTCTACAAGCTGCGCGACATCCAGCGTTACTGCAAGACCCGCATCATTCCTCAGGCTATTCCGTCCTTAAACGACATCACGGAGATCAAGGTGGAGAAGATCCTGGATCAGGTCGAGGAAGTGATGAACGACAGCGATTTGAGCAAAATGGTGGGAATCATTGAGAAGAAGCTGATGGAGGAGGAGTACACCTCCCTGGATCTGGCGGCGGCTCTCCTGAAAATGAACATGGGCGAGGACAGCGAGGACATCATCGAGTGTTCGGAGCCGGCCCGCTCCCTGGACGATCTGGACCGCTACGGCAGGGACTTTAACCGGGGCCGGGGCAGAACCACCGGCGGAAACCGCAGCCGCCGCAAGGGCGCTACGGACCGCGCCGCCATCGACTACATTGTGGAGGGCGATGGAGACGACATGGCCCGCCTGTTCATCAACATCGGCAAGGCCCAGCGCGTGACCCCGGGCGATATCCTGGGCGCGGTGGCCGGAGAGTCCGGTATGCCGGGACGCCTGGTGGGCAGCATCGACATGTACGACGGTTATACCTTCGTGGATGTGCCGGTGCGCTACGCCGACGAGGTGTTAAAGGCCATGGGCCATGCCAGAATCAAGGGCAGAAACATCCATGTGGAGAAGGCTAACGGGAGAAGATAGACCGCCGGAGCCAGGGCAAAGCCACGGGATTAAATTTGGAAATGATATTCCGAAATTACGAAAGCAGCAGGAGAACCGGCAAGGTTTTCCTACTGCTTTTTTGACGATTTGCGATCTGCGGCCTGTTATTCCGCCCAGTTCTCCCTCAAAAAGTCCACAATATCCGCAGCTTTTGGCGGACAGCCCTTTAAATGTTTTTGGTGGCAGGATGTGCAGCTTCCCACGCCGATTTCGCCGGTTTTGTCCTTATAGCCCTGCCCGATGGACACAGGCGGCAGGTTCCGGCGCAGAAGCCCCGCGTCGCTCAGACGGTCCAGTGCGTAGATCAGGGAGCCATAACAGGCGCTGCAGGCGTCCTTTGGGGCGGTGTAGGCGGCCAGAGTGCGTACCCGGCGGGGCATTTCCATTTTCCGGTCCGGCAGGCAGTCCTCGTTGAGGGGGATGATATTGGCCGTAGACAGGTCGGCGCTGCCTACGCCCAGGGCCTCGGCCAGGCGGATATACTCCACGTCGTCGGGGGAGTAGCCCATGCAGTCGCACACATAGGCGTCACAGAGCACCGGGTCCAGGAAGCCCAGCACCCGGTTCATAACCACGGGATTTCCGCCCTCCTCGAAGTCCAGGTCCCCGCAGATGTTGTCCACCAGGATGAAGCTGTCGGGGATCAGGGTGTTTAAATGGGCGATTGGGCGGTGCAGGCCCAGGGTGTGGAACCGGCGCTTCTCCATGTTGGGGAGCAGGCCCTTGTTGTTTTTCAGGGCGCAGGTGATGAGGGTTTGGCAGTGACCCTTTAACACGGGCATGTTGATGATGTAATCCGCAGCCGCCGCGCGGTCGCAGAGGCGGATGTTCATGCCCTGGGCGTCGTATTCC
>ERZ1106950.2093-NODE-2093-length-10624-cov-2.867537_pt1 | contig 10624 bp, 5 predicted proteins | sample MGYA00403675_ERZ1106950 | MGnify/ENA primary metagenome ERZ1106950 (study PRJEB35170, sample SAMEA104062410) | human gut metagenome | biome: human gut; feature: human-associated habitat; material: faeces | place: Denmark | collected 2012-06-13 ... | reverse complement strand
AATATCTCCGATCTGAAATTCCATCCATCAAACCTCCTTGTTCTTATCTAACTTTTACACTATAGTTCTGATTATAACAGAAAAAAGAACCAGGTGGTCAATACCTGATTCTTTTTCTACACTTTGAAGAAGAAGTTATTCTCTTAATCTTAGACTTCTGGCGCTGTTGCGTCAATATCCCCCAGATTCATTGCTTCATATTGTTCTAAAATTAAAGTCTGGATCATATTTCTTGTATCTGAATTGATCGGATGTGCAATGTCTCTATATTCACCATCTGCAGCTTTTCGGCTTGGCATTGCAATAAACAGACCTTTCTCCCCTTCGATTACTTTAATATCATGTACCACAAATTCATTATCGATTGTGATTGATACAACAGCTTTCATCTTACCTTCTTTGGCCACTTTTCTAATACGTACATCAGTTATTTGCATGTTGTCATCCTCCTAGTTTCTAATAATATAGCTAAAATTCGCTCTCCGGTCAGGCTCTGGTAACTTCTTCTTTCTCTTAGACCGTATATGCTAATTTTTATTATAACACTATTTTCAGCAATTGTGAACAAAAACTTGTTTTTTATCAGCTTTTTTATTATGACATTTTACTACTTTTTTCTCCATATTTTTATAGCAAATATAATATTTTCCAATTCAATCTCTGTCTTGCAAGATTAGTTGCGGTGACTTATAATAAGGAAAACAATGAAACTATATCAACGATTGAAAGAAAGGGCACATGAAAATGTATCAGATAGATTTTAATAAACCAATTCATATTCATTTTATGGGAATCGGAGGAATCAGCATGAGCGGTCTTGCTGAGATCCTTATCAAAGAGGGCTTTTCGATTTCTGGATCCGATATCCATACTTCCGATATCATCAAACACTTAGAAGATAAAGGTGCAAAGGTTTATCTCAGCCAGACTGCTGATAACATTACAAATGATATCGATCTTGTTGTATACACAGCAGCGATCAACTTCGATACCAACGAAGAATATAAAGAAGCCATCCGCCGTAACATTCCTGTCATGAAACGTGCTACACTGCTTGGTCAGATGATGCATAATTATCAGAATGCGATCGCCGTATCTGGAACTCACGGTAAGACAACAACAACTTCTATGTTATCTTATATTTTACTTGCTGGTAACACAGATCCTACGATCAGCGTTGGTGGAATTCTTGATGCGATCAATGGGAATATCCGTGTCGGACATTCCGAGACATTCGTAACTGAAGCATGTGAATACACAAACAGTTTCTTAGAATTCTTCCCTAAGATCAGTATTATCCTCAATATTGAAGAAGATCACATGGACTTCTTTAAGGATCTTGATGATATCCGCCATTCTTTCCGTGAATTTGCCCACAAACTTCCTGATTATGGTTATCTGATCATCAACGGTGAAATTGAGAACATTGATTATATTGTGGACGGATTAAAGGCAGAATATGCAACTTTTGGATTAGAAAATGATTCTTATGACTATTGTGCGAAGAATATTGGCTATGATGCATTTGGACATGCTCATTTCGATTATTACTATAAAGGGGATTTTGTTGACCATATCCAGTTAAATGTCAACGGAGAACATAATGTGAAGAATGCACTGGCTGCCATTGCTGCTGCAAAACGTATCGGCATTGACGTTGATACAATGAAGAAAGGACTTCTTGGCTTCACTGGCGCCAAACGTCGTTTTGAACTAAAAGGCACATGCAACGACTTCACCGTTGTTGATGACTATGCACATCATCCAACAGAGATCCGTGCAACTCTGGAATCTGCTAAGAATTATCCACATAACGAATTATGGTGTGTATTCCAGCCTCATACATATTCCAGAACGATTGCATTCCTTGATGACTTTGCAAAGGCATTAAGTCTCTGTGACCACGTGATCGTCACTGACATCTATGCTGCCAGAGAAAAAGATACTGGTATCGTAAGTTCCAAAGATATCGTGGACCGCATGGCTGATTATGATGTAGATGTACACTATATTAAGGAATTTGATGACATTGAAAAATTTATTTTAGAAAATTGCAAAAAAAATGATCTGTTGATAACTATGGGGGCCGGAAACGTTGATTCTATCGGAAATTCGCTCGTAAATAGATAGTTATCCACATTATCCACAGACTTGTACACAATTGTTGATAAACAAATCTGTGGATTTCTTTTGTCCTTTTCCACAATTGTAAAATCTATGTAACTGGCATATTTCCATTGTTTTACGATTTTTGTCCACATTATCCACATTATCCACAGACTTGTACACAATCAGTGTGTGGATTTCCCTGGTATTTACAATTTCTCCAATCTGCGTTATAGTCAGATTAACGATAATAAAAGAAGGAGAGATTGCCATGAATTATATTAAAGTAACAACCACATATCCAACCGGTGGAACGCTGCTTCCAAACGCATTTGTTGATAATTATATGATCCGTGCGAACGGTGAATACATCAAAGTGTATATTTATCTTCTGCGTATGGTTTCTGACGGTGCAAACTTCAGCATTCCTTGTCTTGCAGATGTACTGGAACTTACGGAGCGTGATGTTACTCGTGCGTTAAAATACTGGGAGAAGGAATCCCTCTTACGCATGGAGCTTAAAGACGGCGAGATCAGTTTTATAGAGCTTCTCCCTGTCAGTGGCAATCCACATTCTCCTGCACAGACTACAAAACAAGAAGAAACGGCCCAAGCTACTTCTTCATCAACTTCTAAGACTACTGTGAATGATCAGACGATCACTGGTGCTGAACCGATTCCTGCCATGAAGACGCTTTCTCCTGCAGAACTTCAGCGTAAGAGCGAAGATGAGCGTTTTTCTTATCTTCTCTACGTATGTGAGATGTTCTTAGGAAAGCCATTAACTTGTACGGATATGAATACTTTACTTTACATGTATGAAGATCTTAGAATGTCATGTGAGTTGATCGAATATCTTGTAGAGCATTGTGTATCAAATGGTAAGAAGAGTTTCCGTTATATGCAGTCTGTAGCGATTAACTGGTACGAAGCAAATATCAAAACTCCTGAAGAAGCGAAAGCATACAGCAAGAATTTCCGTAAGGAATATTATTCTATCATGCGTGCGTTTGGATTAAATCAGAATCCAGCCCCTGTTCAGGAAGAATATATGAAACGATGGCTTGAAACTGATGGCTTTGATCTTGCACTGATCATTGAAGCTTGTAATCGTACGATCAATGCGATCAACAAACCTAGTTTTCCATATGCAGATACGATCTTAAAGCACTGGAAAGATAACCACATCGTAACATTGGAAGATGCGAAGAACTTCCATATCCGACAGAAAGCACCAAAGACTTTCGCTAACAATAACAACCAGAGCAATATGCATAACTTTACGCAGCGTGATTATGATTTTGATGCGTTAGAGCAACAGCTTTTACAGAAACAGTTCGCGGACGAACTCATGGAGAACTAACTTATGTCATTATCAAATAACGATTATCAAGATATCATGCGCCAGTATGAGGAAAGACGGCTTTCTAATTACCGTCTCCATGAACAGCGCAAAAAAGATATATACACAACAATTCCGGAGATCAAAGAACTTGACCGGCAGATCACTGCCAATTCTATTTCTCTCGGAAAGCAACTGATCGTCCGTGATGATCCTGCTTTGAGAGAGGAATACCGCATAAAGAATCAGCTGCTGATCAGCCAGAAACAGGCTCTCTTAAAAGAAGCCGGGTATTCTTCTGATTATCTGGAACCGATCTACTATTGTAAGAAGTGTAAGGACACCGGATATATTGGACAGGAACAATGTTCCTGCTTTCATCAGGCGATGATCGATCACCTGTATTCCGGTTCTAATATGGCTAAGATTTTAGCACGGGAGAATTTTCAGACCTTTCGGGAAGATTATTATTCCGACCAGATGACCAAGCAAGGTCTTCCAAGCCCTAGACGTAACATCCAGAAAGTAGTGGAACACTGTAAAACCTTTATTTCCAGATTTCCAAATCACGACAACATTTTATTTCAGGGTTCCACTGGTGTTGGGAAGACTTTCTTAAGTCATTGTATTGCAAAGGAGATCATGGACCGTGGATTTACCTGCATCTATATGACAGCTTTCCAGCTGTTTGATACTTTGGCAAAGCATACCTTTGGCAAAGGAAAGGATACAGAACAGGAAACATCTGCTAACCTGATCTTTCAATGCGATCTATTGATCATCGATGACCTTGGAACTGAGATGATCAATAAATTTGTGATCTCACAGTTATTTCAATGTTTGAATGAACGATTGATCCAGGAAAGATCAACGATCATATCCACAAATTTATCTCTGCAGGAATTCAGAAATACTTATTCTGAACGAATTTTTTCAAGGATTATTGAGAATTATTCATGGCAGAAAATCTATGGAGATGATATCCGTTTCAAAAAATCGAACTTGACGTAACTTATTTATAATGTTATAAAAAACTATAGAACAATATACGAAGGAGATAGTATCATGAGACGATCTGACCGTAACTTTACTAAGATTCCAGACGGTAAACTTGGAATCATTGCCCTTGAAGGATGCAAAGAACTTGGAAAAACAATCGACAACTATATCATCCAGTGGAGATCTGAAACTTACAAAGATTTCAAAGACTCTGTTGCCTGTGATGGATATTTAAGAGATACTTATCTTTTAGATGCCAGTTGCCCACGTTTTGGTTCTGGAGAAGCTAAAGGTATCATTCGCGAATCTGTTCGTGACATGGATTTATACATTATTGTTGATGTATTAAACTATAGCGTAACTTACTCTTTAAGCGGACGTGTAAACCACATGTCTCCAGACGATCACTATGCTGACTTAAAACGTATCATCAGTGCTTCCGCTGGAAAGGCTAAGAGTGTTAATGTTATCATGCCTTTCTTATACGAAAGCCGTCAGCATAAGAGAAGTACACGTGAATCTTTAGACTGTGCAGTTATGCTTCAGGAACTGATCAGCCTTGGTGTTGATAATATCCTGACTTTCGATGCACATGACCCTCGTGTACAGAATGCAATCCCTATCAGTGGATTTGATAACATCCAGCCTACTTATCAGTTTGTAAAATCATTAGTTGAACAGTGTGATGATGTTCACTTTGACAACGACCACTTAATGGTTATCAGCCCGGATGAAGGTGCTATGCAGCGTGCAATCTACATGGCAAACGTTGTTGGTGTTGATGTTGGTATGTTCTACAAACGCCGTGACTATTCTACTGTCATTGACGGACGTAATCCTATCGTTGCACATGAATTCCTTGGTGACTCCTTAGATGGTAAGGATGTTCTGATCATCGACGATATGATCTCTTCTGGAGAAAGTATGATCGACGTAGCCAAAGAATTAAAACGCAGAAATGCCCGTCGTGTATTCTGCTTATCTACATTTGGTTTATTTACAAACGGATTAGAAGTATTTGACCGTGCAGTTGAAGAAGGTATTATTGAGAAGGTTATCACAACTAATCTTACTTATCAGACACCTGAATTATTATCTCGTGACTGGTATGCATCTTCTGACGTATCCAAATACGTTGCACTATTAATTGATACATTAAATCATGATGCATCAATCAGTGATCTGTTAAACCCAACAGAACGTATCAAAGAATATCTTGAAAAAAAGAATATGTAATATATAGATAAAGACTTCGTCTTATGGCGGAGTCTTTTTTTGCAGAATTTTCTTATACACAAAAATCACAGGTATTGAATTACCTGTGATTTTTAATTATCTCAATATTCTTTTTACTGATTCTCTGCTGGCTGTTCTTCTGTCTGTGGTGCTGCCGTTGTAGGAGCCGCTGTCGTAGGCGCTGCCGTTGTAGGAGCTGCTGTCGTAGTAGGTGCTGCTGTAGTTGCTTCTGTGCCCTTTGTGCTGCTCTCTGTCGCTGTTGTTGCCTGTGTTCCTGTCTGCTGTGTAGTCTCTCCCTGATAATCTGTATAATTTCCACCCATAGAATCTGTAGAAGAGTATTCTGAATGAATCGCATTCATGAAATTACTCCAGATGGATTTTGGATAAGATGCTCCACTTAACGATTCCATAATCCTGTTATCATCTCTTCCTACCCATACTGCTGTTGTATAGTAAGGTGTGTATCCACAAAACCATCCATCTTTATTCAGATTTGTTGTACCTGTCTTACCGGCTGTATCAACATTCGGTACCTTCGCACCAACACCCGTTCCACCTGTGACAACACTCTTCAGTACATCTGTCATTGCATTTGCTGCATTTGTGGAATATACTCTTCTCTTCTTTGTAGAAGATGACATCACTTCATCTCCATCAGAAGTTGTGATCTTAGAAATACACGTTGGTTCTCTATACACACCATCGTTCTTCAATGTAGCATATCCTGCTGCCATCTCTTCTGATGTTGTTCCTTTCGTGAAACCACCAATACATGTCGTATAATACTTATAATCAGAATCTGTTAGATATTTAAAATTCATCTCTTCCAGATATTTTAAACAGGTCTTTGGTGTCAACTGCTCATAGATCCGCATTGTTGCAACGTTACTTGATTTCTGAACGGCTCTTCGAAGTGAGATCTGTCCAGAATAAGAACCATGAGAGTTTCTTACACGATTCTTATCTTTCGTTGACATCGGTGAATCATTCACCGTTGATCCTGCAGACCATCCATGTTCTAAAGCTGGTGCATATACAAGCAATGGCTTGATCGCACTACCTGGCTGTCTTGGACTCTGGAAAGCTCGGTTTAATGTATAACCGATATTCTTCTGTTCACGTCCACCGACGATCGCTACAACCTTTCCAGTATCATTATCAATACATGTTCCAGATGCTTGTGTCTTATAAATACCATTCTTATCTTTCTCTGTATATCCAGACAATGCACTATCTACGCTGCTCTGCAGCTGTTTCTGGACATCTGGATCAATAGATGTATAAATATGATATCCGGCACTGTATAAGGTTCTCTTACACTCTGCATACATCTTATCATATTCTTCCTGATATTTTTCCTTCTCAGAAGTCGAACTGAAATCGTATTTGAATTCAAATCCCTTCTGCTTCATGATCTCTTTTGTCGCACAATGAATGACATATGTTTCTACGTAATTCTTCTTCTCTGTCTTACTCTTCTGCGCACTCTTTACATTAATCTCTTCATTGATTGCTTCTTCATACTGGTCTTTACGGATCAGTTTCTGCTCGTACATATCCTTTAGAATCTTATTTCTACGCTTGATCGTATTTTCTTTGTTTGTACGTGGATCATAGATTGTTGGATTATTTGGAATCGCAGATAAAAATGCTGCTTCTGACATTGTCAGATTTTTCGCATCCTTACGGAAATATCCTTGGCTTGCTGCCTGAATTCCATAATAACCATTCGCATAATAAACATTGTTCAGATAGAACTCAAGGATCTGCTCCTTGGAGTATTTTCTCTCTAATTCTACTGCCATAAAGATCTCTTTAACTTTTCTCTTCCATGTCTTCTGACGATTCAAAAAGACAGTCTTCGCAAGCTGTTGCGTCAGAGTACTTCCCCCCTGTGTGATCCTTCCTTTGTGTACCACATAACTTACTGCAGCTCTTGAGATTCCTTTGTAATCCACACCGCTGTGTTTATAGAAATTCTTGTCTTCGACAGAAATTACTGCAGCTATGACATAAACCGGAAGCTCCTTGTACTTCAGATAATATACATCTTTTTCACCTTTAAACTTCAGTAACTGTTTTCCGTTGGTGTCATATACAATACTTGTCTGTGATGCCTTAAATGTCTCCTCACTCGACTGAGCAACGAGTTTCTTGGCTTCACTTCTAAGCTTCATAACCTTTGCCCCAAAAGTAAACCAGCCGATTACGACCAACAACAAAAAGACAATAGAAACTTTCAAAAGAACTTTTTTCTTTTTATGTTTCTTTTTATGCTTTTTCTTGCTTTCGGGAATAATCTTTTTTGTTTCCTTTGTTTCTTCAGCCATATTCCTTTCACCTTTCGTTTGTTTTTACTGTTCTCATTTTCCGGATCATCTCCAGATATATATCTTAATTTTAACATAAAATATATCATAACTAAAATTTTTGTCTCGACATAGTTCGCACTCTAAAGACAAAATCTAATTGGCATATCCGTAATAAACGCTTCCTGCCTGTTTAAATTCACTCTCAAGCTTCTTGCGATTTGCTTTTACAGACTTTCCATTTGTCGGATCATAATATCTTAAATCCGTCTGATTATAACTCATAACTAATACATATGTGCCATTCTTTCTCTGTGCCATAAAAGATCTTCCCTTACTTATTGCATAAACAAGATCATCTATACTGCAGTCAGAATAATTAACTGCACGCTTATTAAACACTTTAAATAATTTATCATATGTGCTGCCTGACATCTTCTTGATCTTATCATAGGAAATCTTAATTCCTTCTGATCTTGCCATCATCAGAATACATGCAATATCTGTCTCATCTTTATTCTTTGCTTTGATCATCGGGATATTAGATCCTTTTCCATAATTCTGTGCAACACCTTTCTCCCACAGATACATCTGATGATAATTTACAACTACTCCACCACCTTGCTTGGCGACCTTGATAGCTTCTTTCAGATTACTGTAAATTCCTGACAACTTACCGCCTGTATAGACAAATGCATCCCTATATTTATTATCATTTACAGCAAATTTGATCTTTATCTCATCTTCCTGTTCCTCAACATTTGTAGAAAGATAGTTTGGTCTTGTCTGAATATAAACATCATCCGGGAATGCAAGATATAACTGATTCAATCTTGTTCCTGTATACCCGTACTCTAAAACTGCCTTACTCTCCTGTTTATCTTTGTAACGAATATAACTTACATTGATCTTCTTATATCCATTTCCACTCTTCTTAGAATGTGTCAATGCGATCGTTGTTCCGTCTACACTTGTGTTCGTAATATAAGTACCATCTTCTCCATACTCTTTTACAATCTTTTTATTGTTTCTTATATATACATTTGTCAATGGATACATATAAGAACCATCTTTATTCCTTACAACTTCTTTTTTATTTCCAACTCCATAGATAAAATCTTTCTCTATGAATCCAATTGGACGCAGTACCTGATCATCTTTACATGTGATCACTTCTGTTTTCTGTGTAGAAAGATCCACAACTTTCATCTTATTCTTTGACTGATTCAATGCAAGCATTCCATTCTCAGAGATAACTGTCATATCATCTGTAATGTTCTTTGCCAGAATCTTACTCTTTCCAGAGTCAAGATCTACCTGATAAACCGCTCCATCCAAATAGAAATAAAACTGTCCGCTACCACTTAAAAATGCACCTTTTTTAATGTCATTTTTCATCATATCATACTGAATCTGTGTTGGGATAAAGCCTAGTTCCTCAATCTTCTGGTCTGACGCAGTATACTGATAAACAGAAATACCATTCTCTCCTTCATGTTTTCCTCGATTCATATATCCATAAACCAAGAATGCTATATCTCCATTATTCTTCATCTTCATAATCTGAATCGCATGCTTTTGATAGTTGTTGCGACTGTCACGATAATCTTCTCCTTCAAAAGAAAATACTTTGTGCATGTTGGACTTCTGATAGTCATAATACCACAATTCATCTTGGACAACGAATGCTGCTTTCTTTCCGCCATTTTTACTGATCAACTGTTTCTGACTGCTTCCGATTCCCAATAAAATACGATTATTACTACGATCGATCGTATCATATCGCATATATGCTTCCATATTACGTTCATAATTCAACAGATACATTCTGTCCTTTGCATATCGAACCCTGAAATATTCTGTTGCCTGATAATACTGTTTTGTTCCATCCGTATTCTCTGCTGAAAGAATATATCTCAGCTCCAGTGACGTTACATTTTCAGAAATTTCTTTCACCGTTGCAGGATATACACTTTCAACCTGTGGTTTTAATGTCGCATAAGATACCGCTTCCTGTGTCGATTTCAAGTCAACATTCGCCAGATTATTCGATGTTGTTCCCTCTGCCGTTTCTAAATACTGACTGATAAACTCTGTATTACCTTCTGTCAATGCCGCATCATGGAATTTCTGTGCAAAATCCAGACATTCTTTTAAATGAAAACTAGTTCCATAAATCACACGTGTAAAATAACGGATCGTTTTGTCATTTTGTTTCACTGACAATTCCATTAGATATGTTTTTCCATTTTCCAGACGTTCTTTGATCTTAATGTTTGCCGTCTTTTTTCCTTTGACTTTATGAAATGCTGTATCACCATTTCCAAGGATTGTTTTATTATCTGTATCATAAATCTTATATGACACGACACTGACGTCAGATTTTGCATATGTCAGCATTACTTTTACTTCATTCTCATAAATTGGTGTGATACTGTCACGGATCAAGGATGCATCAACACTTCCCTGATACCCATGCAACTGGTTAATATTCTTTCCATCTGCAGACACTGTTAATAAAGGGATTGTTGCTTGACTAGTTTCTGTAACCCCTTTGTTATTTCTTCCAACTAACATATAATTCCAGATAAATAATGAAATTAAAAATATAATTCCAAATACTGAAATC
>ERZ1106950.2091-NODE-2091-length-10634-cov-2.983552_pt1 | contig 10634 bp, 8 predicted proteins | sample MGYA00403675_ERZ1106950 | MGnify/ENA primary metagenome ERZ1106950 (study PRJEB35170, sample SAMEA104062410) | human gut metagenome | biome: human gut; feature: human-associated habitat; material: faeces | place: Denmark | collected 2012-06-13 ... | reverse complement strand
GGAGCAGGTGGAGGTGCAGTATTTCCTCCTTCCCGGCCAGTGGGAGGAGGACTACCGCTATAGTTTTCTGGACAGCAAGCTGGATTATACCAGAGATGGGATCACGGAGAGTTGCGGCCATTCCATCCTGTCCGCCCAGACCAGGCTGAATGAACCGCTATCCGGCATCCCTCCATACCGGATGACCGTGCAGCAGACCTTTGCCGGGCCAAAAGCGCAGGAGGGCGGAAACTACACGCTGTCCCTGCGGGATCTTCTGCTCACATCCCCGGAGCGCTCCGACGAGATTACCCTTACCATACCGCAGGATGTGGAACAGCTGGACCAGGACATAGAGTTTGAGGACAGCACGATCCGGCTTTTGAAGATTGAGCGCGGGGATGAGCCGGAGTTGTATACCATCGACGACGGCGTGGACGTGATGCGGCCGGTGGTGTACATCGAGGTGCAGGTCACGGACCGCGATCCGGACCGGCATCTGATCAATCTTCAGGGACGCAAGCAGGCGTCGGAACCGTACATTGCGGAGGTCCGGCCCAATGTGGAGCGGACGGAGAAATCCTACCGCTCCTCCCGGGTGATGGGACTGACGGTTTTTTATGACGAGGGGGACACGGAAGTGAGATTCAGCCTGGAAAATCCGCAGTACGTCGAGGATTTGGAGCTGGAGCTTCCGGTTCTGATGGAGGAATGACGTATGAGTGAGTGGACTCGTGAATTTCCGTGCAGCCGGATGGACCTTCCACGGGTGGAGCGGTGGTTCGCCCGGCAGGCCGGAGAGGGGAAAATGATCAGCCGTCTGAATATGGGGCTGGGAAATGGTGTGTTCGAGGACATTTTAGGCCAGGAATGCCACTTCTGCATCCGGCCCTATAAAGCAAAGCTGGACAAAACAGTTCTCAGCTCTGCGGGATTCTCGCAGTTCCGGCAGCGTTTCGAGGACCTGGGTTGGAAATTTCAGTGCGGGCTTATGAACCTAGCGGTTTTTTACAGCGGGGACGGGGAGCGGCCCGCAGAACCGCCGGAGGACCGGCAGGAGACGCAAAAACGCCTGTTACAGATCACCGCGGGTGCGGAACTCGGGTATGTTCTTATGGACCTGTTTTGGAGCGCCTTCAGCGTGCTGCTGCTCAGCTATGTGCTGTGGGACAGCCGTTACCGGTACTGTATGGAACGGGGAGCCGCCCCGGAGCTGTTTGCGGCAGTGTACGGCATTGCGCTGTTGACCGTATTCCTGTGTATGACGGTTTACCGGGCGCTGCCCCACCTCCAGATGCGCCGGACGCTGCGCCGCGGGATACAAAGCCCCAAGCGCCTTGTATTCTGGGACCGGTGGGCTTCCATCGCGCTGTGCAGTGCGGCGCTGGCTCAGATGCAGATGCTGGTCGCCTGGTTCTCAGGATGGTGGGGATCCCTTCTGCTCTGCGGCCTGACGATGGCCATGGCCCCGGTGAACCTGATCCTGCGCTATGTCTGGAACAGAAAAGCCAGGCCCCACAGCTGGGAGAAGCCTCTCCTCTGCTGCGGCCTGGCGGAACTGGCAGTGCTGGGGCTCGCCCTTATATGGTGATCAGGTTGTAGGGAATCTGGTTGGCGGTCAGAAGCTGCGCCTCCCGCTGGTGGCAGGTGAAAATGACAATCTGGCTGTCATAGGCGCTCACCAGCCATTTTAGAGCTGTTTTCAGCCGCTCGTCGTCGTAGAGCACAAAGCTGTCGTCAAAGATCAGCGGCATGGTATCGCGGCCGTTCTGCACCAGCTTGGCCGCGGCCAGGCGGACGGCCAGATAGATCTGGTCCATGGTGCCGCTGCTGACCTGTTCGATGGGAACCAGACGCGTGGGCGTGTTCATAAAGATGTTCAGGTTCTCATCGATGCTCATACTGCTGTAGATATTGCCGGTGATGCCTCCGATCAATTCGGAGGCTGTTTTATTTAAGTAGAGGCCGAAAGAGTCGCGGATGGAGGTAGATAGCGTGGTCATGGTATCCATGGCCAGGTCGATGGCGTCCAGCTCTTCCTGCACGCGCTCATTCTCTGCCAGGGTCCGCTTCAGGGCTTCCGCCTGGTTTTTGCAGGAGGCCAGGTGTTCCAGCTTCTTCTCCAGCTCCCACTGAACGCGCTGCTGCTGTTCGATCTCCTCGCTGCAGGATTCCTCCTGTTGCTGAAGCCGGGCGATCTCCTCGGTCAGGTGCCGCAGGGTTTCCTCCGACTGGTCGATGGCGCCGCAGAGGCGCAGAAATTCGCCCATGCGCAGCTCAAAGGCGGACATGGCCTCCTGGGACACGGAGGAATCGCCCAGATGCCTGGCAAATATCTCCTGAAGCAGCCGGGTGCTGGCGTCCAGCTCCTTTCGGTAGCGCCTGCCGCGGTTCAGCTGCAGGATGGATAGCACCAGGAACACGACGCCCAGGCTTCCCAGACCGCCCATGGCGATGGGCAGGGAGACGGGCAGGCGGGGGATCAGCTCCGGCACCTGGGTGAGAAGCCCGGCGCCCGCCAGGCAGACTACGGCCAGAAGCAGGGACAGCACAGCCCGGACTTTCAGGGACTTACGGCTGCAGGCTGCGGCCGCGTTCTGATAGTCCGCGTAGAGCTTGCGGGTGCTCTCCATATATCCGGTGATGGAATCCCGGTCCGAAAACTGGCTTCCGGTCAGCACCTGGCGGCCTCTTGCCGCCTTTTGCAGCAGATTTTCCTTCTCCTGCTGCTTCTCCTCCAGCTGCTGTTTGAGCTTGGTCTTGCGGCTGCGGTAATTCATCAGCTGGTTGGCGTAGGCCGGGGAGGAGATCTCCTGCTCCAGCTTGCGGATTTCGCCCAGCAGCGTGGTGTAGCTCAAGGCCGCCTGGGGAATCAGCTGGGCTTCCAGCTCCCGGCGCTGATTTTTCAAATAGGCGCTGGCCTTGGTGATGTTGAGCGCGATGCTGCCGGAGGTGTTTAAGTTGGCGATGTAGTTGCGCAGCTCCGCCACCATGCCGCCGTCCGTGGCGCATTTGAGCTGGCCGATGCTGATGGTGTTGTTGTAGGCGGTCTCCGTCAGCCCGCAGCGCAGCTGGTCCAGCAGGGCCTTGGTCGGCTCCATCTCCCGGCCCAGGGTCTCGTTGACGATGGTGAGATCCTTGCTCTTTTTCTGGAACCGCCGTTCGATGCGGTAGATTTCCCCTCCGCTCTCGATTCTCAGCCAGCCCTCGTAGGTGCCGCTTCCGGCCCAGGGTTCGTATTTGTTGTAGAGATCGTTTTTCGAGGCCCGTCCCCGCTGCTTCTCGATTCCGAAGAGCATCCCCCGGATAAACGTGTGCAGGGTGGATTTCCCGGCCTCGTTCTTTCCATAAACCACATTCAGCCTGTCCTCGAAGGAGACGTCCTGGTCCTGAAATTTGCCGAAGCCGCTGATGTGTAGATTCAGTAATTTCATTCCCGTCAGCTCCTTTCGTCGGTGGTGTGCAAAAGCGCGTTTACCCCGTAATGCAGGGCTTTTTTCTCCACCGGACTCATGTTGTCCTTCTGGAGGGCCTGGATGAAGAAGCCGATCATGTCGCTGGGATGCTCCGCGAACAGGGCGGAGAAGTCGTACTGCGGCTCCGAGTCGTCCAGAATCTCGCAGATCCGGTAGTGGGAGGCCAGCTGCTCTAAGTCGAAGTCGATCTCCGGGTCCCGCATGCCCTTTAAGCGGAACCGATAGATGTTGTGTTCACCGCGGCCCTTGATCTCCTGGGCGATGCGGGAGGCCAGCTCCATGTTGGTGGTTTCCTTGGTCACGTTCACGGCCAGCGGTATGTACTGAATCTGGGCCATGGGAACGAAGGTCAGGTTCGTGACTTTTTTGGTCACCGGGTGGATTTCCCCGGTGTAAAAGCCGTGGGGGCCGGTCTCCGTCATGTCCAGGGGTTCGGGGGAACCGCAGTAGGCCATTTTCTTTTCCGCCAGCACCCGGGGCTTGTGGATGTGCCCCAGGGCGATGTAGGAGAAGGGAGACAGCTCCAGGCTGTTGAAGTTAATGGGAAGGTGGGCGGCGTCGCCGCCATGAGCCATCAGGATCTGGATTCGGCTGTTTAAGGGCACCTGAATGTCCTCCAGCCGCGCCTCCTTGATCTCGGTGGTGTGGTAGCTGAAGCCGTATACTTCGGTGTTGATGTCCTCAAAATAGACGGAGGTCAGAGTTTCATCCATAAGCCAGGTGACGTTGGGGCTCCAGGTAAAGCTTAAGAGCGCGGAGTTTCCACGGATCTTGTCGTGGTTGCCGGCAATCAGGATCACCTTTACACCCGGAATGGTAGAGAACAGGTAGTTGACCTCTTTTAAGTCCTTCATCAAAGGCTGGCGGTGGAACAGGTCTCCGGAGATGAACATGCAGTCCACATCCAGTTCTTTTGCTTTTTCTACGATTTTTCGGAAGGTGTCTTTTATGGCCTGGGCGCGCTCTTTTCCCCAGGGCTTATCTGCGTCCGGGCACATGCCCCAGTGGATATCCCCTGTGTGGATGAATTTCATGGTGAATTGTGTCCTCCTAAATGTTTACAGCTCACAGTTGTTAACCGTTCTCGGGAACGGAATCACGTCGCGGATGTTGGTCATACCGGTCAGGTACATCACGCAGCGCTCAAAGCCCAGACCGAAGCCGGCGTGGCGGTTGGAACCGTATTTTCTCAGATCCAGGTAGAAGTCGTAGTCCTCCTTCTTTAAGCCCAGCTCGTCCATTCTGGCCACCAGAGTGTCGTAGTCGTCCTCTCTCTGGCTGCCGCCGATGATCTCGCCGATGCCGGGTACCAGGCAGTCCACGGCCGCAACGGTCTTGTTGTCGGGGTTCATCTTCATATAGAAGGCTTTGATCTCCTTGGGATAATCGGTGACGAACACGGGTTTTTTGAATACCTGCTCGGTCAGGTAGCGCTCATGCTCGGTCTGAAGGTCGCAGCCCCAGGATACCTTGTAGTCGAACTGGTCGTTGTGCTCCTCTAAAATCTTCACGGCGTCGGTGTAGGTAATGTGGCCGAACTCGGATTCCAGCACATTTTTCAGGCGGTCCAAGAGACCCTTGTCCACGAACTGGTTGAAGAAGTTCATCTCAGCGGGCGCGTTCTCCAGCACGTAACGGATCACGTACTTTAACAGCCCCTCGGCCAGACACATGTTGTCGTCGAGGTCCGCGAAGGCCATCTCCGGCTCGATCATCCAGAATTCGGCCGCATGGCGCGGGGTGTTGGAGTTCTCGGCGCGGAAGGTGGGGCCGAAGGTGTAAACGTTGCGGAAGGCCATGGCGTAGGTCTCCACGTTCAGCTGTCCGCTCACCGTCAGGTTGGTGGGCTTGCCGAAGAAGTCCTGGCTGAAGTCCACCTTGCCGTCCTCAGTCTTTGGAATATCGTTTAAGTCCATGGTGGTCACCTGGAACATCTCACCTGCGCCCTCGCAGTCGCTGCCTGTGATCAGCGGGGTGTGCACGTAAACAAAGCCGCGGTCCTGGAAATACTGGTGGATTGCGTAGGCGATCAGGGAGCGCACGCGGAACACGGCCTGGAAGGTGTTGGTTCTGGGACGCAGATGGGAGATGGTGCGCAGGTACTCAAAGGAGTGGCGCTTTTTCTGAAGGGGATAATCCGGAGCGGAGGTGCCCTCCACCACCACACCGGTGGCCTGGATCTCAAAGGGCTGTTTGGCCTGGGGCGTGGCGACCAGGGTACCGGTGACGATTAGCTTGTTGATCTCGGCGAAGTTTGTCAGGTTGTCGTGGTAAACAACCTGCAGGGGCTCAAAGTAGGAGCCGTCGCTGACAACAATAAAACCAAAAGCCTTGGAGTCGCGCAGGCTGCGAATCCAACCGCCGATGGTTATCTCTTTGTCGAGATATGCCTCAGGGGTCTTATACAATTCTTTTACAGTAACCAGATTCATAGCAAAAATTCTCCTTTTCGTGCATAATACATACTATTTAACTCATAAACATATATAACGTGATTATATGATATTTCCCATAATGTTTCAAGGTTAATCTGTTTTTGCGGCATTTCCCGACTTTTGAAAGGACATGCTTTCTCAGGATTTCCGGCGGGAACAGGGGAGGGGAACATATAGTGGTAAATATTGGAAGCCAACACAAGATATGGCGAGTCTTTATAAAATATGGCAGATACGGTAATAAATGTCGGAAAAATGACTAAAAAAAGAGAAAAAAATTTAAATATTTGTGTACTATTTATGAAGTTTGTGTTATAATTAGAATTACAAAAATTTTAACAGCAAGAGGTGATAACGTGATTAAGAAAGAAATGATTGCCATGCTTTTAGCTGGCGGACAGGGAAGTCGTCTTGGCGTGTTGACACAGAAGGTCGCTAAGCCGGCGGTATCTTTTGGGGGGAAGTACCGGATTATCGATTTCCCGCTCAGTAACTGCATCAATTCCGGCGTGGACACCGTCGGCGTATTGACGCAGTATCAGCCATTACGTTTGAACACCCATATCGGGATTGGTATCCCGTGGGATTTGGACCGCAATGTGGGCGGCGTAACAGTCCTGCCTCCCTACGAGCGCAGTAAGGGGAGCGACTGGTATACCGGCACCGCGAACGCGATTTACCAGAATCTGGAGTATATGGAGAATTATAATCCGGATTACGTTCTGATTTTGTCCGGTGACCATATCTACAAGATGGATTATGAAGTTATGTTGGATTATCACAAGGCCAACAACGCTGACATCACCATTGCTGCTATGCCGGTTCCGATTGAGGAGGCCAGCCGTTTCGGCATCCTGATTACGGACGAGTCCAACCGCATTACGGAATTCGAGGAGAAGCCGCCGGTTCCCAGAAGCAACCTGGCTTCCATGGGTATCTACATCTTCAGCTGGAAGGTTCTCAAGGAGTCCCTGATCAAGATGAAGGACGAGCCCGGGTGCGACTTCGGTAAACATATCATCCCCTACTGCCATGCCAGAGGCGACCGCATTTTCGCCTACGAGTACAACGGCTACTGGAAGGATGTCGGGACCCTTGGCTCTTACTGGGAAGCCAATATGGAGCTGATCGACATTATTCCCGAGTTCAACCTGTACGAGGAATACTGGCGTATCTACACCAAGAGTGATGTGATTCCGCCTCAGTACGTGGACAGCAATGCGAAGATTGAGCGCAGCATTATCGGCGAGGGCACGGAGATCCACGGGGACGTGATCAACTCCGTCATCGGCGCGGGAGTTACCATCGGCAAAGGGGCCGTGGTGCGCGACTCCATTGTCATGCAGGGAACCGTGATCGGCGCGGGTTCTGAGATTAACAAGGCCATCATCGCGGAGAACGTACATATCGGTTCCGGCGTGAAGGCGGGCGTGGGCGATTACGCGCCCAGCACATACGATCAGAAGGTTTATCAGTTCGACCTGGTGACCATCGGCGAGAATTCCGTAATTCCGGACGGCGTGCAGGTCGGCAAGAATACAGCGATAGCAGGCGAGACAACCGTAGGCGATTATCCTGACGGATTACTGGCAAGCGGAAATTACATTATAAAGGCAGGTGGCGCGAGATGAGAGCAATCGGTATCGTTTTAGCAGGTGGTAACAGCAAGAGGATGAGGGAACTCTCAAACAAGAGAGCAGTCGCTGCCATGCCGGTTGCAGGAAGCTACCGCAGCATCGACTTCGCCCTGAGCAACATGACGAACAGCCATATTCAGAACGTAGCCGTGTTCACACAGTACAATTCCAGATCCTTGAATCTTCATCTGAGTTCCTCCAAGTGGTGGGACTTCGGACGGAAACAGGGCGGACTTTACGTGTTCACCCCGTCCATCACCCCGGAGAACGGAGACTGGTACCGTGGAACCGCGGATGCATTATACCAGAACCTTACATTTTTGAAGAACAGCCATGAGCCTTATGTGGTGATCGCGGCGGGCGACGGCGTTTACAAGCTGGATTACAACAAGGTGCTGGAGTATCACATCGAGAAGAAGGCTGACATCACCGTGGTCTGCAAGGACATGGAGCCCGGCACGGACGTGACCCGTTTCGGCTGCGTGAAGCTCAACGACGACGGACGGATCACCGACTTCGAGGAGAAGCCCATGGCCTCCGACGCCACCACCATTTCCTGCGGTATCTACGTGATCCGCAGACGCCAGCTGATCGAACTTTTGGAGCGCTGCGCGGCTGAGGACCGCTATGATCTGGTCAACGACATTTTAGTGCGTTACAAGAATTTAAAGCGCATTTACGCTTACAAGCTGAACGGCTACTGGAGCAATATTGCTTCCGTGGATTCCTACTACAAGACCAACATGGATTTCCTGAAGCCTGAGGTCAGGGAATACTTCTTCAAGCAGTATCCCGACATATACACCAAAATCGACGACCTGCCCCCTGCGAAGTACAATCCGGGCGCAGTTGTCCGCAACAGCCTGATTTCCAGCGGCTGTATCTTAAACGGCACGGTGGAGAACTCCATCCTGTTTAAGAAGGCATACGTGGGCAACAACTGTATTATCAAGAATTCCATCATTCTGAACGATGTTTATATCGGCGATAATACGGTGATTGAAAACTGTATCGTGGAGAGCCGCGATACCATCCGGGCCAATACGACGCATATCGGAACACCCGAAAATATCAAAATCGTTGTGGAGAAGAACGAGAGATATACGTTATAAAGCCGCACTGGTCCGCGTAGGCATGCCCCGGCCGGACTGGCCGGGGAAAGCGGCGACGAAGGAAAAGACGGAAGGGGTATAAAAACATGCAGGTTACAGACGTAAGAGTGAGACGCGTTGAAAAGGATGGGAAGATGAAAGCCATCGTTTCCATCACGCTTGACAACGAGTTTGTCATTCACGACATCAAGGTGATTGAGGGGGAAAAGGGTTTATTTATCGCTATGCCCAGCCGCAAGGCGGCGGACGGCGAGTACCGCGATATCGCGCATCCCATCAATTCCGGCACCCGGGACATGATTCAGAGTATTATTCTGAATAAATATGAGACCACGCTGCTGGAGAATGAGATGGCGGCGGAAGCGCTGGCATGAGGGCATAAAAATACATAACAGAAAAAACGGGAGCAGGCAGACGGCCGGAAGGGCCGCAGCGCTGCTCCTTTTTTGCGTGGAAAACGCCGCGGCGGCGGGAAATTAATTATAAATTGATTGCAACGTTTGGCGGAATCAAGTAAAATATAACCGGGATATGGAATTTGCCGGGGAACGCATGATGGGGCGGCAGCGGAGGTGAAGGGTGAGCGATTGGGCGTATATTGATACGGAGAATCTTTTGGGGATTGTGAGGCGGGCCTGCAATTATGTGGATCCACGGCTGATGGACCACGGGTACCGGGTGGCCGGAATCGTGTGGAAAATACTGATGGCGAAAGGCGGATACGGGCCGCGGGAGATCCGCGACATCTGTTTTCTGGCGCTGCTGCACGATGTGGGGGCGTACAAAACGGATGAGATATCCAGATTGGTCCAGTTTGAGATGGAGAACGCGGAGAACCACGCCATCTACGGCTATCTGTTTATCCGGTATTTTTCTCCGTTTGCGGATATGGCGCCCTGTATTCTCCACCATCACACGCCCTGGCGCACGCTGGAACAGGTGGAGGGGATGAGCGCACGTCAGAAGGAAATCGCCCAGATCATTTTTCTGGCGGACCGGATCGACATAGGTGCGTTTTATGAGAGATGCGGCTGGGACGGATGTGTGGAGCGGATTCAAAGCCTGAAGGGCTATCTGTTTCAACCGGAGCTGGCGGATCTGGTGCTGGATCCGGGATTTTCGGTGACAAGAGAGGAGCTTTCGTGGGATTATGAGGGCGGCTGGAAGCAGGTGATGAACCGGCCCTACAGCGCGCAGGAGATCAACGACTGCATGATGATGCTGGTGTACACCATCGACTTCCGCAGCCGCCACACGGTGACCCACACCATCACCACCACCTGCGTCAGCTGGGAAATCGCGTGTCTGATGGGGCTGGACGAGACCTACCGCCACCAGATCGCCTGCGGCGCAATTCTCCACGACGCGGGGAAGATCGGGGTGCCGGTGGAGATACTGGAGTATCCGGGCAGGCTGAGTCCCCAGGCCATGACCGTGATGCGCACCCACGTGGACATGACGGAGGCCATTTTTGGCGGCGAGGTGGACGAGACCGTGGCCAGAATCGCGCTGCGCCACCACGAGAAGCTGGACGGATCGGGTTATCCCAGAGGCCTTGGGGCGGCGGACCTCACCGTGGGCGAGCGCCTGGTGGCGGTGGCGGACATCGTCAGCGCGCTCAGTGGAACCAGAAGCTACAAGGAGGCCTACTCCAAGGACCGGGTGATCCGCATCCTGGAGGACATGAAGGGCCGGGGATTGATCGACGGGGAGATCGTGGACGTGTTTGTGGAGCACTACGACCTGGTGATGGGACGGACCCGGCAGGAGTGCCTGCCGCTGATCGAGAAGTACCGGAAGATTCAGGAGGAGTTCCGGGAGATGTCCGGGAAGCGGATCAGGGATTGGGTGTTGCCGCGCGAATAATAATATGTAAATATATGTAAAAACGCTGCCTGGGAAGGCAGCTTTTTTTGGGATACAATGGATTGCGGGACGCTGGTTTACATAAGCTCTCCCACCTCCTCCGGCCGGCAGAACCGGAAGGCGGTATAG
>ERZ1106950.2081-NODE-2081-length-10683-cov-9.669082_pt1 | contig 10683 bp, 8 predicted proteins | sample MGYA00403675_ERZ1106950 | MGnify/ENA primary metagenome ERZ1106950 (study PRJEB35170, sample SAMEA104062410) | human gut metagenome | biome: human gut; feature: human-associated habitat; material: faeces | place: Denmark | collected 2012-06-13 ... | reverse complement strand
ACCTGCTGGGGCTGGAAGATAAACTGAAAAATATGCCGAACAATCTTTCCGGCGGACAGCAGCAGCGTGTGGCGATTGCCCGCGCCCTGATTACCAAGCCGGCTATCGTGCTGGCCGATGAGCCGACTGGCAACCTTGACAGCAAGACCAGCGCCGAGGTGCTAGGGCTTATCAAGCGTACCAGCGCGGAGTTCCGCCAGACCGTTGTCATGATTACTCACAATAACGACATTGCCCGCCTTGCAGATCGGATTGTCCGCATTGAGGACGGCAAGATTGTGGAATAAGGAGGTGGCAGACTATGACATGGCCTTTTGAAAATGATACCAGCACCATTGTCAAGAAGCTGGCGAACAGGAGTATTCAGGCGGACAAACGGCGTAATGTGTTTATCATCGTGACGATTGCCCTTGCCGCCTGCCTTATGACAACGCTTGCATTATATACAGTTGGTAAATCTTATGAAGTGAAAACATTTTTGCAGGGACGTTATCAGGCGGCAGTAATTGGAATTGATCCGCAAATGGTAACAATCCTATCTAATGATGCAAATATTGAAATGGCAGGTATGGAAGTTGCTTTAGACAGTTTTCGTATTGAGGATTATACTCTGAATATCAACTATCGGGATAGCAACGACTTATATCTCCGTTCCATTGAGATGAATGGGCGGCTGCCAGAAACAGAAAATGAGGTTGCGGTTTCTTCTTCATTTCTGGAACATACCGGGTATAGTGTGTCCTTAAATGAGAAAATCGTATTGCCATTAAAAAATGGCGAGACAGAATATATTGTTTGCGGTATCATCAATGATGATGGCAGTAACCGAAACTATCAAATTCTGGTGTCTGATGTGTTTTTAAAATCCTACTATGCAGGATCTATCCCGTATGTGGGTATTTTTCGCATTATGGCAAGTGAACATTTCAGCCAGGAGGAGTTAAAAACAACTATCTGTAGTTGCCTTGGCAACTATGGGATAGAAGAAAATCAGATAGCATTTAGTTCCTCGTATTTTGATACTGTTGATAATTCATCGAGAGATATGCTCATTGTGCTGGCCATAAGCGTTTTGATTGTTATAGCCTGCTCAATGGTAATTTATAGCCTGTTCTATATCTCAGTTATAGGAAAAATTAAAGAATATGGACGTTTTCAGGTAATCGGCATGACAAAAAAGCAAATCAAAAAAATGATATGGAAAGAAAGTCGAAAACTTTCACTTCTGTCCATTCCTGCCGGATGTGTACTCGGATGTGTACTTGGATATGCCCTTGTTCCCAAAGGCTGGTACTGGCCCAACAGTATCATGTGCATACTGGGGGTAACAGTAATTACTGAGCTTGCAGTTATGATATCTATTAACAAACCCGTAAAAATTGCGGCTTCGGTTTCCCCTATAGAGGCAATTCGGATTACTACTACAACAGACACAGCAAAAGAAATGACAACAAAAAAACTGGTACGCAATCTTTCCCCTATGAATTTGGCAAAACTCAATTTTATGAGGAACCGCAAAAAGGTTGTTATGACTTTAATTTCTCTTGGATTTACCGGAATACTCTTGATGTGTGGGGCAACATATTTTTGCTCTGTGGATGAAAATAAAATTGCACGGCAGATGTTCGGTGAAAAAGAAATCACCATTTCATTATCTCCGAATGATAATAGCACGCAACAAATTTCTCGTGTTACATTGATGACACATTTGCAAGAGAACAATCCTTTATCCGATGAACTTGTCAATGAACTGCTAAAGTGTAAAGAAATTACAGAAATAAAAGAGGTACAAGGCGTATATGCTGCTATTTTTCTGCCCGGAAATGCTGGTACCGAGAGCAGCATGGATGAAATGATCGGTGCATTATCCCGGGAACAGATAGCTAATCACAATTCATGCCTTTTGAGCGGAACAATGGACTATAATACTCTGGTAGAGGGATATGGTATTTTAGTAGATGATAACGAGAATAATCTTGCCAAATTTTACGGATACGATTTGAAGCTGGGCGATCAGATAGAAATTTTATCTGATACGGGAGAAAAGATTACCTTTACAATAGCCGGAACTGTGGACTTTGGAAATGAGTATAATGGTAATTTGTTTTTTCTGCCAACGGATCTTATAAAAGTGTTACGCAGTAAAGTAACTAATTTCAATACACAGCTTTCCATCAGAACAGATTTACAGGAGCTTCCTCTGGCAGAGCAGTTTGTATTTGATACGCTAAGTGGGAAGCAGGATTTGGTAATTGAGAGTTATACCGATGTCCTGGCATTTGCACAAAAAAGTCTGAAGGCATATACAGCACCGATTTATGGTCTTGTCATATTTATCGGGCTATTTGGTATTATAAATCTTATCAATACACTTATGACAAATTTAATATCAAGGCAGCAGGAGTTTGGGGTACTTCAATCTATCGGTCTAACCGGAAAACAGCTTGCAAAGATGTTGCAAATAGAAAGCCTTTACTATGTTTTTGGAACAATGATAATTACTTTGACCGTTGGGACTGTTTCGGGATACTGTCTGTGCTTGCTGTTCGATCAAATTGGCGTTTTTGGAAAGTTGCACTATACATTTCCGATTATACAGGTACTTATATTTTTTGCTGCACTTCTTGTTGTTGCGATGGTTTTTTCTCTGCTTGCATTTCGCTATTGCCGGAAACAATCACTTGTGGAACGTATAAAAGCAATGGACTAATCTAAAAAGACAGCGGGGCAGCTTTGGCTGTTCTGCTATCTTTTTGGAGAATTTTTAAAATGTCCGAGCATTGTAACATTTCAGCCTGTTTTTCTATCGAAATCAAAGGCACCTCGGACATTTGTGTAACATTTGTAGTTTATGCTTGTGGTAAATCAATATTGGGGGTGAGGACACATGAAAAAGATACTGCTGATCGACGACAGCGACACCTATACATGGTGTCTGCAAAAATACTTACAGCACCGGGGCTACCCGGTAAAAACGGCTTGTACGCTGAAAGAAGCGCGGGCCGCCATCCAAGAGGAAATGCCGCTGGTGGTCTGCTGTGATCTCGACCTGCCGGATGGTTCCGGCATGGACTTTCTGGACGAGGTGCGGGCCGCAGACAAGGAGCTGCCTTTTATTCCGGCGTCCTGCCATGACAAGGACGACTACGAACAGGAGGCTATGCGCCGGGGCGCGACGCTGTGCATGGACAAAATGAAAGGGCTGCTGCTGCAAGATAAGCTGGTGGAATACGCCTACCGGCAGTTATCCGGCGAAAAGGCCCCGACTTTTCACAAGCTGCTCTTTGTCCATGCGGAAGATACCAACGCCGGAGTGCTGCGGGCTGCTATGCTGCAAAAGGGCTTTGACCTGATTCTGGTTCCCTCGATTGTAGAGGGCAAGCGCCGGATTTTTGAGGATAAGGAAATAGACCTGATCTTGTGTGATGTGGAACTGCCGGACGGCACAGCAATGGAGCTGTTTCATACGCTGCGGCGGGTGGCGGGGATGTTCCAAATGAAGAATCCCCCTGTCCGGCTTCTGCCGTTCTTTATCCTCACCGAGAACAACGATCTTGCCACGGAATATGAATACCGGCATGAGGGCGTGAACGACTATATCACCGCCCCGGTCAATATCCCGGAGCTGATCCGGCGGGTTCTGTTCTTTGTAGAATGAAACGAGCTTACATATCAAAACATCTGCCTCCACAGCGGGGAAAAGAAAAAAACCGCTGACGGGCAGAGGATTTCGTGCGCTTTCCTGTATCACTGACGATACGGCGGTTTTGAGTAGATCAAGGCCGCCGTTTCTTTTTGCTAAAAAGCAGACCTCCAGATGACCCTCAGCAATCAGCATGGGCGGTGTATAGGAGGATACCGCCATGTCTGCAATATTCATTTGTAATAGCTATGACATATATCAATTAAAAAAAGCATAGGCCCTCCTCCGGGATATTATAGTTATCTATCAGTATTATCAATCCATATAAATCAGCATAATCATGGTGTTTTTTGTTGCGCCAGTTTCTCATTGCGAGAAGCTGGCGTTTCTTATTGTCGATTTTTAGGAAAACCTCCCGATGTGTACCGCTGCCGGTCCCCACCTCCATTCGATTCACCCGTCAACCACGCCTGAATCGAAATGGAGGAAAACTATGGGCTTTCACTATGGATATGAGAAAAGGAAGTTTGATGCAGAATGGACCCGGCTGGAACAGGAATACCACGCAGCCGGTATGGACGATAGGCAGATCGCGGCCATGAAGGAATATGACTGGACCTGGTTTTGCAGCCAGCGGACCTATCAGAACCGCGTACAGGCCCTTCCCAGCGAACAGTGTGAGGACGAGAGCGAGCAGTCCTGCCTGTTCCGAAAATTTGAATCCCTGTCCTGCACCTGGGACACCGGCGATGTGGATTCCCGGCGGTTTGGCTGGCTGTCCTCCCTGGAGGATGAACTGCTGTACCGGCGGCTCTGCAAATTGCCGGAGGACGATCTGGAACTGCTGACCCTGCTCATTGTGGACGGATACCGGCAGGCCGATGTCGCAAGGCTGTGGAACTGTTCCCGGAGTGCAATCACACAGCGAATAAATAAAATCAAGATTTTTTTGAAAAAGGCTTAACAAATCGCCTTTCCCAATGCCTACACATTGAAGGGACAAGTCCTCTTGCCCCTCATTGCAGCTTGACAACTGAATATACGGCATAACAGGTACATAACCCGTATCGAAGCGGAAAAGGCGCGCCGCCAGGACGGTTGCTTGCAGGAGGTGATGACAGACAGGCAATCCGAGCGATCTACGTCCAGCCTTAAACCCGGAGATGGCGTTCCGGGCGCGATGATGGTGCGGGGGCTTAAAGATACTTCCTCACGGCCCGCCAAAGACTTGGGGGGAACCCTGCGGCGCACGAGTAAAACGGCGCTGCGGAGTTATGACAGCTCTGCCGGGAGCGGCCTGTTATGTCCCCATCGTCAGGGGGCGTGGCAAATATGACGAACCATCCAAACAGAATTGCAGCAGCCGTACCGGACGGTATCCAGCGGCAACCGCCGCCCTTATCTTTCGATACGGCTGCTTTTTAACCATAGAGTAAAAACAATTTTTGAACGGAGGTGCGTCTTTATGACCAAACAGACAACCCCGACAAGCTCCTACAAAGAGGTGCGGATCGGGAAAACCATTTATCGCGTCACCAGCTTTTTTTCGGGAGAAAAGGACCTGGGAAAGACGCTGGAACAGCTGGCAGTCAGACGCGCCATGTCGGAAGCCATTCCAGCTGCCAGCGGTTCCAAATAACAGAAAGCCTCGCGGCCTGCCGTATCCTTGCGCGGCGGTGGATTCTCCGGTAAGATATTCATGCAGGGTAAAACCTGCGGAGCCATTTTGCCGCACGAGGTATGGATTCTGAGATGGTCGGGAGGTAAAACAAAGATGATGGATACAACATACAACGTGGGCATCTACTGCCGGTTAAGTAACGACGATGAACGTGATGGGGAATCGGTCAGCATTGAGAACCAGAAATTGCTGCTTCAAAACTATGTCAGGCAGCGCGGCTGGAATGAGGTCGATGTCTATATCGACGACGGATACTCCGGCACGAACTTCAACCGTCCAGGCGTCAGGCGGTTAATCGAGGACGCAAAGGCCAAGCGGATCAATGTGATTCTGGTGAAGGACCTTTCCCGTTTTGGCCGCAACTACATCGAATTTGGGCAATATACGGATTACCTGTTCCCCTCTCTTGGATGCCGGTTCATCGCGCTGAACAACGGCATTGACACCATGAGTGACAACGGAAGCACCGATGTCATGTGCTTTTTGAACTTATTTAATGAGTTTTACAGCCGGGACACCAGCAAGAAGGTCAAGGCGGTCAAGAGGGCCTGTGCCGAAAACGGAAAATTCATGGGAACCTACCCCGCCTATGGCTACCGGCGCGACCCGCTGGATAAGCACCATCTGGTGATTGACGAGGAAACCGCGCCGGTTGTCCGCCGTATCTTTGAGATGCGGGCATCAGGCATGGGATTTCACGCCATCGCGGTGGCGCTCAATGAAGAAGGGATTCAGCCGCCCGGTGTGCTGTACTACCAGCGCAAGGGCCAGAGCGACCCCCGCAGGGTCAACCACAAGTGGGCCGACCAGACGGTAAAAAACATGGTCCGCAACGAGGTCTACATCGGGAACATGGTACAGGGCAAAAGCGGCACACTCTCCTATAAATCCCGCAAGCTCGTCAATAAATCGGAGGACGAGTGGATTCGGGTGGAGGGGACCCACGAGGCCATTATTTCGCGGGAACTGTGGGATACCGTAGCCAGTATCGGAAAAAAGAAGGTGCGAAAAAGCACTCCGTCCGATGGCTGCAAGAGCATCTTCACCGGACTTGTGTACTGCGCCGACTGCGGTTTCAAAATGCGGAACCATATCGAAAAATTCACCTATAAGGATGGCAGGCCGGGACGGTACAGCTCTTTCATCTGCGGCAACTACTCCCGCAGCGGAAGGGGCGCGTGTACCATCCACACCATCTATGAAACAGTGCTGACCCAGCTGGTATTGGAGGACATCCGGGAAAAGGCCCGCTTTGCGGAATATGACCCGGACCGGCTGATGGGCGAGATTCTCCGGCTGAAGGAGAAGGAATCCCACACCCGGCTTTTCTCCTATGAGCAGGAATTAAAATCCTCCTTAGCCCGTATTTCCGATTTGGAGCGCCTGATGCAGAATCTCTACGAGGACAAATGCACCGGCTCCATCCCGCAGACGGTATTTCAGACCCTGATGCAGAAATATGAAGCGGAACGGGCAGAAAAGGCGGAGGCAGTCCCGGAACTGGAAAGGAAAGTCCGGGCGCACTTGGAAAACCAGGTGGATACCGACCGCTGGCTGGAAATTATCCGGCGCTATACGGAAATCTCGGAACTGGACGAAACCATTCTCTTTGAACTGGTAGACCGGATCGAGGTTGGCGATACCAAGAAGGTCAACGGGCAGCGGATTTGTGAGGTCAAGGTCTACTACCGCTATGTCGGGAATGTGGACGGGGCGCTGGCACAGGAAAGGGGGCAGGATTATGGCGAAGCAATATAAAGTCGGTATCTACTGCCGCCTGAGTGTGGATGACGCCTCCAATTCCGCAAAAGCGAAGGGCTATATCCCCAGCGATGAATCGGTGAGCATTGAGAACCAATATGAAATCCTCTCCAAATTCGTCATGCTCAACGGCTGGATCGAGGTCAAGACCTATCAGGACGATGGGTACAGCGGCGGCAACTTCCAGCGGCCCGGATTTTTGGAAATGCTGGAGGACGCAAGGCATGGCCTGATTAACCTGATTCTGGTAAAGGACCTTTCCCGCCTGGGCAGGGATTTTGTGGAGGTGGGCCGTTATACGGATGTCATTTTCCCCTCCCTCGGATGCCGGTTCGTATCGGTTCTGGACTGCCTGGACAGCGAGGGGGACAACACCGATATGCTGCACTTCCGCAGTCTGATGAATGACTACCATCTCAAGGACCTGTCCAGCAAGGTCAAGTCGGTGCTTCATGCCAAGAAGAAAAGCGGCCAGTATCTTGCCGCCTACGCTCCCTACGGATACCGCAAGAGCGAGGAGGACAGACACAAGCTGGTCATTGACGGGGAATCCGCCGCTGTTGTGCGGCAGATATTCCAGATGCGTCAGTCCGGCATGGCCTATGGGAAAATCGCCGCTGCTTTGAATGAGAAAGGGATTCTCCCTCCCCGCTGGTACTGGGCGGTCCATTACGGAAATGGCAGCTGCAAGTATTCCCGGCTGTGGGCTTACGCAACCGTCCGAAGCCTTCTGAACGATGATGTTTATGCCGGTACGCTCACACAGAACTGCACCGGTTCCCGTTCCTATAAGGATAAGACCATGATAAGGAAACCGGAATCGGAATGGATTTCCCATGAGGGCGCGCACGAGGCAATTATCGGGCCGGAGCTGTGGGAGGCTGTCCAGAAAATCAATCAGGCGGCGAAACAGATTTCCGCTAACAATACGCCGCCCCAAGCATCTCTGTTTACCGGAAAGCTGGTCTGCGCGGACTGCGGGCATCCTCTGGTTGCCGCCCGCGAAACACAGCGCCGGAAAAATGGCACTGTCAAGCACTATACTTCTTATTTCTGCTCCCGGTTTGCCACTACCGGACACAGCATCTGCTCCTGGCACCGGATTTTTGAGATCAGCCTGAAAAACCTGGTGCTGAGTGAAATCCGGGCGCATGGCAAAGCGGTTGCAGCCGATGAAGCCGCTGTACTGGATAAGCTGAAACAGCACATCCAATCCGCAAGCGCCGCGCAACAAGAGGACTGCCGACAGGAAATCAGCCGTTTGCGGCGGCGTTTGGAGGAGTTGGAACAGATCACCGCAAAACTTTATGAAGATAAGGTAAGCGGGGCAATCAGCGGCGATTCCTTCTCGGTTCTGATTCAAAAGAACGAGCAGGAACGCATCCAGAAATCGGAACGCCTGGACAGCCTGTTAGCCGGGGAACGGAAAGCCCAGCAGGACATCGCCAATATCCACCAGTGGGCCGGAACCATCCGGCAGTATCTGGACTTGCAGGAACTGAACCGGGAAATCATTGAGGAACTGATTGACCGCATTGAAGTTGGAGAACGAACCGTCATAGACGGTCAAAGACACCAGGACATTAAAATTTACTACCGCTTTGTTGGGCTGGTGTGATCGGGCAAAAAAAGCGCCTGACCGCATCAGCAGCCAGACGAAAACATTCTGTAACAGCAGCGATATTTGATTGTTGCACACTGATTTGTCGAATTGGAGAGAAATTAGCAGTTTACCCCTCCCAAATGCCTCGTGTTCTTGAAAATGTTCCGCAGCGGGGCAAAATCATTGTCGCCCTGTGCGCTGTCCACTCCGTCATTGATAGCGATAAAGCGGACGCCTTTCTGTGGGAATATCATTTCTGTGTACATTCCCACTTGCAGGTAGTTTCGCCCTAACCGTGACATATCCTTGACTATGACGGTGCCGACTTTTCCGGCTTCAATGTCTGCAAGCATGGCTTGAAAACCCGGTCTTTGGAAGTTCGCCCCAGAATAACCGTCGTCTGTGTACCATTGCAGATTAGAAAAGCCGTTCTGCTTTGCGTAGGTTTCAAGAATACGTTTCTGGTTGGAAATAGAATTGCTCTCGCCTTGCAGTTCGTCCTCGTGGGATAATCTTGGATAAAGGGCGGTAATAAGGTTTCGGGTGGTCTGTCTTAACATAGTGTCCTCCATTTCCGACAGCCAGCCCCACTATTCCGTAGCTTTATTGTACCACGGAACAGGGGCGGTTGTATAGCGGTTTCTGCTTCTTTACGTCCCGTCAAATTGCTGTTTTTTGTGTAGCAGCTTCGGCCTCCAGCACTTTCATCATTTTGTCGGCGGCGGTGGCTGTGGTGTTCTCCTTGAAATAGCCGGAAACGACAAGGACAGAGTTGCCTACACGGATTTCTGTCACGCAATCCGGGCGGCGGGTGGTGCGGTCATGCTTTGGGGTGTTGGTCATAGGCGGCTCTCCTTTCCATTCAGCAGCGTTTTCAAGCGCTTCATTTTCTCCTGCGCCGTGGCTTTTCTGAAATTCTCCCCGGTAAACCGGACGGGGGAACACATTTCAAGCAGACGGTCATAAATCCGGGCGTGGGCGGTGTCCTCCGGGTGCTGCAATTCCTCCAGTGTGAGGTTGGTCGTGACGATCAGCGGCTTGTTGCTGCGGTATCGGCTGTCAATCACGTTGTAGACCTGCTCTAAACCGTATTCCGTCCCCCTCTCCATGCCGAAATCGTCAAGAATGAGAAGCGGGAAGCTGCAAAGACGGGATATGTATTCGTTCCTGTCCTTGAAGCTGGCGGCAAGGTCATTGAGTATCAATGCAAAGTTCGTCATGCACACGGCAATTTCACGCTCCATGAGGGCGTTTGCGATACACCCGGCAAAATAACTCTTGCCTGTGCCGACTTTGCCCCACAAAAGCAAGCCGATATTTTCCGCTTTCATCTGCTCCCAACATTCCACATAAGAACGGGCGTGCTTCATCTGCGGGCATTTCCCGTTGTCGTTATCAAACGTCCATTCCCGCATAGCCGGATTGGTAAAGCCCCGCTGCTTCAAACGCTCAACAGCTTCAAGGTGGGTGCGCCGCTTCTCGGCGGCTTCCCGCTTTTCCCGCTCTGCCCGCTGGCAGTCGCACTCTGCCGGGTGGCGGTCACGCCCGAACAGGCTCTTGCCCTCCGGGAAATAGGCTTCTTTCGGCTTGCGGCACTTCCCGCAGTATAAAAGCCCGTCCTCCCCGGTATAGTCCTCCGGCTCCGGCGTGGTCTGTGTCATATTCAAAACCATATCGTCAAACTGGCTCATAAACTTTCTCCCTCCCTACAAGAATAGTCCGGGATGCCCTTTCTCCCGGCCCCCTTTGCTGCGTCCTCCTGCGCCCACTTGTAAATCGTGGCTGCATGGCTTTTGTATTTCTTTCCGCTGGAAGCGATATGGCAGGATAGGCGGTCAATGTAATACTCCCACTTGCCGGGAAGTTCTGCTTTCAGTTCGGCAAGTTCCTTGTCTGAAAGAAACACATTGCTGTATCTGCCATAGGCAGCGGGGGCGGGGTGTCCCGTTTCTAACTCTCTCTCTTTTTCTATCTCTATATCTATCTCTTTCTTTA
>ERZ1106950.2073-NODE-2073-length-10722-cov-6.309834_pt1 | contig 10722 bp, 15 predicted proteins | sample MGYA00403675_ERZ1106950 | MGnify/ENA primary metagenome ERZ1106950 (study PRJEB35170, sample SAMEA104062410) | human gut metagenome | biome: human gut; feature: human-associated habitat; material: faeces | place: Denmark | collected 2012-06-13 ... | reverse complement strand
GAATATATGTACCTGACTGCTAATATTGAATTTGGTGAACAGGTTGACCCAAGACATTACGAAGCGTAAAACTCGGAGAAAATTAGGATTTTGAAAGGGGATAACCGATGAAATGTAAATACTGTGAATCTGAAATGCGTTTAGATGATAAAGATTCGTATATTGGCAAGGGTGGAGTGTGTGTGGTTCGTAAATATTTGTATTGTGATAATTGTGGAGCTTCTGCATATGAAGAATTGGCTTCTGGAAAATCTGAGATTCTTGAATTTTATCCGCCAGAGTGTACTTGATTGAACTGATATGATTGGAAGGAGGGCGAGATTGTGGAGAAACATTATTGTGATGTTTGCGGCGCAGAGACGCTGGCGGGCTACCGGAAGATGGTGGTTGAGATAGAGCAGATCTTGGAGGGCGCCGGGGTGGAAGATCTGTGTTGCAGTTGCCAGGATATGGCTAGGCAGATTGCCTGGGGGGATGTTGTGCGGGCGGCCATCCAGCGCGCGGGGAATACGGTATGAGACGCCGGGAGTCCAAGGCCATCCGGGCCGACAAGGCAATGGCGTTACGGGCCAAGGCAGCCACCGCTGCGGAGGCGCTGCGGGAACCGCCGCCGGATACCTGGTCTGCCACAATGCCGGCGTACTGCTATACGGTGTTGTGTTCAGACCCAGAGTTACGGCAGCCACCAGAAGGAGTGAGATGATGGAGAGAGTAAGGCCCATAGAGGTGCAAGCGATATGCTTGATTTGCCGGAATCGATATCCGGTCGGGACGCCGCGGTGCAGCTGCGGAGGCAGGCTGTATAGAGGAGTGATGTAAAATGGAAAAGACGGAAAATGAACAGAAAAAAGAGTTTCTGATGAGCTACCAGCTGGCCAAGAGAGACGTAACCAGACTGGAGGAGCAGCTGGCAGAGCTGAGGATCGGCAAGATGTCACCAGGCTGCGAGATCGGGGACGGCCTGCCGCACGCCCACAACGCCACGGATCTGTCCGGGTATGCGGCGAAGGTGGATGAGTTGGAGCGGGAGATCGTGGCGGCGCGGTATCGGCGGATATGTGCGTTTGAGCTGGTGCGGAATTGTATCGAGTCTCTGGAGGATGAGCGGGAGAAGCTGCTGCTTACATATCGGTATATCCGCGGAATGAAGTGGGAGAAGATTGCAGTTAAGATGGAGTTGACTTGGAGGCACACTCTAAGAGTTCATCGAAATGCTCTGAAAAATTTGAAAATGTCATAGTATGTCATATTAGTGATGTGCTATACTATAAGCAGTAAATTGGGTCCACCGGATATGGCGGGCCCTTTTTCATACTCATTTTGCATTCCCCACCGGGTGAAACTTAGACCGGCGGGGCCTCCTTTGGCAAAAATGAGATGGATTTTTAGGAAGCAGCGTGTTATGGTAATAAATAGGAGGGTAATTGTAAATGAACGAAATAAAAAATGTTGAGACGTTAGTGTATTGTTTGAATAAATCTTTTATTGAAACAGAAAATAATTTAAGGTGTTTGACATCTGATGATGAGAAGGAGGCATATTATTATGTCTCTGATATGGTACATAGAATTATAGATTGTTATGATCGTGTACCCGTCGAGAAATATGATGAACTAGAAAAAGGTGTGGTATCTGGACTACGATTTGTAAATAACTGCCTGAAACATAATCCATCATTAAAGTATATACACTGGTGCGAATCAGAGGCAACTACTCTGCCAATCTTAATGGATGGAAAGACAAGCTCTTACTGTCATAGATGGAGTGATTTAGATTATGTGAAATTGGATGGTAAATTACAGAGCCAGTCATTAAAGCAGCAGCAGAATTATAATGCGTATTGGAAGGGAAGGGTTGTATTATATACCTTTAGATACCTTGTGTGCAGAATTATAAAAAAACATATGATATTAAATAATATCCCCTTTCAAGATGTATATATTTTAAAATATTCGCTTGGTCAAGAATGGAGTAAAGTTTTTACTAATAATAAATTTGATAATGAAAAATGAAAGAGTGACTTCGTTCTTAAAAGAGACAACTTGCTGTCTCTTTTTCTATACCCGAAACAGCCAGATAGGAAGGTGAGGTGATTGGCTAACAATGAAAATCTAAGGCCAGTGCGAACCACGAGTGAAGCAAGAGAACGTGGCAGGAATGGCGGGAAGGCTTCTGGAAAGTCCAGGAGGCGGAAGGCAGCATTCCGTGAGACCCTGAACCTACTGCTGACGCTTGACATAGATGATGATGAATGGGCACCGCTCCTGCGGTCACTGGGGCTTGACTGTACGCTTGAAACTGCCCTGAACATGGCAATGATTAAAGCTGGCCTGACAGGCAACGTGAAGGCGTATGAGGCCGTTGCTAAGTACGCCGGGCAGTCGCCGCAGACGGAGGCAGACGACGAGGAGCAGCAGATCCGAACGGATCGGGCGCGGCGTGCCAGGGATCTGGAGGTTGGTGATACAGATAATAGTGATGGGATCCAGTCTTTCTTAAAAGCCATGCGGCCGACGGAGGAAGAGCTGAATTCTTTATTTACGGAACAGGAGGGCGGGGACGATGCCGAAGAAACAGAAGAAGCCGACAACGTTTAAGTTTGCTCCATTTTCTGATCAACAGAAGCGCCTCATGCACTGGTGGCGTCCAGGACTTCGGTCTGCGGAATGTGATTATGTGATCGCAGACGGATCCATCAGATCCGGCAAGACAATCGCCTGCATTATTGGATTCCTTACCTGGTCGCAAGAGATGTATCAAGGAGAGTCTTTTATCCTGGCCGGTAAAACCATGGGAGCACTCAAAAAGAACGTGGTAAAGCCCATGTTGCAGATTATGGAGGCTTGGGGCTGGCCTTATGATTATGTTCGGTCAGGGTCGGAACCGCACATAGACATCGGCAGCAACACCTACTATCTGTTCGGCGCCAACACAGAAGCTGCGCAAGATTCTCTGCAGGGCCTGACGGCTGCCGGAGCATATGCGGACGAGACGGCACTTTTTCCGCAGTCGTTCATTGATCAGATGATCGCTCGGTGCTCCGTGTATGGCCGGAAAATCTGGTTAAACTGCAATCCGCAGGGGCCGCACCACTACATCTATGAGTGTTACATCGTACCGGAGGCAGCAAAGGAAAAGGGCGTTTACCATCTGCATTTCACGATGGACGATAACTTGTCTTTGCACCCAGACATCAAAGCTGGGTATAAGCGGGCGTGGCCAGTCGGGAGCGTGTTTTATAAGCGTTTTGTATTGGGCCTCTGGGTGTCGGCTGACGGCTTGATTTATCAGCAGTTCGCTGATAATGTGAGAGATTACCTTGTCGGCCCAGAATGGCTGAAAGATAACCAGATCATGTATGCAGTAATTGGCGTTGACTTTGGCGGCACGAAGTCAGCGCATTCTTTTACCCTGACGGGGTTTACGAAGGGCTTTAAACAGGTGGTTGTCCTGGACGAGTATTACCGCAAGAAGCGGATCAATCCAAAACAACTGCAGGATGACTTTGTGGACTTTGTGAGGCGGGCGCAGGCCAGGTACAAGGTCTATGAGGCATACTGTGACAGCGCGGAGCAGACACTGATTAGCGGCCTGGAGATGGCCTGTATTCAAGCACATGTGGCAATCGACATCAAGAACGCAATCAAAGGGCCAATCAATGATCGGATCGCCTTCTACAATAGCCTGATTGCACAGGGCCGTTGGAAGGTTATGAAGCATTGTAGTCACATTATCGAGGCGTTTGAGCAGGCCGTGTATGATGATAAAAAGCCACACCAGGACATCCGTCTGGACGACGGCCTGATGAACGTGGACAGCCTGGACAGCACGGAATACAGTACAGAGAGCGTGCAGGAGGATATCCTGTATGTCGCGGCATAGGAGGTGATGGCATGGGAGCCATACAGACGTATTTACAGAAAAAGCGGAAGTTCGGCGGCGTGTCAGACGCCACCTACAACCACATCGATGAGTGGTTGGCGTGGTACCAGAACAGTGTTCGCAAGTTCCATATCTACTGGATCTATGACGGAATTCAGAGCAAAAAGTGCGAACGGTACAAGCTTGGAATGGCCAAGAAGGTGTGCGAGGACTGGGCTAACCTGTTGCTGAATGAGAAGGTGGCGATCAAGGCCGGGGCATTCGACAAGCGGCTGAAGGAGATTTTGGAGATCAACAATTTCCATGTGCGAGCCAATCAGCTGATTGAGATTGCCTATGCATTAGGGACCGGTGCCTTGGTAGAATACCGGGACGCTGCTGATCAGCCGATCATTGATTACATACGCGCCAACATGATTTATCCATTGTCTTGGGATAATGGCGATATTACCGAGTGTGCTTTCGGCTCCGTTAGGGCTGTGGATGAGAAAGAACGGATATACCTTCAGATCCACCGAAAAGGGATTCCGGGTGATGGTGAGAACCCGAATCTGTACTACATCGAAAATAAGTACCTGGATTCCGAAACGGGTGACGAGGTGGCGCTCCCGGAGGATATCGAAGGGATTGTGGCAACAGGGTATGACCGGCCGCTGTTCCAGATCATCACGCCGAACATTTGCAACAACGTGGATCTGGACAGCCCAATGGGGATATCGGTGTTCGCGAACGCTATCGACCAAGTCAAGGGCTGTGACCTTGTGTACGACAGCTACATGAACGAGTACGTTCTGGGCCGCAAGCGAATCCTGGTGCCATATTCACAGGCGAAGATTCTGGCAGAGCAGGATGGAACCCGGCAGCCAGTATTCGACCCGAACGATTCCGTATATTTCGCGTTGCCAGGTGACCGCCAGGATGACATGAAACTGACGGAGGTTGACATGTCCATCCGGGCGGCAGATCACGAACAGGGGCTCAATAAGGCGCTGGATCTGATGTCCCTGAAATGTGGCATGGGAACCGGCCGGTATAAGTTTGAGAGCGGCGGGGTCAAGACAGCTACAGAGGTGATCAGCGATAAGTCCGACCTGTACCAGAACCTCCAGAAAAACAAAACGCCGGTGAAGGCCGCGCTGGTTGCAATGGTCAAGGCGCTGGCCTTCCTGGAAACGGGAGCCGACCAGCTGGAAGTCAACGTGGATTTTGATGATTCCATCATCGAGGATACGAATACCACCGTGGACCGGAACATCAAGCTCGTTCAGGGCGGCCTGCGGTCAAAACTAACAGCGATCATGGAGATTAATAAGTGCAGCGAGGCCGAGGCTAAAAAAGAGTTGGAGCGGATTGCGGAGGATGGCCAGATCACCGGCCAGGATATAGACTGGACCCAAGGTGACGAAGAAAAAGAGGGCCAGGAGGACAATCTGGAGCCGGATGGAGAAGATGAGGAGGCTGAGGCATAATGGGCTTGTTGGACAATCAGAGAGCTGCTGAAGGTATAGACGGCCTGTATATGGATCTGGAAGCGCGGCTTATGCAGAACATTGTCCGGCACATCCAAAATTATGACCAGCCGATCCCAACGGATGAATGGTTGTTACAGAAGCTGGCTGAGATCGGCCGCCTTGACCGTGAAAACCTTCGGATTATCGGTGAGATGGCTGGAATCAGCAATACCGCAGCACAACGAATGCTTGAGGAGATGGCCGATAAGGTTACGGCAGAATTGGAGCCTGGGTTTCAGTATCTTTCCCGCCAGGGGATTGTTGGTGAGGCCGTGACAGCTGCTAAAAGCAGGAACGTCAAGCAGGTCATGAAGAATCTGCGCAAACAGGCCAAGGATACATTGAACCTGTGCAACACCACGATGTTGTATAAGGCGCGGGAGGCATATAAGACGTTGGTGCAGCGTACGGCGGACCTAGCAGGCGAGGCAATTAATCGGCAGGAACTTCTGGATACACTCAACCAGAATGCTTCCGCTGCTATAATCGGAGGCCAGTCCAGAGCACAGGTGGTCCGCCAGTGTATTCGGGAATTTAACGCGAAGGGGATTCCGGCTTTTGTGGATCGCCGTGGCCGGGAATGGACACCGGAAGCCTATGTCAACATGGCAATGCGGACAACCTCAGGCAGCGTGGCAAGCCAGGTACAGATGGCCCGCTGCGAGGATTACGGTATCGACCTGGTGGAGGTTGACAGCCATTCCGGAGCACGGCCTAAGTGCGCCAGGGACCAGGGGAAGATATTTGACAGGGCCAATAAGTCCAGCAAATATCCGCACTGGAATACATCCAGCTATGGGGAACCGGACGGCCTCCTGGGAATTAATTGTGGACACCACATCTACCCATATATCGAAGGTGTGTCGATCCGGCGGTATTTTCCCACGGAGGACCTGGAGGAAAACGACAAGCTGTATCAGCAGGTACAAGTTCAGCGTGGTCTGGAGCGGGCCGTGAGAAAACAGAAAAGGGAGTGTATGCTATATGATGAGCTGGGAGACAAGGAGGCATTTGAACAGGCCGCCGTGAAACTAAAGGGAAAGGAGGCGCAGCTGAAACAGTATGTTGTCGGAAACGATCAGCTTCACCGTCGCCGTGATCGGGAACAGGTGGTAGGGTTCGACAAGCGGATCAGTTCGGAAGCTGTTTCGGCCAATAAACAGTACCAGAAAGAAGTGGCAGGTAAGGTAGACGAAAGCCGGATTGCTCAAAAGAATCAGAAGGCTGCGGAGAATTGGGCTAAGAATCATCTGGGAGTTAAAAAGACCAATTATACGAAGCAGAGCGTTGAGGCCGTTAATAATACAAACCGGGCATTACAGAGACTCTACAGGGAGAATCCGGTCCTTCAGAATTTTGTTGACGAAATAGAATTTAAGGATAATATGTCTGCAACCGCACAGGCAAGCCTTCATTTTAGGAATGGACAATTTTATGCAAAGCTGACTTTTTCTTCTAACCAGTGTGCAGATAAAAAGACCATTCAGCAGCTGATTGATCGTGAAGTCGATCATGGATACTGGACAGATAAACGCGGATTGTATGGCATAGCTAAACATGAAGGTACCCATCTGTCGGAATATGCACTTACCCTAAAACGGTATGGAGTCAATAAAGATGGGACTGGTGGTGACGCCGTGGCTGCTATGAAGGCGATTAAAAAACATGAGATTGCAAATGAAATAAAGCAAAAAGCCCTTACGGCTTGCAGTATACCAGACGATCCTGCTATAATAGAGAAAAAGCTGTGTGGCTATGCCAATGTTTCCAGCGGTGAGTTTCTGGCAGAAGCATGTTCTGAATACAAGCCGAGAAAGCTTGCTGCTGAGGTGCAACGTCTGTTTAGAGAGGAGATGGAGAAGTAATGCTGTTTACGGTGCCGGAGAAAATCCGGAGAAAATTTCACTATTCCGAAGATGGCGGATATTTAGATGAGCCATACACAGAGGAAGAAAAAAGAATTTGTGATGAGTTTGTAGAATCAATCAAAAAAGCAGAAGATGATACAATCATCGAGGAATGAGAAACCACTGACCAGAAGGCCGGTGGTTTTTTCGTGCAGAAATCTGCCGACGGGCGTAAAACGGAAAAGGAGTAAGCAATGTATAAATTTATGAATAACCCATATTTACACGGCCCCTATATGGAGGCTGACAAAGGCGGCGGAGCCGGTGGTTCCGGTGCAGATGACGGCGCAGATGACGCTGGTGGTGACGACCAGGACGATGACGAATCGGACGAAGACGGTGACGATCAGGATGAAAAGAAGTTTTCCCAGAAGGACATCGATGAGGCGATAAAAAAACGCTTATCCCGTGAAAAACGGAAATGGCAGCGCGAACAGCAGAAGGGTGGCTCTGCAGGTGGATCCAACAAAGAGGATAAGCCTCAGGACGATGCCGGGGACTCCGAAGCTGATAAAAAAGCCAGAGCGGCTGAAGAGAAGGCCGCAGCCCTGGAAATGAAATGGACCTGCCTGGAACATGACGTCAACAAGGATTGTGTGGATGATGTCCTGGCCCTTGCCAAAGTGCACATGGCGAAGGATGAAGATCTGGACATTGAGGACGCGATTGACAAAGTGCTGAAGAAATATCCGCAGTTTAAGGATGGATATGAGGAATCCGATGTCGATGACGGGCAGGAAAAGAAAGGCTGGGGGCAGCGCCACGGTAAGCCCCAGAAAAAAGCAACGACCGTGGAAGATGAAATTAGAAAACAGTTGTTTGGAAAATAAGAAAGGTAAAGGTGATTGACTATGGCAGCATTTACGCTTGCACAGGCAAAGAATCTGAGTCAGGATAAGCTGACCAGCTATGTGATTGATGAATTTAGAAAGTCCCCCCTGCTGGACGCGATGGTGTTTGATGACACTGTGAAGCCGCAGGGTGGGAATACGATGACTTACGTCTACAATCGGGTGAAGACGTTGGCGACGGCTGCAGGAAGGGCACTGAATGCGGAATACATCCCGCAGCCGGCGGACACCGAACAGGTAAAGGTTGACTTAAAGGTGTTCGGCGGATCCTTCCAGATCGACAGGGTTATTGCGAACTATGAAAAGCAGGTGTTGGACCTGGTACAGTTTCAGCTGCAGCAGAAGACCACGGCTACACGGGCATTGTTTCAGGATTGGATGATCAATGGTGATTCTGCAGCCAGTGCAGTAGCATTTGACGGTCTGGCGAAGATTCTGAAAGGAACCAGCACGGAAGTTACCCTTGAAAGCGCAGCACTTCTGGATCTGTCCAGCGCGGCAAAGGTAAAAGAAAACTGGCAGTCCTTCCTTTACGAATTGAGGCAGGTTGAAAAGCTGCTTGACGGTGAGCCTGGTGTGATCCTGGTAAACAATGACCTGTTCGCGGTTTTCCAGTCGGTGGCAGACCTGTCCACTCAGTTCCAGCAGACAAAGAATGAAGTGGGAACGCAGATTGTGAAGTATGGCAATGCGACGATCATGAAGATGGGCGATAAGCCGGGAACATCAACCTCGATTATCCCGACGGACGCTACTACAGGAACTACAGACATGTATCTGTTCAGGATCGGTCTGGATGCTGTCCACGGTGTAACGCCGGAGGGCACAAAGGAGCCGAAGATCTATCTGCCGGATATGACCCGGCCGGGAGCCGTCAAGACCGGTGAGGTGGAGATGGTGGCTGCAATGGCTGTCAAGGCGACCAGATCCGCAGCAGTGCTGCATGGTATCCAGGTGGCGCCTGCTGCACCGACGGCATAAGGGAGGAGGCGGCTCAATGCCGTATGTAGACGAGGCATATTATAACGACACGTTCCATGGGGAGCCGGTGAATACCACCGACTTCCCTTCTCTATGCCTGCGGGCGGAAGAGACCGTGGAAGAGATGACAAGGTACCGCCTGACCCCCACATCATTTCTGGCCATGCCGGAGGATATTCAGGAGCGCGTGAAGAAGGCGGTATGTGCACAAATCGAATATCTTGACGCGAATGGAGGCGCTGATCTGGACAATGGATCGGATCTGCAAAGTGCTGGCCTGGGTAAATTCAATTACACTCTGGCAGCCGGTGCAAACGGCAGCTTCGGCCAGTCCATGTATGCCCCACGGGCCCAGCGGATCCTATTTCCGACGGGCCTATTATACCGGGGAGGTGGCTGCTGATGAAGCCGATCCCGAAGAAGTTGCTGATCCACACTGTCCAACTACAGGAAGTCAACGAAAAGGACGCCTGGGGAAACGAGATACTCGCTGATCCGGTTGAGCTGCAATATGTCCGCCTGGAGCCGTCCACCAAGTATGTGAAGGATAAGGACCATAAAGAGATTCAGCTGGCGGCCACGTTGTTTTACGATTGTCATAACAGCAGGCCCCGTGGCCAGACTTTCAGTGACGGGCAGGTGATCTCTTTCAACGGTGAACGGTACCGGATCCAGATTGTTGAGCCTCTGTATGATGGTCGCCGCCTTCATCACTATGAATTAGGGGTGATTCGGGATGCCTAAAATTAATACCAGGGTAACATTCAATCAGGCTTCGGTCCGGGCCAGGATCAAGGCGGCCAATGCCGGGGCCCTGCCGGCGGTATCCATGCAGGCTCTGAAGGACGCGAACCAGTATTGCCCGGAAGACCAGCATGATCTGGTGAACAGCAGTCTGACGAACAGTGAACCGGAAAAAGGTATCCTGCGGTGGGCCACTGTGTACGCCAGAATGCAGTATTACGGTGTTGCCATGGAAGGACGGCCCCCGAAGGTGGTGACAGATCGTCCCCTAAAATACACCAAGGCCGGAGCGCAGAAGATGTGGGCGCATTATGCCAGGGCGAAGCACGGGAACGAATGGAAGAAGGTCTATCAGGCGGAATTTAGCCGATTGATGAAGAGGTGACGCTATGGAACCACAGGTTGAATTGATGGAGTTGATCCGAAAGACCATCAATAATAATTGCGGTATTGAAGTATGCCTGGATGGCACACCGAAGCGAGGCGGGGTGAGTGCAGAACTGAGCGCTGGATATGCAGACAGCTTGTATTACAGCAAGAAGTCGATTCGAATTATTCCAGTGTTGTTTCTCAGTAAGGGAAAGAATCAGGCTGCGTGTCTGAACCAGTTGTGCAGGATCTGTAATGACCTCCAGCACTTGAAACAGTGCCCGCAGGCGGAGGGATTTTCCTGGCTGGATTCTGCTACCGCCACAGAGCCAAACTTGGTGGGCCGCCAGGAAGATGGGCAGTGGATATACTCCGCAATCATGAACATGAAAATCTATTTTTGAGAAAGGAATTGGTGAAGAATATGGCAGAACCGGCATTACCGAAGAACACAATCACGCCGGAGATTAACTATGA
>ERZ1106950.2053-NODE-2053-length-10819-cov-2.704849_pt1 | contig 10819 bp, 8 predicted proteins | sample MGYA00403675_ERZ1106950 | MGnify/ENA primary metagenome ERZ1106950 (study PRJEB35170, sample SAMEA104062410) | human gut metagenome | biome: human gut; feature: human-associated habitat; material: faeces | place: Denmark | collected 2012-06-13 ... | reverse complement strand
ACAGGCTACCATTGAATTTGCAGTAGCAGCATCCTGCCTGAAACACTCCATCGAAGGTGACTTCAACATGGTTTCTATGGATGAAGTTGCCAAACTGGCAGGAGGAGATGCTTCCGGACGTGTACAGCGCTAAGCACTTTTGGAAGAATATAAATAAATAAGCCATAATCGACTATTTTGTTGCCAATATACGCCGGGACAGATTTTTCTGTCCCGGTTTTTCAGTTTTCCTTACAGAAGAGATTGACAATATTCTTTTTGTATAGTACTATTATCTCACAAAACCGAAACGTTTCGGTTAAGGAAAAGGAGGAAAGAGATATGCCATTAGTAACGTCGGAAAAAATGCTTTCAGACGCACAAAAAGGCGGGTATGCAGTGGGAGCATTCAATGTAGAAAATATGGAGATGGCAAAAGCTGTGATCGCGGCGGCAGAAGAGATGCGCTCGCCGGTTATGCTGCAGACTACTCCATCTACGGTCAAGTATGGATCTTTGGAAACATTTGCAGCAATTGTAAAAGCAGAGGCTTCTAAGACCGATATTCCGGTCTGTCTTCATCTGGATCACGGCAACAGCTTTGAGCTGGCTGTACAGGCGATGAAAGCCGGATATACTTCTGTGATGATCGATGGATCCCATGAAACATTTGAAGAAAATGTGGCACTGACAAAAAAAGTGGTTGAGGTAGCCAGGGCCTATGGAGTTCCGGTGGAAGCGGAGCTTGGAAAAGTAGGCGGGAAAGAAGATGATCTGGAGGCAGAAGCGGATCATAATACAGATCCTGAAGAGGCAAAAGAATTTGTGGAAAGAACGGGTGTTTCTTCTCTGGCGATCGCGATCGGTACAGCTCATGGATTTTATGCGGGAACTCCAGTGTTGGATAAAGAAAGGGTTTCAGATTGTAAAAAGGTTGTTTCTGTACCACTGGTACTTCACGGTGCAAGTGGACTCAGCGAAGAAGATGTGGTAGAATGTGTACAGCGCGGGATGTGTAAAGTGAATTTTGCGACAGAATTGCGTGTAGCATACACAGATGCTGAAAAACAGTTGCTGAAAGAGAATCCGGAGACCTTTGATCCGAAAAAACTGGGAATTGCAGCAATGAAAGCCGTAAAAGAACAGACCATACTGCGAATGAAGATGTGTGGATGTACAGGAAAGGTACAGTAGTTCCACATAGATGTAGTAAGGAAGGCGGAAAGCATCAATGGGAGCGACGATGAAAGACATCGCGAGAGTGACAGGACTGGGACTGGCAACGATTTCTTCTTATTTAAATGGGGGAAATGTCCGGGAGAAAAACCGGATCAAAATTGAGGCGGCAATTGACGAATTGGATTTCGAGGTAAACGAGGTAGCGAGAGGTTTAAAGACAAACCGGACAAAGACGATTGGGATCATCATTCCGGAGCTGAACAACATTTTCTGTGCAGAGATTATTACAGAAGTGGAAGATGTGCTTCGAAATCATGGATATGCAACGATGATCTGTGACTGTAGAACAGATGCGGCACGGGAAGCGGAAGCGGTAGAGTTTTTGTTTCGACGCAGGGTGGACGGACTGATCTTGATGCCGTCCGGCAAATCAGGAAAGCATCTGGAGAGATTTTTACATGTGGGAAAACCAGTTGTGCTGATCGATCGTAATCTGGAAGATGTTCCATGTGACAGTGTACTTGTGGACAACCGGGGAGCTGCGCAGGCGGCAGTAGAGAGACTTTTTCTGGCAGGTCATCGAAAGATCGGAATGATTGCAGGACCGGAGCATGTATTTACAGCAAGAGAGCGATATCTTGGATATGAAGAGGCGTTCAAAAAGGCAGGAATCGAAGTACAGGATTCATTGGTTGTGCATGGAGATTATACGATCGCAGGCGGTGCCAGGGCGATGAAGGAGCTTGCAAAACAGAATCCGCAGATGACAGCAGTTTTTGTATCAAATTATGAGATGACGGTTGGAGCCATGATCGAAAGCAATGAGATTGGAATCCGGATTCCGGAAGATCTGTCAGTGATAGGATTTGATAATATCGAGTTTGCGAAAGCCAGCAATCCAAAGCTAAGTATTGTGACACAGCCGACAAAAGAAATCGGCAGAAATGTAGCAGAACTGATATTGGACAGACTGGACAATCCAACCCGGGAGATGCCTCCGAAAGAAATGAAGTTAAAGACCAGTTTTGTAGAAGGAAAATCCGTACACATGTTGTCTGTATGACAAGGTGTACGATTTCTTTATCCCGAAAACCGAAACGTTTCGGAATGTTTTGGAGGAGAACATGAAGACGTATTTAATAGGAATTGATATTGGAACAAGCGGATGTAAAATCGCTGTATTTAATAAAGCAGGAGAAGTCCTGGCCGCGCAGAGCGGAACGTATCCGGTGTATTATCCAAAGCCCGGATGGGCAGAGCAAAATCCGGAGGACTGGTGGAATACAATCTGCCAGGTACTTCCGGAAATGTTACAAAAAGCTGAGATTTCACCGGATGAGATTGCGGGAATCGGAATTGACGGGCAGAGCTGGTCAGCCATCGCAGTGGATGAAAACGGAAACGTTCTGACAAATACACCGATCTGGATGGACACAAGAGCGCAGGACATCTGTGATGAATTGAATGAGAGAATCGGAAAAGATCGGATTTTCAAGCTGTGTGGAAACTCCCTGCAGCCATCGTATACAACGCCTAAGATTGTCTGGTATCAGAGAAATCTTCCGGAAGTATATGCAAAAACAGCAAAGATCTTACAGTCAAACAGCTATATTGCATTTAAGCTGACTGGAAAAATGACACAGGATGTTTCTCAGGGCTATGGTTTGCATTGCTTTAATATGCAGGAAATGACTTGGGATTTTGCAATGTGTGAGGAGCTCGGATTTTCAAAGGATCTGCTTCCTGAAATCTATCCATGCCATGCTGTGATCGGAACCGTGACAGAAGAAGCGGCCAAAGAAAGTGGACTTTGCGTGGGAATCCCGGTTGTGGCAGGCGGTCTGGATGCAGCCTGCGCAGCACTGGGAGTCGGTGTACTTCACGATGGAGAGACACAGGAGCAAGGCGGGCAGGCAGGGGGGATGAGTATCTGCATGGATCATTATTGTGCAGACGAGAGGCTGATCCTCGGAGCCCATGTTGTGCCGGGACACTGGCTGCTTCAGGGGGGAACTACAGGAGGCGGCGGTGTCATGCGCTGGCTGGAAAAGGAATTTGGAGACTGGGAACGAGAGGAAGGAAAGCGAAGGGGCGTCAGCTCTCTGGATCTGATGAACGAAGAGGCAAAAGTAATTCCGGCGGGTAGTGACGGAGTTGTATTTCTTCCGTATATGTCCGGAGAACGTTCTCCGATCTGGGATCCGGATGCGAAAGGTGTTTACTACGGATTGGATTTCAGCAAGAAAAAAGGGCATCTGATCCGGGCTGCGATGGAAGGAACTGCCTATGCACTGAAGCACAATCTGGAAGCGGCAGAAGAAGCAGGAGCAAAAGTGGAAGTGTTAAAAGCAATGGGAGGAGCAGCAAATTCACACCTCTGGACACAGATCAAATCCGATGTGACCGGAAAAACCATGGAAGTCCCCTCATCAGATACTGCAACCACATTGGGAGCGGCACTTCTTGCAGGAGTCGGAGTAGGAATGTATGAAAGCTTTGAAGAAGCGGTGGAGAAGACCGTCAATAAAGGAAGAGTCCATACGCCGAATGTGGAGCATAAGGAAATCCACGAAAAGAATTATGAGACATACAGAGCTCTGTATGAACAATTAAAAAGTCTGATGAAAAAGACAGGAGGAAAGAAACAATGAAAGCAGCAGTAGTTTGTGCAAATGAAGATGTACAGTATCTGGATTATGAAGAGCCGATTCCGGGACCGGGAGAAGTGAAGGTTAAGGTTCGGGCATCCGGAATCTGCGGTTCGGATATTCCGAGAGTGCTTCACAATGGAGTACACTTTTATCCGATCGTACTTGGACATGAATTCTCCGGAGATGTTGTGGAGATCGGAGAAGGTGTCACAAAGGTAAAAGTCGGAGACAGAGTATCCGGTGCACCGTTAAAGCCTTGTATGAAATGTGATGACTGCCAGAAAGGAAACTTTTCCCTCTGCAAGCATTATAGCTTTATCGGATCCAGAGAACAGGGAAGCAATGCAGATTATGTGGTGATTCCGGAACAAAATGCAGTTGTCTATGATTCTTCGATCTCCTATGAGCAGGCCGCTATGTTCGAGCCTTCTACAGTTGCCCTTCACGGATTGTTACAGAACGAGTATCAGGGAGGGCAGTATGTTGCTGTGTTAGGCGGTGGAACGATCGGAATGTTCACCATGCAGTGGGCAAAGATTTTCGGCTCCAGAAAAGTTGTGGTATTTGACATCAGCGAGGAGCGTCTGGAACTGGCAAAACGTCTGGGTGCAGATGCAGTCATCAATACAACGAAAGAAAATTATATGCAGGAAGCAATGGCACTTACCGGGAAAAAGGGATATGGCTATGTGTTCGAGACGGCAGGACAGATCCCGACTATGCATATGGCATTTGAACTTGCGGGCAATAAAGCAAATGTCTGCTTTATCGGAACACCACATGCAGAGCTTACATTCACACCGGCAATGTGGGAGAATATGAACCGGAAAGAGTTCCACCTGACCGGTTCCTGGATGTCTTACAGTGCACCGTTTCCGGGAAAAGAGTGGGAGCTGACCGCACATTATTTTGCAACCGGACAGTTAAAATTCGATCCGGGATTTATCTACAAAAAAGTTCCGATGAGTCAGGCACAGGAGGCATTTCAGATGTTCAAGACGCCGGGACTGGTCAAAGGAAAAGTGTTACTTGTAAACGAATCGTAAATGAGTGGGGAGATAGTTGTAAGATGATACTGACCGTGACATTAAACGCAGCAATTGATAAACGCTACGTGGTAGAAAAATTCTGTCTGGGGGAAGTGAACCGCGTGAAAGAGTGCGTATATACTCCGGGCGGAAAAGGATTGAACGTTTCAAAACCTGCGGCGATTGCAGGAGAAGAGGTAATTGCCACCGGCTTTGTAGGAGGACATGCGGGAAATTATATTGAGGAGGCGTTAAAGCCTTTCGGAATTCAAAGTGAGTTTTATCATCTGGACGAGGAGAGTCGTTCCTGTATCAATATCTGGGATGAGACGAATCGTGTGCAGACAGAATTTCTGGAACCGGGGCTTACAGTAACAGAAGAGCAGTTTCAGGGATTCTTAAAGAAATTTCGAAATCTGGTAAAACAGGCAGATGTGATAGCAATGTCCGGAAGTGTGCCAAAAGGACTGGATGGAAGCGCGTATCAGCGTCTGGTGGAAATCTGCAGAGAGGAAAAGCGGAATGTGATTCTGGATACAAGCGGCGCATTGCTTACCATGGGAATTGAAGCAAAACCGACAATGATCAAACCGAATCTGGATGAGATCCGGATGTTGACAGGCACGTCCTGTGACAGCCTGGAGGAAATGATCGAGGCAGCAAAGCAGATTCATGAAGGCGGAGTGGAGATCGTGGCAGTTTCGCTTGGCGCAGAGGGATCCTTTGTGGTGTGTGAAGAAGGGATTTATCAGGCGCAGGTTCCGAAAATCGATGCAGTCAATACCGTGGGATGCGGGGATTCCATGATTGCCGGATTTGCAGTCGGAATGAGTCAGAAGATTTCCGTGGAAGGAAGTTTAAGACTTGCAAGCGCGATTTCAGCTGCAGCTGCACTTCGAGAAGAAACCGGATTTTTTGTAAAAGAAGATATGGAACGCATTTTTAAAGAGGTAAAAATAACAAAGTTAAAATAAAGAAAGCGAGGGACAAAACATGGCAGAAATGATTCAGCCGGCAATGGTGCCGAAAGTAAAATTGTATACAGGAGAAGAAATCCCATGTGTGGGAATGGGGACATTTGGTTCTGACCGTTTTACACCGGAGCAGGTGTCAAATGCAGTGGCAGGAGCAATCCGCTGCGGATTGACTGTGCGGCATGTTATGGAAACGAAGATCAGATCGGAGAGGTATTCCATGCGGCATTCGAAGAAGGTGTGGTAGAAAGAAAAGATTTGTTCATTATGACAAAAGTATGGAATGATATGCATGAGAGAGTAGAGGAATCCTGCAGAAAAAGCATTCAGGACCTGCAGTGTGACTACATTGATTTGTTCTTTATTCACTGGCCATTCCCGAACTACCATGCACCGGGATGTGATGTGGATTCCAGAAATCCGAATTCCAGACCATTCTCTGTGGAAGAATTTATGAATACATACAGACAGTGTGAAGAACTGGTGAGAAAAGGACTGATCCGCCACATTGGAATTTCCAATATGACCATTCCGAAGATGGAGGCAGTACTGCCGCTTATGGAAATTATGCCGTCTGCCTGTGAATCCGAGATGCATGTGTGCTTCCAGCAGAAGGAAATCTTTGATTATCTGACGGAACATAAGATCCAGCCGATCGGATTCATGCCGCTTGGTTCCCCACAGAGACCGGAGAGAGATATGTGTCCGGAAGATGTAGCAGATCTGCAGACACCTGAGATGCAGGAAATTGCAAAGGCACATGGCTGTCATCCGGCGCTGATCGCTTTAAAATGGGCACATCAGAGAGGACAGATTCCGATTCCGTTCTCTGTTCATGAAGCAGAATATGTAAGTAACCTGAAAGCGATGACAGAGGATCCGCTGACCGAAGAAGAAATGCAGAAGATCGCAACACTGGAGAGAAACAACCGTCTTGTGAAAGGTCAGGTATTTTTGTGGGAAGGCGCAAAAGACTGGCACGATCTCTGGGATGAAGAAGGAAAAATTGTAACGTTGTAAAGATGTAAATAAGTAGAAAGGCATGCTGTATGGTATGTCTTTTTACTTATTTAAGGCAGATTGCTATTTTAAACAGAAAAAAATTCGGTTAAAATAGAAGTACATATGAAAAAGGAGATTAACTATGTACATTTTATATAATAGACTCATCACTGCATTGAATGAGAAAAAACCGGATTCTACAGAATTTTATATTGCCAAAATGATGATCTGGAATTTATGGGAGCTTCCAAGAATGTCGATCAGTGATGTGGCAAAGATGTGTGCTGTTTCAAAGTCAACGATTTCCAAGTTTGTCAGAGACATTGGTTTTGAAGATTATTTAGATTTTAAACTGGAAGCAGTACGGCAGGGGAAGAAGGAAATTTATAATAGCAATGGAAAATGTAATATCACAGATTATATTCGGGGGCATGGCATATGGGAATATGAAAAAATTTTGTCAGAAGATATTAGATCTGTATTGTTTGGAATTGAGGAAGATCAGTTAAAACGTCTGGCGGTGGATTTGCATGAATACAAACACCTGGCAGCGTTTGGAATCAGTTATTCAGAATCTGCGGCGATCAATTTGCAGCATAAAATGCATTATTACCATAAGTTTTTGTATACGACAATGAATGACAGACAGCAGGAAAACTATATCGAATCAGCGGATGAGGAGACATTGATCTTTATTTTTTCGAATTCAGGAAAATACATCACTGAATATCAGAATCGGGAAGGGCGGCCGCCAAAGTATAGTTTTGATAAGACGAAAGCCAAAATCGTGCTGGTTACATCGAATGAACAAATGTTGGTTGATAAAAGAGTAGATGAGTGTGTGTTGTTTCAATATGCAGACTGTGTCCAAAATCATCCAATTCTGTATCAGGTGTTCATAGAACGACTATTATACAGTTATGAAGAGTTATATGGTGCTTCAGAAGGTATGAATACAAAATAAAAGAGGTTAAAAACAGAGGGGGTTAAAGTTTCCAAAATTCGAACTTTAAAAAATCTCTGTTTTTTTTGTTATAATGATAGTAACAAATAGAGCTTTATTTGAGAAAAAAAGGAGGAGTCTATGGGAAATATTTATTTCCGAAAAGAGGCGGAAGAATGGAACCAGGCGTTTCCAATTGGAAATGGATTTCTTGGAGCAATGGTGTTCGGAAATGTTGCAAAAGAGAGGATACAGGTGAATGAGGATTCCGTATGGTCAGGCGGATTTTCAAATCGGGTTAATCCTGATGCAGGACGATATCTTGAAAAAATCAGAGAATGTTTATTCGAAGGAAACGTTCAGGAAGCAGAGAAGCTGGCAGAACAAAGTATGTATGCTACAAGTCCTAATATGCGGGTGTACCAGCCGTTAGGAGATATCTGGATTCGTTTTATGGATCAGGAAGCAGAGCGAAAACTGGTTCGGGATGAAAGTGGACTGCCATATTTAAAGGAATCAGCAGCAGAAGTGGAAGCATATCAGAGAATATTGAATTTAGAACAGGCAGTTGGAAAGATTGAATACTGTGTGGGAAGAACAAAATGGAATCGTGAATTTTTTGCTTCAAATCCGGCAAAAGTGGCTATGTACAGTATTTGTGCAGAAAGTGGAGAGGACATTAACCTTGAGATATCTGCAACCAGAAAAGACAATCGATCAGGTCGCGGAGTATCCTTCTGTGATCGGATTCTGGCAGAGGAAAATGAGTACATCTGGCTGGAAGGATCATCCGGAGGAAGGAAAGGAATTGGATTTGCCATGGGAGTTCGAGTTTGTTCCTGTGGGGGAAGGCAATATCAGATGGGAAGTCGTATTATTGTAGAAAAGGCAAGAAAAGTTCTGATCTGTTTTACGGGAAGAACGACATTTCGATCTGCAGAACCGAAACAATGGTGCAGAGAGCATCTGACTTCATTATCTCTGGACACGTATGAAGAGAGAAAAAGAGAGCATATTCAGGATTATCAAACATACTTTAATGCCAGTCGTCTCACGTTCAGACAGGAAATGAATCTGGATAATCTCACAACACCAGAAAGATTAGAAAGAATCCGGGAAGGACATCATGATATCGGGCTGGTGAATCTGTATTATGATTTTGCAAGATATCTATTGATCAGTTCCAGCAGAGAGGGTAGCCTTCCGGCAAATTTGCAGGGAATCTGGAATGAAGAATTTGAACCCATGTGGGGAAGCAAATATACTATAAACATCAATATTCAGATGAATTACTGGATGGCGGAAAAAACAGGATTGCAGGCATTACACCTTCCGCTTCTGGAGCATTTGAAGCGTATGCATCCAAGGGGAAAAGAGGTGGCGGAATCCATGTATCATGCAGAGGGATTTTGCTGTCATCACAATACTGATATATGGGGGGATTGTGCACCACAGGATTATCATACCAGTTCTACGATATGGCCGATGGGTGGAGCCTGGCTGTGTCTGCATATATATGAGCATTATCAGTATACAAAAGATAAGGGATTTTTGGAGGAATATTTTCCGATTTTAAAAGACAGTGTACAGTTTTTTATGAATTATATGGTTCAGAATTCAGATGGAAAGTGGGTGACAGGACCATCTAGTTCTCCGGAAAATATTTATATCACGGCTAAGAATCAGTATGGATGTCTCTGTATGGGACCAACCATGGATATTGAAATTGTAAGAGAATTATTCAGTGATTATCTGAAAGCGGTAGAGATTTTGGGAAAAGAGGAACAATTAACAGGGCTGGTAAAAGACCGGATAGAAAATCTGCCGAAATTAAGAGTTGGAAAATATGGTCAGATTCAGGAGTGGGATCAGGATTACGAAGAATTGGAAGTGGGACACCGTCATATTTCACAGTTGTTTGCTTTGTATCCTGCACAGCAAATCCGGAAAGACCAGACTCCGGAGCTGGCACTAGCAGCAGAAAAAACACTGGATCGACGTCTGGAAAATGGTGGAGGTCATACCGGATGGAGTAAAGCGTGGATCATCCTGTTTTTTACAAGACTGTGGAAGAAGGAAAAAGCATATAAAAATCTTCAAGAATTATTGTCAGAGGCAACTTTAGACAACCTTATGGATAACCATCCACCGTTTCAGATTGATGGAAATTTTGGAGGAGCCTGTGGGATATTGGAAATGATCGTACAGGACTACCAGGATGTTGTTTATCTTTTACCTGCTTTGCCGCAGGAGATGCCGGATGGAAATGTTAGTGGAATCCGAACAAAAAGCGGTTTTATTCTAAACATGGAGTGGAGCGGATGCCGTGTTCAAAAAGTAGAATTAGAATCTGTTCATGGAACACAGATTACAATTGTAAATGAAACGCTGGAATCAAGAAAAATCCGATGTGAAAAAGGCGAAAAGAAAGTGGTTGTATTCGAATGAAAGGAGAGGGATCGAGATGAAATATGAAAAAATGGTCAGAGAGATTGTAGAGGCAATCGGTGGGAAAGAAAATATTCTCAATGTATATCATTGTGCAACAAGGCTTCGATTTCAGTTGAAGCAGGAGGACACAATTCAAGACGAAACGGTAAAAAACATAGAAGGTGTGCTTTCCGTCGTAAAAGGCGGGGGTCAGTATCAGATTGTGATTGGACGTCATGTGGGTGATGTATATCAGGAATTACTATCGATCTATGATATGCAGAAAGAAGAAAGCGGATTAAAAGATGCAAAAGAATTTAAAGAGGAAATGAAAGATAAGAAAATCTCAAGCCGGTTTATCGATACGATTTCAGGAGTCTTTACTCCGATTTTAAATCTGTTGATCGCAACTGGAATTATTAAATGTTTCCTGGCACTTATGACTGCGACCGGTTTGATGGATGCAACGGCAGGAACCTATCAGATCCTTTCCATTGCAGGGGATTGCTTTTTCTACTTTATGCCCGTCTTTTTAGGATATACGGCAATGAAAAAATTCGGTGGGACGCCGTTTGTTGGAATGGCTATCGGTGCAGCTCTTGTGTACCCGTCTATTGCGGTCATTATGGGAGG
>ERZ1106950.2050-NODE-2050-length-10820-cov-3.407896_pt1 | contig 10820 bp, 10 predicted proteins | sample MGYA00403675_ERZ1106950 | MGnify/ENA primary metagenome ERZ1106950 (study PRJEB35170, sample SAMEA104062410) | human gut metagenome | biome: human gut; feature: human-associated habitat; material: faeces | place: Denmark | collected 2012-06-13 ... | reverse complement strand
ATTCCCATCACCCGCTTTTTTTATGCAAACAGGACGAAAACAAAAATGGAGTTGTTTTTGTCCTGTTTTTTTGTATAGAAATATATAACAAGGGCAGAGAAGATGGCAGTTATTTTCGCTTCCCGGAGGTTTTTCTACATTTTTCGGAAAGAAGTGTTTCATGCCATAGAATGGCATGTTATAATAGTAGAAAAATAATAGAAAAGAGAGCAGAAAAATGAACTGGATAGACAATGGGGTAACACGTTTTTTAGGGAAAGTAGCAGATTTTATGTTTCTAAATCTTTTGTGGATCGTATGTTCCATTCCCATCATTACGATCGGAGCTTCCACGACAGCAATGTATTCGGTCATGTTGAAGCTGGTAAAGAATGAAGAGGGCTACATAGTAAAAGGATTCTTAAAAGCATTTAAGGAGAATTTCAGACAAAGCACACTGATGTGGCTTTTGTACCTTGTGTTTGGGATCGTGATTGTAGTCGACTTTATGCTGCTTCGTATGATGAGTCAGTCCATCAGGACTGTGATGCAGGTATTTTTGATCTTCATGACTATCCTGCTGATCAGCATGGGGATCTATGGATTTGCGTTGCAGGCAAGATATGAAAATCCGATCAAGAACACATTGAAAAATGCATTGATCCTTACGGTTGCAAAAATGCCATATACACTTTTGATGCTGGTCATTACAGTAGTACCGGTAGTTGTGACATTTCTGACAGTGCGGACGTTGATGTTAGGTTTTCTGGTCTGGCTGTTACTTGGTGTTTCTTTGATAGTGTGGCTTAATTCGCTGCTTTTAAGAAGGGTATTTCTGGTTTTTGAGGATATCGAGACACCGGAAAAAGCGGAGAAGATATAAGCCATATAAAACTTGTTGTTTTTCAGAGAAAAAACAGGTATAATGAGGAACAAAATCAAAAAGTGATTGGGAGAAGCAGAAGATGAATTTTTTAGAAGAACGAATTTTAAAAGACGGGATTATCAAAGAGGGGAATGTGCTGAAGGTGGACAGCTTCTTGAACCATCAGATGGACATTGATCTGTTCAATGAGATCGGACGTGAATTCAAGAAGCGTTTTGAAGGAAAAGAGATTAATAAGATCCTGACGATCGAAGCATCCGGAATCGGGATCGCATGTATTGCGGCGCAGCATTTTCATGTGCCGGTCGTATTTGCAAAAAAATCTCAGAGCATCAATCTGGAAGGGGAGATGCTTGTGGCAGAGGTAGAATCGTTCACACATAAGTGTAAAAACAATGTGATCGTTGCAAAGAAATTCCTTAATCCGGAAGACAAGGTTCTGATCATTGATGATTTCCTTGCCAACGGATGTGCGCTGCAGGGATTGATCCAGATCGTACAGTCAGCCGGAGCTTCTGTAGAAGGAATCGGAATTGTGATCGAGAAGGGATTTCAGTCAGGTGGACGAATCATCCGTAATCTTGGATTCCAGCTGGAGTCTCTGGCAATCATTGAGAAGATGGATGTGGAAGACGGAAGTGTTGTATTCAGAGAACAGTAGGGAGCAGAAAGGACGGCAGGACAGTCAGATGAGTGAGCAGCCGATTAAAGGACTAGTATTTGATATGGACGGGCTTCTCTTTGATTCCGAGAGAGTCGTACAGAAATCGTGGAATGAAGTCGGAAGGCAGATGGGATTCGGAGAACGGTTCGGTGACCATATTTATCATACCATTGGTTTCAATGTAGTGAGAAGAGAGCAGTATTTTAAGGAGCATGTATCGCCGGATTTTCCGATGGAAGAGTTTACGGAGAATACCCGTCGGATCTATCATCGGATCATGGAAGAAGACGGGGTAGACAGAAAGCCCGGGGCAGAGGAGCTTTTAAAGTATGCAAAAGAGCATGGCTATCGGCTGGCACTGGCGACTTCTTCCAGAGAGCTTCATGCACAGCTGCTGTTAAAGAAATATGGACTGTTTGATTATTTCGACGGCGCTGTTTATGGAAATATGGTATCGGCGGGGAAGCCGGATCCCGAGATTTACCTGAAAGCCTGTGCTTCCATTCAGGTTTTGCCTGAGTTTGCAATCGCGCTGGAAGATGCACCGTCCGGGATTCGCTCGGCAGCAGCTGCAGGGATGCGTCCGGTGATGATTCCGGATCTGGTAGAGTCGGATGAAGCGGTTTTAGAATTAGTATGGCGCAGGTTTGACACTTTATATGATGTGATAGATCTTCTGGAATCGGATTTCCAAAATTCTTAAACATCCTTAAGAAATTCTTTTGAATCTTATAACGGTCTCCTTTATTTTTGTATTTTAAGATAAATACAAAAGTAAGGGAGGCCGTTTTCTATGAGTATCCAGACATTGACAAATTATTTTCTTGAATATGGAGCATTTTTCATCTTTCTGATCGTGCTTTTGGAATATCTGAATCTTCCGGGATTTCCGGCGGGGGTGATCATGCCGCTTTCCGGGATCAGGGTGAAATCAGTTTTCCGCTGGTCATGGTACTGACGGTGGCGGCCGGACTGACAGGAAGCTGGGCGTTGTATTGGCTGGGAAGAGCAGGCGGAGATAAGGTGCTGGGCTTTTATTTCAGGAAATTTCCGAAACAAAAGGAAGCAGTGGAGAGTAAGATCGACATGCTTCGGGAAAAGGGAAGTGTGGGAGTGTTTGTGAGTAAACTGCTTCCGATGGTGCGTACGATCATTTCGATTCCGGCAGGGATGGTAAAAATGGATTTTGTGAAATATACCATCAGTTCCTGTCTGGGGATTCTGATCTGGAATCTGGTGTTTGTAGGAGCCGGATATTTCTTTGGAGAAGCAGCCATTCGTGTTTTGGCATAGAAGAGGGGGAAACGTCATGAAGATTGCGATGCTTACGAATAACTATAAGCCGTTTGTCGGCGGAGTTCCGATTTCCGTGGAGCGGCTGGCAAAAGAATTGAGGAAACAGGGACACAAGGTGACGGTCTTCGCACCGGATTATGGATTTGATCCACGCTACGGGCAGGTGGAAGAGGACGATGTCATCCGGTTTCAGGTGACGCGTCAGAAGATGGAAAACGGCATGGTATATCCGAAGCTGGTCAGCAGAGAAATCTGGAAAGGATTTAAGGAACACGAGTTTGACTGTATTCATGTGCATCAGCCGATGTTTGTGGGAACGCAGGCATTGTATCTTGGACGGAAGTATCAGATCCCGGTTATTTATACGTATCACACACGGTATGAAGACTACCTGCATTATATTCCGTTTTTCAGAGAAGAGCAGGCAGGGATGTGGAGAAAAAAGCTGATCCGGTTTGCCAAAGACACCGTGATCCCGGGATATATGAAATGGTTTACGAATAAATGTGATCTGATCTTTGCGCCGACACCTGGAATGCAGAACCGGATCCGAGAAAACGGTACGGAGGTTTCCATGGCAGTGCTGCCGACCGGGTTGGATGACAGTTTTTATATTGAGGATGAAGAGAAGACAAAAACGATCCGCAGACAATATCTTGGGGAAGAGAAAAACGGACATTTATTCTGTTCCGTCTCAAGGCTGGAGGAAGAAAAAAATCCGATATTTCTCCTGAATGGAATCCGGTGTTTGAAAGAGAAGCTGCCATTTTCGTTTCGTGTGCTGCTTCTGGGTGAGGGAAGTATGAGGAAGGAACTGGAAGTACTGGCAGAACAGATGGGATTGTCCGATACCGTGGTCTTTCTGGGAAATATATCGAATGAGGATGTAAAGCAATATCTGTATGCAAGTGAGCTGTTTTTGTTCGCATCGAAATCAGAGACACAGGGGATTGTTCTGGAAGAAGCTATGGCAGCAGGCAATCCGATTGTGGCAGTTCGGGCGAGTGGCGTGGAAGATGTTGTAAGAAATGGAATCAACGGGTATATGACAGAAGAGGATGTGGAAATCTGGAGCGATAAGGCGGCAGAGCTGATTCAGAGTCCGGATTACAGACAGGTTTGCATGGAGGCACGAAAGACCGCAGAAGGCTATCGGGCATCAAGGCTGGCTGCACATGCAGAAACATTATATCGTCAGTGTATGGAAAGAAAAGAGGAAATGAGATATGAGGAGCATACAAAAAGTGGGAAAGAACATTCTGCAGTATCTGTTCTCCGGTTATTTAAAACTTCTTAAAAAGACGGTTGCGATCGAATGGCAGGAAATCCAATTTGTGACAGGAAATCAGGTGTTTGGATTCTGGCATGAGGACAGTTTTTTGATGAATCTGGTGTTGGAGGAGTTATCCGGGAAAACCAGTCCGGTAGATGTCATTGTGACAGCAGACACAAGAGGGGATTATATTGAACATATGCTGCAGGCATGCGGCGGTCATGCCCTGCGTGTTCCCGACGGATTTGCGGCGTTTGGAGCACTGAAAAAAATTCTACAGGATTCTTATGAGCAGACGCGTTCCATTGCGGTGGCGCTGGACGGACCGCTGGGACCAAGGCATGAGCCGAAAAAGCTGGCATTTTATCTGGCAGAGCAGGCACAGGAGTCTTTTGTGGGAATTTCAGTTTCCTATCATGGATGTCTTCGGCTGTTCTGGAGATGGGACCACTATGCGATTCCACTTCCGTTTTCGAAAATCAGCGTCGCAGTTCACGATTATGGAGAAGTTAATAAAAAACAAATTCCTGACCTTCCGACAAGGGCAGAAGCCTCAGAATGTGGTATACTGTTAAAAGATGCGTGACCGCATAAAATGACGAAAAAGGAGACAGATGAGAGATGGAAATGAATCACATTTTGGTTGTGGAAGATGATAAAGAAATCAGAGAGGGTGTTAAGATCTATCTGCAGAGTCAGGGCTACGAAGTATTTCTGGCTGCAGATGGTATTGAAGGACTGGAAGTCATGGAAAAAGAGGATATCCATCTGGCGATCGTAGATATTATGATGCCGAGAATGGATGGAATCCGGATGACTATGAAGCTGAGAGAAAAATATGATTTTCCGGTGATTATGTTATCGGCAAAATCCGAGGAAGTAGATAAGATCATGGGACTGAACATCGGTGCAGATGATTATGTCACAAAACCATTTACGCCGATGGAACTGATGGCGAGAGTCAATTCCCAGCTTCGCAGATACAGAAGATTTATGGAAAAGCTGGAAGTTCGTGAAAATGTGCATGTGATCGGCGGTCTGGAGATCAATGAGGACACTGTGGAAGTGTCAATTGACGGAAAACCGGTGAAGCTGACGCCGATTGAATATAAAATTCTGCTTCTTCTTGCCAAGAATCCGGGAAGAGTATTTTCCGCCGAGGAAATTTATGAGCGGGTATGGCAGGAAAAGGCGATCAATACGGATACGATCATGGTGCATGTGCGGAATATCCGGGAAAAGATTGAACTGGATCCGAAAAATCCAAAATACTTAAAGGTGGTGTGGGGAGTTGGATACAAAATTGAAAAACAACAATAAAAGAGGAAATCTTCTGACAGTCATTGTACTGTTGATCTCATCTGTCGGAATGCTGCTTTTTTATCCGGCGTTTTCTTCCTATATAACGGATCAGGATCAAAAAGAGATGCGAAAAGAAGAGCAGATGCTGGATATGCTGGATCCGATTCTGGACGGAAATTACCTGTTATATAATGAAATCTCGAATGAGACGGAGTCTTCCGAGGTGATAGAAGAGTATGGAAACAGTCGTTTCGGATTGATGAAAAAATACATGAAATATGGAATTTTTGATGAATCCGGAACGGCAATGTTGACCTCTGATGAATCTGCCAAGAAATTGCCGGAAGAGTTTAACAGTGACACGTATGCACTGTGTGTTCGCTTTTCGTTTGATATTGACGGAGATATTTCCGATATTCAGGTGGGCGGAACAGCATATGATAAAAACCTCCAGTTTACGGCAGAGCAATGGCTGTATGACAACAGCGTTTATTCAGCGGCGGCGTCTTATATTTCGACTCCGTCGGAGGTAGAGATCATGTATGCGATGACAGAACAGAATCTGGAGGCTTATCTGGAGCAGTATGAGACATCGAATGATATGTATGCATATATGTATGTAGATGAACTGATGCAGCAGCCGTCCTTTAACTGGTCTGTTCTGATTTTTACAGTATTCAGTGCAGCAGCAGCGTTTTTGATTCCTCAGTATAAGAAGCGGGCGCTGGAAAAGGACGCTATAGTGGATCCCAGAAGATGTCCGCTGGAAATTGCATTTATCATTGGACTTTGTCTGATGGCGTGTGTCCGTGCACTGGCGATCATGATATGGAATACGTGCAGTCACAAGTTTATTCAGGTCGTTTCTGCAAGCTATGGAGAAAATCTGAATGATGCCATTTCTCTGGCAGCGAATGCAGTGATCTGGTTTGTGTATTTTACAGTGGTGTACTGGCTGGCAGGATGCGTCAGAGAGATTTTTGTACTGAAGAAATCGTACTTAAGAGAAAGGTCCTTGTGTGTGAAGTTTTTATTGTGGCTGAAGAATGGAGGGAACAGCATGACAGAGGAAATCAAAAAACTTGTTCTTGGATGCTGGAGAACATTCAAAGCATTCTGCCGCCATCAATATGAAGCGTTGCTGCATATCGACTTCCGGGATAATACCAACAAAACTATTTTACGGATCGTCTTGCTTAACTTTGCGGTGATCTTTGTGATCAGTATGTTCTGGATGTATGGAATCTGGGTGTTGATCATTTATTCCGTCGTATTGTTTATTTTCCTGAGAAAGTACCTCAACAAGGTGCAGGAACAGTATCAGGGCATTTTGAAATCGACCAATCAGCTGGCAGAAGGAAATCTGGATTTCCCGATTACAGGAGACGTGGGAATTTTCGCACCGGTTCAGAATGAACTGAAACGCATTCAGACGGGATTTAAAAAAGCAGTCAGTGAGGAAGTCAAGAGTGAACGGATGAAGACAGATCTAATCACCAATGTTTCCCATGATTTAAAGACACCACTGACAGCGATCATCACGTATGTGGATCTGGTAAAAAATGAGACGGATGAAGAAAAGAGAAAAGAATACATCGGAGTTCTGGAGAGAAAGTCTCTGCGCCTGAAAGTGCTGATCGAGGATCTGTTTGAGATCAGTAAGGCAACCAGCAGAACGGTAACTCTTCATTATATGAAAATTGACATTGTAGATTTGCTAAAACAGGTAGGTTTGGAGTATGATAGTAATATCAGAAATGCAAATCTGGAAATGAAGTGGAATCTGCCGGAACATAAGATCGTATTATGGCTGGACAGCCAGAAAACATATCGTATTTTCGAGAATATGATCGTAAATATCACGAAGTATGCAATGCCGCATACGCGTGTGTATATTGATATGAAAGAGACAGAACAGGATGTGCGGATCTCAATGAAGAATGTGTCTTCTGCGGAACTGAATTTCAATACAGATGAAATTACAGACCGTTTTGTAAGAGGGGATGTTTCGAGAAATACCGAGGGAAGCGGACTTGGTCTGGCGATTGTAAAGAGCTTTGTAGAATTGCAGCACGGCACTCTGCAGATCTCCACGGAAGCAGATTTGTTTAAAGCAGAAATTGTGTTTCCAAAGAGACAGGAGGTACCGGATGGAGAAAATGAAACAGGAATGTAAAGTGAAAAAACCACTGAAGATCTGGCAGGGTGTACTCACCCTGCTGGTCTCTGCGGTTATTTTGTTTGTGGCAGCGCCGATATTGCTGTCCCCGTTTGGCATGTATGGAAGTTTGCTCGGAGAGCTTCTTCTGCTTGGGGTGGCAGTAGGGGCTGTCCTTTTGTTTCACGGGGATCTGCGGGAGGTGTTTCCGCTTAAGAAACCTCATTTTTCGGGGATTGCAGGCACAATTCTGATCTGGGTAGGGACGTTTTTGTGTGAAATGGTACTGCTTTTGATCTTGAGTCTGTTTTTCCCCGAGCAGATTCTGGAGGTTAATGACGGGCTGTCATCGTCCATTGCCGCAGGTCCGTTTCTGCTGTCCTTTGTTACAGTAGCAATTTCACCGGCAATCTGTGAAGAGGCTCTGTTTCGGGGAACATTTGTCAGCAGTCTGAGAGGAAGGCTTGGAAAATGGGCAGTACTGTTGATCAGTGGCTGCATTTTCGGGATGTTCCACGGAGATGTTTTTCGATTTTTTCCGACGGCGATCGGTGGGGTGATGATGGGATATCTGTTGTGGGAAACCGGAAATATGTGTTATAACATGCTGTTTCATTTTATTAACAATGCACTTCCTGTCATTTTACTTTATGCCATGCAGGGAGTGTATTCCAGGATGGAGCTGTATATGGAGGCACAGACACTTGCGCAGGGTGCTCAGGATATGCTTCCGGCAGTGGGGATGTACCTGATGATGGCTTCTGCGGCTCCCGGGGCGATCTATATCGGAAATTATCTGATTCATGCAAAAACACCGGGGTATCGCACGAAATTATTCCCGTCAGGCAAACCGGGACTGGTAATCGGTCTGATTCTGGGGTCTTTGTTTTTATTTGCAGCGGGATTGCTTGTTTTTTTGATTTCAATCGTGAGAATGTTATAAATCGCAGATTGACAGAGCAAAGAAAAATGTTTATAATTGTACTAACAATATAATACAATTCTATAAGGAGAATGCGTATGAGATATGAAATCGTAGGAGAAACATTACCGGCAGTGATCTGTACTTTAGAAGAAGGAGAAACGATGATCACAGAGAAGGGAGCCATGAGCTGGATGTCCCCGAATATGAAGATGGAGACGAGTACTAACGGCGGGATCGGCAAAGCATTCGGGAGGATGTTTTCCGGAGAGTCGATTTTCCAGAACACGTACACTGCAAAAGGCGGTCACGGAATGATCGCGTTTGCATCCAGTTTTCCGGGAAAGATCGTTGCACATGAGGTTGCGCCCGGGAGAGAAATCGTAGTACAGAAGTCTGGTTTTCTGGCAGCAGAATCCGGAGTGGATTTGTCGATCTTCTTCCAGAAGCGGATCGGTTCAGGAATTTTCGGCGGAGAGGGATTTATCATGCAGAAGCTTTCCGGACGCGGTATGGCATTTCTGGAATTTGACGGCCATGTGGTAGAGTATGAGCTGCAGCCGGCGCAGCAGATTGTGGTGGATACCGGATATCTGGCTGCAATGGATGCGACCTGCAGCATGGAGATTCAGAGCGTGCCGGGTGTGAAGAATATGCTGTTCGGCGGAGAAGGCGTGTTCAATACGGTCATCAGCGGACCGGGACATATCTGGCTGCAGACGATGCCGATTTCGAATGTGGCAGGAGTGCTGGCACCATTTTTGCCGGTGGCGAAGTAAGGTGGCAATATGGAATATTTGGGTGTGTTGGCATTTGTTATAGTGCTGTGTTATATGTCATATCCTGATAAAGTGAAAAAGCTTGAAAGGAAAGTAAAAAAGTTAGAAAAAGAAAGGTGCAGAGAAAGTATCATGTCAAAACTGATTGAAGAATTAGTGGGAAGAGATTGTAAAATTTCAAGTGAAAAAGGAATCAATTTTGCCGGAAAAACAGAGTTTGAATGTCATGTGATGGACTGTGATGAGGAGTGGTTGAAAATTTCTCTGAAAGATAAAAAGAATCAGGAAATTGTAAAAATGATACGTGTGGAAGATGTGGATGAAATCGAAGTCAAAGTAGATCAAAGCTTATGAGTTAAATAAGAACTATAAATGAGCAAATATCGAATTTTACACAAAACTGACTTTAAGTTTATTCAGGGGCAGATTGCCCCTGTTTTTTAAAATAACTCCATACTTCTCTCTAAAATCCCTCGCATATACGCAATGGCAATTCCATAATTCGTAATTGGAATGCCCTGTTCTCTGGCGCAATCTAATCGATACTGCATTTCTTTTTCTGTCAGCGTGCATCCGCCGCAGTGGATGATTACCTGATAAGGAGACAGATCTGACGGAAAATCCGTTCCGCTTGTAAATGTAAACTGCAAATCTTTCTGTGTAAACTGTTTCAGCATCCTGGGCAGTTTGACAGTTCCGATGTCTTCGCACTGCCGATGATGGGTGCAGCCTTCGCAGATCAGTACATGATCCCCGTCTTTTAATGTTTTCAGGGTCTGTGCACCATGGGCGGCAAGTTCTAAATTTCCTTTGTATCTGGCAAATAAAATCGAAAAAGAAGTCAACGGTATTTCTCTTGGTACGATTTTGGCGACGGCATCAAAGACCTGACTGTCTGTGATGACAAGAGCCGGTGTTCTTCCAAGGTTTTTAAGCGTTTCTGAAAGCTCACTGTCTCTCACTGCAATTGCGGTTGCTCCGTGATCGAGAATATCCCGGATGGTCTGCTGCTGAGGCAGGATCAGGCGGCCTTTCGGAGCAGCTTTGTCAATGGGAATGACCAGCACCACAAAGTCTCCGGGATGGATGAGATCTCCCACGATTTTTCGGGTTTTTGGTGTCTGTCCGAGCTGTTTTGCAAGCAGTTCTTTTAGTTCGTGGATGTGTGTTCCCGCGGCAGCGCTGACATACAGGATCTGCTCCCGGGAAATTTCATCCGGAAGAATAGGAGAAGCTATGGCAAGATCCATTTTATTGACAGCGATCACAAAAGGAATCTGTTTTTGGCGGATTTGCTGTAAGATCCGGGTATCTTCTTCAGTTATGCCAAGCTGCCCGTCAATGACAAGCAGCGCAATATCTGTGGTATTTAAAATCTGTTGTGTTTTTTCGATACGCAGGGTTCCGAGTTCTCCGGTATCATCCAGTCCCGGAGTGTCGGTCAGAACAACAGGCCCCAGAGGAAGGAGCTCCATTGCTTTTTTGACCGGATCTGTGGTGGTTCCCTTAAAATCTGAAACAATGGATACCGGCTGTCCGGCGAGGGCATTGATCAGACTGG